>Ga0160449_1000017_pt1 | contig 346436 bp, 272 predicted proteins | sample HID1975I_E1MG_FD_108216 | JGI IMG/M metagenome (GOLD analysis project Ga0160449, IMG submission 108216) | Enriched soil microbial communities from UW Madison campus, WI, USA - HID1975I_E1 MG | ecosystem: Environmental > Terrestrial > Soil > Unclassified | place: USA: Madison, Wisconsin...
GACTTTCTGACTTTACTGACTTTTCGGGCTTTCTACTTCTTGCCGCCGCCGCCTTGTTTTGCCTTGGCTTCGGCCATTTTTTTCTGTTGCTCCTGCATTTGTTCCAATCGCTCTGCCCACTTGGATTTTGCCTTCGGCTTTTTACGGGCCACCTCAATCTTTGCTACCAGTTTATCATGGTTGATGATATAGTTCTGTATCACAAACTGCAGGATCAGGGTAATAATGTTAGAGACGGTGTAATACCATGTTAAGGCAGCCGGCAGTTTATTGAATACAAACAAGAGGATGAAAGGGAAAATATAAGGCATGTACTTCAACGCCGGGTTGCCCTGATCGGGTGTTGAAGCCATATTGTAGAAAGAGATCAGGAAGCTGGTAAGACAGGCAGTAAGGGTAAACAAACTGATGTGATTACCTAATCCCCATACTTCAAAAGGAAACTTGAACAGGATATCATAGGAAGCCAGGTTATGGGCCCACAGAAACTCTTCTCCACGCAGCGAAATGTTGGAGTTAAAGAAGCTATAGAGGGCAAAGAAGATCGGGATCTGTAACAAGCTTGGCAGACAACCGGCAAACTGGTTAACCCCCGCTTCCCGCATAAACTTCATTTGCTCCATGGCGAACTGCTGCTGATCGGGATACTTTTCTTTCAACTTGGCTAAGTCTGGCTTCAGGATCTTCATCTTGGCACTGGTGAGGTAGCCGGGATACATCAAAGGAGAAGTACCCAACCTGATAAACAGGGTCAGTAACAGAATTACGATACCCATGCTTCCCATGAAACTATGGAAGAAGTTGAACACCGGCATTACAATGTACTTGTTGATGGGGCGTACAAAAGCATACATATCCCTTCCCAGGTTGATGATCTTATCCATCTCGGGAACAGGTTGTGCTCTCAATATGCGGTAGTCGTTGGGACCATAGTACAGTTGCAGTGGCACAAGGGCATCTGGCCCCAGGGGCAATTTAGACTGCAGGGTGGTGGTTACATCTGCAATTTTGTTGGAAGAATCAGCATGTCTTGACCACCTGATTTCGCCGGTAGTAAAGCCATTCTTCGTTGCCAGCGTGGTGTTGAAGAATTGTTGTGATACCGCTACCCATTGTACCTGTTTGTCAAACTTCTTTTCTGACTTTGACATGATGTAATCAAAATCATTATCGGAATAATAACAGATGTTGGATTGAAGGCGCTCATACTTCACATCGCTTTCATGTTGTACGGGCTGATTTTGCCAGGTAATATTGAAAGCTCCCTGTGTTAAAAGTTTGTCCGCACCGCCCATTTGTACATTCCAGTCGAGGAGGTAGTCATTGGGCTTCAGTGTGAACTTGTGTACGATTGTACCGTTGGGGAGGGGACGTTGAAAAGTGATGGTCTGACTGTTGTCAGCATTCTTTACTATGTCTCCACCTACAAAGTTCAGATCTGTTACCTGAACGGCCTGGTTAGGTGCAGCATTGACGGCATACGATATTTTGTCAAAAGAAGTACCATTCAATACAACCAGGTTGCTATCCACTGATTTATACTTCTTCAGTTCTACTTTACCGGGCTGACCGCCTTTGGTGGTGAAAGTGACCTTAATAACTTCATTTTCGACAGTTACCAGTTTTTCCACTCCCTGATCATTCACGGCATTGCTGTCATTACCGAGAACAGCTTTAATGGTAGCGTCTTTTTGAGCTATAGCTGCCAGAGAATCCGCTGCTCTTTTAACCCTGGCTACAGAATCTTCATAATGCTGCCGCTCCCCCTGCAACTCATGTGAGTTTTTGGTAGAGATAAACAGGTAAACGAATAATAATCCCGCCAGTAATACAAAGCCAATGATCGTATTGCGATCCATGTTCATTAGTACAAAATTTAGAGGAGGTGCAAAGATAGGGGGTTTCTGGTTGCTGGATATTGGTTTCTGATGCTGGTATTGGGTTGCCGTAAAGGTTAACAGACTGATAATAGGTCGGGGCCAGGTCCAAAATATTACGGTCCGTTGCATAATAGTAAGTTCCTATTATTCAACGGACCGTGTGAAAGCTGTTGGCCTTTAGCGATTGGCCATTTGCCTTTGGCAGCTGCTATATCATTTCACTTTGCAGCAAAGGATTTTTGACGGCGCTTTTCTGGTCGGCGTATTCCTTGGCGGCTTTAATAAAGTGTACAAATAATGGATGGGGATTCTCTACGGTGCTTTTTAATTCAGGATGGTATTGCACACCGATAAAGAATGGGTGCCTGGGCAGTTCCACGATCTCTACCAGACCACTTTCGGGGTTCTTGCCGCTGGCTATCATACCGGCTTCTTCAAAGCGTGCAAGGTATTGGTTATTAAACTCCCAGCGATGCCTGTGGCGTTCTGTAATAGCCTCCCGGCCATAGATCCGACGGGCAAGGCTGCCCTCGAGGGTATGACAGGTATAGGAGCCGAGGCGCATGGTACCACCTTTGGCGGTCACTTTCTTCTGCTCTTCCATCAGGTCAATAACAGGATCGGGGGTATTGAGGTCCATTTCAGTAGAATGGGCCTTGGGCAATCCCAGGATATCACGCGCATATTCAATCACAGACATCTGCATTCCAAGGCAAATACCAAAGAATGGCAGGTTGTTTTCGCGGGCAAACTTAACAGCAATGATCTTTCCTTCCACACCACGGTGTCCAAAACCAGGGGCCACGAGCAAACCATCGAGGTTGGCTAATTTTTCAGCAACGTTGTCATCGGTTATGAATTCGCTGTGTACATTGACTACCTGCACTTTGCACTCATTGATAGCACCTGCATGTACAAAGGCCTCCAGGATGGATTTGTAAGCATCCTGTAGCTCAATATATTTCCCAATCAAACCAATAGTAACCTGGCTTTTGGGGTATTTGAGCTTATCGAGAAATTCTTTCCAACGATGGAGATCTGGTTCATTTTGCTGGGTGATATTGAGCTTTTTCATGCAAATGATGTCCAGCTTTTCCCGCATCATAGCCAGAGGTACTTCATAAATGGTAGGAGCATCGGCTGCTTCTATTACAGCTTCCTGCTTCACGTTACAGAAGAGGGCTATTTTGCGGCGCAGATCGGGTGACAAGGGTCTTTCGGTTCTGCAAACGATAATATCGGGGTGAACACCTTCCTGGCTCAGCATTTTCACGCTGTGCTGGGTAGGTTTGGTTTTCAACTCTTTAGCAGCCTTCAAATAAGGTATAAGGGTGAGGTGCACTACTACAGTATCTTCTTCGGGCAATTCCCATTGCAACTGGCGCAGCGCCTCAATAAAGGGCAGGCTTTCAATGTCGCCTACAGTACCACCTAATTCGGTAATAATGACATCGTATTCATTGTTCTTACCCAGCGCGAGCATTCTGCGCTTGATCTCATCGGTAATGTGGGGGATGACCTGCACCGTTTTTCCGAGGAAGGCGCCTTCGCGTTCCTTGTTAATAACAGTCTGATAGATACGGCCTGTAGTAACGTTGTTGGCCTGTGTGGTAAAAATGTTCAGGAAACGCTCATAGTGTCCTAAATCCAGGTCCGTCTCTGCCCCATCCTCCGTCACATAGCACTCTCCGTGCTCATAGGGGTTAAGTGTACCCGGATCTACATTGATATAGGGGTCAAACTTCTGAATAGTTACCCTTAATCCTCTTGCCTGCAATAGCTTAGCTAATGACGCAGCAATAATTCCCTTTCCTAATGAAGAAGTTACGCCTCCTGTAACAAAAATGTACTTGGCCATAATATATGGTTAAATCAGTTTACGATGTTAAGCTTTGAACATGGCTAGGATCAGGTATAAAACAATAAGCCATACACACATCGTTGGTGGTCCCTGCCAAATGGTTGAACAGGGTTACTTCGATGTCTGCATTATCTGGCGTACTACTTTGTGCTTGATTATTGTACCAGTCCGGTTATGACCAGCGGAAAACCACGTTAGGGGAATACTATTTCCTGAAGGTCATGCAAAGATACAGCAATTTTCCGGCTGATAAAAATCACAAAATAGTAATGTGGAAAAACTGGGAAACTGGTGCAAAATTGCCAAGGGATGGGAGACTGTTTATTTTAGCCGGATAAGCGTAAAATTATTGTTCCATTGCCAGGTAGTCTGGACGGGCTGCTTTTTCTCAGCGGCGACAGTAGTTTTGGGGGTTAATGCCGGTGGCCGACTGGTCTTTGCATTATGCAAAACACCTATTGCCACAACTTCCACCAGTAAGACGAATAAAGTAAACCTCTCACTTTTCATAGTAAAATTGGATCTTGGAATTAAAGTAATTCTTAAACGAAGGAAGGCAATTTTTATTTCATATGCAAGTCTGGAGGCGGGTTTTATTGACATATTCGTATGAATACGCTGTTGGCTACGACTTTTTTACGAATAACAAATGGCTGTTATGGGTAGTATTTGCGGAATGTCGCAGATATCAATCGCGCATATTATATTTAAGTACCTGTGACCACGCAAAGAGGGTTATTCGATACATTTTTTGTACTTTAGTTGCAGATAGCACCCAGCTACCTCTGTTGATTGATTCCCTTATATAATATTGTTCAAAATCATAGCCTGTGAATGAGCCCACCACTCATTTCATTAACTGCTTAATCCCTTCGCATGAACAGGCGTATTTTTCTTATTCTTGGGTGTTTGCTGGCTTACGCAGGCAGCTTTTCCCAGACCAAAATATCAACAGCGCTCTCCCCTTCCAATAAAAGCAGGTATAAAGTAATTTACCCCGTTGCCGTTAATAGCGATCGCTCCTCCCCTCTTCCTTTTTCCGGTATCGAGATCAGGGATATCCGCCCGGATACCACCAAACTGGGTTTCTATCGCTCTACCAAAGACAGGCATTCTTACAAATACCGCTTTGCAACCAACACGGCCGACGAACTCACTGATTTTCTGACGGATCATTTTCAACAGCACCTCACAAAGGGCTCCGATAATCACCTGGTGATCTATATAAAGAAGTTGTGGTTGTCAGAATTTGATTCCACCGAATTGAATTTGCACAATACACATGTGCGTAATGCCTGGCTATACCTGAAAACCGAAATATACCTGCGCTCAAAAGATGCCTATTATCCCATTTACCGCTTTGACTCTGTAGTCTATGCCCGGAAAAATAACAGTTATACATCAGGCGGGTTTATCAGCTCGGTCCTCCTGAATGCGCTGCAGGTACTTGACCGGACAAATTTTACCAAAGTAATGCAGAAAAGAAGTTTGGACCAGGCAGCTATAGACGCGTTCAACAACCTTACTATTGCCACACCTACCTTCCCCAAGCCTACGAAAGGAGTATACCTGTCTTTCGATGAATTTAAAAGCGGACATCCTTCCTGTACAGATTATGAAGTGCGGTTTGAATCCCTTGCCGATATCATCTATGTAAAGGAGGCTGATGGCGTCGTTTATCCCAAGAGAAATGTGTGGGGATTCAGTGATGGAGAAACTGTTTTCATCCGGATGGGATCTAATTTCTTCCCCTTGTACAACCAGGAAAAAACCTGGGAATTTTATGGCACCGCTGCTACAGAGTTCAGGGCGCCGCGCATGCCCGTTATACCAGGAGCAGGATTGCCACTGATGATCGCATCGGCCGGCGTTGCCGAATTTTCACAATATGAGAAGCGGCTGATAAACTTAAGAGCCTTTCAGGTGGATATTGAAAACGGGAAGTTTTATTAGGTGCTAGCTATTAGGCATTAGCTGTTTGGTGTTAGTTTTAATGGTTATCGGACTGCCTATAATTGAGAAGGGTGAGCCGCTGGAAGCGACCCACCCTTTGAATTGGACGATTTATGTGGACTCAATCTTTTGCTATTTTGTCGTAGCTGGCTACAATGCCTTTAATGAGGGATGAGCTGAAGCCCTGGTGTTCCATTTCATTGAGGCCGGCAATGGTACATCCCTTGGGGGTAGTCACCTTATCAATTTCCTGCTCGGGGTGTGTTCCTTTTATCAGCAACAATTCTGCTGCGCCTTTTACAGTTTGTGCTGCAATAAGTGTGGCAGTAGCGGCATCAAAACCAATCTCAATACCTCCCTGTATATTAGCCCTGATGTAGCGCATGGCATAAGCAGTGCCACAGGCGCCTAAGACAGTAGCAGCATCCATCAGTTTTTCATCTATCCATACTACCCTGCCCAGCTGATTGAAAAGATCTTCCGTATAGGTTACTTGTTCTTTGTTGACTTCGTGGGCGGCAAGGCAGGTCATACTTTGCTGGATAGCAATAGCTGTATTGGGCATGGCCCTGATAATGGGTATCTTCTTGCCTGTCGCTTTCAACAGCTGTTCAATGGTAATGCCGGTTACTACAGAGATCAATACGTGCTTTGCGGGATCGAGAACCTCTTTCAATTTACCGAGCACATCATTAACCTGGAAGGGTTTCACGGCAAGGATAATGAGATTGGCAAAACGTACTGCTTCTACATTGTCATCACCGACCAATACACCTTTCTGTTCGAGTGTGTGCAGGGTTTTGACATTACGCTTTGTAATAAGGATATGCTCAGGCTTAGAAAACCCACTGTTGATCAATCCTTCTGCGATGGCGGTGCCAAGGTTTCCGCCGCCTATGATGGCAATCTTATTGTTCATGGGAAAAGAGTTTGGAATCAATAGTACTTACCAACAGCCAGGTAGTTCCGCACATAATCATCCACCCCGGCTTCCAGGGAATAGAAAGACTTTTTATAACCTGCGTTGATGAGTTTCTGCATATTGGCTTCGGTAAAATACTGGTACTTATCGCGAATATCTTCGGGCATGTCGATGTACTGGATATTCGGCTCCTTGTCAAGGCCAGCATAAGTTGACTTTACGAGGTCGTCAAAACTCCTGGCCTTACCGGTACCTAAGTTATACAGCCCATTGGCCACCTTTGTTTGATCGCGAACAATGTATTGTTCCATGAGCCAGTAGCAAACATTGAGTACATCTTTCATATACACGAAATCACGCAACTGCTGGCCATCTTTGAAGTCGGGGCGATGTGATTTGAACAGTTTTACCAGGCCATCTTTACGGATCTGGTTAAAGGAATGCCATATCACGCTGGCCATACGGCCTTTGTGGTATTCATTGGGGCCATATACATTGAAGAATTTCAAGCCTGCCCAGAAAGGAGGCTGTGTTGGCTGCTGCAAAGCCCATTTATCAAATTCATTCTTCGATACACCATAGGGATTCAAAGGCTTCAGCTTATAAGGCAATTGATGGTCATCATTATAACCCAACTCACCAGCACCATAAGTAGCAGCTGAAGATGCATATACCAAGGGGACCTGCCTCTGTACACAATAGTCCCACACCTTTTGTGAATACTCCACATTGAGTTTCTGGTGTACGGCATAATCAAACTCGGTGGTATCTGTGCGGGCGCCTATATGGAAAATAAAATCAACGGGTGAGGACTGTTTATCAAGCCATTCAAAGAAATGATCACGCTCTACTTTCTCTTTATACGCCTTGCCTTCTAGGTTGGGTACTTTATCAATACGGCTGAATTCATCTACGAGGACCAGGTTGTTGAATCCATGAGTATTTAAAAAGCCTGTGAGGCAACTGCCTATAAATCCTGCTGCACCGGTAACTACGATGGTTGATTCTTTGTTCATTTTTCACTTTTATTCAACCGCGCAATAATCAATAATTATTAATTAATAATTATTGATTATTGTCTTACTAACGGCTGTATCCCGGATAATTTATACTTCGGATTATTACAGTGCACTCAACGCCTGTTCGGAAGCCGTGCCTGCCAACAGGTTTTCGATGGCGGTATCATACTTTTCTTTCCAGGTAATGATATTGCCCCAGTTCATACCATCTATCTCAATAGAGCCATTGGAAACAAAACCCAGTTCTTCAAAAGGATGATTGCCCAGGAGCTTGCGGAAAGCTGCTACTTTAGCGGGTTTCACGCTCACCACTACCCTGCTTTGTGCTTCGCCAAACCAATAACCGTCTTTACGGATATCGCTATCAGAAGCCACTACATCCACACCGAGGTTTCCGTGAAAACCTGATTCCAGTAAGGTGATAAACAAACCACCTTCGCTCACATCATGGGCTGATTCAATAGCGCCGGCCTTAATGAGTTCTGCTATTTTTTGTTGCAGAGTAAACTCTTCTTCCAAATCGAAATGAGGAGCGGGACTGAATTCTACACCTTGTATTTTGTGCAGGTATTCAGAAGAATTAATATCACCACGGGCCTTACCCACCAGGAATATGACATCACCTTCTTCTTTGAAATACATGGTCATTTTATCGTTCACGCTGTCCAGCAATCCTACCATACCAATGGTTGGTGTAGGGTATACAGCACCATCGGGGTTTTGGTTGTAGAAGCTCACGTTACCACCTGTAACGGGGGTATCAAATTTCGTACAAGCCTCGCCCATACCCTTAATGGCATGAACAAACTGGTAATAAATTTCCGGATCGTAAGGATTACCAAAGTTGAGGCAGTTGGTAACGCCCAGGGGCTGACCGCCACTGCAAACGATATTGCGGGCAGCTTCAGCCACGGCAATCATGGCACCTTTATAAGGATCGGCAAATACATAGCGGCTGTTGCAATCGGTCGTTAAGGCAAGCCCTTTACCTGTTGGCTTACCGATCACGATGGCGGCATCGCTGGGCTGGTTGGTGGAGGCGTTACCTGCACCTACCATGCTGTCGTATTGTACATACACCCAGCGCTTGGAAGCAATATTGGGAATAGTAACGAGTTCTTCTGCTACAGCTTTAAGGTCATCGGGTACACTGATGGCAGCTGGATCGAATGCCTTGATCTTTTCCATATACGCGGGTTCCTTGTATTCCCGTGTATACTGGGGAGCGCCGCCGCCTAGTACCAGCTCTTCAGCGGGCAATTCGGCTTCGAGTACGCCATGCATATAAAACTTCAGGAGACCATCGCCGGTTACTTCACCGATGTTGGAGCAAGGGAGGTCCCACTTTTCAAATACTTTCTTAACGGCTTCTTCTTTTCCTTTCTCTACCACCATGAGCATACGTTCCTGGCTTTCACTGAGGAGAAGCTCCCATGTTTTCATGTTGGCCTGACGGGTAGGAACTTTATCGAGGTCTATGCGCATGCCTACACCACCTTTGGCACTCATTTCGGCAGTAGAGCAAATGATACCGGCAGCGCCCATATCCTGCATACCTACTACAGCGCCGGTTTGAATCACTTCAAGGCAGGCTTCGAGGAGTTTCTTTTCCTGGAAAGGATCACCCACCTGAACAGCCGGAAGCTCCTGTGTACTTTCGGCAGTAATATCAGCGGATGCAAAAGAAGCACCGCCAATACCATCTTTACCGGTAGCGGAACCTACAAAGAATACGGGATTGCCGATACCTTCTGCAGTGGCAGAAACGGTCTCGCCATTTTTTACAATCCCTACGCTCATAGCGTTTACAAGGGGATTGGTGTGGTAACGACCTTCAAAGTAGATCTCTCCACCCACAGTAGGTACACCAAAGCAGTTGCCATAATGGCCAATACCATGCACGACACCTGAAAGGAGGTGTTGGGTTTTGGCATCTTTAAGGTTGCCAAAACGAAGAGAATTGAGGGAAGCCACAGGACGGGCGCCCATGGTGAAAATATCGCGGTGAATACCCCCTACGCCGGTAGCGGCGCCCTGAAAGGGCTCGATGGCGGAAGGGTGATTGTGTGATTCAATTTTAAATACAACGCCAAAGCCATCGCCAATGTCCATCAGACCGGCATTTTCTTCACCGGCTTTTACCAGCATTTTTTTGCCTTCACGGGGCAGTGTTTTTAACCATTTAATAGAGTTCTTATAACTGCAATGTTCGCTCCACATGCCACTAAAAGCACAGAGTTCGTTGAAGTTAGGAGTGCGGCCAAGTTTTTGTTTAATAAGCTCAAATTCGTCGGAAGTGAGGCGTAATTGCTGCGCCGTTTTAACTGTTATTTCCATGGTGCCGCAAAAGTACTATTGATTTCGGATTCCGGATTTAGGATTTAGGATTCTTTTTATAAAGAGCTGATAAAAAGTAAGTTCCGGAGTTCTCAAAAAGGGCACAAAAGGCTGATTGACAGGCTGACGGACTCTCTCCGCGCCATTTTTTCGGGATTGAGGATGGCAGGAAAGAGGTACATTTATTGTTGTTTTACAATAATTTATGACCATCGCATTTGTACATCGCAATAAGGCATTTCTTCCTGAAATTGAGGCATATACACGCTTCTTTTCAGGGCTGGGCGTTGAATGCATCGCCATTACCAAAGAGGAAGCCGACCGGTTTCGGCCGGAAGTAGAGTGGCGGATGATGGGTTTTGACGGATCGAAACCCAGGGCGGGGATTGCTAAGATCCATGAGTATGCCTCGGCCTCGCTTCCTCCGGGGCGATATTTCAAGAACCTGCGGAAATCTTTGTTTAATGCGCAGCCGGACTTCCGGCTGTTCCTGAATGAATATGTACGGAAGACGTTCAACTTTCGGGATAAAGTGCCCTTTGGCTACCGGGATATGGGCATCCCGCCAGAGTGGTTGTTTCCCCCTACCCGACCGGTGACGAAAACCTATGATTTTGTGTATGCGGGCAGTCTGGACAAAGTACGTAATCCGGAACATTTATTAAACCAATTCAGCACTGGGGCATTGAAGGACAGAAGTCTATTGCTGATCAGCCAGCACTATGAAGCATTGAGAGTGCAGTATGCGGCGCATGAGAATATTGTATTCAAAGGCCCCTTTGAGCACCGGGAAATGCGGCATCATTTAAACCAGGCCCGGTTTGGCATCAATTATATTGTTGACCAGGAACCCTTCAACCAACAAACTTCCACCAAGTTCCTGGAATACCTGGCCTGTGGCCTTCCGGTGGTATCTACAGATTATCAGTGGGTACGGGACTTTCAGCGGCAGTATGGAGGAGCGTATTTCTTTGTATCGCCCGACCTCACGGGGATGAACTGGGAAAGCATTTGCCTGTTTAATTATACCCAGGCTGATATGCGGCTTTGGACCTGGGAGCGTCAGATTCGGGCTTCGGGGGTACTGGAATTCCTGAAAATGAAAAAAACTATAGGGGAGCTATAGAGGACCTATAGAGGATATATAGAGGACATACAGAGGACTTCTCCCATATAGTTCCCATATGCCTCCCATATATTCCCCATATCGTTCCTATATCAGTGTCATATCGTCTCATATAGTTGCCATATGGCCTTCATATCGCACCCATATCCCATTCATATGGCAGGCATATCCCACCCATATAGTTTTCATATCTCAGCCATATATCCGGCATACCTCCGGAAGAGTTCCGGCATATCTCCGGTATATCCCACTCACATAACATTCAGGTATTAGCTATATCACACTTATATCAAGGGTAATGCTTTAATCGGGCAGGTCGTGCTGGAGAGTATCGGTGTATTCGTCGATGATGACATCGATGCTGAATTTACGGATAACGAGGGAACGGCCATTTTTGCCCATGCGTGCTCGTTCTTCAGGTGAGAGGTTGATCATTTTTTCCATTTTATCGGCCAGGTCGAAAGGATCGTGCCGGTTACAGATATAGCCGGTAGAATTATTCAGCACTACTTCTTTACATCCGCGGTTCATGGAGGTAATAACGGGCAATTCCATAGCCGCCGCCTCCATCAGGCAACGGGGAATGCCTTCATTGTAAAAGGAAGGGAATACAAAACAATCGGCCCTGGAGAGAAAGGGACGTACATCTTTGGCAAAACCGCCATAATGGATCAATCCTTCTTTTTCCCAACGGGCTAATTCTTCATGGCTGATGGAATCAGGGTGATGGTTCTCAAAAAAGCCTATCAGCTCAAAACGTACATCATAATTCTTCTTCTTCAGTATACGGGCTGCATCTGCATAGAGACCAATACCTTTGCTTCGCAGCAAACGGGTACTCATGAGGAAGGTGAATGTTTGACCAGTGCCGCGTGTTGTTTTGAAAGGCGCAAAATAGCTGGTATTGATGCCTTCGCCTGGCAACACTTTCACTTTTTCAATATTCACTATTTTTTCATCGATGAATACACGGGCATCCTCATTGTTGAGGAACCATACTTCGCGTGCCTTGCGCAGAGACTTCTTGTACAGCAAACGCATTAGCTGGTAGAGCCAGTTTGTTTTGGCAAAAGCGTATCCCAGCCCCGTAATAACAGCCACAGAAGGGATGCCATTGGCAGCTGCGGCCAGTGATCCGTAAATATTGGGCTTGGCTACGTAATGAAAGATGAAATCGGGCCGGTGGTGCCGGTATAGCTTCTTCAACTGCCAGTAAAAGGACAGGTCATGGAAGGGATTTTTTGTCTTGTTGTCGAAATTCAGGGGGATAAAGCGACAGCCGTTTTCCCGGAGCAGGGAAGAATAGGCATCATCAGGCGCCATTACGATCACTTCATACCCCTGTGTAATGAGGTTATTGATCACGTCCAGCCGGAAATTATAGACCGACCAGGCGCTGTTGGATACGAAGGCGATGCAACTTTTATGTGACGCTGCGATTCCGGACATTGGCAAATATTGTATCAAATGTATAGATTTGATTGCAAATGCCATAAACAGGAAATCTTGCCCATGATCCTTACGTTGCTATTTTTTTTACTGTTTACTTTCCTGATTGTCCGGCTGACAAGGCATTCAGCATCGGGTTTTACCAAAGCAGAAGTGGTAATCACCTTTGGTTTTAAGGTATTAATGGCCTGTGCCTATGGCTATATTTTCCTGCATTATTATGGGGGTGACGATACCTGGAAATTCCAGGTGGCTTCGCAGCATGAATATGCGCTGCTGATGAAAGACCCTGGCGAATTCTTTTGGGAGATCACGCCTGCAACGGCCTGGCGCAATGCGGCTGGCAATGGCTGGCTCGCCTTCCGGCTGTACCTGGCGGACCTGGAATATTGCCTGATCGCTAAGCCCCTGGGCATCTTCAATATCCTTAGCCGGGGAAGTTATTATACCAATGCGGTATTTTTCAGTTTCTTCACTTTCTGGGGACATTATTGGTTGTTTACACTCCTGACAGGCCTGTTTCCGCAAAAAAGAAGGGTGTTGTTCCTGCTTATTTTCTTCTTCCCACCGGTCGTGTTCTGGTTAAGTGGTATACGGGCAGACGGCTTGTTGCTGATGTTCCTATCGCTGCTGTTGATACAAACCTGGAAGTGGCTTCACCAGGGTAAAAAAAGGTCTCTGATCTATATATTGCTGGGGCTGACTGGTATCCTGATTCTGAGAGATACGGTGGTATTGCTGCTGCTGCCAGTGCTGACGGGCTGGTATGTGACCGTAAGGTATGGCCGCAATCCGCTGGGCGTATTGGGGATTGTATATGGCATCTCCATCCTCGTATTTTTCGGGAGCGCTTATGTACCGGGCTTCCCTAACCTGCCCTCAGTGGTGGTGGAGCGACAGCAGGAATTTCTGGCGCTGAAAGGCAATACGCGGTTTGCGCTTGCCGCGCTGGAACCAACCCCAGGCAGTTTTATCAGGGTACTTCCACAGGCAGTAAGCAACGCTTTCCTGCGCCCTTTTTTGTGGGAGGCCAAAGGAATGCTGCAGGTGATGGCGGCCCTGGACCTGCTACTGTTTTGGGGACTGGTAGTGCTGGCCCTGGTGGGGAGTAAAAAAGGCATTTCTATTTTGAAGCCCCCTCCCCTGGTGTGGGTAATGCTTTTCTTCAGCATATCCCTCTATCTTTTTATAGGTTTTGTGATCCCCTTTCCCGGGGCTATTGTGCGATACAAGATCATACCCGAATTGTTTTTATTAGCCTTACTGGTTATCCGGGCACCCCTCAATTTATCGTGGTCAAACAGGGCTCGTTAAGGGGTGGTTAAATGGTTAAATTAGTAAAAAGAAAAATATTTAAATTAAGGGGCATTTTAAGTCAATTTTTAGTGGTTCATTCAATAGAAGTATAGCTTTTCCCACATTTTATTTAAAAAAACGCACATTGAACCCAAAAAGTTTTTTATCCACTCCATTTATTGTTTATTTGCACAACACGCAAAAAATTAAGAAATGGAATCATTACGCTTTAAAGCTATCAACGACCTGACGCATTCCAACGGTACTGCCGTTGAGGGGTCTGCAAAAATTACCGGTATCTTCGGGGAGAATGTATTTACTCTTAAAACAGCCCGTGAGTTTTTAAGTGATGAGGCTTATAAGAGCCTGCTGACATCTATCAAGGGTGGTAAGAAAATTGACAGGGCTATGGCCAACCAGATCTCTGCCGGTTTGCGCCAATGGGCTGAAAGCAAAGGAGTTACACACTATACACACTGGTTCCAACCTTTAACAGGTACGACTGCTGAAAAGCATGACTCTTTCTTCACTTTGAAAGGCGATGGCAGTGCCCTCGAAACTTTTGATGGTGATGCACTTATACAACAAGAGCCTGATGCATCTTCTTTCCCTAATGGTGGTATCCGCGCTACTTTCGAAGCCCGTGGTTATACTGCCTGGGACCCTTCTTCACCTCCCTTTATCATGGAGATCGGCGAAGGTAAAACGCTGTGTATCCCTACCATTTTCGTTTCCTATACAGGTGAAACACTGGATTATAAAGCACCGTTGCTGAAGTCACTGGAAGCCCTGAATAAAGCGGCTGTTGAAGTGTGCAACTATTTCGATAAGAACATCAACAAGGTAACTGCTACTTTGGGCTGGGAGCAAGAGTACTTCGTAGTAGACGAAGCTATGTTCAATGCCCGTCCTGACCTGGTAATGAGCGGTCGTACTGTATTTGGTCACGCACCTGCGAAAGGCCAACAGCTGGAAGACCACTATTTCGGTTCTATTCCTGAAAGAGTATATGCTTTCATGCGCGATTATGAAACTGAATCTTACAAACTGGGTATTCCTTTACGTACCCGTCATAATGAAGTAGCGCCTGCACAATTTGAGTGCGCTCCTATTTTTGAAGAAGTGAGTGTAGCTGTTGACCACAACACGCTGTTGATGGACATCATGGACCGTGTAGCCCGCCGTCATAAACTGCGTGCGCTGTTCCATGAAAAACCATTTGCCGGCATCAACGGTAGCGGTAAGCACAATAACTGGAGCATGGCCACTGATACAGGTGTAAACCTGCTGGCCCCCGGTAAAACACCGAAGACCAACCTGATGTTCCTGACCTTCTTTGTAAATACGATCAAGGCGGTACATGATTATTCTGAAATTTTAAGGGCCTCTATCGCTTCTGCGGGTAATGATCACCGCCTTGGCGCTAATGAAGCTCCTCCTGCTATCATCTCTGTATTCATTGGTCAATACCTGAGCAAGGTGCTGGCTGACGTGAAAGAAAGAGTGGGTGGTAAATTTGACGAGCAGGATGAGGCTATCCTGAAGCTGGATCTGCACCGCAGTATTCCTGAACTGCTGCTTGACAATACTGACCGTAACCGTACTTCTCCTTTTGCCTTCACAGGTAACAAGTTTGAGTTCCGTGCGGTAGGTTCCGGTGCGAATTGCGCCAACGCAATGACCACGCTGAACAGCATCATGGCAGCTACCCTGAAGCAATTCAAGAAAGATGTAGATACGCTGATCGACAAAGGTGAGAAGAAAGAGATCGCTATTATGCATGTGATCCGTGAGTATATCGTTGCCAGCGAGAAAGTACTGTTTGAAGGTGACGGTTATAGCGATGAGTGGCACCATGAAGCTGAAAGACGCGGTCTGCCCAATGTACGTACCACGCCACTGGCGCTGGATGCAATGGTTACGGACAGCTCCAAGCACCTGTTTGAGCAACTGAGCGTACTGAACCACGTAGAGCTGGAAGCACGCCATGAGATCGAACTGGAAAAATACATCAAGCGCGTTCAGATCGAAGCCCGTATCATGGGTGAGCTTTGCACGAGCCATGTATTGCCCGCTGCTATCAAGTATCAGAATACACTGATCGAGAATATCAAGGGTCTGAAAGAGATTGGTCTGAAAGAAGAAGCTTATGCCAATCAAAAACAGATCGTTGAGAAGATCTCTGAGCATATCAGCAAGGTGAGCGACCTGGTAGAAAAAATGATCCAGGCTCGTAAGACAGTAAACGCTATGGGCGATACGCGCACCAAGGCCATCGCTTACCAAAGCCAGGTGAAAGATGTGTACTTTGACGCTATCCGCTACAGTGTTGATAAGCTGGAACTGCTGGTAGCTGATGATTACTGGGCGCTGCCTAAATACCGCGAAATGTTGTTCCTGAGATAAGCCGCCTCCCCGGCCCCTCCTAAAGGAGGGGAGGAAGAAGGATGCCTCTTCATATAATTAAAGAAGGTACACTGACATGACAAGCAAAAGAGCCCCTTCCCGTTTACCGGGAGGGGTTCTTTATTTTAGAGCCGGGTTGAGCGCCTGGAGTTCGAAGTTTGCAACGCTGGTTCATGTTGACCAGGCCTACCGTTAGTAAGTGCCAGGCTGAATAAAGTTGGCATATAACATTTGGCGTATGGAATACATGTTCGGAGTGGGAAAAGAAATACACTATATAAAATAATGAATGGAAGTACTGATGAATTTAATTGGGAATGTTTAATAGTAAAGATCAACAAGAGTAGCACTTTGTATCCTGGTATTTGAGGCATGTTGTAATTAAAGAATCATTTGTGCAGCAGACTCTACAACTTATAAAGAGATTGTGGAATCCTTACTTGATACGGATTTGAGATAGTTATTTTTCTATGCCGTAACAGACCAAAACATACCCGGATCAGTTCATGTAACTAAAAAAAGTGTGCGTTACTGCTATGGTATGCACAATAAATTAACAAACGACCTTTTTTTACATATTATAAATCTTTCAGGCATGATTGTTCGTATCTATCCTCATAGGATAAGGTTTAATGGTTAACGCATATGAATGGGAGCACCCCCGCCTTTTATTGGGCGGGGATTTTTTTGTACCGGATTGAGCGGGTGGCTCAACCGAAAAGCTAGTTATTCCAGCCGACTTACTATATGCTCAAATTTAATTATACCTGTTTTGAGGAAGGTAACTCCTATCGATGAGGCATCTACAGGGGTATTTAAGGGGCATCTGCTGGGCTATTTGATATCTTCAGGGGTAGAGCTGTCATTAGGTATTAACTATAAAATTTTCGACCATACATTTTATTCTGCGTCATTGTACAGAAACCGCTTGCATCTTAATATGTCCATGTTTATATCTAACAAATTGTCATATCTGCAACAATCGATCAAGGATTTAGGATTTTGTGCAACTTTCTTTAATCTAAGTGATTATAACGAAAATCCTTTCCCGGAATTTCTCGTATATCCCTATAGGGCTATTTAAATGCTCACCCAGCATGGAAGCGTATGTAACACATCTTTTGTCAGACATCCTGGAAGCCGAACGTCCGGATCAGCCAACACTCAACTACGTTTACCCGGAATTTGTTGAAGACTCTCCCGAAGAATATGACCGATGGCCAGACAATGACCCGGTCTATACTTTTGGATATTACTGCGGCCTGAAACAGGAAGTATTTCCGCCAGCTCATATGCTAAGCACGCTACAGATGGAAAGGCTTTGCCATGCTTTCAGCAAAATGATGTTTACCTGGAACCTCGACACTGATATTCCGGATGATGTGCCGTTGAGCAAGAAGTACCAGTTGCTGGTAAGCACGCTGGATATAAAAACAGAAGTAAACAATAGCAGTCTTACCACTTTTGAATTGTGCAGCTATGATCCCCCCTCCTGCCCTTTGGGAGAGTACTGCACCTGTAAAGAGTTTCTCCAGGATGATGCGCTGGAAAATATTGATGACTACTTATATGGAGAATAAATTAAAAAACCGGAAGCTGTCGCATCAGTCTTCCGGTCTTCATTTACCGGTGTCACTTACCGGTGTAGTTCATAGGAATATTTAATCCCTCGTATTAAGAGGTGGATTGTGCTAAATAATCATCAATGGCCTTCCCCACTATATGACTCAACTCACTTTCTTTCTGCGTATCCATGTGCACCCATACCATTTCACCATGTAGTTCCCGTTGCTGAATTCTTATTTCCGGGAATGCATCATAGGGACCTGTAGGGTGATTTTTAAAACGGATGTTGCTGATGATATAATAAGGGGTGGAATGATGCGCTGTGACATTTCCTGTAAGTTCAATGGAAATATTTTTTTCCTTGAACGGGTACCTGAAAATAATGCTGAATGATTGTTTCATAGCCAGGCTGTTTAAGTTAACAATGCTGTTCTTCAGCTATAGTTATTCAATGCCTGTGCCACTTACGGATGAATATGCGTTAAATAATTATTTACCCGTTGACTATCAACTATTTGGACAATGTCTTTTTGGGAGGGCTTTAACAATTAATGCAACTGTGTATTTGATTGTACCATGATCATTTGACTATGTGTAGAATGGAGTTATATGTATCTTATCATTTTCTACAAGTGTCCACCCAATTGTAATCGTTTTGCTTGCTACAGTAAATGCATATTGTGTTGCCAGGTCTTTGTACGAGCCAGGCAACACAAGGCATCTATGACTGTTGTGCTTTTAGAAACAGTAAAAGGCTTATAATGATCAGAAGATCTTTTCGGTTTCGACTACTTTTCTCTGGATCATAATTTTCTTAGCTACGGATTGCTCATTGTCATCAATACTCAGTGCATCACCTATTAGTTTCAGCAGCAAATCTTCTTCGCTTGTCAATACATTATCACTCAGTAGTAATTCTGCGCACCAGGAGTAGAGGGCCAGCTCATTCACGGGATTGATCTGCTCAACCAGGAACTGGAGGTATTGCTGTTCATTGGTAATGATCGCACGGTAATCCTGGTAACTGATCATTTCATCTTTGAAGTTAAGGTCTTTGTTGAGGCCGGCTGTCACGAGTTTATCGGCCACAATATCCAGCTCCTTATCAGCGAGCTCGCCATCCTTGAGGATACAATGGAAAAACAAATGGCACAATGCCTGGTCCTGTGTTTTGATCTCTGTAGTATACATAAAATCCTGTTTAGGGCTATGCTTCAACTTTGGTGCCATGGGGAAGTTGAAAGCCCAGATAGCTGGCGGGAAACAAGAGGAATATAATTGGCGAAGCCCGGAGCATAGGGCGCCAGGGGGCGGCAAATGCTACGGGCTTCTTACGCAGGTTTCAGAGTTAAGCCTGTTTTCACAGGAAAAGGTTTAATACAATGCTTTATTATAATCCAATTAGTGTTTATTACGCAAACATCATCCTTTATAAAAACACGCACAGATCCGCATCATTATCCCTTGCAGTACTCTACCGACCTCACTGGTTGTTTCTAAACAGTGGATTTCATTAACGACTCCGGGCATCTTATTATTTTATACATGCTAAAATGTTTTTGCATATTTACTGCTACTGGACATAAATACTTGCTGATAGGATTGTCTGTCCCTGGAATGTGTAATTTTTTACCCGCCCCGGGCTAGTGAAAACGGCGCTCACGGCTAGCTAAAAAAGAAAATCCCGCCTTTCGACGGGATCTCTTCTCACCATTATTCAATAAAAATAAAACCACCTTGTATTTACCTAAGCACTTTTTGCATCCATTTTTCTTCGCCGGCTGATACTTCCACCACAAATAATCCTTTATTCAATTCACTGAGGCCGGTAAGTGTCCATTTGTTGTTGCCAGGTTGTGCTGTAAATACCTGTGTTTTCACAGTACGGCCGTTCATATCCATCAGTTTCACAGTTACGGGCGATGTTTTTGCCAGCACCATTGTTACTTCGAGGTTCTCCACAAATGGGTTGGGATATACGCTTGCCGTGATCTGTTTTGTAGCGCCTGTTTTGACCATGATCATATTGGTGTATTCGGTGTGCCCATCGAGATCAACCATCATCAACCGGAAGTAAAGTGTTGTACCGGTTATTTTTGTAAAGCGAAACTGATAGCTGACACGCTCTGCACTATTGCCTTTGGCTGCTACTTCGCCAGCTTTTGTAAATGAAAGTCCATCTGCACTGTACTCTATGTCGAATTTCTTACCGTTGATCTCAGTGAGGGTGTACCAGGTAAGGTTTACTGCATTGTCATAATAATTTCCCTTCAGGGATGAAACCACCATGGGTAGCAGGGTGGCGCAGGAAACATCGGGATTACCAGCACCACCGGCATAATTGGTCGTATCATCTGCAGCCATACCAACATTGTATTGGGTGTTGGTTGCGTTGGCGGTTATATTCTGGTTGAGGAACAATTTTTCGGAGGCGCTTTTACCCGTCAGGGTACCGTTGTTGGCAAAGGCACCAGCTACATAGAGTTTACCATTACCGCTGATGGCCGCATTGTTGGTCAAAGAGCCGCTTACACGCACCTGTGCATTGGTACGGGTCATCTTAATACCGCTGCCGTTACCGAGTTGTAAAGAGCCACCAAACCAGAGGAGGCCTTCATTACGCACCTTCATGGTGCCGTTGATCGCATTCTTAAACACGAAGGTGTACAGGTTGATGATAGAATCGGCTCCTGAATTGAGGTTATTGTTGTTGCCCAGAAACAGGGCCTGCCATTGGTTTTTAAAGTAACCCAGCGGGGCAAAATCGCCTTTCACGGTAAATCTTCCGCGATTGTCAATACTGCTTCCGGCTGCAGTAGTAAGTACGCTTTGGATAGTGAGAATACCACCATTGTTGAGGGTAGCGCCGTTTTGCAGTGTAACATTCTGATTGAAATTCATGCTTCCGCAGGAAGTGTTGATTACAGTAACATTATTACCAAGGGTAGGACTGCCAGACCAGGTTACCGTACCAAGATTGTTAAGGGAAAATCCACTGGCCAGGCTTAAGCCGCCGGTACCAAAGATCGCTGTACCGTTCTTATTAACGGTTATTGCAGAGGCCAGGTTATTCGTGTTGCCGGGCTTAAAGGTGCCACCTGCTTTCACTTCTATGGTTGATCCATTGTTGCCATCAAAGTCGCCGGTAAAGTTACCACCGCTTACTATTACCATTTTAGCGCCGTTGTTGAGTTTGATGTTACCGGAAACGTTTGTTGAAATACAAACTGTGTTGCCATTGGTGTAAACACCAGGTGCATTGGACACGCTACCTGCAGGGCATTGTGCTACTGCAGGCTGGAAAATAGTGATCGTAAGAACAAAAATCAGCAGACTGCCGATAAAGGGTTTAGGGTACAGATGCTTCATACTCGTTGGTCAGATTGTTGGCATGTAGATGACCAACAGTGCGCCAAAACAAACAAGAAGCATACAAGGCCGTTATGAAAAAAGGTTATCGATAAGATATAACTACTATAGCTATCAACAACTTACAGATGCTACAATTTCTGTGAAATGTTTTTCCCAATGACTTATATAGTCACGAAAACAGCAAGATACTTTCCCGCGGATGGAAAAGGAGGACAGATGAGGGAACTATTTAATGATGGCAGCAGCCTGTGGGGCTTTGGGAAGTACTCCATCCTTCACCATGATGTCTACAATTTCAGCACCACCTTTCAGGTTGGCGTGCAAGTAGTCGGTAAAGGATGAATTGTCTTTAATGGTATTGCTGTAATCATGCACGGGATAGCCGGTAGCAGCTTCCAGTTTTTGTTTGAAAACGTCGAGGCCCTTAACATTATAGGTAGGGAAGATGGGTGCAATTACAAACTTTACGTTGATATTCCTGGCACGACAATAATCGGCGAGTATCTTGAGATCCTGCACGTGCTTGTCGGGCGTTTTAAATTCTACGCTTCGATGGGGCGCCTGATCGATGAGGTCCTGGGTGATGGTGTGATCGAAATACCAGTCGTTATCGAGTTTGTTGCGATAATACATGGCCCGCTGGAATACTTCATTGTTGAAGCGATAAATATGGGAGAACTGGGCATAGTTCCAGGTTTCCTTGTTCTTATTTTTCAGGACTGAATCAATCCTTTTTGAGTAAGGCATATAGGTAGTAAAGCCTGGCAGGAGTTTATCATCGGACATTTCGACAATAGTAGTTTCCACGAGTACAGTCTTTACATTGGGATACCTGTCGAGATAGTCCTCTGTAAGTACGGTGGCTATTTCACAGGGCATACTGTAATAGCAAAGGCTGAAAGTGGTGAGGCCGGTGGCTTTTTCTACGCTGGGCTGGTAAAAGTTGAGGCCACGGGAATTACCTACAATGAGGATATCGGCCTGGCTTCCGCCGCGGTACATACGGGAATAGCGAAACTGGCTTTGGGTGATCTGCTGTTGGAATACCCAACCCAAGAAACGGTCACCCAGGAATAAGATGGCCAGAAATGCCAGGATCCAAATTGCTTTTTTCATCTGTTCGCTATTAAAACTGGAAATATATAAATGAGTTGGCAGAGAAAGTTCCAAACAAGGCGATGAGCCACAGTACAGACACAAAGAGTGCTATACGCAAAGCTGGGCGGCGCAACTGTGTTACGTTCCATGACATGCGCTGGTTGGTGATCTCTACGGACAACATAATAATCAATAATAAGAAGCCTTTCAATACCTGGTATTTACTAAGCACGCTGTACCAGTTGAAGTCTTCAAAAGACAGGATACGACCTATAATGGTGTTGGCTACAGCAAAGCTGCTATGCCCCATGCTGCCAGACCGGAAGTAGATCCATGCCAGTACAGTTAAAATATAAACTACAACGATACAAATGGCAGAGTTGATGAAAGCTGGCATACGCACCAGCTGAACGAATTTGCGCCAGATGGGGGTAGTGAACCGCTGGAGAATGAGGTATACACCATGGAGGAAGCCCCAGAATATAAAGGCGACGTTGGCGCCATGCCACAGCCCTCCCAGCAGCATGGTGATCATGTTATTTTTGTAGGTATTGAGTTTACCCTTCCGGTTGCCACCGAGGGGGATATACAGGTAATCACGCAGCCAGCTGGACAGGGAGATATGCCAACGTGTCCAGAATTCGCTGAAGCTTTGTGAGAAATAAGGTGTTTTGAAATTCTCCACAAAGCGATAGCCCATGATACGAGCCAGGCCGATGGCGATATCTGAATAGCCGGAGAAATCGCAGTAGATCTGGAAAGAGTAAAATACAACGCCCACTAACAAGTGGGAGGATGAGAATTTGGAAGGATCGGCCCAGCATTGGTCTACAAAGGGAGCCAGTGAATCAGCAATGGCCACTTTTTTGAAAAAGCCCCAGAGTATACGGCCCATGCCTGAGTTGAAATTGTCCCAATCAAATTTCTTGTCGGTATTCATCTGAGGCAACAGATCACGGGCCCTTACAATGGGACCAGCCACCAACTGTGGGAAGAGTGCAATGAAAGCCGCGAACTTGAGCATGTCGCGCTCCACAGGTATTTCACGCCGGTAAATATCGATGGTATAAGATAAGCTCTGGAAGGTGTAGAAAGAGATACCGATGGGCAACATGATCTGTAGGGTAGTGACAGATGGCTGGAAGCCAAAGGCATGCATCATGCTGACAAAGGAGTCTATAAAGAAGTTGAAATATTTGAAGAACCCCAGGAAGCCGAGGTTCATGATCATGCTAAAGATGAGGTAGGTGCGGCGTTTACGCTTTTCCTCGGTGGCTCCGATGAGTTTACCGAAGTTGTAATCCATGAAAGTGGAGATCATGATGAGGGTGAGAAAGCGCCAATCCCACCAGCCATAAAACACATAGCTGGCCAATAAGATCCACCACAGGCGTATTTTTCCTTTGGTAAGAAAGTAGACAGGAAAAAAGATGCCACTAAATATTAAGAATGTAATGCTGTTGAATACCATCCTGGCTTAGCTTAAGGGTATAATAGTGAAAACCGGGGCAAAGTAAAGCAAATCAGTCCATAACCGGAAGGGCCGGGACATGAGCTGCCTCATTGCTATCTGAAAATTACCCAGTTAAACGTCAAAATAAGAAAATATATTATTTGAGCAACATGAATTTGGCCGAATTACATGAATTGATAGCCCAAAGGGGGAAAGGGTCAGGCGGTTTTTAGGCGCTCGTGTACCCATTTAAGGGCTATGTCGAGCTGTTCGCGCATGGTGAGTTTGGAATTGTCGAGCAGAAGGGCGTCTTCTGCCTGGCGGAGGGGGCTCACTTCGCGGTGTGAATCGATGTAATCCCGCATTTCCAGGTTGGCCTTCACCTCTTCAATGGTAATATTGGGGTTCTTTTCGTAGAGCTCCCGGAATCGGCGCTCTACCCGGATGGCATTGTCAGCTGTCATAAAGATCTTCAGTTCCGCATTGGGGAATACCACGGTACCGATATCACGTCCATCCATGACGATGCCTTTCTTCTGGCCCATGTCCTGTTGCTGTTTGACAGCAAACTGGCGCACCTCTTTAATGGCAGCCACTTCGCTTACTTTTTCAGCTACGACCAGGTCACGGATCACGTATTCCACGTTCTCTCCGTTGAGGTATATTTCGCTTTGACCGTTTTTATGGTTGGAATGGAATTCGAGGGTTATTTTCTTCAGGGTATCCTGCACAATTTTGTGGTCGGTCCAGTCAATATGGTTGCGCAGAAAATAGAGGGTAATGGAGCGGTACATGGCGCCGCTGTCAATATATACATAGCCCAGTTCGCGTGCCAATTGTTTAGCAAGGGTACTTTTGCCGCATGACGACCAGCCGTCGATGGTAATGATGATCTTTTTTTCCATGGTGAACTGTGCAAAACTAAGAAATATCGTGAAAGCGAAAAGAGGAATTAGCTGTTAGGTGTTGGCTTTTAGCTGTTGATGAATTGCTATTATAAGGAATGCGCAATCGTGAAATGGCCTGCCAGTGGTTGTGGTGATAGCCCCAGGTATAAAAAGTTAATGCCGCTCCACACAGGTAGAACGGCATTAATAATGTAGTGGGGACGATCATCGGACCTACTACGCGTAAGTCACCTTGTTATCATAAGCATTGGATTTTCCATTGTCTGTAAGCGGGAATTGGCATTGCGAAAATACCCTGACCAGTTACAGCATATAAAACAGAGGGACTTATTGTATTAACGGGTTTTCATATCTATTAGTGTATGATCGAGATCAAGAAAATAATCGCGGACTGGCGGATTGGAAAGGATCCCGCGGATTTAAAAGGAAAAGCCCCGCGGAAAATCCGTGGGGCTTTGATTATTTAGACTGTACACGTACTTAGGACGCTTCAGACTTTTCTTTAGTAGGCTCCTTCAGGGAGAACTGTATCTTGGTCTTCTCCTTATCAAGGTCGGCGATCATAATGTCACCTGCCTTGATGTGCAGGTTGAGTATTTCTTCTGCGAGGGGATCTTCCAGGTATTTCTGGATGGCCCTGTGCAGGGGACGTGCGCCAAACTGCTGATCGTATCCTTTCTCTGCGATGAAGTTCTTCGCTTCTTCGGTGAGCTCAAGGCTAAATCCAAGGGTTTGCAGTCTCTTCATTACACCTTTCATCAGGATATCGATGATGAGGAAGATGTGCTCCTTGTTGAGGGTATTAAAGATCACTACATCATCAATACGGTTGAGGAATTCGGGAGAGAAGGTCCGCTTGAGGGCCTTTTCTATCACGGCTTTGTTGTTCTCTTCCGCATTTTGTGTACGTGATGCGGTGGCAAACCCTACGCCATCACCAAAGTCTTTCAACTGGCGTGCGCCAATGTTGGAGGTCATGATAATGAGTGTATTCTTGAAGTCTACTTTTCTGCCCAGGCCATCGGTCAACTGTCCGTCGTCCAATACCTGTAACAGGATATTATAGATATCGGGGTGTGCTTTTTCAATTTCATCCAGCAGGATCACAGAGTATGGTTTACGACGAACACGCTCTGTAAGCTGGCCGCCTTCTTCATACCCTACATATCCGGGAGGAGCACCAATTAACCGGCTTACGGTGAATTTTTCCATGTATTCGCTCATGTCGATGCGGATGAGTGCATCTTCAGAGTCAAACATGTAACGTGCCAGGGCTCTGGCCAACTCGGTTTTACCAACTCCGGTAGGACCCAGGAAGATAAAGGTACCGATGGGCTTTTTAGGATCTTTCAACCCTACCCTGTTACGCTGGATAGCTTTCACCACTTTCAGAATGGCATCATTCTGTCCTACAACCACGTTGCTCATGTCGATGGTCATGTTCCTCAACTTCTCAGTTTCGGCCTGTACCATTCTCTTGACAGGTATACCAGTCATCATGCTAACGACTTCGGCAATAGCCTCGTCATCTATGGGGTAACGTTTGTGCTTGCTTTCTTCTTCCCAGCTTGCTTTTGCTTTTTCCAACTCTTCCTGTAATCTCTTTTCGGTATCACGGAGGGAGGCGGCTTCTTCAAACTTCTGGCTCTTGACTACTTTGTTCTTCTCTACTTTCACATCCTCGATCTTCTTTTCGAGATCCAGGATTTCCTTGGGCACATTGATGTTTTTCAAGTGCACGCGGGCACCTACTTCATCCATTACGTCGATGGCCTTGTCGGGCAACAGACGGTCGGTGATGTAGCGGTCGCTGAGCTTCACGCAGGCATCAATGGCATCGTCACTGTAAGTAACGTTGTGGTAGTCTTCGTATTTAGACTTAATGTTGTTCAATATCTGGATGGTTTCATCCACGCTAGGTGGTTCTACCATCACTTTTTGGAAACGACGGTCGAGGGCACCATCTTTTTCGATGTACATGCGGTATTCATCGAGTGTGGATGCGCCAATGCATTGGAGCTCTCCCCTCGCCAGGGCTGGCTTGAAGATGTTGGATGCATCGAGTGAACCACTGGCGCCACCGGCGCCTACGATGGTATGTATCTCATCGATAAACAGGATGACATCACGATTCTTTTCCAGCTCATTCATGATAGCCTTCATACGTTCTTCAAACTGTCCACGGTATTTGGTACCTGCTACAAGGGCAGCAAGATCGAGGGAGATGACACGTTTGTCAAATAATACTCTTGATACTTTACGCTGCACGATGCGAAGTGCCAGACCTTCTACGATGGCTGTTTTACCAACACCTGGTTCACCAATGAGGATGGGGTTGTTCTTTTTACGACGAGAGAGTATCTGTGATACGCGCTCGATCTCTTCTTCCCTTCCTACAATAGGATCCAGTGCACCGCTTTCGGCCAACCGGGTGATATCACGGCCAAAGTTGTCCAATACGGGTGTTTTGCTTTTAGCATTTCCTGCTGCGCGTGACTTCTGTTGGGAGTATTTCTTTTCTTCATCGAAGTCGTCTTCATTTTCATCTGCATACTCGCTGCGCACGTCATTGCTTTTTACTACGCCTAGCTCGTTTCTAAATAAATCGTAATCCACGTCGAACTGATTTAAGATTTGAGTAGCTATGTTTTCCTTGTTCTTAAGAATGGAGAGCATGAGGTGCTCGGTTTCGACGGTAGGGCTTTTGAGGGCTTTTGCTTCCAGTACCGTAACACGAATTACCTTCTCTGCTTGTTTGGTCAGGGGCAAGCTGTTTATGTTGGCGATGTTCTTACCGGTTTTGTCCTTGACAGCCAATTCTACTTCTTTCCGCAGCTCATACAGATCAACATTGAAACTCTTCAATATACGAACTGCCGTATTTTCACCCTCACGAATCAACCCAAGCAACAAATGTTCCGTACCGATAAAATCATTCCCCAGCCGTAAAGCCTCCTCCCTGCTAAACGAAATAATCTCCTTTACCTGGGCTGAAAAATTGTTATCCATTTTTATAATTTGTTGTGTTATACAATAATAACAAATATTTTTGACTTATGTTCCCGCCTTATTATTAACGGCTGTTAACAAACATTAAGTGTGTATGCAGGTCAAAATTGATACCAAGCAAAAATTCCATGCCATAACGATCATTGAGCCGGTCTTAACTGCTAATATGACAGCAGAATTGGATGAATGTTTACTTCCTTTCCTCCAAAATGACGTTAAAAACGTGATACTAATTGTTAAAGACATTAACGAGCTGGACGATGCTGCCGGAGAATACCTATTAAAGATACAACAAACCTTTTATGAGCAAGGTGCCTCCTTTGTGATTTGCGAGTTGCAGCCCTCGGTAGAGGAAGCGCTTGACCGGGCGGGGATCCTGGAAATGATGAATGTGACTCCTACGGAAAGTGAGGCCTGGGACATCGTGCAATTGGAAGAGATCGAGCGGGAACTGATGGGAGGAGAATAACCTTGTTGATTGCTACGGTGGTAAATGGCCGCGTGGGGTTGAACAACAGGTGGTCATTTCCTCCTGCTGAAAGGGTGTAAACGATTGATTAATGGCAATTTTTGAACTAACGGTAGATAGTTTGATACTTAACGGTCTGTAGGAAACGTTCTAATAGGAAGCTTTGGTTGGTATGATAAGAATCGCATTCGTTTTCCTGTGTTTGGTTTATTCTCCTTTCCTACGATTGCCGCTGGATCGTGTGCAGGTAAAAACAAGATTGGTGAAGTGTACCAGCGAAGCCCGGCCATGTTGAAGATCTGCTCTAAGCTACCCGGGCAGCCGATTACCAAATAATAATTCTTTTACATCTTTGCAGCTAAATAAATCTTTTTGTACTCTTAACCAGTACATTATATAAAGTTGACGTTAACCCTTACATGAAAAAATACGCAGTTATAGTTGCCGGCGGATCAGGTATGCGCATGGGCACGGTGGTGCCCAAACAGTTTTTACCCTTGCAGGGGAAGCCGGTATTGTGGTATACGCTTACGGCATTCCTGGATTCTTTTCCGGACCTGGACATCATTTTGGTATTACCCGAGGCTCACATTCAAACCGGGCAGGAGATTCTTCGCTCTACCTATGCTCCCGATCGCATTTGGATGGCTGTAGGAGGCGAAACACGCTTCCACTCGGTACGGAATGGCCTATCGCATATCCACCAGCATTCGATCGTTTTCGTACATGATGGGGTACGCTGCCTGCTCACCCCCCAATTGATCAGGCGTTGTTTTGCTATGGCACAGGAACGGGGTAATGCGATCCCGGCCATTACCGCGGTAGACTCTATCCGCATCGAGCACTTTGATCACAACGAATTCATTGACCGGAGCAAGGTACGGATCATCCAAACGCCTCAAACCTTTTACAGTGATATCATTAAAGCCGCTTTTGAACAAGAATACGAAGACACGTTTACGGATGAGGCGAGTGTGGTAGAAAGGCTGGGCGTAAAGATCCACCTGATCGAAGGAGAATCTACAAATATCAAGATCACGCACCCTATTGACGTGCTGATTGCCGAGAAGATACTGGAAGAACGGGAGATGGGGATTTGAGTCGGGAGTTTTGAGTTGGGAGTCAAGAGTTCAACATCAGAGTCAAAAGCTGAGTGCCGTTTAGGAGTCAACTTTAGGATAGCCTTTGCTTTTCCACTGCATCCACCAGGGCAGGCGCTGGAACTGAAGAGCAGGATAGGTTTCATTTACTGCTCCGAAACTACTGTAGAAAAAAGCCAGGCTGGCAATGTCTGAACCTTCAAAATCCAGTATAAGTTCCTGCCCGGCATGTGCCTCAATAAACCGGTCAATGAGGTAATGAGAGGCCCCCAGGGTCTTTCCATTGGGATGGTTGCCTACCAGGATATAATAGGCCCGTCGATTTGAATAGAACCACACACAGGAAGCCACCAACTCGTTGTTGGGCGTATACACACCACAGGCTTCCGCTAATTGCTTTGACTGCAGGTATTGGAACAGGTCCTTAAAATGGATATAATCTTCTTCCCCGATATTGGTTGTTTGTTGTTGAATTTGCCAATGGGCCAACCTTATTACTTCTTCTATAGGAACACTCACTACATAACGACAGTTTAATTGTTGGGCCTTCTTAATATTGCGGCGCACATTATTCCGGTACTGCCCGTTCATATCCTCATAACTGCTGCGGAGATCCAGCACATAATTATTGCGTATGGTTTGCAAGCCGGAGCCGGGCAGAAAATTGGCGGGATTCAATAATAAATCGACCAGTTTAAAACGGGCAGGAATGGCCTGGATAAAAAGGTTGGTTATCTCCACGGTAACAGCTATTCCAAAAATACCCAGGGAAGCGGTGATGGGCGGATGAGCGAGATAACTGGTACCCCATTTCTTTTTCCAGGGCAAGGGCATCACGGCTTCATAATCATTCAACACCAGGGCATCCCAATTGGCTGCCATTCTATCGAGGTAAAAGGAATACGCATAGATCAATCCATTGCTGGCAGCTGCCAGGCAGTTGTCCCATTTCACAGTATCGATCTGTGTACGCTGCAGGTATTGAATGGAATGGTTTGACATGTTGTTGAACTAAACCCGGTAAGCCGTCCCGACTGAAGTACGGGACGACCCACCCGGTTTTTAATGGCCAATGATCTTCCTCAGGTTGAAACGTTGTATATCAAAACTGAAGGAGAGTCGTTTGCCAAATGTATTTACTTCGGGGGTAGTTTTGAGGTTGTCTCTGAATTCCTTGCTGTAGAACAATGGTGCATATACATTGAGCAGGTCTTTGAACAAGGTCAGTTGTAAGCCTGCCACATAGAGGAACCTGCTGGTCTCTGCCTCTTTTTTCCAGGCCTCTGCATAGGTACCCACATCCAGGAATACGCGTATGGGTAATTTTACGGGGAGCAAGTTTTGGGGAAGGGTTGTATTAAGGTTCATGGAAGCTACCCAGTTATCAGAGCGTCCCTGCAACCCGGCAAAAAGGTCGGTCCGTAATTTCAATCCACCATCGCGCATCATGATCTGCTGACTGGCAGCGCCATCAAATTCAGACCTGCCTATAAAATAATTGCTGTAGGTATAATCCTCATCTCCGCGAACAGCGGTAAGCTTGGGTTGATACAGATAAGTGCGACCTAACTTTTCACTCGTCTTTGCTCCGAGGTAACCAAATTTAGCAGCAAACAGCCTTACCTGCATACCTCCTCCTTTGGCATAATTGAAATAGTAGTAGCCGGTAGCATTGGCGCGGTAGAAACCATCCCCCTGCTGCAACTGAATCTGTACATCGTAGGGATACAATTTCCTATAGTCGGTAATGTTGAAGGTAAGCTGGTTGAGGTAACGATTGCGGAGGGGAGCGGTTGCCGGATAGGTCATTGAATCATCACTATCGGTTACATATTTGAATCCTTTTTCACCAATGAGGTAGGTTTTCCATTCTATCCATTTCTCAACGGTAGAGAGCAATGATTTGTTTTTGAAAGTGAACCGAAGGGAAGGCACAACTTTATGAAAGCCGCCAAAGACTTTGGTTGCATTGCTGTCTATTCCCTCCAAGGTAGAAAATCGTGCACCGGTTAGCCCCAGTTCAATAGACTGAAAATGTTTATTGGGATACCAGGTATAGCTGATGTTTCCAATGCCATTGAATTGTTTGCTGTTGGTTGCATATACGGGGGCTACTATAAATTGAAAATTATGGGAAGGCATACTGATGTTGTGCAGTACGGCCCCTACCATGAACTTATCGTACATATTGTAGCCAAGGGCCGGTAAAAAGTTCACATAATTTACCTTCTCATAATCCTTCATAGAAAAGAGGAAAGCTGGCCTTATCTTTTTGGGTCCGGTATATCCGCCGGGCAAAATGCCGGTAGTATCGAGTAACCGGAACGAGGAGCTGAGGTCTTTACCGGTTTGCTGCTGTATGAGGCGCTGAAAGTCTTCGGGTGCAGGATGTTTGAATTTCCACTGCTGGTAATACTGTTGCATGGCAGCATCAAAGGCTGGCTGGCCAATGGTTTGTTCCAGCTGCTTCATCCAGCTGGCTGCTTTGGCATAAGCAATCAAGGCGTAATTATCTTCGGTAAAATCGGCCGAAGTAGTATTGATGGGTTGGTCTTTTTTCAGTTTGGCAAGGGCTGCGATAAGCATTGCTGTCTGGTCTTCAGGAACCTTGGATTCAAACCAACCCCTCACTGATTTATTGGGATATTTCCACTCTTTGTAACGATTGCCATAGTAAGAGTTGATGCCTTCATCCATCCAGGGATGGTCGCGTTCATTATTGGCCAGGATACCATAGAACCAGTTGTGCCCTACCTCATGTTCAATCACAAAATCCAGTGTTTGGGTATCTTTTACGGGACCAATATTGGTAATGGTGGGGTATTCCATGCCACCGTCGAAACCGGTATTGGTTTCTACCACGCTCACCACATTGTAAGGATATTCGCCAATGAGCCGGGAACGGAAATGGATGGCATCTTTTGTCATCTGCAGGCTGCTCTTCCAAATATTATCGTTGGGCGCATAGAAGGACCAGGCGTCGATCACTCTTCCGGAAGCTAGTTGTATGGTATCGTAATTAACTACAAAACGTTTATCGGCAAACCAGGCGAAGTCGTGGATATTGGTTTGTTTGTATTGGAGTGTCTTTGTTGATACGACAGTGTTGGAAGTGCCAGATGTTATAGGGGGTGTTTCAGGTTTGGTGTTTTGTGTTTCGGGTTCTTTGGTTGCTGCAGGCTTCTTTCTGCTTAGCTGCGATTTGTTCTTTGTATTCTTTACAGGGGCTTTTTGGGTAGTGCTTTTTGCGGCTGGTTTCTTAGGAGGCGGCTTCAGGAATTTTGGCTTTTGAATAACGGGCGGGGCATGCTGCTCTCTGTAAGAGGCATTCATTTTCCGCATCCACTGTTTTTCTTCGTCGCTCTGTAGCTCACCAGTGGCGGCCACTACATAATCCCGGGGCACGGTAATCCGTACATCATAAGTACCAAACTCACTGTAAAATTCTCCCTGATCGAGGTAAGGCATGGGATGCCAGCCTCTGGCATCGTACACGGCCGGTTTGGGATACCACTGGGTAGCCTGGTATGACTGGCCGGTGTGTCCGCCGCGGGAGAAATTCTTTGGCAGCTTCACGTGGAATGGGGTGGTAATTTCTGTTTGTGCGCCGGGCGCCAATGGGGCGGGCAGATATACTTTTACAATATCAATGTATTGGGGATGGTCTTCGGTAGGCAGTGTGGCATTGTTGATCCTGAAATCGAGGCGGTTGATGTACCCGCGCTGCTCACGGCTCGAAAAGTAGAAGTCGGTACGTCCCTGCAACAACAACTGATCACTAAAAGCTGTCCGGTCATTTTTAAAGGCATTGGGCCAAAGATGGAACCAGATGAAAGTAAGGGTATCGGGGGAATGGTTGGTATACCGGAGTTTGAGAAAACCCTGCAGGCTGTTTTGCTGATCATCGAGGTTCACATCTATTGTATAATGGAGTTCCTGCTGCCAATATTGTTGGGCAAGGCTGGCCTTTTGCAGGAGGATGAGCAATAAGATGATGCCTGTGCTTTTTTTCATGATCGGTTTTAATTCGGCAATCGACAATCGGCAGTCGGCAATCTTGAATCGGCAATGGTTCTTAACTGCTTAAAGTTGTTGCCAGTTTGCATACTCCCACCGGTGAGACATGCTGTATTACACTAAAAATTTCCTTCCTTGTTCAACAGTTCAAAGTACTGGTCGAGGCTCACCTGCGTGGACTTTTCCAGGGCAGCTTTCAGATCTTCGGGGTAAGGGTGCCTGAACTTCCAGGTTGTAAAGTATTCGTGCATGGCTTTATCGAACACTTCTCTTCCCAAAGCCATTTCCACCAAATAAAGCCAGGTAGCTGCTTTCACATATACAACGATGCCATAATCGTTTTTATTGGCAAAACCTGTAGAGCCTGTGTTTACGGGCTCTTTGGCAGGCAGGCTGTTAAGGGCATTGTACACCCGACTAAGGAGTTCCGGGGCAGGCAAAGCCTTTATTTCCTTGGGCATGGCCTTCCCAAAAATACTGTTGCTCCTGTATTTTTCGGCTTCATACCGGAACTGGTAGAAACTGTTGATGCCTTCATCCATCCAGGGATGATCGCGTTCATTGCTGCCCAGGATGCCATAAAACCAATTGTGCCCCACTTCATGGGTAATAACGGCATCCAACTCCTCAGCTTTGGCATCAGGGCTGGTGATAAGGGTGATCATGGGATATTCCATACCACCGGAAGAAAGGTTCTTAGGTCCTTCCACAGCTTGCACCACGGGCCAGGGATACTCCCCTATCCATTCGGAATAACGGCTTACGGCATCTTCAATAAAGGAAATGCTGTTGCTCCACTCTTTATTGCCATTGGGTTGGTACCAGGCAAATACATCAACGATCTTACCTGAAGGTAATTGCAGGGTATCATATTGAATAACGGCATCCTTATCGGCAAACCAGGCAAAGTCGTGGATATTCTCAGCATAGTATTGTAATGTTTTGGGAGCATCGGGCCGGGCTGCTTTGTATTTTGCCACACCGGCTTTGGCCTGGTAGTTTTGAGCACCGACGGTTTTGTATTGGTTCAGCTCTTCGCTGTTTTGCAAGGTACCGGTAGCACCTACCACATACGCACCCGGAACGGTGATATTCACCTTGAAAGTTCCATATTCACTGTAAAACTCTCCCTGGTCCAGGTAGGGAATGGCATGCCATCCTTTTTTGTCATATACAGCAGGCTTCGGGTACCATTGGCAAATCATGTATTGATCGCCATCATAACCGGAGCGGGAGAAGTAAAAAGGAAGTTTTACGTGGAAAGGGGTGGCAACTGTAATGGTTTGGCCTGGTAATAATGGAGCAGGCAAAACAAGTTTTACTATATCAGCATCATTGGCACTGTCCTGCCCGGTGGTAACTGTTTTACCATCCACAGTAAATGCCAGTCCATCGATATATCCCTCATTCTTTTTGTTCCTCAATTTTTTCCTGCCTTCCTTATCCTGTGCCAGCTGTTTGGCCAGTGCTGTATTATCGTCTTTATAAGCATTGGGCCAGAGGTGAAACCAAATATAGGTAAGGGTGTCGGGTGAATGGTTGATGTATTTCACTGACAGATTGCCCTGGAGGCTGTGTTGTTTATCATCGAGTGAAACGTCAATGGAATAATGTACTTCCTGCTGCCAGTAGTCCTGGGAAAAGCCTGCCTTGTACAATAAGATAAGGGTCAAAAGGGGGACGATCTTTTTACGCATGTAAGTTTTTTTCGTTTATCTTCCTTGTGCCATGAAAATAATCCTCAGGGTATGTGCCATGATCTTGAGGTCGAGGGCGAGGGAGATATTTTCGATGTACATAAGATCATATTTCATACGCTCGATCATCTGCTCTACATTTTCGGCATAACCAAATTTGACCATACCCCAGGAGGTAAGACCGGGTTTCACTTTGAGCAGGTATTTGAAATAAGGCGTTTGTTGATGGATCTGGCTGATATAGTATGCGCGCTCCGGGCGGGGCCCTACGAGGCTCATCTCTCCTTTCAAAATATTCCATAACTGGGGTAGCTCATCGAGGCGCCAGGTGCGCATGATCTTGCCCCATTTCGTAATCCGCTCATCGTGGGCAGAAGACAATTGAGGACCATTCTGCTCGGCCGGATGGTACATGGACCGGAATTTAATGATAGAGAACTTGCGCCCCCGGTAACCCACTCTATCCTGTCTGTAAAAAACAGGTCCTGGTGAGGAGGCTTTGACGCGGATAGCTGCATACAGGAATAAAGGCAACAGCAAGATCAATCCGAAAGAAGCAATGACGACATCTATAACGCGTTTGATATTCTGTTGCCAATCAGGCATGAGGCCGGTCTTGAGATCAGAAAGTACAGCCCCAAATACATTGCTGGTCTTTACTGATCCGGAAAGGATATCAAGAATGTCAGGTGCTATTTTGATGTCAACATCTTCTTCGCTGAGGACGGATACAATTTTCTCTACCTGTTGTTTTTCGGATTTTTCGAGGGCTATCACCACGAGTTGGACGCGTTGCTCGCGGATCACTTTTTCGATGTCTGCAAAACATCCGTGTTGTGGCAAATAAGCGCTGATACCGTTTGTTTCCTTTGCAGCTGCCACAAAGCCGATATAATGAAAACCGGCCATGCGAAGGCCTGCCCTGGTGTCGTTGTAGATCTTACTGGCTACGGAATTTCCTCCTACCAGGAGGGTATTGAATTGGATAGCGCCCTGGGTCAATTGCTTTTTTACGGTACTCAGCAGGAGGCTACGACCCAGCCAGGTAAAAGACAATTGTGCCCATATATAAGTGAAGAGGGCCTTGTAAAAGTAGGTGTACTTATGCTGGGGATCGTTGATCACAATACTGAAAAAGATAATGGTGCAACCGATGATGCAGGTAATAATGGTATTGGTAAATTCATTGAGCCTGGATTTCTTATACATGGAGTGGTAAGACCCTACCAGGCTAAAGAAAATAAGCCAGGCCAGGGGTATCAACAAGAGTCCTTTCCAGAATGGCTGGCTGAGCACCAACCCATGCTCTTTGGTATAAATAGTCTCATGTAAAAAATAACGGCGGGCAAAATGCAAAACGATCCAGGCTAATATAGCAGCAATATAGTCGCTGAGGAGATACCAGGCGCTATGGATACGTTTATTGGATGACATGTAAAGGTTACGCGGAAATACTATTATTTTTAATTTTATGCAAAATCTGGTGTGCTACATCCATGGCCCTGTAACCATCCACTTCTGATACCTTGGTGGGGGTATTATTAAGAATAGCATCGCGAAATGACTCCAGCTCTTTCTTAATCGCGTTAACTTCCGGAACCTGGGGATTCAGCACCGCGATGGTCTTTTTGCCATGCGGAGTATCCAGGTCAAAGGAAAAGGCATCTACATCCTGGGGGGTCTTCAGTTTAATAACTTCCGACTTCTTATTGAGAAAGTCCACGCCAATATAAGCATCTTTCTGAAATAACCTCATTTTTCGCATTTTCTTCATGGAGATGCGGCTGGAAGTCAGGTTGGCCACGCAACCGTTGTTGAACTCAATACGCACATTGGCGATGTCGGGAGTATCTGTCATGACGGCCACTCCACTGGCGGAGATCAATTTTACTTCGCTTTTTACAATGCTGAGGATGATGTCTATATCATGGATCATGAGGTCGAGTATCACGCTCACTTCTGTGCCACGGGGATTGAACTGGGCCAGACGATGGACCTCTATAAACATGGGGTGTAGCTGCATATGCTGGATACCCAGGTAAGCGGGGTTGAACCGCTCTACGTGCCCTACCTGGAGCTTGACGTTGGATTCGCGTACCAGCTTGACGAGCTCACGGGCTTCCTCCATGGTATTGGCCAGGGGCTTTTCCACAAATACATGCCTACCCTTACGGATAGCGAGCTTACAAAGATTGAAATGGTGGGTAGTAGGGGCCACAATATCCACCATATCCACGGCTTCTATCAGGCGTTCGGGGTCGAGAAACCTTGCCAGTTGGTACTTTTCAGTAACTTCCTGAGCGGCCACATCGTCCGGATCATAAAACCCAACGAGTTCTATGTCTTTAATTTCTTTCCAGTTGTTGAGGTGGAATTTGCCGAGATGACCAACGCCGAATACGCCAACCTTTAGCATAGGTATTGTGAGTTACAATGTGTTAAAGGTCAAAGATAAACCGTGTAATCGGTTTATTTGGAGGTTTTTATAAACAATGTGGAGAAGCTTATTTACGTAATAATGGAGATTTGGCGCGGTAGGAAGAAGTGGGGTGATAGATAAAGAGGCAGGTGCCGTCTTTGATCTGGTCGATCATGGGCTGACAAACATCAACGGGCACTGCGGGGCATCCTTTACTACGGCCAATATATCCCTGGCTGGAGATGAATTGCTCGCTTACATAATCAGCCCCGTGTATTACAATGGCCCGGCGATAGGCAAAGTCATTGATACCTTTTTCCACTCCCTGGAGCTTCAGTGAATATCCATTGCTGCCCTGGTAGGCCTCGCCTGTTACATAAAATCCCAGGCTGCTTTTATTGGAGGAAGGTTTGTTGGAAAACAATTGAGCCATGGTCTTGCCCGATTTCATACCGTGGGCCACCCAAGTGTTGTACAACAACTCGTAATTGTCCATGTCTATCACATACAACCGCTTACTGGTACTGGGCTGGCTAAAGTCGATGATAGAGATCAGGTTTCCTTTCAGTCTGCCTGCATTGGATAATTTTTCCATTCCCTTGATGGCCATGCGGAATACCATTTTGGATAAACCGAGGTCTTCCAGGTGGAGGCTATCGTAGATCTCCATGCTATGCAGGAAAGAAAAAGCTGCAAGCTTTTTGGTATTTTCTATGTGGTGGGAAGTATTACCACGAAGGTTAAAAGTAACGGGATATACTGAAGTTGGTACGTGTACAAAGGAGCATTGCAACAGGATTGCTAAACCTAAAAAGGGTGCACATATCAACTGACGGAATCTAGCCTTGTTCGGTTTTTTCATAAATTCAGCCTTTATGAAGGGATGAATGATTGATCAATGATTTCAGTATCAACGCTATACTTGAACTAAAATTGTCTTTATTATCGACAATCCGGATATTTTTGGACGATTACGAAAATAGCGGTTTTTACTATTCTGCCAACTAATTCTACGCCGGAAGAACACATTTTAACTATTCGAATGTATAGTTACTCAAATTGGGGGATAAGGCTTCGGTAGATGGTTGATAATCAAAAGGATTAGGTGTTAGCAGTTAGGTGTTAGCTTTTAGCAGTTAGCTAATGCCTAGTTGCCAATAGCTAAATCCTATAATTTCTCGCCTATAATATTATAAAGGAGGTTTTTGTAGTGCTCACTGCAGGGCAGTTCGGTATCGCCCAGGAAAACGGTTTTGCGGGACACGGTATCTACTTTCCGGAGGGAAACGATATAGGACCGGTGGATGCGTATAAAATCTTCGTTGGGCAGCCTGCTCTCAAAATACTTGAGGCTTTGTAGGGTAACCACGGGCTTTTTACTATCTGTGAGGTGGATACGGGTATAATCTTTTAAGCCTTCGAGGTAAACGATGTCATTGTAGAACAGTTTCTGAATCTTATGGGCTGTTTTGATAAACAGGAAATCATCCTTGCGCTGGGGTGATTTGTTTTTGCGGTAGCCAATGTATTCCCAGGCTTTGTTAACAGCAGTAACAAAACGGTCGAAGGGAACTGGCTTCAGGAGGTAGTCGATGGCATCGAGTTCATATCCCTCCACGGCAAACTCATGGTAGGCGGTTACAAATATGACAGCTGGTTTCTTGGGCAGGATCTTCAGGAACTGGATACCGGACAGATCGGGCATCTTGATATCGAGAAATACCAGGTCGATCTCTTCTTTCTCAAAATGCGGGAGGGCTGCTATAGGCCCTTCACACCGGGCTACCAGTTTGAGGTAGGGAATCTTGCGGATAAAATCTTCCATAAGGTCCAAAGCCCAAGGTTCATCGTCGATGATGATGCAGTTGAGGTTCATCGGTTAAATTTTTATTTTAAACTGATCGGGTGTTGACGGTGTTTCAAATAGGTGTAATCTGGTCACGCCCGGTTTCATGGTCCAGGCTGATCTTGAGGTTTACCACATAAATACTGTTGTTATCGCTGATGTCAAGCAAGTACCTTCCGGGGTACAATACATCCAGGCGGCGCCGTGCATTGACAAGGCCCACTCCCCCACCCCTTACCTCACCGGTTATCATTGGCCGGGGGATAATGGTATTGCCCATGGTAAGGGTGAGATCGGTGCCGGTAACTCCTATTTTGATGTCAATGGCGGAAGGACTTGAATAACTGATGCCATGCTTGAACGCGTTCTCAATAAAGGTGATCAATAATAAAGGTGCAATCAGCAGATCGTTGGTAACACCTTTTACTTCGTACTGAATGGTTATGTTTTTGGAGATGCGTAATTTCTGGAGATCGATATAGTTACGGATGTATTCCAGGTCTCTTGTTAAGGGTATCTTGTCGGTAGTACTGTCATACAATACATAACGCATGATCTGTGAAAACTTGAGAATGGAATATTCTGTTTGTTCTGATTTCAGGTGTGCCTGGGAATAAATACTGTTCAATGTATTGAACAGGAAATGAGGATTGATCTGCAACTTCAGGAAGTTCAATTCTGCATTGAGTCTTTCATTCTCCAGTGCTTTTTTCTGCTTCTCGCTAATGAGCAGGGAATTGGCCAGTTTGATAAAGCCGCTGATAAGTAAGATGATGACACCCGATGAAAGGGTATTCATGAGTACCATGGAAAAGCCCATCCAGAAAAGGCTTCCTTCGCCAAAAGGGCCAGGGCCTGTCCTGAAAAAGGGCATGGCAGGTTCGGCCCGTGCAACAGCGGTGGCCATAGTATCATTGGGGTGCCGGCTGTTGAAATATCTTTTCCAAAGCCGCATACGCCTGCGCAGGGAATCATTATCTACCTCGTTGGCGGCTGTTACGTATCCCGCCTGAGTGCCAAATGTTCCGGAATGCACAACAGTCCCTTCAGCCACACGCAATTCAACAGGCGGCATTCCTGTTATACCTGGTCCGGTAGCTGGAACCAGAGAATCTTTGACGGCGATCATGCCTCCACCCATTCTGCCGGCCAATATGTAATGACGGGCATTGGCATGCAAGTGCTCACGGAAATAATACTCAGTAGTGATATTCACTGCGCACAATAGCAATAAGGACGCGGTAATGGATAAAAAATAGTTAACGATCTTCCTGCGCTGGAAAAACCTGGGCAGCAGGTAATAATAATTTACATAGAATAAGATGACAAGGAAAGTCTTGGTTACCAGCTCACGATAGAAGAATGTGATATCCAATATCCTGATGCGGTAAATAAGCAATGGCATAGCCAGGAATAATCCCCACAAAAAAAGATGTGACACGATTACCAGCACACGATGACGTGCAGTTTTCACGGGTTTAAATCCCAGTATATAGGCTATGCTATCACGGGCTTTCTCTTTAGTCATCATATTAATGAGCAGGCAAGGTAGTGGTACGCTGCATTTGATGGGAATTAAATACGGGTGTTTCACCCAATTTTATCTTTCCTATAACAATTCGGGCATCGGCTTCAGCGGCCTGTTTACTATCAAAACCTATCCTGCCTTTAACATCAGGATTGATGGACTGGCGTATCAATATTTTCTCACCCACCAGGATATCATAGCCCCATCCTTGTCCATTGGCGAAACACCGATAAGAGAGGGCATTTTGCGAACGTTCGTTTTTATGCCAGTACAGCTTGATGGAAGTAATAGCCACCGCTATAACAACGGCAGCTATTAAAATGCGGCGGGCCTTATTGGTTGTCATCGTCGTTTTGTTCATCGGCGGGATGAAACTCAAACATATTGTAATAGTATTCAGAGCCGTTGCGACCGGTAAGTACGAAGCCCCTGTTTTTCAATGTCATACCCAATGCTCCTTCTCTTACCTTCCCTTCAAAATCTGTCTTGCGGGTCCATTGGTCGGCAGTTGCATCGTATTCCCATATGGTAGATGCATAACCACCTGTTGTACCGGTTGCGAGATAGCCTTTATTATTCATGACAAAGCTTACGGCATTGTAACGGGCAATGCCTGAATAGTCATCATCATAAGTTTCATCGGAAACGTTGGTGAGCTTCCTTTTTTCGGTCCAGTCTTTGGTAGTGGGGTCATATACCAGGAGGTCGTTCAAAGCGGTGCCATTGTTATTGCCACTGCATATATAAGCTTTGTTGTCTATTACAAATGCTGTAGCAGCGGACCTTCTGCGGTTCATGCTTTTCACCTGCTCCCATGTGTCGGTACCCGGCGAATAGGCATACATATCCTGCAGGTCGCTGCCATCATATCCAGAGCCAACATAGCCTTTATCGCCGAGGGTAAAAGCTACGGCATTGTAGCGTGCTGATCCGGGGAAGGGTTTAATAGGAGCCCAGGTATTGGCTACGGGATCAAATGCATACATATCACCAAATTCATCGTACCCGTCTGTGCCGGTACCTACAAATCCTTTGTTGCCTACTGCAAAAGCAATGGCTGAGTTCCTGGCAGCACCCGGAAATTCCTTCATGCGGGTCCAGTAGTCACGATCTAAATCGTATTCCCACAGGTCGTTATAACGTTTTGTAGCGGATACACCGGTGCCGATATAAGCTTTATCACCAATGGTAAACAAAATTGCTTCACTCCTGGCATCGCTTTCAAAGTCTTTGCTTATGGACCAGTTGCCCACCAGGTCGTCGTCGTTATCTGTACTCTTGGTACAGCCAGGCACCAGCAAAACAGGGGTAGATACAATCAATAAGGCAGCAGCATAAACAGCAATTTGTTTCATCATTTTTAGTTTTTAATTATGAGGGCCGGTTGCATGGCTACCCGGTGCACACCTGGCGGTATCATAACAGTATTTTCGATAAAAGTATTTACAGGGTGTCCAAACGCTTTGGTAAAATAGATAGGCTGCCAGGTTGAATCGACGAACTTCTCATTATAATCGGCGGAGGGGGGAGAAGAATGCAGAATACAGCATCTAGAATACAGAATTCAGAATGGGTGCGTACAAATGTTGAGGACCTGGCTATTGGCAAGAGTTGGTAATCGCAGATAAGATATGCAACGTTGATTCTTAATTTACTAACTATGAATACCTGTCGCAACATTGAGCAGGTTACGCTTCTGGTTCGTTATCTTCTTTAAAGATTGAAATCAATGATTCGTCGATTATTCAATCAAAACCATATATTATAACAAAGTCACCCAGGCTTAGGCTGATATATTGCGCTGATCATAATTCCAGATTAGTGTATGAATATACCGAAACCTGCCTCTGTTGTGCTCCCTGGGCTGTGCCTTGTGTTGAGTTTGTTAACGGCTTGTTATAAGGATGAAATAAAGTTTGGCGACATAGGCACTGATAGTTATACCAGGATCATTACGATCGATACGATCACGCCTGTACTATCAACGATTGTACTGGACTCGTTTCCTACTTCCAACAATAAGATCCTATTGATCGGCCGTTGGGAAGATGCCCTACTGGGTGTTACCAAGGCCAGTACGTTTTTCCAGGTGGGGCTGCCTGCTGCTGTACCCAATATGACATTTCCGAATGATGCGGTGTATGATTCGCTGGCGATGACGCTGAAACCCAATAAGCAATATTATGGGGATACTTCACTGGCACAGACGTTCTCGGTATATGAACTGGCCTATCAGCCCGATTACACTTACTCCAACTATTTGTACAATACTTCCCCGACCGCAAAAATTGCAGGGGCATTGGGAAGTACTACTGTACGCATAAGGCCCAGCAGGAATGATTCTCTCCAGATCAGGCTACCGCAAAACAAGGGGGACGATCTTTTTAGAAAGATCAAACTGCAGGCCGCAGAGATAAAAACGGATGACAATTTCCGGAATTACCTGAGAGGCTTTTGTATACAGGTGAATGACAATGACAAGGGGGCGATCTTTGGTTTCAACGCGGATAGCAGTGTACTGATGAAACTGTATTACCACACCACGATCCCGGTTTACGAGGAACATGTTATTGAATTTGCACTTACGCGTACTGAATACCAGTATAACCAGGTATTGAGCAATCGCAGCCATACTCCGCTGGAGCCAACGTTTGCAGGCCAGACTGAATTCTTCCCTACTGCACAAAATCCTTATGCATTTACGCAGGCAGGTACGGGGGTTATGATGAAAATGAAATTCCCTTCGTTGCGTAATATACTGGGTATTGGAAGTGTGGTAAAGTTGTTGAATGCGAAGGTGATCATCAAACCTGTGGAACAAACTTTTGATACTTATGGATACCGGTTGCCGGATACGCTTTTCCTTGCACAAACGGATGCCACGAATACGATCGGCAGTGCCTTACCGGATGCAGGCGGATCGGCCACAATGTACGGCGCCCCTTCGATCGATTATATATACCGTCTTAATACGAATTACACGTTTGATGTTTCCTCGTATGTCAATTACCTGCTGAATACGGCTGGCAGCGGGGAAGGGGGTGTATTTGTGCTGGAAGAAAATCCCGGAGTGGCCAAAAAACTAAACCGGGCAGTGATGGGCAGCCGCAACCATCCGAAGTATAAGACGCAACTGGTATTGACGGTAATGACGGTGGAGTGAGAAGAAGAATACAGGATACTGAATTTAGGAGGGGTTGTCGCGGCCTGGCATGCATTTAACCAGGGACTCGCACAATGCCGATTGATGATCTATTTAAAAGACATTCATGAAGAAAAGTCTAGTTATTCTTGGGTTGTTTGTTTCTCTCTATGCAGGTGCGCAGGATTATAATGCGCCCTACTCTATCTATGGTGTGGGAGACCTGGAACAACGTTTTTATGACCGTAGCATCGGGATGGCCAATAGTTCGATCTCGCTGCTGAGCAGTCCGCACTACCAGTTTCTAAAGAACCCAGCCTCGCTGAGTGGCCTGGAAAGAAGTAATATTTACGTCAACATGGCGCTCACGGGCAAAACTGTTACGTATGCCGGTACGCCGATTGACGAGGCTAACAGCAAGACCAGGGATCTGTCTATCAAGAGCTTTTCAGTAGCCACGAAGCTCAATAATTTCTGGGCCAGCAGTGTGGGCTTTATGCCGGTGAGCTATACCGGTTACCGATACACAGCCACCAAAAGTATTGAAGGATCGGATGATACTTACGACGGGGACTATGAAGGGGATGGCGGCTTGTACAATGTGTATTGGAACAATGCTTTTGCGATTGGCAAGCATTTTTCGGTGGGGGTACGCAGTTCTTTTATTTTTGGTTCGCTGAATCATACAGAAACTTTAACGGGAGAGGTACTCAGCTCTTTGATTGTTACGAAGACGAGGGATTATTATAACAATTTCCGTTTTGAGTTTGGATCGATCTATTCTACCAATATCACCAAGAACTGGAAACTGGGATTGGGAGGTAAACTCACCACGAAGACAAGACTCAACTCGGATAGAACGGTGTCGATCACAGAAGGCACTACGGTCATCAAAGACAATGAATCGATAAAGAGTTCGGATTTCTATTTACCGGTTGCTTATGATGCGGGTATTTCGTTCACGCATAAGGACCGCCTGACGATGGCGGTAGATTACAATTACCAAAGCTGGACGGACCTGAAGCAAAAGGGACAAGGTTATTCGCTGATCGATAGCCGGCGTTTGTCGGCAGGTGTGCAATTCTCAAACCAGGTGGAGCGCTGGGGCCACCGGTATGAGAAAAATTATGTACAGGCAGGTTTCTTCACCACTAATTCTTACCTGCGCATCCGCAATACACCGGTGAATGAGATCGGTGGCAGTATTGGTTATGGTGGTTACCTTAGCGGCAGTTTGTTTTATGGTTTGTCGGTAGAAGCCGGCCGCCGGGGCACGATCACGAATGGACTGATCAAAGAGAATTATGTACAGGCGACGCTCACGCTGTCGCTAAGAGAGTTTTTGTTTAGTAAAGGGCATAAGTACGATTAGGCAATCGCCTGGCTTACTGCAGCAGCTCTCGATTTACTTTGGGCTGTTTTTTTCTTCTTCCGCCCCAACCAAATCATAAAGCCAGTTACGGGCAGGGAAGCGGCAATGAGGCTTGCGAAGAATGCAAGGAATTTACCTGCTAATCCAAGAACAGCGCCGGTATGGATATCATAATTCATACGGAATATCTTATCGGCTGTTTTCGCCTGGTCGATCCTTCCCCATACATGGGAAACAGGTATTTCTTTCAATGTATATTGATCGTAAAAGCGATAATCGGTTTGCCAGTAAGTTTTCTTATCTGCATTCAGTGCTGCTTCAATAGCTCCCGAGTCTGATGTAGGAAAGTGCATTTCTATGGTGGCTACTTTGGCGGCTTCGGGCTTTAGCTGTTCCCAGATGACATCCACAGGTTGCGCATACATTGCTTTCCTTGTGGTATCAGACAGGGGCTCTACGTACTCGGTTGTTTTCTCTCCGCCTACGCTCCAGTAAGCGGCTTTGGCAAACCACTGGAATCCCCAAACCAGGCCTGTGAGTGCAATAAAGATCACTACCCAGGTCATGTAAAAGCCCAATACATTGTGCAGGTCGTAGTTCACACGTTTCCACTTTGCACTCCACTTGACACTAAAACGCTGTTTTTTGGCCGCCTTATTTCGAGGCCACCAAAGTATAATTCCGGTGATCATCATCACCACAAATACCAGGGTAGCTGTGGCCACCACAGGTTGACCAATAGTGGGGGGCAACCAAAGATAAAAATGTCCATCCAGCACCCAGGGGAAGAAGCCTGATTCCATATCCAGCACTTTCATCACTTCACCGCTATAAGGATTGATGAATACCATATCATAGTACTCCTCGGGTTCAAAAGCGTAAAAGGACACTTTTGCAGCATCGGTTTTACTGCCATAGGCCACGCTGTGGATATGCTTGCCGGGTAATTGGGCTTCTGCAATGGCTCTCAGCCTGGACGGCTGAATAAAGGGCTTATCCTCGGCTTTTACGTAACGAAAAGGCTGCATCATATCCTGGATCTCTTCCTGGAAAGCGTACAGGCAGCCGGTAAGGGCAATAATTACTACGATGAGGCCGGAAGCGAGGCCAAGCCAGAGGTGAACTTTCCCGATGATCTTCTTAAAGGACATGGCCGCAATTTAATAAGGCTGGTTTTCGCAATCGGGAAATACGTTTACGGGATGAGGAAAAGATGAGGCGGAAGATCATGGAAACATAGCTGGCGAATTATCCTCAAATTCCAGGAATGGGAAGACCAGCAAGATTTAGTTAACTATTTGATTGTGAATGATTAATAAAAAAAAGTGGGGAAAGCTGGCTGAAAAACAGGTCGGACACGGCGGATACACGGCTGTGCAACGGCTTAACTATGAATGATATACGGAGGCATATCGCTATAAGGTCGCTATAACGTCGCTAAAAGGTCGCTGAAAGGTCGTTACAATGTCGCTGTGGGGACGCTAAAAAGGAGGGTATTTTTATGGGTTGCGCCGGACATATACAATTATTCTTAAATTAATAATACCAGTCATTTTCCTATTAACAAATTACAAAATCTGACTCTTATGGCCAAATTAAGCCCTTCTCTAATTAAGATTGAGGTAAACAGGCAGTGAGAGGTGAAACGTAAGAACCCTTTAAAATAAAAAGCGCTCCCGCAAAGGAGAGCGCTTTAAAAAATATTAATGAAGAACTTCTTAGCCGCCTTCGACAGGCTCCTTTAGATTCGCAGAGTCCGTTTCGACAAGCTCAACGTGACAAAGAGGGCTTCTTCGACAAGTTCAGCCTGACATCCGTTACTTACGCACTGCAGGTAACACAACCTTCTTCCATGGTACAGGTAGCTCCTACAGGGATCACATCGCCATCACCACCTTCCACTACTGTCAGGGAATGGTTATCGGTGAGTGGCTCGGTCATTTTACCGCCTTGTTTTTCTACGGTAAACTGTACGGCCTGTGAAGCTGCTTTTGTACGGAGGTAGTACATACCGGTTTTCAGACCTTGTTTCCAGGCATAGAAGTGCATGGAGGTGAGTTTACCGGTAGTAGGTGTATCCACAAACAGGTTCAGGGATTGGGACTGGCAGATATAGGCACCACGGTCGGCAGCCATATCGATCAGTGTACGTTGCTTGATCTCCCAAACTGTTTTATAGATCTCCTTGATCTTCTCAGGAATGCCTTCAATCTTCTGGATGGAACCATTGTGTGTGATGATCTTGTTCTTCATATCATCATTCCACAAGTTCAGTTCAACCAGGTCCTTCAGCAGGTGTTTATTTACCACTACAAACTCACCACTCAGTACACGACGTACATAAATGTTGGAGGTGTAAGGCTCAAAACATTCGTTGTTGCCAAGGATCTGTGAAGTAGAGGCGGTAGGCATGGGAGCAACCAGCAAAGAGTTGCGCACACCATGTTCCATTACCTCAGCTTTCAGGCGGTACCAATCCCAGCGCATGGTTGGCTCTGTATTCCAGAGATCATATTGGAATATGCCTTTGGAGGTAGGAGAACCCGCAAATGTTTCATAAGGACCTTCTAATTTAGCCAGGTCTTTACTAGCAGTCATAGCTGCAAAATAGATGGTTTCGAAGATCTCTTTATTCAGTTGCTTAGCTTCTGCACTTTCAAAAGGCAGGCGCATCAGGATAAAGGCATCTGCCAGACCTTGTACACCCAATCCAATTGGACGGTGACGTAAGTTAGAAGTCCTGGCTTCCTCTACGGGATAATAGTTATTGTCGATGATCTTATTCAGGTTCTTGGTGGCCTGGTAAGTCACATCATATAAAGCCTGGTGATCAAATGCGCCATTGTTCACAAAGCGGGGCAATGCCAGTGAAGCCAGGTTACAAACGGCTACCTCATTCTCGGAAGTGAATTCCAGGATCTCGGTACACAGGTTGCTGCTCTTGATAGTACCCAGGTTTTGTTGGTTTGATTTGCGGTTGGCTGAATCCTTGTACAACAAATAAGGTGTACCGGTTTCAATCTGCGCATCCAGGATGGCAAACCAGAGGTCTTGTGCTTTTATAGTTTTGCGTGCTCTTCCTTCCTGCTCGTACTGGGCATAGAGTTTTTCAAATTCTGCACCCCAGCACTCATGTAATCCTGGTGCTTCATGCGGACAGAACAGGCTCCATTCGCCATTGCTCTCTACACGCTGCATAAACAGATCCGGAATCCACAGTGCATAGAATAAGTCTCTTGCACGCATTTCTTCCTTACCATGGTTTTTGCGCAGGTCGAGGAATTCAAATACATCAGCATGCCATGGCTCCAGATAAATGGCGAAAGCGCCTTTGCGTTTGCCACCACCCTGATCTACATAACGGGCTGTATCATTGAATACACGCAGCATGGGGATGATACCGTTGCTGGTACCATTGGTGCCACCGATATAGCTGCCTGTGGCGCGGATACCGTGAATAGAAAGGCCAATACCGCCGGCGCTCTGTGATATCTTGGCAGTTTGCTTGAGGGTATCATAAATACCGTCGATGCTGTCTTCCTTCATGGTGAGGAGGAAGCAACTGCTCATCTGAGGTTTAGGCGTACCTGCATTGAACAATGTAGGGGTAGCATGTGTGAACCAGCGTTCAGACATGAGGTGGTAGGTTTTGATAGCACTCTCGATATCTTCTTTGTGAATACCTACTGATACACGCATGAACATGTGCTGGGGGCGTTCCACCACTTTACCTTCAACTTTTAGCAGGTATGATTTTTCGAGTGTTTTAAAACCGAAATAATCAAAGCTGTAGTCGCGGTCGTAGATGATGGTAGAATCGAGCAGTTCAGCATGTTGCTGAATGATCTCCCACACATCGTCTGCCAGGAGTGGAGCGGCTTTACCGGCTTTGCTGTCTCTGCAATTGAACAGCAGTTCCATGGTGCCGGAGAAGCTCTTTATGGTATTCTTATGCAGGTTGCTTACCGCGATGCGGCTGGCCAGCAATGCATAGTCGGGGTGTTTTACGGTAAGGGAGGCGGCTGTTTCTGCAGCCAGGTTATCCAGTTCGGTAGTGGTAACACCATCATAGAGACCTTCAATTACTTTCTTTGCTACGTCGATGGAGTTCACAAACCTTCTGTCCAGCCCATAGCATAGTTTTTCTATGCGGGCAGTGATCTTGTCGAACTTGACAGATTCTTTTTTGCCGTTTCTTTTTATTACAAACATGGGATAAATCTTTATGGTTAGTAAGTATAAGTTTAGAGCTGTTAGGTGTTAGCTTTTAGCTGTTAGCAATACAAAAGCGCTAAAGGCAACTACCAGTTCTAGAAATCTTCTTCGAGAGAAAAGCTTTGTGATTCTTTGCTGCCCATCACACCGCTTTTCTGGTAATCCCCTACTCTCTTTTCGAAGAAGTTTGTTTTTCCTTCGAGGGAGATCATTTCCATGAAGTCGAATGGATTGGTATTGTTGAACATTTTGGGGTAACCCAGTTCAGCCAGCCAGCGGTCGGCCACAAATTCAATGTACTGTTGCATGAGCTTGGCGTTCATGCCGATCAGGTCTACGGGAAGTGCTTCTGTGATGAATTCTTTTTCAATCTTCACGGCATCGCTGATAATGGCGTATACCTCTTCCTGGGTCATCTTATTGCTGAGCATGCTGTAGAGCAGGCAGGCAAATTCACAATGCAGGCCTTCATCGCGGCTGATCAGCTCATTGCTGAAAGTAAGGCCTGGCATCAATCCACGCTTTTTCATCCAGAAGATGGAGCAGAAGCTACCGCTGAAGAAAATACCTTCTACGGCGGCGAAGGCTACCAGTCGCTCTGCAAATGTGCCATTCTCGATCCAGCGCAAGGCCCATTCAGCTTTCTTCTTCACAGCAGGTACGGTGTCGATGGCATGGAACAAGCGGTTCTTTTCCTGTGGATCTTTAATATAGGTATCGATGAGCAGGGCGTAAGTTTCGGAATGGATGTTTTCCATCATGATCTGGAAGCCATAAAAGCAACGGGCTTCGGGCAGTTGTACTTCGCTCATGAAGTTGACGGCCAGGTTTTCATTCACAATACCATCGCTTGCGGCAAAAAAGGCCAGGACGTGTGAAATAAAATGACGTTCTCCGTCGTTTAAGTTGGCCCAGTGCTGCAGGTCACCGCTGAGGTCAATCTCTTCCGCTGTCCAGAAGCTCGCTTCATGCTTCTTGTACATCTCCCACACGCGGGGGTAGTTGATGGGCAGGATAACAAAGCGGTCTTTGTTTTCCTGCAGTAATATTTCGTTCTCGTTGCTCATGGTATATTTTTAGAACCGTTTGGTTAATATATGTGACGACGATCCCCCTCCAATAGAATAGTACTTCCATGGATGGAACCTGAAAAATCACCCGTTACAAAAGGGAACAACACAATACCTGGTCACGGCACTGCCCGAAGGGGTGACTGGTGCAGTGTGTGACATGTATAGCAGTGCGATAACCTTTGATGCGAAGGTGAGGCACTAATTGTACGGCAGGTATCTGACTTTTTACGTGAGAGGTGAAAAGTGAGACGGGAAAAGCTACCTTTTGACGGGTCAGGCTTTTTTAACGTTTCACGATTTTCGTTTCACGAAATTCACAGTTGCGCAACAGCCCATGATTTTCACATGGTTCCCTTTTAATCCTGTCTAACCTCCTGTTTATGAGAGGAATAGACCAGGCACCGGTACAATACTTTGTAAAAGAGCGAATACAAACTTAATCCTCGTGGCGGGGTAGTTCAAATTAACTTAATAACAGGGGGTGGATAATTATCAATGGTGTGAATAGTGAAGTGATAATAGTGTGGAAGGCAGTGGATTTAAGACAGTGGGCGCTGATGGGGCGCGGGTTTCAGGGCGCGAATGATGAATTTGGATGCAGTTTCCGGCATAATTGTGTGGGAAAACACTTAACCCAATGTTAACAATTGGCTTAGTGGTCAAATATGAAAATTTTGATCCCGATATCTAAAACAAGCAATCAAATAATGAAAGAAATTTATGGTACGGACCTGGAAAACCAGAAGGTCCACATGATCATGAGAAAAACTACGCAATTTCAATAACCCGGGCCTTTTCCTTTTTAGAAACGGGAGTGCTACGATAGCTTATGTTCGCCGGTCCGGGTTATCTGAAATTGTTGTACGGCTGAAGAAGCCATTGGTTAAGGTATTTGTTGATATATAATCGGTCTGACAATGCCGGTAGGATGCATGAGCGACAGTGTGCATCCTACCGGCATTGATTGGGCCAACACGCGACCCTCTCCTTTTTAACCCTTATAGCCACTGCTACAGGCTCACTGATTAGCATCCTGGTACCCTTTGGGCTCACTTGCTTTATTATTGTTTACATGCTCTACAGGCGGGTGGCCGTGCTGTGCCCATGTAAAACCCTAACATTAAGAAATCGTTACTGTGATGAACAAAACCTTACAAGCAGGGATCATATCCCTGCTCCTTATCCTGTTGATGGTCTATGCTGCGCTGGCCAAACTGAATGATTTTTATAATTTTCGATTCGGTCTTAGTGAATCACCCATCATAGCTCCTTTTGCCGGTATATTGGTATGGGCCGTGCCGGCTACGGAGCTTCTTATTGCCGCGCTGCTTGCCTGGCCGCTCCTCCGGCTGGCGGGCTTGTACGCTTCTTTTGTATTGATGTTGCTCTTCACCATTTACATTATTGTAATGCTGTCTTTTTATGATGACATTCCCTGCTCCTGCGGGGGTGTATTGGAAGAGATGTCGTGGGGCGTGCACATTGCGTTCAACCTCATTTTTGTATTGCTAAGCGCCTGGGCCATTATGTTGGAAAAAAAGCGCCGACGACGGTCGCCGGTTCTGCACTCCTCAGCAGAGCCTCCCCTTATACTAAATTAATCATCTTACTCTCTTGGTATTTTAAGTGTGAAGGCTGAATTATTCATCAGCCAACCTTGTTACTATCAGTTCACTATCCACAAAACCGTTCACCATTAAACCTTGTGTCATGCGTAAGAACATTCTGGAGCGTCTGGAACGCATTGACCGCCTTATCCGAATCAAAGGAACCGGTACCCCGGCTGAATTGGCGGCCAGATTAAAAATGTCGGAAAGAAATATTTATCAGTACCTCAACCTCATGCGGGATCTTGGAGCACCCATCAAATTTGATCCCTATCGCGAAACTTATTATTACAGTGAAGAAGGGCAATTCATTATTTGTTTTCAGCCGGATAACAAAGATCCGAAAGATACAAAAGACGATCCTACGGCTGCCATTAAAAAGTCTGCTTAACGTGATTCACAATCATAATACTTCACTGCACTGTAGGTGCAGTGCGGGGATGTAAATTAGGATTGTGAATACAGCAGCCAGCGTAAGCATACAGTATGTATCATACATTCTGTATGCTTTACTGTTGGAATTGTGTATGCCATAATCAGCAATTTTAAACATTATGCCCATGAAACCAGTTTCCATCACCCATATCTCCGAAATCCCCCCTGAAGAAGGCCTTGAACAAGAACAGCAGGAACAGCCAAAGGGCAAGGTCGAAAAGAAAGCGGGCAAGCGGGTAGGTTATAATTATATCATTGTAAAGAGTTATAAAGAGAGCCAGAAGAATGATGTGGTGAAATGCCTGTATATTAAAAGTCTTACCAATTGGGGCTTTTGTGTGATCAAGGAGGGGAGTTATGGCGATACCAAGGACAAGGAAGGGCGCGATATAATTGACCGACTTAAATGGCAGGCGCAATTGCACGAACAGTTACAAAATAAAGTACGCATACCGCGCTTGCTGGGCCATTTTGAAGAGCGTGGAAATTATTACCTGGTGATAGAGCATATCAGGGGAAAGGCTTTGCAGAAGGTCTGTTCGGAAAACCGGACAGTAATACGGGAGTCAATCATCACAGGTAACAAGTTGGGAAAACAGTTATTAAATTATTTAATCCAGATCACAGATATCCTCACGGTATTGCATGGACAGAAGATCGTACACCGGGATGCCACGCCTAATAACTATATGGTAACGCCTGGTGGCAGGGTAGCGTTGATCGATATGGAAATGTGTTATGCGCTCGATACTCAATTTCCTACTCCCCCATTTCCGCTGGGCACGCATGGCTATATGTCAACCCAACAGGAAGCCATTCAAACGCCTACTACAGCAGAAGACATTTTTGCGCTGGGGGCTATTATTTTACAGATGTGGAGTGGAGTGGCGCCGGGCAAGCTTTCCCGGGAGCCCATGGAAGTATTGCAAAAAAAAGCAGCTTTCTTTATACCTGATCAGCAGGTAGCAGCCATGGTGCTTCGATGTCTTGCACCGGAAGATGTAGCCCGCCCTTCTGCTGCCGAGGTAAAGAAAGTATTGGTGCAGTATAAAAATGACCTTAAGAACAAAGTAGCCAGACCGGTTAATCAACCTGGGTTATTTAGCAAGGAAGATATATTGGCTACGCTGCAGCACACTATCCATACATTGGCCTCTCCCCTATTGGCTGACGAAGAAAAAGGATGGTTCTCGAATGATTTGAAACCTGTCCCTAACGACGACAAGCACAAATTGCGAAAGCAATGGTATGCAAGCTATAATCGTGGAGTGGCGGGGGTAGTCTATCTGATGGCAATGGCAAATAAAACCGGGTTTGATGTGAGCAGTACGATGCCTTTTGTTGAAAAAGGGTTAGCTCTTATTAATGACAAATACATTGCTCAAATTGAACAGAAAGCCACTGGCATGCATTTTGGATCGGATGGAATTGCTGCTGTTCTGGCAGTTGGAATTCAAAATGGTTTGATTAAGCCGGATGCAAAATACTTTGACTGGATAGATAAGTTACTGGAAAAAACGAGCGAATCAACTGGCATCGCTCGAGGAGTAGCGGGCCAGGGGCTTGCAAATATTACTTGTAAGACAATGATTGGGGCCGCAACCGTACAGAAAAGGCTGGAGCAATATTTACAGATTATTGCTGATAGGCAGGATGCCGATGGCTCCTGGTGGCAGGGTTTCCTGAAATCAAAGAATGGTACGAAAAAAAAGAAAAAAGTAATACCAGGATTTGCCCAAGGTATAGCCGGCATTCTTTATTTCGTATTAGAGTTTAAGAAACACTATCCCAATAACTCCCTTGCACAGGAAATATCTATAAAGGGGTTGAAGTGGTTGATGAAGAAAGGGACATGGAAAAAGGAAATGGTGACCTGGCGGTCTGCAAAAAAGAAGGAATTGAATTATGGGTGGGCAGATGGTATGGCAGGTATTGCCCTTGTATTTTTAAAGGCTTACGATCAAACCGGGCTGGAGGTATATAAGGAATATGCTAAGGGTGCTCTGAGAAGCATTCCGGAGTTTATCACAGATTTTGATATTGGTCAGTATCAAGGCCTTAGTGGGTTAGGGGAAGTGTATTTAGAAGCATATCGTATTTTGAATGAATCGGAATGGCTTAAGCGAGCTGAGTGGATAGTACAAGTCATCATGCATCTAAAAAAGGCTCACCCACAGCATGGAATATATTGGCTTGTAGAAGGAGAACGACAACCCGTGGCCAATTTTATGATTGGCAACGCAGGAGTGATACATTTTTTGATGCGATATTGTTTCCCGGATAAAATTGGGTTACCCTTATTATCATAAAATATTCATTCAAACAAAACCTCTAATTTTAATGAATTATGCTAAAGTAATTGGTGCAGCAATACAACTATTTCCAAAGAAGATTCTAGTTACATTGATTGATGCAAATAATGGCAATAAATTAAGCAAGCATAAAATGTCTGCCGAAATGCTGCCGATTGCATTCAATCGTCCAACCATCCTGGAGATAGATAATGCTCAATGGCGGGTATTAAATGCTGATCCGGTAACAGCTGATGACTACTTATATTCCAGGAAATTAACCTTGCAGGTACAATCGGTTGTCAATGGAGAAGGGAAAATAGCCGCGTTTGATACGCCCACGGCATCTAATGAATTACCTGTTATTGGTGATGCTCCTTTGTATGCTGATTTTGCCGTGGAACTAAAAACGGCGGAATGGCGCCAGATCGAATTTATTCGGGTAGAGCAATTAAAAAGACTTGAGGATGCCATTCAATCAATTGAAACTATCCTGAATGGTCAACCTAATCCTTTGCTGGGCTATAAGCGTCAATACTTGCGGGATGATGGTGAGCTGGGTGGATTGGGAATACCTTGGGTTGATTTTTGTTCTTTGCTTGCAAATCCCAGTTATGGGACCGTTTTGCTCAATAATGATGGACCTGTTCGAGACAGTTTTGTGATACGTAGTGACAATTATACCTACTATGGAATTATGGATAATAATTTGATCCGATCCCTGGGGATCACAGCGTTTGACTCGGCAGATGATGAATTCATGCAGGTACTGTCTAAATTCGGCCTATTATTGGTTGATTGGTGTAATGCGCGTATGATCAGCGCAGAAATCAATACTGAACCACTAAAGGAGTTTATTGATATTTAATTTTCAATATTATTTTATTCCCAGACCTTTTATCATTTTTTTATATTCCGGGAATCCAGGTTGATTGAAGTAATCATCAATTATCAACTTTCTCAAGGAGCTGTCAGGGTTCATTTTGGGTATCACCTGCTGTACAAGTATATAGGCCATTAATCTTTCACGAAGCAGTCCTTGAAATGAGTCTCTTGCGGATTTGTAGAAGAGGTAATGACGTATATCTCTTTTCTTTAAGCTATCATTACTTGCATCAAACCCCAATCTTCTTTTTACTTCCATCTCATTAAAAAGGCTTAATGCAAAAATAGGCCCATCGTATTGTGTTTGTGACCGTAACCATTTTCCCCAATGTCTGTATTGTGTGGAATCCCACAAGGTACATAAGGTTTCTAGTGAAGCTGAACCCAATTTTTTTTTGTAGTATGCCTCTTGCAAAAATTGGAAAGCGCTCAGTCGTTCAAATTCTGAGTTTCTAATAACTTCACTTTTCAAATAATCATATTCGGGTGAAGAAATTTTGGCCCTGGAAGAGTCTAAAACAGTTATACTCTTCGAAAGTTTAGTATTAAGAAACTGATCCCAGTGCAAGTAATCATCAATGGAGTTAATGGTGAGATAATTTTTCGTTGGAGTAACTGATTGAGCTTCCATCTCCTGGATTTGGTTCCATAGCAGGATTTTTTCTGCCCCTCTGCCTGAATAGTCGGGATGTTTTGGGAGATAGGTTAAATGAATGCTATCTCCGGGGCCAATCAATTCAAACTTGCCAGCCAAGCAAAAGGCCTTTATAGGATATCTGGCATATATAACCCAGGTGGCCTTATCATCAGTAACCCTAGCTGTAACAGCTTGCCAGGGAGGGGTAAAATTTAATTCTTTTGTAGAAGTGTATTTAAGATCCATTTTATTTTCTAATCCAGTGTTGGTTAAAGGGAGCTCGGTCCAATCTCCTGTTAGGGGTATCTCAATAATAATCCTGGTAGTTAAATCAACAGTTGTTTCTGTATTATTGCAAGTCACAGTAAGTAATAAGAATAAGACAAATGTGGAATAAGCAATCAATGCCTTCAATAAAGCCTTACGTTTCATAGTAATATAATTAGGTCAATTAATCCTTTCCCTTTTTTGGCGCTTCCTTACCTTGTAAAATCTATGCCCCTTTATTAACAGTCCAGCTGTATTTGATATTGTATAATCCATATTTAGGGTAAAGAGTTTTCTATTAAAAAGGACCGAAAGGTGATCTGTGGATTTATTGCTTGTTACCAGTTCTCTGGCCCCGATAGAATTCAGTAGATTGATTACAAAATCTTCTGATGAGATTGGTTTTGAATTCGCCTGGTCATCATTATTCGCTTTGGCATCAAGCAGTTCGACAATAGAATTATTTACTTGCAATAAATTGCGCCGGAAGTGATGATTTATTTCACTGAGAGAATGGGTTAAAAAAAGCTGCGGCTCAATCAGGCCCTCATGCGTAAATAGAGTATCCCCAATTTTCTCAATGACGTTTTTGGTGCATAACCATTGCCAGAGTTCCTGGTTGCCATTGTAAAGTGCAGTACAAGGTATCTTTCGTGAATTAGCATATTGAGGATGTTCTACCCTCCAATCACCCTTTAGATTGTTTACTTCATCAGGCCCTAACAAGAAATGGACATATCCACCGGCTTTGCGCGCTTTTACTTCTAAAGAGTAAATAAACCATAAGCATTCAACATTCTTACCTTGTTGATCAAAGCAATTACCCATAATTACTAGATGCCCCTCTCCAAAAGTCCACCTTAGGTATTTGTCAATTACTTTATAGGCAACAAGCCTCTTAATTAAACCTTCAAAATTGCCCTCGCTACCTGACAGGACCAGCAATGTGGCTGCTTTATTGTATTGAGCAGGTTCTTTGAATACCTCATGCTTTAATTGTAGGGTAAAGTGGCCTTTCTCTTTTGAGCCACCAGGTACGCTTAACACTATTTGTAGATCATTACTCATCTATTGTCATTTTGTGGTTTGAAATCCTGGGGACCTGAGAAAAAATCACACAGATCATCCTTCACAGTGGCCGGAATAGCCAATACTTTTTTGTACACTTTCTGGTGCAGGGCATAAAATATTACAGGATTTTCCTTGACAAGCTTGTATTTATAAGCCTGGTGGGTACTATCAAGGAACAGTTGATTTTTTATGACAGGCAATTCCTTGTGCTGTTCTTCGAAATAAGACCGAATATTTTTTATCCCCTCTGCTGCTGATATGATCACTATATGTCGATCTGGCATATTGTTCTGATGCTTTACAATGCTATCAATGGTCTTCTTTCTACAGGCGGGGCAGCTTAATTTAACAGGTAATATCAGAAAGGCCATGGAATCTTTCAGGTTAATCTCTTCTATTGAATTGTTGGTAAGCTTAATCAGGTCATTGAATACAGCGGCCTGCGTGACCGTATCTGAAATGAATTCCGTATTTTCTGGCTTTTTGATGGATTCATTGCATGCCAAAAAACTACAAATAGCGATCAGTAGAACAATATACTTTGTCATTTTACATGATTATTTTTTTGTCATGGGCTGATCTTCATTCCATCTTAAGCGCACAAAATGAAGGGCATTTTCGTCGTCTTTATTCACTCTGGCATATATCTCGCCCACCTGTGTAATCATAATGCTGTCGAGTAAAATATCATAGTCGAGCAAGAATTCTCCAATAATTTTAAACTGTTGGTTTAGTATTATTATGCCATAGGAGCGACGGTAATTCTGGGCATCAAAATCTGCTTTAGCTATTTTGTGTTTTACTATTCGCAGGTATCTATGCGTGGAATGGTCATAATAAATCGGCCCATATGCATCCCGCAAGGCGTATTCTTTACTGCCTTCATCTTTTTTTAATGCTTCGTCACTCACAGGTTCTATTGGCGCGGCCTGGAATTTACTTCTTGCATTGTAAGCTAAATGAAGATCTGTCAGATTGGTTTCATAGATGCTGGTATCTGCAGGGAAGCTAAAAACAAAATTCCCTTTTTCATTCAGGCAATAACTATAATTCAAGAAGCGTCTTCCGTATAATCCTTTATGGTAAATTGATGGCAATGGGTAATAGAGGCTTGTCGAAGCTTTATTGAGATCAAACCCACATAATACTTTCCATTTGCGAATGGCAGGTAGGGATGACTCTTTTACAAAGGGGCGTAAACCCATGTAAATAATATTTTGTTTTACCACAATGGGTACATAGGTGTCATAAAAGGCAATGTTTTCAATTCCATCCCTACATTGGACAGTCCTGCTTATTCTCCCTGCGCTATCCAGAAGGTATAGTTTATCAAGGTTGGTGACATATATGCTGTCGAAGTTTTGGGTATATACAGATACTTTGTAGAATTGTTTATCTTTTAGGATACGCTTTAATTGAAGTTGCTTGCATAACTGACGGGAATGAAAGTTGTAGATCACAATTGATTCTGAGCGGCGGTCATAAAAGGAAATATAGGCCAATCCATCATTCATAAAATAGTTAAATGATTTTATTTCATTATAAATTTTGGCGCCAAGCTGGAAGTGCAACGTGTCGGGCTGCAATGTCAATTTGATATTTTCATAGGAGGGGGCAATTGGCACAAAGGTACTGAAAACGGGTTGTTGCCTGTCTTGACAATTGGGTCCGATGAGGCAAAAGAGACTCAGAAATAGCCATCCTCCGATGTTGCTTTTTGTTGAGTTGACTAGGTTTTCGTTCCCGGATTGTTGCATAAACTAAGAAATAAGGCTGTAAGTCAGTAAAAAATGCTGATGTATTATGTTAAACGTTGGCTGTTGGAGGATTGCGGTTTAAAATTAGTAAGATGGACTGTACTTTTCATGCAGTGGAATATTATGAATTTAACTGTGCTTCTAGCGCAACCTGGACCTGGAAAAAAGCAATAACTTTCCATTTTGAGCTTTAAAAGGAAAGTTATTGACCGGGACCTAAAATGTTTAGCTCGAGAGTTGCATTGTTAATTGTAACAGAAGTAGAGTCGCTGCCACTGGCCTTAAAAGTTGTTGTCTCTGTTCCTGCCGGATCAACTGTTGAGTGATTGCAAGGAGCTGTAACTCCATCAATGCCTGTATCAGCAGCGCAAGTCAAGCTAGAAAGGTTTCCGTTAATACCCACCCAGTCAGCATGGGTCAATGACCCATCGGCAAACTTATCTGCATTTTTGTTGGATTTGGAAGGCAGCACTGCTGCTGTAACTGCTGAAGCGGCCATTAAAACCAGCCCCAGGATAGATATTTTCCTGATTGATAACTTTTGCATAAAAAATGTTTAATTAGTTTTAAAAATAGCGGACAATGTGATGGTCATTGTGTTATTAATAAAGAAATAAGACTGTAAATCTATGAATGCTGTTGTATTATATTAAATGCTGGTTGTTGGAGGACCGCCGATTCTAAATTAGTAGGGTAGACTGTATTTTGCGTACAGTGTAATATTATAATTCTACCTTTATCTGTAATGAGGATTCAAAAGGGCTTTAAAAAAGCAATAACTTTCCTTTTTGAGCGTCAAAAAGGAAAGTTATTGACCGGAACAAAAAATACTTAGTTAGCGCTTGTGTTGCCAATTGTAACAGAAGTAGAATCGGGTCCACTGGCATTAGCTGTTGTTGTCTCTGTTCCTGCCAGATCAGCTGTTGAGTGATTGCAAGGAGCTGTAATTGCATCACCTGTATCAGCAGCGCAAGTCAAGCTAGAAAGGTTTCCGTTAACACCTACTGCGTCAGCATTGGTCAGTGAACCAGCGGCAAACTTATCTGCATTGTTGTTGGATTTAGAAGGCAAAACTGCTGCTGTAACTGCTGAAGCGGCCATTAAAACCAGCCCCAGGATGGATATTTTTCTGATTGATAACTTTTGCATAAATAAATGATTAATTGGTTTAAAAAAAAATAGCAGATAATACGATGGCCATTGTATTATCTGCTAAATTATGGTACCAGGCTGCATTTTTTGTGCAGTCAAATATTACTTTTCTGAATTACTGGTCAGAAGAGAGGAAGCAGGACACCCTCCAAATTTGCCCGGTAGTATTGATTGCCTTTAATTAATAATGCTTCGCTTTTCCCCCCGGCATGGTGCGTATCTACATTAATTACTCTACCTCCGTAATGCGTAGTAATGCCTTCGGAAATGATGGTATGACCAGTAATAATTCGGTGCACCCCATATTTAACTAATGAGCTATCTACCTGCTGTATAGTGGGAATTTCTTTTAAATTATCAATATCCCCATAATAGCCTCTAAACCAGAATGGAGATGGATAATTATTTTCGTTGCCTCTTTTATGATTGTCAAATAGTATTACTAAATACTGATTAGTTGAGTCTATTTCTTTGGCATAATAAGGGCGGGCCAGGTTGTTTATTTCCGGTATGGTCAATGGCATCCTTGATACACTGGGTGATATGCCGCCATGAACAAACAGCAAATCTCCAATTGATTCTATGATGTTCTTCGTTCTAAGCCATTTCCCCAATTCACTCTGTTCATTGTATAACTCAGTGAGTGATCTTCCGATCTTAGAAGCGTTTTGGAGGTATTTCTTAGTGACATACTTGTGTTTTCCCTGAAGATTCATAATTTCATGATTCCCCAAAATGAAATGAACATAACCTCCTGCAGATTTTGCCTTTTCTTCAAGCGAATACAGCAGCCAAAGGCATTCTGTTACCTGCATGCCTCGATCAAACATATCCCCCAAGAAAACGAGGTGGCCATCTCCAAATATCCAGTTGAAGTTCTGATCTATAACTTTATTCGCTTGTAATAATTTTCTGAGTGCTTCGAAATTCCCTTCAATATCAGAAAGCGCAAGTAATTTGGACGGTGCCGGGAATATTGATGGCTCATCTGATAATTTTCTTTTTAATGAAACAGTGAATACTTCGTTAAGGTCTGTATATACAGATAGTTGATTCCCTTCAGCCGGATTGAAAGTTTTCCTTGTTATGGAATTCCCATTAACATACAAAAGGGTCGATGAAGATTCATCATGCATTAAATACGGCCCATCTTTTGGATAAGCCAGCTGTTTCTGGATAAGTTCAGTTAATGCTTTCCCATTGTCATTTAAAAGGTTGATCCTGGCATTTGTCTTAATTGTCTTGCCTTCCGGTTGTATCACATAGATAGCGGGAAAATTAATGGCGGCATACCTCTTGGCCATATCCGGGTCGCTGCTTTCCAGACCGGCATAATAATTATCCTGGTTCCCAAATGCGGATGGGTTTCCACTAATTGTTTTGAACCATTGTTCTTTTGAGGGATCAACAGAAATATTGAAAAATACCACATCGCTATCATTTTTGAAGCGCTGCTTTACATTTTGGAGCACCTGGGCTGTTTGTATAGATGTAGGAGAATCTGAGACCCAGAAGTGAAGTATTGCTATTTTGTTAGTAATCTCTTTTTTGGTTACAATATTGCCTTTAAAATCAGAAACAATAAATTCCGGTGCATTCCCATTGTTCAGACGCTCTCTTATTTTAAGCTCCTGTTCTTCCATGAATTGTTTGTACTCCGGATAAGTTGAATTCGCATAATACTGGTTAAGTAATTGCTGGATTTGGGGTGTAAATCCTAGCTCCAACATAATGCTTGGCAAATACATTATATTAAATTGCTCTCTTAATTTCCCATTGTATACTTTTTGTCCTTCATTGAAAACGTATAGTACAATGTCTGCATCAGGTGGGAATTTTGAAGGGTCGAACGAATACTGGCGGGCAATCTTATTTCGTACACGAGACCAATTGCCCATTTTCACCGTAGATACAAAATTGAATATTTTCTCAGTAGGCTTATCAAATGTAGAATCATAAATAGCACAAACGGTTTCGAAAGGTATTTGATTTTCCTTTGCATATATTCGAAATGAGTTGAACTTGTCATTCCTGTCGTCAATTAATTGATCCAGCAAGTTTGCCTTAATTATGTCGAATGCAGAATTCGATATTTTACCACGGTATGAATCTATGATAGACATGGTAAGGCTTTCTATTTTTTTAAAATAGTTGTGCCATTCAAAATAATCAGCCAAAGAGTTGGTAATATAATCTTTGGGATTTGTCGGCTTAGGTATGCCTGATAAAAGTGTATCTAATTGATATTGGAGCCTGAACTTTTCGGAGCCTTTACCAGAAAAAGATAACCTGGATTCACTTGACGTTACTACAATTTGATCTCCAGGTTCAGCCAGCCAAACCCCATATCTTTTCTTTGTAAGCAGGTCGTCGAAATTGATATATACCTGTGATGTAGCTGGAACCTGTAAATTGATGTAGCCATTTTGGGGTTTGATCCATTCAGATTTCCAATCTCTTTGTCCAATATATTCTACATTGGTAAATCGAAATGTTCCAGAATCTTTTAAAGACTCGGTGGAAAGGTGCAGGCTAACTATAATTGCATTATTCTCATCGTGTGGTGGTAAATTGAGAGTGGCAATATCATATTGTGCACTTATTTGGATCAAGAAAAAGGTAAAACAAATGGCAAGTATTGAGTTCTTTTTTGTATTCATACCGAATTTAATTGAAAACTTAATAATTTTTATTTTGAGGCAACCCCGCTCCTTTAACATCGGACAAAGGAATGGGGGCAATGGCTTTATCGCTGGGGTAGGGTAAAGTGGAAGGCGATCCTGGCATATAATCCATGCGATTAACTCCTTTTTTCCACCGCTGCAAATCATACATTCGGAGGCCTTCAAAAGCTAATTCCTTTCTTCGTTCCTTATAAATAGAATCGAGCAGGGCGCTACCTGTTGCTGTAATGGAAGCAATTGTTGGAGCAGCTCTTTTTCGAAGAGCGTCAAGATGCAGTCGTGCTGTATTTTCATCGCCCAACTTTGCGGCAGCTTCTGCAATTGTCAGGAACATTTCAGATGATCGGATAACGGGTGAATAATAGGCGATATCAGGAGGATCGGGCACCGGATTTACTTCAGGAGTCACCCCTTTTGGAAATTTCTTTATTAAACGGAAAGCGCTTCCTTCAATAATTGAGTCCTTTATCCAGTCTTTTCTTATATCGTCAGGATTTTCTATTAGCAAGTCGGCTATATCATTGGTTGCAACAAAACGAATTCCCCAGTCAACATTTCCGAGCCACAACCCCAGGAAGTAATTTTCGACCCCGGGGCTGATCTGAAATAAAGTCTCGGTTTGGGTACTTGGCTTCAGCTTAAATAAATCAGTTGGATATCCTGCAGTAATGGTCATCAAGGGCACTTGTTCTGTAATTTCGGCGGCAATTTTTTTAGATTGTGCATAATCTTCTTTGTACAAATAGGTTCTTGCCAACAGGGCTTTGGCTGCATTGCGGTTCATGTTGCGTAAGTCTGTTGCAGCAGCTGGCAATAGCTCGATAGCTGCGGTGAGATCGTTTATCATACCTGCATATACTTCTGCTACTGTTTGCCTCGTATAGGGTTGTGTAATATCAGATGTAGTAATATAAGGAATACCTGCATGAGCACCGTTGGCTGAATAGTTATAGGATTGGGCAAAGGTATTTGCCAACTTGAAGTAGATATATGCCCGGATGGCCAGGGCCTGACCCTTGATATCGTTTGCTTTGATTGGGTTTTCTCTATGATATTTACCTATGTCCTCAATTATAAAGCTAAGTGAACGAATAAGGGTATAACCAGTGCGCCATAACGGATCCATGGCGCTGGCAGTTGGGTTGGAGGCAATATTTTGTTGAACGTCGGTTCCGTCCGACACCTGTACCCAATTATAGTGGGAAATCATCAGGTGAGACGAGCTGGGCGACAATAACCGGAGGTTATCCGCTATCAGATCAGGGTAGGCTACCGCCATCCCCTCTTCAAAAAATTTACCAATATTGTAATAGACACCGTTTAAATACTCTTGCATGCTGGGAAGATCCTTCACATAGCTTTCCCTGAAAAGCTGTTGCGTATTATTGACATTGAGGAAATCCTTTTTGCAAGATCCGAAGGTGATTGAAATCAGTATTAATAGAAGGACGATATATTGTTTCATAATACTTGGGCATTGTTGAAATTTCTAAATTCAAGGGTAATGTAATTTGCTAAAAGGTTAAGTTTAATCCAGCAGAGAATGATCGCTGTAATGGATAGATTGCATAAGCTCTACCAAGTGAGTTTACGTTTTCTGGATCCTGACGGCCTGTATATTTTGTCCACAAACCTAAATTATTGCCCTGGATATATATATTGCAAGTGGCAATAGAAAGCGTTTTCAAGATTGCCTTGGGTACATGATAAGATAGGGAAAGGTTAGAGAATCTAATAAAATCGCCATCTAATAAGAAGCGGGTTGAATTATTAGTTCCCCTATCTGATATCCCCGCTTCTCTTCCAAATAGGAGCCTCCTTGGGTTTTGGGCAATATCGTTGGGCTTTTGCCAGCGATCGAGAGCACTTATCCCTTGATTGATGAAAGGGTCTACGCCATCATTGATCAGTGCTGGATGGTATACTTTAAAACCATATTGGTACTGGAATTGCATGACTAATTCTATTCCCTTCCAGCTAAAAGATTGTGAGAAGGAGCCAAATCCATCTGGTTGAGGTTTGCCAACAAACTCAGGCTTCGCTGCCGCATAGATACTACTGGGTTTTCCCGCTGAGTCTATCCATTGTGGCTTCCCGGTAGTTGCATCCACACCTGCCCAGCGCACCAGGTAGAAAGAATTGTAATTTTTGCCTTCTCCATTTGCGACAATTGTGCTGGAATTTACGTAGTTGGACAATCCATCTGCTGTTTCAATTGGATAGGACGACCGGAGGAGTTTGTTTTTGTTCATGCTCCAAATGGCATTAATATTCCAGCTGAAGTTGTTTGATTTAATAAGGCTTGCTGATAACGAAAACTCAAGTCCCTGGTTCCTTAAATCCCCAATATTATCCTTGAAAGAAAAATAACCGGTAGCACTTGGCAATTCGACCAAACCCATTAATTCCGATGTCTTTCGATTGTACATGTCACCTGTGAGGGAAATTCTATCCTTAAATAATCTTATATCAATGCCAAGGTTCCAGGTGAATGTTTTTTCCCATTGTATCCCGGGGTTACCTGGCGCAGTATAATCGGGGTAAACTGCTATTCCGTTCAGGTAAGTGGTCATCATAAGCTGATGATAGCGAAGCGTATTATTAATGGCAGCCGAGTTGCCGGCCGATCCAATACTGCCACGGACTTTGAGGTAAGTCAATGCAGGGGATATGGAAGACATGAAAGGCTCTGCAGATAATACCCAACCTACGCCGGTTGACCAATGTGTCCCAAAGCGTTTGTTATCGCCAAACAGGGATGATCCATCTGTTCTCACACTGGCAGAAATGAAGTATTTATCTTTGTAACCATAATTGGCCTGCCCAAAATAAGACAATAGGGTTTGTTTAGTTGATAATCCGGCTGCACCCTCAATGGTACCAATATTTAATTGATCCGTGACCGGGTTTGATGAAAGGTTCTGTTTAGTGACGGTTAGAAATTTATTGGTTAATATTTGCGCTTCATGACCAGCCAGAATATTTACAGTATGCTTTCCTTGTATGACCCTATTATAGCGTAAGATATTGGTACTAATGAAATTGGCGTTCCGGATATCTTTTTCGATAAGCTGCCCTACTCCCGATCCCACACTGCTGGTAATACTTAGTTTGGGATGTATTTTCGCCTGAGCTTCTGTTAACATAAAATCCACCCCAATGCTGGGCGTAAAACTAAAATATTTTAAGAATCTGACTTCTGCATAAAGTTTACTCAGGCCCCGATAGGATACATTACGGTTAATGTTTAGCTGCTGGGCCGCCACTGGGTTTTGAAAAAAGAGGCCATTGGAATTCAGACTGGTGGTAGTTGCTGCGCCCCACTTATAGTTATAAATAAGCTCTCCCATTTCATCACGAACAGGATTTAGGGGAGACATTCGGGATGCAGCATTTTCTGTTAAAGTAGTGCCATAATTCTGCACGGTATAGGAAAGCATGTTGTTTACACCCAGCTTTAGGAAAGAAGTGGGGCGATTTTCATAGTTAATGCGGAGGGATTTGCGGTTAAAATCGGTGCTCCTTTCCACTCCATTCTGCCGTGTGAATTCAAGATTTATATAGAAATTTTGTTTATCGCTACCTCCAGACATTGAAATTTCATTGGCAATTGTAGAGGCATGTGATCTGTACAACTCATTTAACCAATCAGTTTGAGGGTAAAAACTGCCGTCAGCTTTGGTTGGGAATTTTTTCTTGAGATCGGCAAGGATGGCAGCATCTGTCCATAAGGTTGGGTTGGTATTCTTGTAGGTTTCATAAAGTAATGCAAGGTATTCCTGCTGGTTCAGCATATTCTGATTTCCCTTTAACCTTTGGGAAATATCTGTTTGATGGCGGAAACCGAATACTGTTTTACCTGTTTTACCCTTTTGGGTAGTAATTAAGATCACCCCATTACTGGCTTTGGATCCATATAAAGAGATAGCAGATGCATCTTTTAAAACGGTTATTGATTCGATATCAGAGGGATTAAGTTGCGCCATAGGATTATTAGCGGCTACAACGTCTAGCCCTATTTGTGCCGGATCCTGGAATACAGGTATTCCGTCAACAACAATGAGTGGGTTTCTTGTGCTACCAAGCTCACCACCTGCGCCTTCGCTTCCGCCCGTAGCAATACCCCTTAAAACGAAATTAGCAACGCCGCCCCCTGGTTGTCCTGTTCCTTGTGTGACCAATAATCCAGGAACCAATCCCTGTAACGCTTTATCTACTGAACGATAAGGCTGGTTTTTTATCTGCTCACCCTTCACCACCGTCACCGCACCGGTGTTGGAGCGAGAAGATATCTTATTATAAGCTACGACCACCTCCTCCTCTTCCTTCACCGCTATCGGCAGCCGAATCTCCATATTCAAAGCTTTGATCTTCACCTGCTGCGTCACATGGCCCACAGAACTTACCACCAGCACTGCATCATCTTCAATCTCTGAAAGGTTAAAATATCCCGACTCATCAGTTGTAGTGCTCATTTCACTACGACGCACCGTAATAGTAGCACCAGCCAAAGCATCCCCTTTCTCATTCAGTACCCTGCCACGCATGGTAATTTTTTTGGGATCGCCAGCTATGTTATGCACAACGGGAATGGCAGTAGTCTTTTCCCCCCTTGGCTTTACGATCACGATCTTCTCTACAATAGTATAGGTAAGCGGCTGGTTTCTGAAGCAACGTTCCAATACATTGTCCAGCGAGGAATTAGCTACCTGGATGGTTACTTTATTGGCACGCAGTAATTCGCTCTCCGTATAGACGAAGCTATAACCTGTTTGTTTGCGAATTTCCCGGAATACTTTGTCCAGGGTGGCATCACGGAAGGAAAGCGTGATGTCCTGGGGAGGGAGATCTCCCGTCCTTGCCTGAACGTTAAAAATGAGGAGCCATGCTACAATGGCCAGTGTGAAATGTCGCCAGCGGTTACGCAAATAACAGATAGCGTGCCTGATTGGCAGTCGGTGATGGTCGGTTGCTTTGGAGAGTTGCATTTGTGAATAATTTGTTCAGAATGATGGTGATGATGAGAACAAGGTAAAATGGTGCATTTTAATATGGCATGCTTTCCCTTCATCGGACAGGTCATTTGAACAATCGTAATAGTTAATGTTATTTGATCCCTGGTTTTTTCATAGCAATAGGATTTCCCCTTGCCTGTTTTGAACAGTCAATAACCTTAAAAGGATACAGAATCAATAAATGTGTTGCTTACTCTTAATGTTGTAGTAAAACTGTGGTTTGCAGTCTGTGTACTGCGCTAGCTCCACTGATCATGGATAGGCTCTACAGTCCGGGTTTTCAGGATAGGTATAAAAAGAGAAACGGCCGCCTCCATCCCGTTGCCGGAACAGTGCTGCCGTTCAATAGCTGTCTTTACTGGCCATACCGCACGCTGTGCGATCAATAATGAGGAACCTTTTGCTGCCATAATCAATGAATGCCTTAAATTCATACAGGTTAGCTTAACCCGCCTTCCGGCGATGGGTTATTAATAACAGGAAAGGTTAATGGTTCAATGTATATGATACAATATCTTAAGAAACTTTTTTAACAGTGATCTTCCTGCCTTCTATCTCAAATCTCACTTTATCTGTCAACTCCAGGATTTCCAGGATCCGGCTTACGGGCATATTCCGGGGCACACCCATCACATTGAATTTATCTATCGGCCTGGCACCTTCATACACTACCTCCACATCATAGTTCCTGGCCACTTCCCGCATAATATTTTCTATTGGCGCACTGTTGTATACAAAAACTTCATTTTTCCAGGCAAGGGCTTCTTCTGTATCAGCCTCGGTTACTTTTAGCTGGTCGGTCTTTGAACTGAAGGTTGCCTGTTGACCGGGGGAAAGAAGTTGAGAGTGTTGGGCAGCAAGCCCGCCACCTGAAACGGGAACAGGGGTTACTCTTACACTTCCTTCCAGCAGGGTCGTTTTTATCGATGATTCGTCGTTATAACTCATTACATTGAAGTGGGTACCCAATACATCCACCTGCATACCATTCACTTTTACAATAAAGGGCCTTCTCTTAGGCGCAGTGCCTGGCTTTTGCGGCAGTTGGCTCTTGGCTACTTCAAAATATGCTTCACCAGTTAATTCTACCACGCGCTCTTCTCCCGGGAAGGTGGTCGGAAATTTTAAAGAGGATACAGCATTCAGCCACACAATGCTGTTATCTGCCAATACAACTTTATATCGTCCGCCTTTATTCGTATTGATGGTATTGTATAAAAGGGCTGTTCCTTGATCGTTGCTTGCTGATTCGCGGTATTCAATCGTTCCATCACCTTGCTTCATCACCTGCATTACTCCCTGTTCTGCCACTTGTCCGTTGTTGACTGTATTCAGGTTGATCTGTTTGCCATCTGCCAGTACCAGGGTTGCATTCGTTCCGGCCAACGCAGGTACATCATTCTTGTACCGGCTATTATTGGTTTGTGCAATTTCTCCGGAAGGCTTGCTGCCTGTATTAAAATACCAAACACCCAATCCAATCAACAATACTACGCTGGCAACAACTGCATAACGTAACCAGGCAATTCGCCTCACGGGTGCTTCCTGGAGTTCAGGCGCCAATGCCAATATCTTTTCCCAGGTCGCTTTCTTGTCTTCGCTATGCGCGGTGAGATCTTCATTCATACGGTACTCGTCGCACAATTCATCAAACAATGCCTGGTTCTCTGCTGAATCATTGATCCAAAAATCCAGTACTTGTTTTTCTTCCGCACTGGCTGTTCCTTCCAGGTGCTTAATGATCAGGGACGATATAGGGTGCAAGGGTTTCCGCATGTTGTTGTATCAGGGATTATTTAAACCGCGATGATAAATATATTTTCTTAAAGTTCATATAATCCCTTTGTAAGTCTATATATATTACAAACTGAGCAAAGGGTAAAATGTCCCGGCCTTACTGAAAGTATTTTCACTTTTTCTGAGAAATAAATTGATTTAAAAAACAGTCACAGGCTTATATTACCTGAACGTTAAGCAATTTAAAATTTATAGATAAATTTCTAATGTGATCAATGCGCAACAATAGAAGAAAAACGATCAAGTGTTGCACGCATAATCTTGCACAACGGGCATTGCGCAACCAATACATAGTAAATTGGTAGGGTAAATAAATAGAATAAAAACTATATCAGGCTTGCCGGCATAAAACAAAGCAGGATGGACACTACACGCAGGTGGTCGAACAAAGCAACACGCAGTAATTTTTTTGCCAATACTTTTTGGTTGCGAACGGTTTTGTCGGTGATCTTAAGCAGCTCGGCTACTTCGCTGTTCTTGCGGCCTTCCAGGTAAGAAAGGGTGAACACGGCTTTGCACTGCTGGGGGAGTTTTTCAATCTCTGTATATATATGATCCAATACATCAGCTTTGATCTCATCGCGCAGGATCACATTGTCTGTTTCGGGTAATAACTGATGTACAAGCTCTTTCTGCTGACTGCTCTCCTTTGCATTGTACTTTAGCACATCGTAGCAGGCATTGCGGGCAGTGACAAACAGGAAGGCGCGGATCTTCTCATGGGTGGAGAAGTTCTGGTGCAGGCGCCAGAGTTTTACAAATGTTTCGGCGGTGATGTCCTGGGCTTCCTGCCTGTTTTCCACCATGCGCTTGGCAAAGTTGAAAAGACGGGGATAGTAGATATTATAGATAGTAGTAAAAGCACGGGTATTTCCCTGTGTAAATTGGGTGACCAGGTCTTGTCCCAAATGCTTCATCGGAGCCTCTACTTTTTTGGAATTACGAATTAAATTTTGCTACTTATATTAAGGATGGATTCTGGTTAACGCCAGCCTTCCGGCCGGTAATCTGACAGCAATGGTAGCAGCGATAAGGTTTAATGGAATGGATTCCGGGCATGAAAATAAGAAGATCGGGCGGGATATTCCAAAAATCGTGGATTACTATTTTAAGAAATCTATGCACATAGCAGGGTTAGGTTAGGATGACTGTTGAACCATCAATGCAGGATTGCTTTAAATAATTGAGGACCATTGTGATTGGGGTAGCCCTCTTTTTCCAAATATGGCAAATCAAATCATACGTCAAGTAGTGCGTGCAGGAATAACTAACGACCGTTCTTTTTCACAATAAATGGTAGCGGCTCCTACCCTTATGGCGGCAGGAGTGCCTAGGAATGGCCTCCGTATTATGCCCGGATTGCCTAAGCTCCCTCTGTAGCCCCTTTATTTTAGGCAATCCGGGGCAATCCGGAGCCAATTCGGTGGGAGACATGCTCTATATAGCACCATCGCCGGGGGAAGTACCACAGTCAGACACTAAACCCTGGCCATTATTATAGAATGGTCTCCTAAACCCCTACAATCCTGTTAAACGTACTGCACTGCCCCATAAAGCTTGAACTGTCCTCGCATTGGAGGTCTCCGGCTTCAGGCAAATAGCCCCGCCCTGCCTATGTAATGAGTTTTGGAGGAAGTGTATTGACGGGACGCATTGGGAACCTATTTAGGCACTCATAATTTGTCACCGCTCCCCGATTGCCCGAATCTACGCAGTAGCCCATCCTCTCAGGATAAAATTGGACAGGTCGCACATAGTAGCCCGCAGTTCCGGGTAATTAATAATCCCGGCACCGACCCCTGCAAACTCTTATCTAAACCCAGGTTAGGCAATGTTGGCATCTGCTCTCCTTTTACCACCATAACCGCCCCTGTCTTAGAACCTGATGAATTTTTATTATACGCTACAACAACCTCCTCTTCTTCCTTAATGGCTATTGTTAACTCCATCTATAGGCTCCTCCTTCTCATTCACCACCTTTCCACACATAGTGATCTTTTTCAGATTAGCAGCAGCTATATCATTTACAACAGGAGCAACAACCGATTTTCTTTTCGGGCTTTACCACTACTGTCTTTCCTACAATGGTATAGGTAAGTGGCTGGTTTTGGAAACAAAGGCAAAGCACTTCATTCAGAGAGGAATTAAATACTTCTATGCTAACCTTCTTTGCCCGCCGCAATTTAGTCTTCGTATATACGAAGCTGTACCCTGTTTGTTGATTTATTTCCTTAAATACATTTTCCAGGGTGGCATCCTGAAGAGAAATAGTTATGCCTTGACGATAGTTGCTACCATGCGTTTGGAGCGGGGCTAGTAAAAATAGAATAAGCAAGCATGCATATGGAAAGTTACGCTTGATTAGCTTCCTAAATTCCTTTGTAATCTTTTTAGGCTTCATTTTAAAATACATTTTAATGATGATAATAGGAACAGGTAAAATGGTACATTTAAGTATGGCATGCTTCCCTTCATCGGACAGGTCATTTGAACAATCGTGTAGCAGATAGTATGTTTAATCACTGATTTTTTTCAGCAATAAACTCGCTTTTATCCAGCCTAAGCGGGACATTAAATCTTTAAATGATGGTAAATAAGAAACCTGGTTACATAAAGTTGAAGTTAGACTGTGGTTTAGCCCCTTTCATCGGGACTAAACTCCACAGACATTAATAGAAGAAATGATACAGTATTAATGGTAGAACGGCCGCATTAATTCTCTATCAGGAATGTCATGCTGCCTCATTTAATGGCTGTCTTTAATGGACACGTCTTGCATCCATGCGAGCAAGTACAATAACCTGTGAATCCTTGCCCTATTTTAACAAGATGGACTAACCACCCCTGGGCAAATATTTATCAATAGTAAGGTAATGGTTGAATGTATAAGTTGTAATAACTTAAGATACTTTTTTAACAGTGAATTTATCGGTAGGTCTGACTCCATCATATGCTACCTCCACATCATAGTTCCTTGCCACTTCCCGAATAATATTTTCTATAGGGGCCTTATTGAATGCAATTACTCCGTTTTTCCAGGCAATGGCTTCTTTGTTGTCTGAGACCTCACCTAGCTGTCCACCGTGGCCTTCTACACTAAACTTTACATCATTTCTTTCCAGAATCTCCAATACGACCGACAAGGCAAGCGTGCGTTGTATTTCTCCATCAAATGTGCTGTTTCTCACCGGCTGTGCAAATAACACCTGGATATCGTACCACTTTTCCGACTGACAAATCACCGTCTTAATATCCGCCTGGTTAAAATAGAAGAAGCCGTTGATAAAGGCTATTGCTTCTTCCGTATTAGCCTCTTTTATCTTCTCAAGGTTCTCATGGCTTACCTTGGTTTGTTGTCCTGGTCGAAGTATCGTATTAATATTTTCCCCCTGCACCTGGGCCGTAAGTTTGACAGAACCTTCCAATAAGGTAGTTTTAATATAAGGTTCATCTTCATAAGCATTCACGGTAAACCGAGTGCCCAGTACTTCTATATTGGTATTGTTGTTGGCTATATGTTCTATAAAGGGGTTGCTTTTGTTGGGGGCTACTTCTATATATACCCCGCCACTAATGCTCTCCTCTCGCTTTTTGCCAGTAAACAGGGTAGGGTAAGTGACAGACGATGCTGCATTCAACCAAATAGGCGTTCCATCATTCAACTGCAATTTGTATTGGCCGCCTTTATTCGTATTGATGGTATTGTATAAAACTACTATTCCCTGATTGCTCCCGTCCATTGACGGAATCGATCCACGGTACTCAATCGTGCCATCACCTTGCTTCACCACCTGCATCGTTCCCTGCTCTGCCACTTGTCCGTTATGCACAACATCCAGGCTCATTTGCTTTCCATCTGCCAATGTAAATGTGGCCTTATTACCTCCCGGCACTACATCACTGCTATTATATTGGCCGCTATCAGACTGTATTACATGACTTTGAGTATAATTATCATCAGTAAAGCACAAAAAGCTTATGCCCATTAACAATATTATTGCAACTGCTCCCGCAAAACGCAACCAATTGATCTGCTTCGTTGTAGCTTCCTGAAGTTCAGGCGCCAAGGTCAGAATCTTTGCCCATGTAGCTTTAATATCTCCACTATACGTTGTGAGGTCTTCATTCATACGAAACTCATCACACAACTCTTCAAACAAGTATTGGTTCTCTGCTGAATCATTGATCCAAGTATCCAATGCCTGTTTTTCTTCCAGGCTGGCAACTCCCTCCAGGTGCTTGATGATTAATGAAGATATGGGGTGCAAAGGCTTCTGCATGCTGTTACAGATGGGGAATTTTAAAGACTTTGATAATAATCATATTTTCTTACAAATGATATAATAAGTCTCTTGTTAGTTCTACATATTAGAAACGGTCCAAAGGCAAAAATGTCCCGGCTATTAGGAATATATTTTGTGCATTTTTCATAAAAAATAACATTATCATTTATGATTATCATTTATCAATCAGTTGTCGCGGAAGTGTTAAAAAAGTTACAACGATATGTGTTAAAATTAAGTTCGGCTAAACATTGAAGGTAATAAGTATAGAATAGAAAAATAACTATAGCTAACAGTCTTTCTGTCATAACTTCTGATTACGCGCCGTTATACTATTGATACCAAGGTATTGAGCAACCTCCTCATTCTTGCAACTTTTTAATAGAAGAAGATAAAGACATCCTTGCACTGTTGAGGAAGTTTTTCTATCACTTCATGTATATGGCAATTCATCTGCATTGACGTCATCTGGTATCTGCTGGTGCAAAAGTTTCTTTTGCCGGTTGATCTCCTTAACTTGGTACTTGAGGTAATCATAGCAGGTATTGCGGGCTGTTACGCATGAATGTCTTTATATTCTTGTACTTTGAAAAATTCCGGACAGGGGATAACAAGTAAAAAGGCCGCCTCAATTACTTTTGAGACGGCCTCGTAAGAAAATTCATCTTATGTAAATGGATTTATAAATTTACGACGAGTACTGGTATTGTTAATTCATGTCTAACGGAGTTAATCGTTTCTCCGTAGAGCCAATCCTTTACCCCGGTGTGGCGGTGAGCGCCAATCACCAGCATATCGGCTTTGCTTTCTTTTACCAGCCTTACGATCTCTTTGGCGCGATGGCGGAAGCCAAGATGACCTGAAGTAATATAGCCCCGTTCGCTCAACTGACGGATGTAAAACTGTAAGCGCTCATCATCGGCCCTTGTTTCAAAGTCATCACTCTCCTGCCCCAGCATCCTGGCAGAAGCACTTTCCACGATGTGGATGAGCACGTATTCTGCATCCTGCCGCCCCTGACCAATGGCATGGGCCAGCAGGGCAGAATCATGTTCGCCAAACTCCAGGGCTACGGCAATCTTTTTATAGACAGGAACGGCCAATGGCTTCAGGCCTTCTACATTGGGGTGCATTTGTATAGATACGGGCCTGGCTCTTTTGCTAAAGAAGGGATAGAAAATGGTATATACCAGCAACACCAGGAATAAGATACCTCCTGCTACAATCACTACCTTCCAGAAGATATTGCCGGAATGATCAAAGATCTTACCGGCTTCGTTGAGCACCATGCGGATATTCAGGTACACCAGCACGGTGGCAATAAGCCAGGCGGCTACCTGCACAATGGGCTTTATGGCAAATGAACCCATGGTCTTTTTATCGCTCACAAAGTGGATAAGGGGAATAACGGCAAAACCGAGCTGCATACTCAGGATCACCTGGCTAAGGATGAGCAGATAATCGACTTCTCCTTCTCCAAAAATATAAATGACAATAATCGCAGGCACAATCGCCAGCAACCGGGTAAGCAACCTGCGAATCCAGGGATTAATGCGTAAACGCAGGTAGCCTTCCATTACGATCTGTCCGGCCAGGGTGCCGGTTACGGTAGAGCTTTGGCCCGCTGCAATTAAGGCGATGGCAAATAGTATTGGAGCTACCTTTGAACCCAATACACCGGATAAAAGGCTATGTGCATCTTTGATCTGATCTACTACGATGCCATTCTTGAAGAAGGCGGTAGCCGCCAGCACCAGGATGGCAGCATTGACAAGGAAAGCAATATTGAGAGCAATGGCTGAATCTACAAAGCTCCATTTCAAGGCTTGTTTGATCCCTTGTTTTGTTCTGTCGATCTTACGGGTTTGTACGAGGGCAGAATGCAGGTAAAGATTATGGGGCATGACGGTGGCTCCGATAATACCAATGGCAATATACAGGGCTTCGTCGTTGGGGAAAGTGGGCACGAAGCCGGTGGCTATTTCTCCCAGATCAGGCTTTACGAGCAGGATCTCTACAAAAAAGGAAAGTCCTACCACGGCCACCAGGCCGATGATAAATACTTCCATTTTACGCATACCCAGCTTTTGGAGGTATAAGAGTAGGAAGGTATCGAGCACGGTAATGGCCACGCCCCAAATGATGGGGATGCCGGTAAGGAGGTGGATACCGATGGCCATACCCAGCACCTCAGCCAGGTCGGTAGCTGCAATGGCTACTTCGGCCAATATGTATAAGAAGAAATTAATGGTCTTAGGATAGGTTTCGCGGTTGGCCTGGGCCAGATCGCGCCCGCGTACAATACCCAGCCGGGCAGACAGACTTTGAAGCAATAATGCCATGATATTGCTCATGAGCAATACCCAGATGAGGGCATAGCCAAACTTACTACCACCAGCCAGGTCGGTAGCCCAGTTGCCGGGGTCCATGTATCCGACACTTACGAGGTAGGCAGGTCCGAAAAAAGCGAGTACCCTTTTCCAGCCGAGCGCTTTATTGTTGACATCTATTGATTCATGCACCTCGCTGAGAGACTGCTCATTTTTTAGTCTATTCATCATACTTTACAAACACATTTTTGGCTACATGCTCGCTTATGGTAACGATCAATTGGTTCTTAAATTTCAATTCCAGTGAGCTGTCAAAAGCGAACTTCTTTTTCACTTCGACCTTTGTGCCCAGGGCAATGCCTTTATGGCCCAGTAATTCCAGCATTTCAGGACTTTGATCGCCAATGCTGCTTACTTCTGCAACTTTGTTGAGTGGCAGGTTGAGGAGGTCTACCTGTTTGGGCAGGGTAAACTTGCCATTGCTATCGGGAATAGGATCACCATGGGGATCGGATTTGGGGAAACCAAGGTATTCATCGAGGCGGTCAATGAGTTTCTTGCTGCTAATGTGTTCCAGTTCTTCCGCAATCTCATGCACTTCGTCCCACCCGAAGCTTAACTTCTCCACGAGGAAAAACTCCCACAACCGGTGTTTGCGAATGATCTGCAAGGCTACTTTACGGCCTTCATTGCTCAACTTAAATCCCTGGTATTTTTCGTACAGCAGGAGTTTCTGCGCTTTGAGCTTTTTCAGCATATCAGTAACGGAAGCAGGCCTTGTTTGCAGTTCATTGGCTACATCGTTGGTGGTTACAATACCGTCGGCCTTTTGGAGGTGAAAGATGGCTTTCAGGTAGTTTTCTGTACTACTGGAATATTTGACAGGTGCGCTCATTTAACAGTACCTAAATTTAATTTTAGACAAATCTAAAATTAAATCGTGAAACTAAAAACACAATCTTTTCAGTGAGTGGGGGGGATGTATTACTTTTAAGCGTGAATGATTTAACCCGGTATATGAAGCAATATCTGTTCTTGCTGTCCATTCTTCTGTTGATCGTTGCCTGTAAAGGAAAGAAAACATCCCTTCAGGATGATGAAACGGTGACGATACAGGAGTTTATCGAGTTTTTCCCGGAAACACCGTTACCCATACGCATAGCAGACACTACATTGGTCAAGAAGTCTACCGATTCCCTTCAGATCGGGTACAAGATATTTACGCAATTCATCCCGGACAGTCTTCTTCAAAAGGATTTTGGCAAGGGGGTAACGCCCAAAATATTTCCACTGGGCAGAACCAGGGAGGATGACAAGGAGACGTATTTGTTCATCAAAGCCACAACGGGCGCTAAACGGGTTGGCTACCTGGCCTGTTTTGGCAAAAAGAATGAGTTTTTGCAAATGCTGCCGCTTGTAAAAACAGGGTTCGATCAATATTCGGCTGCTTACGGGGTATTGGATAAAAAGTTCCAGATCACTACGTATTACGAGAAAAAACGGGCGAACAATGAAACCTCTTTTAAGCGCAATGTGTACATCTTCAATAGCAGTGCCAATGAATTCACGCTGATATTGACGGAACCCAATGAAGAGATCATAGAAAATGTGATTAACCCCATTGATACGCTCGCAGCCAAGAACAAGTTCTCCGGAGACTATGTAAAAGACAAAAAGAACTTCATTTCGGTGCGTGATGGACGGCGGCCTACGGAGCCGATCGTTTTTGTTCACTTTGAAAAGAGTGACTGCCGCGGAGAGTTGAAGGGAACAGCCCGTTTTGTATCGGCTAACCTGGCGGTTTTCCAGGAAAGCGGTAATCCCTGCACGCTGGAGTTCAGCTTCAATAATAACCGTGTAGTGATGAAGGAAACAGGGGGCTGTGGGACTTACCGTGATATTAAATGTTTTTTTGAGGGCACCTATCCGAAAAAGAAAGCACCTGCCAAACCCAAGACGGGTAAAAAGTAAGTGAATAGGTACCGGGAAGCTCTGTCAAGGGCTAATAGCAGGATTTGCAGACAATAAGCCTCTTCATATTGCGTTCGTACACACCAAACTACTGCCTGTAAAAAACTACACATTTAGTTTTTTACCATTATATTGCACCGCTTTTGTGTCTAAAGTACACAATGTGGAATACAGGTAAGTGGAGCATTCGCCCATTCAATTCATGAATAATTGTATTATACTATATGAGCTTTATCAATTTTAAAGTACCGTACCAGGCAGATGAGCGTTTTGCCAAGCGGGTGGCCTATTTTTCGATGGAGTTTGCCATCCACCAGCCGTTGAAGATATACAGTGGAGGATTGGGTTTCTTGTCGGGGTCGCATCTCCGGAGCGCCTATGAACTGAAGCAAAACCTGGTAGGCGTAGGCATTTTATGGAAATATGGATATTATGACCAGGCCCGTAACCAGGACCAGACGCTGCAGGTAACCTGGATGGAGAAAAACTATAGCTTCCTGGAAGATACAGGCATTAAGTTTCAGATCATCATACACGATCATCCGGTGTGGGTGAAAGCCTTTTACCTGAACCCGGAAACCTTCAAAACAGCTCCGCTGTTCCTGCTGAGTACGGACCTGCCGGAGAATGATTATGTATCTCAAACGATCACGCACCGCCTGTATGATGCGAATGTGGCTACCAAAGTAGCGCAGTTCATACTGCTGGGTGTTGGTGGCGCCAAGCTAATTGACGAGCTCGGCTTTAACCCGGATCGTTATCACCTGAATGAGGCACATGGGGTTTCCTCAGTGTTCTACCTGTATAAGAAGTTTGGGAATGTAGAAGACGTTAAGAAAAGACTCGTCTTCACCACGCACACACCGGAGGAAGCAGGCAATGAAAAGCATGATATCAATCTCTGCCATAAGATGAGCTATTTCTGTGGCCTGGGGTTGGATGAGGTACGCAAGCTGACGGGATTACAAGACGATCAGTTCAATCACTCGCTGGTAGCGCTGCGTTTTGCTCACCTGGCCAATGGGGTATCGGCATTGCACGGGGAAGTATCCCGGCAAATGTGGAGCAAGTATCCGGGCATCTGCCCTATCATTTCGATCACGAATGCACAAAACTGGACTTACTGGTCGGACAAGCAATTGTACCGTGCTTCGGATGAAAGTAATGACAACTGGTGGGATGACCGCAAGAAGTACCTGAAGAAAAGGGCTTTTGAAATTGTGGCGGATCAAACAGGGAAGGTATTTGACCCTAATGTATTGACGATTGTATGGGCACGCCGGTTTGCCGGTTATAAAAGGGCTGAATTCCTTACGCGCGATAAAGCACGCTTTGAGAAGCTGTTATCTAACACGAAATACCCGGTACAGATCATTTGGGCAGGTAAGCCCTACCCTATGGATTATCCGGCCATCAATGAGTTCAATAACCTGGTGCACCTGAGCAAGAATTATAAAAACGTAGCTGTCGTGATCGGTTATGAGCTCACGCTTTCCAAACGGATGAAACAAGCTTCTGATATATGGCTTAATAATCCACGTGTGCCCCGTGAAGCATCGGGTACGAGTGGCATGACGGCAGCTATGAATGGAGGTGTGAACTTCTCTACGGATGATGGATGGATACCAGAGTTCATTGATCATGGTCACAATGGGTTTGTTGTTCCTAAAGCAGATTATGCGCGGATGAATGTGCAGGAGCAGGACGACTATGATTACAACAAATTGTATGATATACTGGAGAAAGAGATCCTGCCTTTGTATTATGACAATTATGATACCTGGCGTAAGGTAGCTCAAAATGGTATGCGTGATGTGCGCTTCCGTTTTGAAGCAGGCCGGATGGCGACAGAATATTATGAATTGCTTTATAAATAAGGTCTGCTGATCATAAAGTATTGAGGCCCGGAAGTATGGTTAACCTGCTTCCGGGCTTTTTCTTTTGTGTAAAGTTGCCCGGAAATGCATCAGGAATAAGATTCACCTAAACATCTTATTATGAAGCAAATTTCCTTTGTAGTGATATTCCTGTTGGGCATGTGGATACAAACGCAGGCAGGTAATGAGAAAAACATTGTTACGGCAGCTTTGAAATCGGCCACGGTATACCGCAGCGGCGCGGAACTGACGCATACAGCCCGCATAACGCTTGAGCCCGGCAATAATGAACTGGTGATTGATGGGGTAAGTAACCGCATTCATATGAACAGCCTGCAAATTGGCAACGATGGCAATGTGACGATCCTTTCCTCTACTTTTTCTACGGATTTCCTGAAACCGGGACTGAAATCAACTACACAGAAGAAATTAGAAGACTCTGTGGAAGCTATCAATAAAGAAATCGCTACCATCGCAGTAGCGGTTAAGACGGACGAGGAATTATTGGAGCTACTCAAATCGAATAAGTCGATCGGTGGTACGCAGACGGGCGTAAGTGTGGCGGAGTTAACAAAAATGGTAGATTATTACCGTACAAAAACACTGGAGCTGCAAAAAGAGATCAGCCAGTATCATGAAAAGGAAACCAGGTTGCTGGAGATCCTTGCCAAGGTGAACGCTCAGATCAAAGAGGAAGAACAAAAGAATACAAAGACGGTAGGAAAACTGTTGCTGCAGGTGTATTGCCCGGTAGGCGGGAGTTTTAACTTCACGGTATCTTATATAACGCCACTGGCTTCCTGGTACCCGAACTATGATCTGAAAGTAGAGAATATCAATAAGCCGGTGAAGCTTTCTTACAAAGCAAAACTCACACAAACAACGGGCATTGACTGGAAAAACGTAAAGCTCACACTGGCTACTTCCACGCCTAACCAGGATAATAATGCGCCGGTGTTGAAAAGCTGGTTCCTGGCTTATCAAAATACAAATGACGCCCTTGGCATGGCACTGGCCGGCAAGGTGCCGGGCATGTCTATCAGAGGGGCTAACACCAGGCTGGATGAGGTAGTAGTGGTAGGTTATGGATCACGATCCAAAGAAGAATTTTCTCAGGAGCGTGATCAGCAGGAGCCCTTGTATGTACTGAATGGCAATATCATCACTAAAAAGGAATTCAATAAGATCAATGCTAAAGCTATTAAAGATCTGAAAGTGCTGAAGGACAACGAAGCTACTTCTCTTTATGGCTCTCGTGGTGCATCAGGCGTTGTGCTTGTTACGCTCAAAGATGAACTGGGTGATTATGTATCGGTAAAGGACAATGAGCTGAATGTGACCTTTGATATTGAGCTACCTTATGATGTGCCCACGAATGGCAAAGAGCAGCAGGTAGCTTTGAAAGATTATACGGTGCCTGCTCAATTCAAATACTATACGGCACCACGTGTAGATAAGGATGCTTACCTACTGGCTGATATTGCGGACTGGGAGAGTCTGAACCTGCTGCCCGGGGAAGCGAATATTATTTTTGAAGGTACTTATATTGGCAAAACCTGGATTGATCCGAATGCTACATTGGATACGCTGAACTTCACTTTGGGCAGGGACAAACGGGTAGTGGTAACCCGCGAGAAGCTTAAAGATTTCAGCAGTGTGAAATTCCTGGGCAGCAACAAGAAGCAGGTTTTCACTTATGAAATCACGGTGAAGAATAACAAGAAAGAAAAAGTACAAATGATGCTGAAGGATCAGTACCCTTTATCCACCAATAAGGATATTGAAGTAGAGCTGATCGAGATCAGTGGCGCGGACAATAATGCAGAGCTTGGTTTACTGAACTGGCTGACGGAGCTGGCCCCGGGAGAATCGAAAAAGTTCAGGGTAAGTTACAGTGTAAAATACCCTAAGGATAAGGTTGTTAATGTGAATTAGAAACTCAATAGATAATTTGCCTTTAAGAGGTATTGTAAGGCATATTCTTCCAGTAGCTTTTTATAAAAATCCCCGCCAACTCCTTTTGTAGCAGACATAAAGGATAAGAAGCGGGGATTATTTTTGTGTTGGCTATGGAAATCCGAAATCATTCTCTACCTTTGATAAACCAATTTTCCAATATGGAAAAAGATTACTGCAACAGTCATTATCTATCTCTCTACGAGACTATCCGGTTTACGATCCACAACACTTCGCCTCCCGGTTCCCGTTAATAACATCATTATAACTCCTTATTGTTATAGGCCTGGTTGTTACATTTCAGTAACATCCACGACTCATTATATACTTACTATGCATTCTTAATCATCATTAAATAATATGGAAACCCCTACACTTATCAAGTGGGCATTGCTCATTGGTATACCCCTTATTTGCCTTGTTTTATACAAACTTGTCCTTCGCGTTTTCTTCGGTTTAGTTATTGTTCCTGAAGACCGTATTGGTCTGGTGACTAAAAAGTTCGTACTGTTTGGCAAGCAGGAATTGCCGGAAGGCCGCATCATTGCCACGGATGGCGAAGCCGGATTCCAGGCACAAACGCTGCCTCCTGGTGTTTACTTCTGGAAATGGATCTGGCAGTATGAAATTACTTTCCAACCATTTACGGTGGTTCCTACGGGAAAGATCGGGCTGGTGCTGGCCCGTGACGGCGGTGAACTGGAAAGTGGCCGTGTACTTGCCCGTAAGGTAGATTGTGACACTTTCCAGGATGCCAAGAGCTTCCTGCTTAATGGCGGCCGTAAAGGCCGGCAAACGGCTATGATACCGCCGGGTTCTTACCGCCTGAATACCTTCCTGTTTGAGATCGAAGTGTATGATATGACGACGATCCCGGACAATGCGGTGGGTATCGTTACTACGCTGGAAGGTAAATCACTGGAAGAAGGCCAGATTGCCGGTAAGGTGATCGGCATTCACAACAAGTTCCAGGATGTGGATACTTTCCTGGAAAATGGTGGCTACAAAGGTTTACAAGAGCAGGTGATACTGGCCGGTTCTTATTTTCTGAACCCATGGTTTGCCAAGGTGGAAATGGTGAAAATGACAGAGATACCGATCGGCTTTGTTGGTGTTGTCATCTCTTATGTAGGCGCCGATGGCGTGGACCTGAGTGGCGCAGAATTCAAGCATGGTAATATTGTATCGAAGCAACAAAAGGGTGTGTGGGCGGAGCCACTGGGTCCGGGCAAATACCCCATCAACTCACATATTATGAAAGTGGAACTGGTGCCTACCACGAACCTGGTGCTTAACTGGGCTAGTGCAAGAAGTGAGGCACACCAACTGGATAAAAACCTTTCTACGATCACGGTGCGCAGTAAAGACGGTTTTACTTTCAACCTCGACGTGGCACAGATCATACACATCCCTACGAATGAAGCACCGAAGGTGATCGCCCGGTTCGGTAATATGAGCAACCTGGTAACGCAGGTGCTGGAACCTACAATCGGTAACTATTTCCGTAACTCGGCACAGGGTGCTGAAGTGATCGACTTCCTGACGAGCCGTAAGGAAAGGCAGGAGTCGGCAAGGGAACATATTGGTCATGTGCTGGATCAATACAACGTGTTTGGTGTGGATACTTTGATCGGTGATATTGTGCCTCCGGATTCGCTGATGAAAACCCTGACGGACCGTAAGATCGCACAGGAGCAGAAGATAACGTATGACACACAAAAGATGGCACAGGAAACAAGGCAGGCACTGGAGAAGGAAACGGCTATTGCCGAGATCCAAAAAGAAATCGTAAAAGCGGATCAGGGTGTTCTGATCGCAGAGCGGGTGGCGGACGCTTCTGTAAAGAAAGCTACGGGTGATGCCAACAGTGTGCGGATACAGGCTACTGCAGAATCGGAAAGGCTGAAGTTGCTGGCGGGTGGTGAGGCAGAAAAAACAAGGCTGATGGCGAAAGCTGATGCGGAAAAGATCGAATGGCTCGCGAAGGCGGAGGCAGAAAAGATATCACTTACAGGTAATGCTGAAGCGGAGAAGATACTGGCTATTGGTAAGTCTTCGGCTGAGTCTTACAAGCTGGCAGTAGAAGGTATGGGAGGCGATAATTTTACACAGCTAAAGATCATGGAAGCGATAGGCACTCAACATGTTAAGATCATGCCGGATGTTTTGATCAGTGGTGGCGGAGAGGCTAATGGTTCTATCAGTGGATTGCTGGGATTACAACTGTTGGAGCAATTGCGCAGAAAAGCAGATAGTAGCAACAACAACACCAGTGGTCATACTAATTAATAAATAACCGTCAGAAAGGACTGACAGTCAAATTTAATAGCTGCGAGCCATGAGCTACGAGCTGAGAGCAATACGCTCTATGCTTATAGTTTGTGACTCGCAGTTGCATTTAATATATATACCCAAACGCCTTAGCGCAAACGATTATTTTTTATCTTAATTTAGGAAGAACCAAAAACCTACGTCTCATGAGAAAGATCACACTACTCTTTGCATTAGTGTTGGTCGGATATGGCGCTCTGTCGCAACAAAGCGATTTCTGGACGCCTGTGAATGAATCCACCATCACTAAAAACCTTTTCACTGTCCACGTTAAGCCTACTGTTTACAAACTTTACCGGCTGGATGAATTGTCGATAACGCGCACGTTGCGCAACTCTCCTTCGGAGAAAAAAGTATCCGCCGCTCAATCTTCCTTTGTCATTTCGGTACCGGTTGCCAATGGGCAGCTGGAACGCTTCAGTGTGGTAGTGGCTCCGGTAATGGATGCTGCACTGGCAGCACGTTATCCGGAAATTCAATCGTATGCAGGGCAAGGGCTTGACAATCCTACGTCTACGATTCGTTTTGATGTATCGCCAAGGGGATTTCATGGTATGATCTTATCTTCCAACCGGCCTACGATCTATATTGATCCGGTAGACCAAAAGGATAAGTATTATGTGGTATTCTCCCGCCAGGAAGTGGTTGATTATCGCAATGTGTTCCAATGCTTCACACAAGAGAACAACAAACTACAACAGCCATCGGTGAGCATTCCCGGAGAAGCTTTGCGGGGTGCGGATGATGGCAGGTTGCGCACTTACCGGCTGGCACTGGCGGCTACGGGTGAATATTCCACCTACTTCCTGAATGGAACAGAAACTACGGATGCGCAGCGTAAAGCCAAGGTATTGGCTGCTATGAATACGCTGATGGTGAGGACGAATGGTATTTATGAACGTGATTTTGGAATCCGGATGAACCTGATCGCGAACAACGATGCGATTATCTACCTGACAGCTTCTACTGATCCCTGGACGGGTGAATACAATACAAAGACGCAACAAACTATTGATGCTGTGATCGGGAGTGCCAATTATGATATCGGGCACCTGGTACACAGGGGTTCTAATAATGGTAATGCGGGTTGTATTGGTTGTGTTTGTGTAGCGGGTTCCAAGGGCAGCGGCTTTACTTCGCATACTACGCCGGAAGGAGACCCATTTGTAGTAGATTATACCACGCATGAAATGGGACACCAGTTTGGAGCCAATCATACGTTCTCCTTCCAGACAGAAGGAACCGGCGCTAATATGGAGCCGGGAAGCGGCAGCACGATTATGGGTTATGCCGGTATTACGGGCGCCACTACTGATGTACAGCCGCATAGTGATGATTATTTCCACGCTAAAAACGTGGAGCAGGTAACTGATTATATTAAAGGCACCACAGGAGGCGGCTGCGCTGTGGTAACCATTACGGGCAACTCCACTCCTACTGCGAATGCCGGTGCTAATTTTACGATTCCGAAATCTACGCCCTTTGTACTTACAGGGACAGGCAGTGATGCCAATGCAGGGGATGTATTGACTTATACCTGGGAGCAATATGACAATTTTGCTTCGGGTTCTTCAACTGTTCCTTCGGCTACAGCCACTTCGGGACCGCAGTTCCGGAGTGTAACCTACAGCACTACACCATCGCGTAGCTTCCCTAACCTGGCTTCTGTATTGGGTGGCACGAATACGAATAAATGGGAAGTACTGCCTTCTGTAGCACGCACGCTCAATTTCAGGTTTACGGTAAGGGACAATCATATTGGTGGTGGTAACAATAACAGTGATGATGCGCAGGTAATTATTTCTGCAGCAGCCGGTCCTTTTGCAGTTACGGCTCCTAATACGGCGGTAACCTGGGCACCGGGATCATCGCAGTCCATTACCTGGAGTGTAAACAGCACGAATGCCGCGCCGGTAAGCTGCGCTAATGTGAAGATCAGTTTATCTACTGACGGAGGCGCCAGCTTCCCCATCGTATTATTGGCCAGCACGGCCAATGACGGTACAGAAACGATTACGGTACCGAATAATGTAACTACGCAGGCAAGGATAAAAATAGAAGCGGTTGGTAATATCTTCTATGATATTTCCAATACCAATTTTACGATCAGTGGTACTCCTCCCAGTTGTACTGCTCCTGCGGGCCTGGCTTCTTCAGGGGTCACCTCAGGTGGCGCTACGGTAAGCTGGACGGCGGTAAGCGGCGCCAACAGTTATGATGTGGATTATAAAACCACAGCGTCTTCCACCTGGATCAATGCGGCTACGGGCACCACCAGTGTATCTGTGAATCTTAGTGGCTTAACAGCATCTACGACGTATGACTGGAGAGTGCGGGCCAATTGTGCATCGGGCAGCAGTTCTTATACAGCGGCTCAATTTACGACTACGGGTACGATCACTTGTACCAATGCCTATGAGGCTAATGAAACGCTGGCGGCTGCCGCAGCAGTGGCTACGAATACGGCGCTTTCTGCAGCGATTGGCAGTACTACGGATAAGGACTGGTATTCCTTTACTTTGAGTGCTACCAGTAACCTGAACATTACGCTCACCAACCTGGCTGGAGATTATGATATCATCCTGTACAATTCAGCGGGTACTGAACTGGCCCGGTCTGAAAATGGTGGTACCACCAGTGAAACGATCACACGTAGCAGCTCGGCTGCGGGCACTTATTATATCCAGGTATTTGGTTACAACGGGGCCTTCAGTACAACGGTATGTTATGGCCTGAACATTGGAGCTACAACGGTTACGGGTTGTGCCAGCACTTATGACAACAGCAGCAACGGAACGTTTGCCGGGGCACCAACTGTTCCGCTCAACACGAATATTACGGGATTGATCAGCCCGAGTGCAGATGATGATTATTATAAGTTTGTGATCACCACGGGCGGTACGATTACGATTACGCTGAGTACGCTGCCGGGTGATTACGATATCCGACTGTTTAACAGTGCTCAAACACAGGTAGGTATTTCACAGGCCGGAGGCACCAGCAGTGAGACGATCAATTACACCGCTGCTGCGGGTACTTATTATGTGCGGGTATATGGTTACAGCGGGGCTAATAATGCTACGAGTTGCTATACGCTGCGGGTGGCTACAGGCACAGCTTCCAGGGAAGGAGCACCCACGTATACGGGAGCATTTAAAGTGAATGTATTCCCCAACCCAGCGATCAGCACGCTGAATGTGAATATAGCAGGCACTACTTCAAGGTCTGTCATTAAGGTGGTGGATGTGAACGGCAGGTTGCTGATCACCAAACCGGTGGCAGCAGGTAATACGCTATTGGACGTTAAGTCCTTTGCGAGTGGGGTATATATGCTGGTGGTGACGGATGAACAAGGTAAGGGTCTTTACCAGTACAAGTTCATTAAGGAGTAGAAGAATACAGAATTTAGAATACAGGATACAGAAGGATTGATGTTTGTATTTCGTGTCTGGATTCTTACTTCGTAATATTCTGCGTTGAAGTATAAAAGCAAGAGGTCCGAATGTCATGCATTCGGACCTCTTGCTTTTATTTATTAATACAGACTGAATTAATCAAGTTAAAGCACTTTCAGTACCAGATTCTGTATTCTATATTCTGTCTCCTGTATTCTTTCTCTATTGCTGTCCGCCGGGTTGTTGTGCTCCGCCTTCGGGTTTGATGATCTCGAGGAGTTCCACTTCAAAAATAAGGGTAGAACCTCCTGCAATGGGGCCATTGTCGCCGTCACCGTATCCCAGCTCTGAAGGAATGAACAATTTATACTTGCTGCCTACAGACATCAGTTGGAGGGCTTCTGTCCATCCCCTGATCACCTGGCCTACGCCGAAAGTAGCTGGCTGGCCATTGGTACGGGAGCTTTCAAATTCTCTTCCATCAATGAATGAGCCTACATAATGGCATTTTACCTGGTCATTAGGAGTAGCCTTGGGACCTGTACCTTCCTGGATAACCTGGTATTGGAGGCCACTGGGTAATGTTACCACACCTGGTTTTGTCTTATTCTGCGCCAGGAATGCCTGTCCTGCTTTTTTAGCGCCGGAGGCTTTTTGGCTGCGGGCTGTTTGCATGTGATTCATAATACAAGCATTGGCCTGTTGTTCGTCCAGCGCAGGTTTACCGTTCTTTGCATCGGTGAGTGCTTTGAGCACCAATTGGTTATTGATACCAGTTACTCCCTGTTGTTTGTAGAAATTGGCAATACTTAAGCCAATCGCATAGCTGAAGGAGTCCACGGAGTTCTTCATGGGCACTGAGGTGCCGGCAGTTTTGGTGCCTGCAGCAGGCTTAGCAGTGGCTGATTTAGGGGCTGGCTTACCGGCAGCGGGCTTTGTAGTTTGCCCGATAGCGGCGGCGGCGGCAAAAGTGGTCAATATAAACAAGCTTGTTCTTTTCATTCCTTTGTTTTAAGGGCTCAAATGTAGGAAAACCTGTGATTTATACCAATTGCAACAGGGATTAAACCGTCTCCCTTTTCCATTTACAAGAAGCAGGTCGTTTATTGCTTATTGAGCTGTTCGAGCATGGCGATGGCCTGCTGGTTGCCGGGCTGTAACTGCAATACTTTCTGACAGCATTCTTTCGCAGCATTCGCATTGCCTTTCTTATGGTAGGCGGTGGCCAGGTAATTGAAAGTAGCCGGCTCTGCAGGATACAATAAGGTGCTGATGCGCATGGCGTCTACGGCTTTGTCGGTTTCTCCGCCCATCAGCAATACCCTTCCAAAGGAAACGAGCTCACCCCAGTTTGATACAATTGGCCGAAGTTGTTCGGCTGTTTGTTCAAGGTGGGCCGGTGTTGACATCCAATTGGGTGATTGGAACTGGCTGATCAGGTAGGCTACCCCGGGGTAATGAGGTGTGTAGGCTTTGTTGCCGCCTATGGCCAACAGGTCTTTTTCGATGGTGGCTACAGGGGATTCCACGATCCTGCCTACTTCTTTGTTGTTTTCATAAACAAGGAGGTCTGGTACACGGAAAATATACAAGCCTCTTTCTTCATGGCCGGGGCTTTGTTTGTATGCTGTATCATGGTTGTTGACATTAATAAGCTGTATCTGTGCGGGCTTCACGCCGCAATAATCCAGCAGCTTATACATGCGTGGCACTTCGCGGCGGCTATCGCCACACCAGGTACCCATGAAGATGACAAACTGCTTGTTCTTCAGGAGTGGCTTTAGTTGATTGGCGGCATTGGTGTCTATTGCATAGTCTGTATAGTTCTTGTTGAACCAGGTATCAAAAGGAGCCTGTGCAAGCCGCTGGCGGGAGCTCTTACCCAGGAGGTTGATGTTGCCGCCGGCGTCTTTGTATTCTATATTGGCAGGTGAAGTGGCGGATACTTTGTCCTGTGCAGTAGCTACGGTGTGGCGATGACATGATGTTATGCTTATAAGCATAGGGATTATGATCAATGATATATTGATAAGTTTCATGATGATTTTTTTTGTGTATGAATGGTTCTATTGCTCTGTTGTTCTTTTGTCTTGATTCAAAAGAACCAAAAGATCAAGGCTTCAGAACAAAAGCTAAAATTCCCCGCTTAGAGCTACAAAGAACGAAGTCTAAGGCCCGGCAGTTGTACTACCATGACCGTAGCTGCCTTTAAGCTGTATAGCAACTATCATCATCGTTCTTTGCTTAATGCTCCAAACGATGAATTTCTTAACGCTTTTGTTCTGAAGGCCGTTCCCTTTAAGACGACCTGTCGCTGTATAATTATATGAAAAATCAGCACCCTGGAGGATGGAAAACGGAGACGGTATGATCGGCTGGGATCAATGCCTGGTAAAGGCTTTGGTTGCAATTATTGGTAGAAATAACAGTAAGCGGAGGAATCGTTAGTTCATGGGACAGGAAGACCTCTTCTGCCTTTTCTTTGGCCACGGTAATTGGTGAAGTAGCATGATCTTTTTCAGAATGACCAGTGAGTGCTTTTTGGCAATCGCAATTGACAGGCGCAGTTAACCGGCAATGCCAATAGCTCACCACCTTGCCGTACTGGAGGGCAACAAAGGCGAACAGGCATATGACGGTTATGAATTTACGCATAGACACAGGGTGAATGCTTATGAAAATTAGCTAATAATTATGGTATAGTATAATTTTACGGATAAGGTTTACAAAAATTATTTATGAGTAGTTATGTTAAAACGGTAGAAGTGCGCTGGTCTGATCTTGATCCTAATTTCCACCTGCGCCATTCGGTATACTATGATTACGGGGCTTATTGTCGCATTGCATTCCTGGAAGCACATGGGCTTAGTGCCGCTTTTATGGCACAAAATCACCTGGGCCCTATCCTCTTCCGGGAGGAATGTGTGTTTCGCAAAGAAATAAGGCTGGGAGATGTGGTGACGATCGATTTGCATTTATTGAAGGCGAAGGAAGACCAATCGCGGTGGAGTATCCAGCATCATATTTATAAAAATGCGGATGTACTGGCGGCGGTGATCACTGTGGAAGGGGCCTGGATCAATACTCAATTGCGCAAATTATCGGCCCCGCCAGAGCAGGTTTTACACGTTTTTAACAATATGCCGCGTGCGGAGCAGTTTGACTGGATTAAATAGGCTTTAATAAGGCATTAAATAAGTGAGGGTTAACAACTTTTTACGGAAACCGACGTTACTTTTAACGAAATAATGTCGCTATGAAAAAAGTAATACTCCCCCTATTGTTATTGTCTTCGGTAATGTCTTTTGCTCAAAACTCCGGAGGCGGCTTGCTGAAAAAAGCCGGTGGCTTATTAAATAAAGCCAAGGGCGGCTCGCTCAGCAATGATGATATTGTAGCCGGTTTAAAAGAGGCGCTTTCGCTGGGTGCTCAAAACGGCGCCAACAAGTTATCCTCGGTAGATGGTTTCTTTGCCAATGCAGCTATCAAAGTATTGATGCCTCCTGAGGCACAAAAAGTAGAGAAGACCTTGCGCAGTGCCGGCATGGGTAAACTGGTAGATGATGCCATTCTCTCCATGAACCGGGCAGCTGAGGAAGCTTCGAAGAGTGCCGCGCCCATCTTTGTGGATGCTGTTAAAACGATGAGCTTCCAGGATGCGCTTGGTATTTTAAGAGGCAGTGATACAGCTGCTACCAGCTATTTGAAAGGCAAAACCACCACTGCTCTTACAACTGCTTTCCGCCCAGTGATTGAAAGTGCTCTTGAAAAAACAGGAGCTACTAAACATTGGAAAACGGTGATGGATGCCTATAATAAAATCCCATTGGTATCTAAAGTGAACCCGGATCTTTCCGGATATGTAACGGATAAAGCGCTCACTGGTATGTTTTTCCAGGTGGCTACAGAAGAACAAAAGATCCGTAAAGACCCTGCAGCCCGTGTAACGGAGACGCTGAAGAAGGTGTTTGGATCGTAAACGTGAATCGAAAAGATATAAAGCATCCTCCATCACTGGGGGATGTTTTTGTTTTGGGGCATGGGTGTCCGCTTACATAAAGGTGCAGGCTGATTTACAGGGGTATGCTTATTTTTGCTGCGCACTTATAAAATAGCCATGCTAACAAGCACCTTGTCGCTGTACAAAAATGCCTACAGTGGTTTATCTCCTTCCACCTGGTGGCTTTCCTTCATTATGCTGATCAACAGGAGCGGCACGATGGTGCTTCCCTTTATGACGATCTACCTGATCAGTCCGTCGGTGGGCTATAGCATTGGGCAGGCCGGCATTGTAATGGGACTTTTTGGGCTAGGGGCTGTAGCGGGCGGTTACCTGGGAGGCCGATTGACAGACAAGATCGGGTTCTTCCGGGTGCAAATGATCGCACTGGTCGGTGGAGGCATCCTCTTCATGATACTGGGACAAATGCGCTCTTTTCCGGGTATCTGCCTACTTAGCTTTTTATTGAGCATGGTGAACGAATCTTTCCGTCCTGCCAATTCTACGGCTATCGCCTTTTACAGCAAAGCGGAGAACCGTACTCGTTCTTTCTCACTCAACCGGCTGGCCATTAACCTGGGCTGGGCGCTGGGCAGCGCCGCCGGTGGCTTAATAGCGGCCTACGACTACGAATTGTTGTTTTGGGTAGATGGCTGTACGAATATTGCCGCTGCTATCTTAATGTGGTTCCTGTTGCCGCCTTCGAAAACGCAGTCAGAAAAAGTAGAAGTGAAGGAAATACCTGATCCAGCCCATTCGGCTTATAAAGACAAGGTATTCCTATGGTTTATTGTACTGACCACTTTGTTTGCCTCCTGCTTTTTCCAGGTGTTCAATAACCTGACGGCCTATTATAAAAATGAACTTCACTTTTCAGAACAATATATCGGCCTGCTGAATGCTATGAATGGACTGATCATCACTTTCATTGAAATGGTATTGGTGTTTAAGCTGGAGGGTAAGCGTGGCAAGTTGTATTACATTACGCTGGGGGTATTCTTATGCGGTCTCTCTTACCTGATGTTGAATGTATTTCATATGGATGCCACGATGGCCATTGCCATGATGGTATTGATCACTTTCGGTGAAATACTGGCGATGCCTTTCATGAACTCTTTCTGGATAGCGCGGACAGCCAATCATAACCGGGGACAATATGCGGGTCTGTATACAATTGCCTGGTCGGTAGCACAAACGCTGGGACCATTTCTTGGATCGCAGGTGGCAGAGCATTCAGGATGGGCTATGCTGTGGTGGCTGGTAGGCGGAGTATGTGTGGTATCGAGTGTGGGATTTGGGGTTATGTATAAATATGCTTCAGAGTCGAAATAGCGAATTATTGATTATTGGTGTACTGTTGGCAGGGACAAGCTGTTTAGAAGTTCACATAAATAAAAATGGTGGGTCGCCTTTGGAAGGCGACCCACCATTTTTATTATGAAGAGACTTTATCTCGCAGGCAGGTCTAAGGGGATATCCCTTTTGAGCATGTCGTTGCGGTTGGCCATATCCCAGGCAGTAAAGAATACCAATTTGGCTCTTTTTGCCATCAGGTCGTAATTGATCTTATCGGGTGTATCGCCGGGACGATGATAATCGTCGTGTGTACCATTAAAATAGAAAATGATAGGGACACCTTTGCGGGCAAAGTTGAAATGGTCGCTGCGATAATAAATACGCTCAGGATCGTTGGGCTCATTGAACTTATAGTCCAGTTCGAGCTTTGTATACTTTTTGTTCATGGCCTCGCTGATAGGACGAAGATCAGAACTGAGCTTATCATCTCCTACTACGAATACGTAGTTGGTAGAATCACCAATTTTGCGTTTGGGATCTATGCGGCCAATCATATCAATGTTGAGATCGACGGTTGTTTTCTCCAACGGATACACAGGATGATCGCCATAATAAGCAGAACCCCACAAACCTTTTTCTTCACCGGATACGGTCATGAATACAATAGAACGGCGGGGACCTTTTCCAGCTGCTTTGGCTTTTACAAAAGCCTCAGCGAGTTCGAGCACGCTAACGGTGCCGGAACCGTCGTCATCTGCTCCATAGTTGATAACACCAGCAGCGGTCTTACCAATGTGATCGTAATGGGCTGTAATGAAAACATATTCGTCTTTTTTGTCGGAGCCTTCGAGGAAACCAATTACGTTGGTGCTTTGCAGTTCGGTTACCACCTTATTGAATTCCAGGGTTAGATTGGCTGGGTAGGATTTCGCGACTGGATTACCAGCCTTCATGGCATCTTTAGCAGCTGCATAATCAGTACCCATGATTGCTTCTGCTATCTGATCGGAAATAGCATACAGGTTGGGGTAAATGGTTTTGCGGAAACCATTCACGTATTGAAAGCCCCTGGTGGAGCCTGCTCTGCGGGGAAAACCGGGTTGTACCTGAAAGACAGCAATAGCGCCATTTTTGAAGGCTGCTTCTATCACAGGAGAAACGCCGAAACCACGACGGGTGCCTGCAGCAGGTTGTTGTGCGGCAGGCGGGTTACCAGCCAGCACCAATACCACTTTACCTCTTGCATCAATGCCCTTGTAATCATCGCGGGTAGAATCGCTGATACCATATCCCACAAATACTACTTCACTGCTCATGAAGGCAGATGAATTGGAACCGCCGAGGTTGGCAGCAAAATCGGTGGAGGGTTGGAACTTCTTTCCATTCACATCGATAGAGGCTTTTACCAGTGAATCCTGAAAAACAGGATAAGGTTGCTGGTAGCCACCATTGACACCGGGCGCCAGACCCAGTTGTTTGAAGTAATTCTCAATGTACGCGGCAGCTTTACGTTGTCCTTCTGTAGCGGTTTCACGGCCTTCCATCTCTGCACCAGCTACAATGTAGAGGTGTTTTTTAAGATCTTCCGCCGTAATGCTGTTGGCGTAGGTAACGGGGTTGACAGCTTTTTGGGCCATTACGCCGCATGGAGCCGCCAAAGCCATCACCAGGCATAGTTTTCTCATGTAATGTGTGTTTTTTGTTTAGGAGGTCAAATGTAAGGGAAGCCTATATGATTTTCTTGCCATTGATGGAAAAGTGCAAGCTGCGAGCTATGAGCTGCGAGCTTCGAGCCTCGTTTCACGGCCTCCCTTGATTAAACTTTATCTTTGTTGTTGCAAATGGCATTTACTCTATCTCGCTGAGTTCCAGCCAACGTAGTTCTTTCTCGTCCAGCTCGTCAGTGATCTGACCTATGCGAAGGGCCATTTTCTGCAATTCATCAAAAGGTGTACTGGGACTGTTGAGTTTTTCGGTGACTGCTATTTTCTCTTTTTCCAGATCGGCCATTTCCTTTTGCAGGAGCTCAAACTCTCTTTTTTCCTTATATGTTAGTTTTCTTTTCTCAACTGGTTTACCGGAGGTTTCTGGTACTTTAGGAGCTTCCACAATGGGCGCCGCCTTGGGAACGATGAGCTTATCGTCTTTGTCTTTCTCTGTGAGCCTGTATTGGGTATAGTTGCCCGGGAAATCGGTAATGACGCCATCGCCATCGAATACAAAGAGGTGGTCTACCAACCGGTCCATAAAGTAACGGTCGTGGGACACGATGAGAAGGCAACCCTGGAAATCGCTCAAAAAGTTTTCAAGTACACCAAGTGTTGGCAAATCAAGGTCATTGGTAGGCTCATCGAGAATCAGGAAGTTGGGATTGCGGAAAAGTATGGACAAGAGGTGCAGACGGCGCTTTTCACCACCGCTGAGCCTGGAAATGTAGGTGTATTGTTGATCGGGTGGAAATAGAAAGAGATCGAGGAATTGTGCGGCGCTTAAAGAACCGCCACTGGCGAGGGGAAAGCTTTCTGCAATATTTTTGACGTATTCAATGACACGCATGTCTTCTTTGATGGTAAGGCCCTGTTGGGAATAATTACCAAAGACAACGGTTTCGCCAATATTGATCTTGCCGCTATCGGGCAGTTCGGTTCCCTGGAGAATGTTGAGAAAGGTGGATTTACCCACGCCATTTTTACCTACCACTCCTACGCGCTCGCCTTTTTTGAAGGTGTATTCAAATCCCTTCATGATGACCTTTTCGCCATAACTCTTGTACACTTTTTTCAGTTCGGCGATCTTGCCACCCAGCCGGGTCATTTTCATATCGAGCTGGAGCTTTGCCTCATCGAGACGTTGTTTGGCCTTTGCTTCGACTATATAAAAGTTATCCTGCCTGCTTTTGGATTTGGTGGTACGTGCTTTGGGCTGCTTGCGCATCCATTCGAGCTCACGCCGGAAGGTATTACGCGCTTTGTCGATGCTGGCGGCTTCGCTTTCCATGCGGGCAGCTTTTTTCTCGAGATAGTTCTCATAGTTGCCTTTGTATACTACGAGGTTGCTGCGGTCCATTTCCCATATTTCCTCACAAACATTATCGAGGAAATAGCGGTCGTGGGTCACCAGGAGAAGTGTCACGTGTTGCTGGTTGAGGTAATGCTCAAGCCATTCCACCATTTCCACGTCGAGGTGGTTGGTGGGCTCATCCATAATGAGCAATACGTGTTTGTGTTCAAAACCAATATCTATGAGGGTCTTGGCCAGGGCCACACGCTTACGCTGACCGCCTGATAAGGTACTGGCAGGCTGGTTGAGATGATGAATATTAAGTTTACCAAGGATCTGTTTTACGCTGGTATCGAAGTCCCAGGCGCCCAGTTCATCCATTTTCACAATGGCATCGGTCATCTTTTCAGGCGAACCATCTTCACTGGCCGCTTCAAATTCCTTGATGGCATTGATGATGGGGTGATTGTGGTGAAAGATGTTATCCAACACGGAAAGGTTTTCCTGGAAGACAGGCTCCTGATCGAACAGGGCCACGGTAACTTCTTTGTTGATCCAGGCTTTTCCTTCTTCGGGTGTTTCTTTGCCAGCGAGTATTTTAAGCAGGGTAGATTTACCGCTGCCATTCCTGGCTACCAGGGCAATCTTATCGCCTTCTTCTATGTGGAATGAAATATTCTCGAAAAGCGGCTTGACGCCAAATGACTTAGTAAGTCCCTCTACAGAAACGTAATGCATGCGGCAAAGATAGGGAATAGAAATGCACTATTTTTTGTTATGAAATCGATGATTGGTATGGAATAGAGGTAATTTTTCCGCAATATTGTATGTTTATAGCCTATTGTATGAAAAATCCTTTGCCCTCCTCTGCAAAACTCTCGCTTACCTTCCTGGTATTCGGCATTGCCTGGATACTATTTTCTGATTTTATTACACTGTCGATCACTGGACATAACCTTGACTCTTACAACAAACTACAGAATTACAAAGGCATTTTATTCGTGACGCTGGCAGCACTGCTGATCTATTTTGTAAGTCGCAGGTTGTATAGCAATATCGAAAAAGCCCGCAAACAGCAGGAGGATATCCTGGAGCGGTATCAATTATTGGGTATGGCCACGAATGATGCGGTGTGGGATTATAATATCTTAACGAAACAATGTTATACAAACCGGACGCTACAGGAGCTTTTTGGCTATACAGCGGATGAATTACAGGATAATTATACCTGGTGGACGAATAACCTGCATCCGGATGATAAGGATCGGGTGCTGGATACGATCGATGCAAAACTGGACATGGGAGGCACGGTATGGCAGGATGAGTACCGGTTTCGTTGCAAGAACGGGGACTATAAATCGATCTTTGACCGGGGGTTTATTATGCGCAATAAAGCAGGCCAGCCGTACCGGCTTATTGGAGCCATGCAGGACATCACGGAGCAGCGGCTGTTGCAGGATACCTTGTTCGAGGCACAAGCAAGGCATAAAGATGAACTGGCGCAAAGTGTGTTGCAAACGGAAGAAGTTGAGCGCAAAAAGCTGGGAGAAGAATTACATGATAATATCAATCAATTGCTGGGGGTGGTAAAACTGTATATTCAACACGCATTGGTGAATCCCAAAATGCGGGAAGAGCTGCTGCAAAAAAGCGCCCACTATATTACACAAACGATTGAAGAGATCCGGAACCTATCCCGCTCTCTGCTGCCACCTGCCTTAAATGAACAAAGCTTACTGGATAGTCTGTATCAATTAATCGAAGATATACGTCATGCCAAAGAGATCGAGTTCAAGGTTCAGCACGAAGGATTTGACGAGGCCAGGATACCGGATAACAAACGGCTGGTGATCTACCGTATCATACAGGAACAATTGAACAATGCACTGAAACATTCTGAAGCCAAAACGGTGGTGATAGACCTGGCGCACAGGGGTCAACATGTGCAACTTACTATTCAAGACAATGGTATTGGCTTTGATCCGGAGCAGGTGAAACCTGGTATGGGCCTGAACAATATCCGCAACCGTATAGAAGTATTCAATGGGGAGATGGAGATCCGGTCGGCCCCGGGCAATGGATGTACGCTTGAAGTGAGGATTTAGGAGTAAGCTATTAGCCGTTAGGTATTAGCTATTAGCGGGAAGGTTTCCTTGCAGGTATACTTGTTGTATTCAATTTATCAATGACATCTTACCTATATCTCGCAGGGCTTTGGGTATTTTTCGGGCTTACACACAGCCTGCTGGCAGGGGCATGGTGGAAAGGTTGGGTAGCACGTAACACAGGGGTGTTTTTCCGGTATTACCGGCTTTTGTATTCTCTCTTTGCTTTATTACTACTGATAGCTATCGTTATTTATGAACTTCAACTGCCCTCACGCTGGCTATGGCGTATGCCGCTGGCATTACAGCTAATAGCAGGTATCCCTGCAATTACCGGCCTGGTGATCATGGGCATCTGTATACGCCGTTATTTTTTCTACCTCAGTGGGATTGATGTATTGTTTCCGCAGCAGGAAACAGGTGCGCAGCTTGTGACGGCAGGTTTGAACGGGTATGTGCGTCATCCGCTTTATTTTGGCACGCTGCTGGCCTTGTGGTCGTTCTTCCTGGTATTTCCGGAGCTTAGCTACCTTATTACCTGCAGCAGTATTACGGTGTACACCTGGATAGGCACGTTGTGGGAGGAAAAGAAACTGCAAAAAGAATTTGGGTCAGCCTATACGGCTTACCAGCAGAAGGTGCCTATGCTATTACCATTTAGATTAAGGATGTAGGTTGCAGGCTTCGACAAGCTCAGCCTGACATTCGACAAGCCGGCAAAAGGTTATCTTCCGTATTTGGTTTCCCAATTCATCATACCGCCTACGAGATTTTTGGTATTCCTGAAACCGAGCATATCGAGGATCATGGCAGCTTGTCCGCTGCGGTTACCGCTGCGGCAATAAACGATGACCTCTTCTTCTTTGAGTGGTTCCAACTCATCTACCTGCATGGTCTGGAGCTTTCCGAGTGGATATAAGATGCCACCTATATTGAAATCAGCATGTTCATGAGGTTCGCGTACGTCGACCAGATTCAATGATTCACCTGCATCGATACGTGCTTTGATTTCTTCTGCTGTAATGTTTTGCATATAATGGGTATTGATAATTATTCAGGTTGTTGGGTAGCCGGGGGAATGCTGTCGGCCGTACGTGGCGCCGGGCGCTGTGCCTGTAACCTTACATTGATGAATTGCCCCTGGCGAATGGTATTCATGCGGCCATCGGGCAGGATGGCTTCGGGTTGTTGAACGTAAATGTAGGCATTGACACTGTCTGCCACGCCTGGTTCAAAAGCTGTTGCACCAAGGCTAAGTCCATAAGATTCCAGCAAGACGCGGGCTTCGGTATATGTTTTGCCAATAAGGTCGGGCACTGGAAACTCTTCCTGACCCACTCCACTGGCGAGGACAAGGGATATACCACTTCCCATGGCAATACGGGTGCCTGGTTTAATACGCTGACCATTGAAATGCTGTTCCACTACTGTATTCTTAGCAAAGTTGGTCACGTAGGAGGTGTCCTTCAATCTAAGGTTGTATTGTTTGAGGGCAATTTCAGCGCTTCGGAAAGTGAGCCCTTCGAGGTTGGGCATTTCAATATCGGGTGCTACTGCCCTGTTGATGGTGAGGTATACAGTACGATTGACTTTTACAATATCTTCTCCTTCCGGAAACTGGCGTAAAACAGCCAGTGCTTTGGCGGTATCGTTGTAAACAGAATCCTGTATCTGCACATCAAATCCCTGGCTTTCGAGGATCTTTTTAGCTTCCTCAAAAGATTTGCCGGTAACGGATGGGATGACGAGGGTATCGCCATGCCTGGTCAACAGGTTGAGGGATTGAAGGAAAAGGAATAATATGATAATGACCAGGACGACAGCAAAAAGGATATTCTGCCAGAGGGGTCGTTTGGTAATGAATTTGAACATTGGGAATACAGAATTTAGAATATAGAATTCAGCATACAGAATAGCTGCCGCGGTCCAATATACTTATAATTAAACACTTACTTTATTCGCACATTTTTGGACCTCGCACGGTATAGTAGTGTTATTGACTATTTCTTTTTTCCACGGTCGAGGGCATCTTCGATGAGGGAGGAATAAAAGTCCTTCAGGCTCCATCCCATCACCTTTACCTGCTGGGGTACGATGCTCGCCTCGCTCTGGCCGGGCACGGTGTTGATCTCCAGCATATAAGGCGCATTTTTGGCCTCATTGTAAATAAAGTCAATACGTACTACGCCTCGGCAGTTAAAGACCTCATAGACCTTGCGGGCGGTTTTGCGAATGATGTCGGCCATGTGCTCTTCGATCTGAGCGGGGGTCGTTTCGGTGCTTTTGCCCTGGTATTTGGCTTCATAGTCGAAAAAATCCTTATCGGTAGCCACTTCGGTAATAGGAAGTACAATGATGCCTTCGGTAGTTTTGAATACACCTACTGTAAATTCCCTGCCAGCAATAAATTCCTCGATGAGGAGTTGATCGTCTTCCCGGAATGCTTTTTCAAGGGCCGGGGCCAGGTCTTCGGCCTTGTGCACTTTACTCATGCCGATACTGGATCCGCCGTTGTTGGGCTTCACAAATACGGGGAGACTGACCTGTTTCAATATATCTGCCGGAGTAACGGGGCTATGGCTGAATATATGCAAAGATTTGGCCACATGGATGCCTGCAAAAGCCGCCACTGCCACTGTATAGCGTTTATTGAAGGTGATAGCTGAGGTAGCTGCATCGCAGGAAGTGTAGGGAATACCCATGAGGTCGAAATAGCCCTGGAGCTTTCCATCCTCGCCAGGTGTACCGTGAATGCCAATGAGCACAGCATCAAAAGTCACTTTCCGGTCATCGGCTGCAATGGAGAAATCGCTGCGGTCGACGGCTATTTTGCGGCCGGTAGTGGTTTCATACCACCAGCCTTCGGGGGTAACGTCAATTTTAAAGACCTCGAATTTGCTGGTATCGATGTTGTTTTCAATGGTAACAGCGCTTTTATAGGAGATCACGGCTTCTGTAGAATAGCCACCGGTAACAAAGGCAATGACAGGCTTCATTTATAAGTTTCGAATTTTCAGCAAATAAACGAAAAAAGAATCGCGGATTATAGAGATTAAATGAGGATTACATAGATTTTAGGAATTACGCGGATCAGGCTACCCATTTAGGGGGCGGCTTGAGGCCTTGCGGCCTGTTTTCAGTTTGATGCCGGTGGCTTGCTGGTACAATAAGGCTAAAGGACTAGGGGTTTGGGCGAATGACTGAAAAGTATCCCGGGGCTTGGTTTCTCCTCTAAATTATTGATTATTAATTACTAATTATTAGTAAACGGCTGATGGGTCTCTTTTTTCCGGGCTTGGCGTTTTATGAAAATGCGCCTTTAAAGTGGCTGGTGGTGGGAGTATCCCCGGCACATCCATGGTACGTCCCCCTTTGAAGGTGGGAAGAAGGGGTAACAGTGTACGGGCAACTAAAAACTATACCCTACTCTAAACTTCAGAGCCTGTGTCTTCGGCACCTGCTGGTAGCTGAGGATATCCCACAGCAACTGAACCTTTGTTTTCTTGAAGGCCTTGCTCTTTAGTGAGATGATCTTGCTGATACCTACCAGACCACTTTGTTGCCATTCCTCTGCACGTTGCAGATCCTGTGGAGTGAGTGTTTGGGTGTATGATAGTGGCTGGTAATTGTATTCGAATCCGCCGGAAGCGAAGAAGCTGCCTTTGAGTTTTACATCGAGGAAGGAACGCAAACCTGCCCCCTGGCTGCTGATGTTGATGTTGCGGATGTCTTTGCCCCAGCCTACTTTATAGCTACCTCCTACTCCAATAATGCTTTTATCGCTGAGCTTATAACCTACGGAGAGCCCGAGGTCGGAAGTGGTTGGGAAGAAGGTATTGGATTTCTGTGTTTGCAGGTTGGTGCCGTATTCCAGTCTTTTCCAGAATGACTTTGTTTTCTGGTTATTGGGTTTAAAGTTGGGCATGTCCATATCGGCTCCGCCGCCGCCCAGTTTATTGATCTTGTCTTTGAGGGTATTCAACTGGGCTTGTGCTGCCTGGAGGTTTTGCTGCAACATTTGTTGTGCATTGGGGCCTGCGGAAGCCAATTGATTTTGCATGAGTTGCTGAACCTGGCTGCGGGTTTGCAAGCCTGCCAGGCTTTGGTTGGTGCCATAACCTGCAGGCACGGAAAACAACCCGGCCAGCTCGGAATGCTGTTGCATGAATGATTGGAAAGCCGGCAGTTTATTAAGAAGTTCCAGGGACTTTGTCAATAGTTTATCGGGATCATTGAGCATATCTTTGTATTCCTGTACCTGCTGGGAATAATAGAAGAGTTCTTTATTGAAATCCTGGTAGCCTTTGGTGAGGCCTTTGGAAAGTGTGGTATAGCGACTAAGGGTGGCTTTGATCTGTTCCTTGCGTTCCCTGATAAAGGCTTTCACCTGCTCGCTTTGCTGGAGCTTACCTTGCAACTGATTAACCTGTTGCAGGGAACCGGTGATCTTTTTGGCTTCTTCGGAGTTGAGGAGGCCGCTATTCTGTTGCAGGAATGAAAGGGATGTTTTCAAAGAATCCACATAAGGCATGTACTGGCCACCGGCCCGGCCGGTGATGGCCGTGGGGTTCTTTAGTTGTTCGGAGAGTTTGGCATATTTCTCGGCAGCGCCATCAAAGAGTTGTTTGGCAGCCGTGGAATCGGTCTTCATTAATTTCTTTCTGAGTTTTTCCTCTTTCCTGGCGAGGCGCTGAAGATACTTTTCTGTTTGCCGGGTAAGCTGTTCTTCCAGTTTGTCGGTCTTTTTTTGAATGCGTTCGTTAAAGCGGGCAGGAAAATTAAGGATCTTATCAGTGAAGGAAGTTGATTCCTGGGCTGCTGCTTGCTGCAGACAGACAAAGTTTATAAACAGGATAAATAGCCAAGACTTTTTCACAGACAGAAGGTTTGGGTTCCGGTAATTAGTGCATTCACTAATCACTGCATTTGGTTAAGCAAAAAAAGTTCCGAACGGCCAGCGCATCAGGTAGTAAAACCGGCGCTTTTCGTTGTTGTGTTGTGAAGTAAGGACTAAATTTTCAATCGGCAAAGGACAAACCAATAAGTGTGCAGTTTGGGGGTATAAGTGTGCAGATTTGGACGGTAAGTGTGCGAGGGGAATGGTGAGTGGCGAGTGGTAAGCGGGGCGTTTGCTTCGACGGGAGACGACAGCAGTGAGACGGGAAAGGGAAAAACCATTAAAAACGGAAAGGTGAAGGACGTTTGTCTCTTCACCTTTCTACAACGGGAAATATCACCCGCCTGCTTGAAGTAGTACTCGGACTACATTTACTATTTGAATACTGTTAAGTTACGATTTAAAACCACCCTGTTCCAAATTCCGGAGGGGTTACTTATGCACAATACTTTTAAACGTGCAACTTTTCTTTCTTGGCCATGAGCTCTTCTACGGTTTCCTGGTACATTTCATCTGGTACGCAGCAATCAACGGGACAAACAGCAGCACACTGCGGCTCTTCGTGAAAGCCCTGGCACTCAGTGCATTTGTTGGGAGTAATATAGTAAGTATCAACGCTAATTGGAGCAAAACGCTGGTCTGCATCAACAACGCTCCCATCGAGCAGGGTAAAAGTGCCTTTTACATTGGTACCGTCGGTAATGGCCCACTCAACCCCTCCTTCGTAGATAGCATTATTGGGGCATTCTGGTTCACAAGCGCCGCAATTGATACATTCTTCGGTTATTTTAATAGACATATATTGCTTGAATTTTAATGGATCGAATACAGTTATTTTGCACGACAAATATAAGCTGTAATGAATTTACAACAACGTATAGATTTACTGAAGCGGTTGGGCGAATATATTTTATCGGCTGATACTCAATGGGCAGCGGCCAAGGAAAAGGCTTTTCATGAAAATGGCTGGTTTACCCCTGCGTTCATCGAACTGTCGGCCAGCAGTATTGCACATGCTTATTTAAACCCGGCTGCGCTAACGGCCTGGGCTAAACAATATGGTATTCCGGCTGAAAATGCGCATGCTAAGAATGTGGGCATCGTGATGGCAGGCAATATACCGCTGGTAGGGTTTCACGACTTCCTGAGCGTGTTCCTGAGTGGGCACCGGCAAACGATCAAAGCTTCGTCCAAAGACGAGGTGCTGATACGGCACCTGGTGGAACAATTGCATAGCTGGGAGCCGGCCACGCAGGCACTGATCGGGCTGCAACCGATGCTGAAAGGATGTGACGCTTATATTGCCACGGGCAGTAATAATTCGGCGCGTTATTTTGATTATTATTTTGCCCGGTTTCCGCATCTCATCCGGCGCAACCGCACATCTGTAGCGATCCTGGATGGCAATGAAACAGTAGAAGAGCTGGCTTTGCTGGCAGATGATGTATACCAGTATTTTGGCCTGGGTTGCCGGAATGTGACGCAATTGTATGTGCCCGCGGAGTATGATTTTGTACCCTTGCTGGAAACATTCAGGAAATACACGGACCTGGCGGATCACCACAAATACAAGAACAATTACGATTACCAATTGGCGATCCTGATCCTGAACAAGCAATATTACATGACGAACGGGAGTATTATCCTGCATGAAAACAAGTCGCCCTTCTCTCCCATCAGCCAATTGCATTACACGTTTTATGATGTGGTTCGTGAGGCAGGAAGCACCCCCGGGCAGGCACAAACCAGGGCGGAACAGGCTGTGGCGGCTTCTTTACAGGAAAACGCCGATATTCAATGTGTAGTAGGCAAAAAATGGCTCCCTTTTGGCCAGGCGCAACGGCCGGGATTAACGGATTATGCGGACGGTGTGGATACGATGCAATTTTTGATGACGCTGTAAGTCTGGAAGTCCGAAACACGGGAAGACAGGAAGGTCCGAACTGGAAAGTATGACAGTAGGATAGACGGAAAGTCCGGAAGTGGAAAAGGCGTGAAAGACAAAAAGTCGGGAGGCCGGTAACCCAAAAAGCTTTTGATTATTGTGATTATCGGGCAGTTTTGAGCTAGCTAACTGATTGAATTTCCGAGTTTATGTTTTAAATTTGAATCACCAAGTACGAAGACTTTAGTAAATTAATTGTTAAACCGGATTCCCGGTATGATCCTTATAGATTTTGTGGTGTTAATTTGTTGTGACCGGCATATGATTTGAGTTTGTGTATTTCACCAACATAAAAATAAAATCACATAGAATATGAAGTTTAAACAGATAGCAGCTATTGTGTTGTTGAGCGCTGCGACAACGTTCGCTACCATGTGGGGTTACCAACGGTACGCTAAACAAGACACCTATGTTTACCAGAATGATAATAATGACAGTGGTAAGATCCCAGCCAACTACGCCGATTTTAAGGGATTGACGAATGCCCCGGCAGACTTTGTGCCAGCTTCCAATGCGGCTATACCGGCCACTGTGCATATTAAAACAAAAGCTACGCGCACTGCCAGCAATAACCTTCCCCGCAGGAGCCCATTTGGCGATCTTTTTGATATGGACCTGGATGATTTCTTTGGTGATCGTTCGCGGTCAGTTCCTCAAATGGCCTCGGGCTCGGGTGCTATTATCAGTGAAGATGGCTACATTGTTACGAATAACCACGTGGTAGAAGGAGCTGATGAGATCAATGTAACACTGAACAATAAAAAATCTTTCAAAGCGAAACTGGTAGCTGCTGATCCCAGCAGTGACCTGGCGGTTATCAAAGTAGAAGCAAAAGGTCTTCCTTTCCTGATCTATGGTAATTCGGACGACGTAAAGGTAGGCCAGTGGGTACTGGCTGTGGGTTATCCATTAACGCTGGAGACTACGGTTACAGCGGGTATCGTGAGCGCTAAAGGCAGAACGCTGGACATCAACAGCCGTCAGAGCCGTACACCGGTAGAGTCCTTTATACAAACAGATGCTGCGGTGAACCCCGGTAATAGTGGTGGTCCGCTGATCAACACAGACGGTAAACTGATCGGTATCAACTCGGCCATTGCTTCTCCTACAGGAGCCTATGCAGGTTATTCCTTTACGATTCCCGTGAATATCGTTAAGAAAATAGTAGCAGACCTGATGAAGCATGGTACGGTACAAAGGGCTTACCTGGGTATTGAATATCCACGTGAGAACCTGAGTGATGAAGTGAAAGAGCAGAATGGCATTAAAGAAGGAGAAGGAGTATACGTACTGAATGCACGTACTGAAGGCGCTGCTGCTGCTGCAGGGATTAAGAAAGGAGATATCATTACGAAGATCAATGGTGTACCAGTTGTAAGTGGTGCTGATATGGTAGGACAAATTGCTACTTACCGCCCAGGCGATAAAGTAAATATTTCTTATAAACGCGATGGCAAAGAGCAGACGACTGCTGTAACGTTGCGCAATGCCACAGGCTCTACAGATATCGTACGTACTTCTGTACTGGACAAACTGGGTGCTGAACTGGAAACGCTGAGCAAGGAAGATGCGAAAAGCCTGGGTGTATCCGGTGGCGTGGTGATCAAAGGTATCAGCGGCAAGGGCGCGCTGAGCAAGGTGCGCGTACAGGAAGGATATGTGATCGTAAAAGCGGACGGCAAGGAAGTAAAGACGGTGGATGAATTCCGGAAAATCCTGGAAAGTGCAGGCAGCAGTGTGAAAGTGGAAGGGATGTATCCCGGGTATGAAGGTATTTATCCCATTGTGATCCCGATGAATAACGCGAACTAAGCTTTCATCATAATAAAGGTGCGGCGGGGCTCTCAAAAGGAGCCCCGTTTTTTTTATCGCGGATTACGTGGATGGTTGTGGATTTCGCTGATTACCCCGGATGTTGGCGCTCAATGCTCAATTGGTTAGGACGAGGTAATCCCAGGCTTTGAGGTCGATGGTGGATTGTGGGCTAATGGTAAAGGATTGGTTATCGAAGATATTGGTAAATGCGCCCTGCACCTGGCCATCGGGTAACTGGATAGAAGCTGGCTGTGGGGAGAGGTTCAATAACACGAGCAACTGCCTGTTTTCATACCGCCTTAGGAAGACGAATATGCGTTCGTTTTGGGTAGTTGACAGCCGAACGGGCTGTGTAGCGCTGGCGGTATTGATGGCAGGATGTTGCTTGCGCAGCCGGTTGAGGGATTTGTAAAAATCGTGAAGCTGGTTTCGGCCTGTCCACTCAATAGGATCTTTATCGAAAAACTTCAGCCGCTTGAGGTTGGGCAATTCCTGTCCGCTGTATATCAAGGGTATTCCGAACCAGGTAGCATTGAAAACGGCCAGGGGTCTGGCTGCACCATCGTACTTCTCATACTCGGTACCATTCCAGCTGTTTTCATCGTGATTGGCGGTAAAGAATAAGGGGCAGGTGCCGGTGGGAAAGTCCTGCAGGTACAGTTGCAAAAGATCAGCGAGGCCCTGGAGGCTCACCTGGCCTTTGCTGAATTTCTCGGTATGATGCATCCAACGCCAGGCATAGCAGGTATCAAATACATCGAGGTAGAGCAGGTCTTCTGTTTCGGCCAGCCAGAACAAGGGTTTAATCGGGTCGAGCACGGCACGGGCCTGCCGCCAGAAATCCAGGGGCACCAGGTGGGCCATATCGCAGCGGAAGCCATCTATATTGCATTCCCTGATCCAAAAATCCATATCGGCGATCATATCCTGGCGCATAGGTTGATCGTAATAATTCAAGTCGATCACATCATCCCAGCCATGGGTATCATAGAACTTGCCATCGATGTCTTTTTTATAATATTCGGGATGGGTGTTGGTCCAAACGTGGTCGAGGCCGGTATGATTGGCTACCCAGTCGATGATGACCTTCATGCCGGCAGCATGGGCCTGTTGTACGAGGCTTTTGAAATCGTCTACGGTGCCGAATTCGGGATTGGTACTGGCATAGTCGGAACAGGCATAATAGCTGCCCATGGTGCCTTTACGGCCAGCTTTGCTGATGGGTGTAATGGGCATGAACCAGAGAACCTCTACACCCATATCGGCCAGCCTGGGAAGGTGGTTTGCAAAGGCCGCAAAAGTGCCTTCCGGGGTATATTGACGGATGTTGACTTCATAAATATTGGTATCGGTGCTCCAAGCTACAGGTGTAAAGCGTCTCAGCATAAAATCATTATGGGTTGGAAACGATACGAATATATAGCTTCTGCTGGTATATGGTGCATTCGACGGCAACTTTGTACCTTTGTAGGGATGAAAACATTCAATGTTCCCATCATCTATCGCAGCCCGCTGATCAATGCCATTAAAAACAAACGGAAGGCCAGCGATAAGATGAAGAAAGATTTCACCCCTACGCTTTTGGACCTGGGTCCTTTGCATATTTACCTGGCCCGTCATTTTGGGTTTTGTTATGGGGTAGAGAACGCGATTGAAATATCTTTCCGCACGATAGAGGAAAATCCAGGCAAGCGTATCTTCCTGTTGAGTGAAATGATCCACAATCCGCAGGTGAATGCTGACCTGCAGGCAAGAGGAGTACAGTTCTTACAAGATACGTATGGTAAGCAACTGATCGCTTTTGAGGAACTAAAGCCTGATGACGTGGTGATCATTCCCGCCTTTGGCACCACGCTGGAGATAGAAGAAAAGCTTAACAAGCTTGGCATTCCCACTGAAAAATATAATACCACCTGTCCCTTTGTTGAGAAGGTATGGAACCGCAGTGAACAAATAGCGAAGAAAGGATATACGATCGTGATCCATGGCAAGCCAAAACATGAGGAAACCAGGGCCACTTTTTCGCATGCTGCCGAAAATGCGCCTTCGGTCATCGTGAATGATATGCAGGAAACGCTTTCGCTTGGGCAATATATTACGGGTGAGAAAGATGCTGCTGATTTTTATACTGAATTTGCCGGCCGGTATTCAACGGGCTTTGACGTAACGAAAGACCTGCAACGGGTCGGGGTGGTGAACCAGACCACGCAACTGGCTACGGATACGCAGGCGATCGCAGATTATCTCAAACAAAAGATGCGCCAGCATTATGGGCTGACAGATACCAATATTGGTGACCGTTTTGCCGACACCAGGGATACGTTGTGCTATGCCACGAATGACAATCAAACGGCTATCACACATATGTTGCATACACCCGCCGAACTGGCTATTGTAGTGGGTGGCTATAACTCTTCCAACACTACGCACCTGGTAGAATTGTGTGAAGAAAAATTGCCTACGTATTTTATCAACTCGGAAGAGAAACTGCTTTCAGGCAGGGATATGCTGCATTATAATTACCGCACGAAACAGGAGATCCTTTCCAACAATTATCTTCCGGCACAAGCGCCTGTACGCATACTCATCACCAGTGGGGCTTCCTGTCCGGATGCATTGGTGGAAGGGGTGATACGGCGAATAGCTTCGTTCTATGGGGTGGAGGCAAAGGTAGACGAACTGACTTCTACATTTGAGTTGTGAGTTCCTTTCCCAGTTGCCACTTTTTGGAAAGCTGTTGAATTGTTTTTTTATAGGCTTCCAGGCCCGCTTGTTCTTGTTTGATAAAGGTATTATCAGATAGTTTACCCACTACTTTATTCATGGCTGCGGTGGTTTCATAGACCATTTTCCGGAAAGGATTGTTATAATCCTTCGCGCGTGAATCATAGATACCCTTTACCATCCATTCTTTGGTAATCATGCTTTGCTGCAATAATTGTTGCAGGACGGGGCCAGTCACTTTTTTCAGGTTGATACCATGTACTTCTTTTAAGGCAGCAAGGGCATGGGATAGTTTTGCCTGTGGATAGTGCTGGGACTGTTGTTCATAAAAGGCATGGATATCATTCCAGCTTTTAACGCGACCTGTATGGATCTGTTTGATGAGCTTATCGAGGGCAGCACGCTCGACCAATTGACCACCGGCATTTACCCATGGTGATACGACGGGTTTTGCCGGTAAGCTGTCTGCTAACTGATCGAGTGATTTAATATTATTACGACGGGCGTGGTCCAACAATTGCTGCACTGCGTAGTAGACGACCAACTCCCTGAAAATGCGGTACGCGGCAGGCACTTTAATGAGCACTACAGGACGGGTGCTGTTTTCAAAACCATCGGCCAGTATCTCCAGCTCATGTACTACAGGGTCATTGTTATCCAGGAGTTTTTTGCCAATTGCTGTTATATCTTCCTTCGTTAGTTTTTTATGATTGCCTTCTCTTTTAAGCCATGCTTTACCGGTGTACAGCTGCAAGAGGGAAAGGGAATGTATGATCTCATTGACAGAATCGGGCGCCAGGAAGCTGAATTCTATGTGCTGGGTCTTATCGATCCGTTTATCGCGGTCCACATATTTCCAGGAATTGCGGGCCAATGCATACATATTGTACAGGAACCAATAAGCAGGCATTACCACCAGGCGGTTGTTGGTAACATCGTTGCTCACCAGGGAAAAAGGCACGGGGATATCGAGCTCCACGGGAAAGTCGCCTTTGGCCAGGATGGTAAAGGTGGCAAAACGTGAGTTGTGCTTTATGCTGACGCAGAGGCCGGGCCAGAAACCACGTCCTGCTATCAATTCGCCATCGGGGCTACGGGAATTGTGGTTGGAACCAATGGTAGCACCGGCAGCCATATTGCTTTGGCCCTGCACGAGTGCAGCGCAAAGGAAAGAGTTGTTGTGATGCTGCTCATGCGCCGGATAGATGAGTGAATTGAGCACTTCGCAACAGGATATGGTAGAGTTGTCACCCAAATAGGAATTGATCAACCGGGCGCCGTATTTCAATTGAGAATGGGAAGCCAGGAAGAAGCGGACTGCTTTTACACCATAGAACAGGCGGCAGCCATAACCTATGATACCATTTACGAGTTCGCACCCCTCTCCTACCTGTGTGGGTGCTTCGGCAGAAGAATTGATGGTCACATTCTTGATCTTGTTGGCCCCCTTGATGTAAGCATCGGTACCTACATTTACATCTTTTAGGATACGGCAATTTTTAATAACTGTTCGATGGCCGATATAGCCATAATAGCCACGACGGGTATCAAATTTTTGCTGGGTAAACTGTTTGAGTTTGTCCTGTAAGATGGTATCATCGCGAAACTGGGTCCATAACCAGGCATCACCGGGCAACATGCCATCAAAAGGAATGATGCGGCGGCCTCCGTTCTCATTACACACTTCCATCCAAATGCGGATATTCTCTTCTTCGCCCTCTTTGAGGATACCATTACCAAACTTGGCATGGTCGGTAGCATCAATTTCATTGACGTTGACGAGGATAACCTCACTACCGGTGATATAGTGTGATATGAAGTTGACATTGTCCACCACCACATTGTCGCCAAAGTCGCAACTGATAATGGTACTGTTGTACAGACCTACCGGCCGGCGAAGGTTGTGAAACTCCAGGTAGTAGGGTTCCAGTTTGCCGATACGTACAAGGCCAAAGAACTTACAATTCTGAACCAATTCAGGATTGAAGGCATTGGATACGAGGATATGATTCCAGTTGTCGGAGGTATTGCGGTTGCGCACCAGCACTTCAATTTCGTAGGCGGTGAGTTGCCGGTAATGAATACCGTTCTCATTTTGCTGGTTGCGCAGGTAATATTCATCTTTTCCTTTAGGAATGTATTCCGCAGGAATGAAGTGATACCCTAAAGAATTTAAAGGGCTTTTCTTAATAGCATTCATAGCTGATCTTGTTACTGGTTAAGAAGCGGGCGCGGATCGGGATCACTATTCAACGGTAACGCTTTTGGCCAGGTTTCTCGGCTTGTCAACATCCAGTCCTTTGGCTACGCCAATATAGTAGGCCAGGAGTTGTAATGGAATAACGCTGAGCATGGGGGCCATGAGTTCATCGGCCGCAGGTACGATGATGACATCATCGGCCATGTTGGTGATGATATCATCGCCTTCTGTGATGACAGCAATGACCTTTCCTTTGCGGGCCTTGATCTCCTGGATATTGCTCACGATCTTTTCGTGGTAGGAATCTTTGGTGGCTACAAAAACAACGGGCAGGGTTTCATCTACCAGTGCAATAGGCCCGTGTTTCATTTCAGCAGCGGGATAGCCTTCTGCGTGTATGTAGGAGATCTCTTTTAACTTGAGGGCGCCTTCGAGGGCGATGGGGAAATTGTATCCACGACCGAGGTACAGGAAGTCTTTGGCGTCTTTGTATTTTTCGGCCAGTTTACGGATCGCTTCACTGTCTTTCAGGGCAGCGGGTACTTTCTCGGGTATTTCATGAAGCTCGTTGAGCAAATGCATGAAACGTTTGTTGTCTATGCTGCCTTTTTCGTGTGCTATTTTGAGGGCAATCATGGTGAGCACGGCTACCTGGGCTGTAAAGGCTTTGGTGCTGGCTACGCCAATTTCGGGGCCTGCATGGGTGTAGGCGCCTGCATGGGAGATACGGGCAATGGATGAACCCACCACATTGACCACGCCAAAGATGGTAGCACCCTGTTCTTTGGCTCTTTCAATAGCCACAAGTGTATCGGCGGTTTCTCCGCTTTGGGATACGGCTATGATGACATCACCTTTGTGAATAACAGGATTGCGGTATCGGAATTCGGAGGCGTATTCTACTTCTACAGGTATGCGGCAGAGCTCTTCTATTACGTATTCTGCTACCAGCCCGGCATGCCAGCTGGTACCGCAGGCCACGATGATGATACGGGAAGCATTTTTCAGTTGTTCAATATTATTCTGAACACCTGCCATGGTGATGGTACCGGCGGCGGCATCGAGACGGCCACGAAGGCAATCGAAAATGGTATGTGGCTGTTCAAATATTTCCTTTAGCATGAAATGGTCATAACCGCCTTTTTCAATAGCGGCGAGTTCCATATCGAGCTTGGTTACAAAAGGAGTGATCTTTTCATTACCGAGGTTTTTGAGGATAAGCTCATCGGGACGGATGATGGCCAGCTCATAGTCATTGATGTACACTACTTCTTTGGTGTACTCAATAATGGGGGATGCATCGGAAGCCAGGAAATGTTCTCCCTTGCCAATACCTATTACGAGGGGGCTCCCTTTACGTGCTGCAATCAATGTATCGGGATTGTCCTGATCGATCAATACGATCACATAGGCGCCTGTAACACGTTTTAAAGCGATGCGTACAGCTTCTTCCAGTCCGCAGTGGTTGTTGAGCTGAATATCTTCAATAAACTTGAGGAGTACTTCGGTATCTGTGTCGCTGCTAAAGGTGTATCCTTTTTTCTGGAGTTCACCTTTGAGTTGTGTATAGTTTTCGATGATACCGTTGTGTATCATGGCCAGTTTGCCATTGGCTGAGATATGGGGGTGGGCATTGCGGTCGCTGGGTTCGCCATGGGTAGCCCAACGTGTGTGACCAATACCGGCATTGGCATGAAGGTCTTTCCCTACGAGGCTTTCTTCGAGTTCAGCTACCTTACCTTTCTTCTTGTATACTTTCAGGCCGCTGTTCAGGAGCGCTACACCGGAGCTATCGTATCCACGATATTCCAATCGCTTTAAACCTTTGAGGATAACAGGATATGCTTCTTTAGGACCGATATAGGCTACAATTCCACACATATGTAATAGGTTTCGAGTTTTTTTGGTTTCTGGTTATTGGTTGCTTGTTACTGATTTTGTTGACGGGAGTCCTGAATCCAGGAAGCTTCCGCTGACTGAACAAACGTTTGCGCAATTTATTGAAAATTACGCCGATTATGCAAGATTATGCCAGCCGTCGATGGTTCTAATATTGGTAAACCGTTGTAGCATGCATAAAATTGCGCATGGTTCAGCAGCTACAAACGAAAAAAATGTCCATTCCTTGCGTTGTATGCTACAAACTTTACAAGCTACTCATAAAAAAAGGTAAGGTGGGCCATCCTGCGATGACCCACCTTACCTTTTATAGTTCTGTTTTATTTTTTCAACCAGGTCTCGAAGAGCTTATGAATACGCTTGTATTCATCGGTCCAGCTACTGGGCTCTACAAAACCATGGTCTTCCATGGGATAAACAGCCAGCTCCCAGTTGTCTTTACCCAGTTCAATGAGTTTTTGGGAGATGCGAACGATATCCTGGAAATGGACGTTTACATCCACCATGCCATGGCACATCAATAAGTGGCCTTTGAGGCCAGCTGCAAAATTGATGGGCGAGCTGCGTTGGTAGGCCAGGCTGTCATTGAAAGGTTCGTTGAGGATATTGGCGGTATAGCCATGGTTATAATGTGCCCAGTCTGTAACAGAGCGCAGTGCGCCGCCGGCTGCAAAGACTTCGGGTTCGTTGAACATGGCCATCAGGGTAATGAAGCCGCCATAGGACCCGCCGTATAAGCCGATGCGCTTAGGATCCACGCCTAGTTTTTCTACCAGGTATTTAGCTCCATCCACCTGATCGCTGAGGTCTTTACCTCCCATGTGGCGGTAGATACCGGTGCGCCAGTCGCGGCCATAGCCGGCACTACCCCGGTAATCGATATCCAATACGGTATAGCCCTGATCGGCGAGCATGTTGTGGAACATGTATTCTCGGAAGTAGCTGCTCCACCATTTATGGGCATTCTGGAGGTAACCGGCTCCATGTACAAATATGACGGCTGGTTTGGAAGGATGGGGTTGTGCGGGGCGGAACAAACGGGCATACACTTCTGCTCCATCTTTGGCTTTGAAAGTAACCACTTCGGGGTCTTTCCAGGAATAGGCTTTGAACTCTTCAGACTGAGCTGCAGTAGTCACCTGTTGGATCTTACCCCCGGGTTTGTTTTCCTGCAGGTAGAGTTCCCAGGGTTTATTGCTGTAGGAATAGAGAATGGCGAGCCATTTTTCATCGGGAGAAAGGGAGACCTGGTTGGCACCGGTCATGGTGGTCAGGCGTTCGGCCTTTCCGCCATTTACGGGCAGCCTGTAGAAATGCTGTTCACCGGGATGCACTTCATTGGTGGTGAGGTAAAAATATTTTTTGTCTTTGGAGAGGATGGCGCGTTGAACTTCATATTTGCCACTGGTCAGGGCCTTCTTCTCTTTGGTTTGTACGTTGATGGTGTAGAGGTGTGAATAGCCGGTGGCTTCGGACTGGAACCAGAAGGTGGCACCATCTATCCAGCCGGTATTGAAACTACCAAAACCACTGGTACCCGGGCCACCGACCCAGGCTTCGTCGCGCTGACGATCGAGCAGGGAAAGTTTGCCAGTGGGCCCATCGAGGAGCATCAGCCAGCGGTCTTTGTTGTCCTGCGACCGGATTTCAACAACGGCATAAGCGCCATTGGGAGACCAGGAGGCGTTTTGAAAACTAACAGGTCTTACTGCTGGGTTCTTTGTTTTTTCGGCGTAAACGGCAGGGTAATCTTTAACATAATCGGGCAGGTCTCTGATACCGGGAATGGAATCTATTTTCACCTGGAATACGGTGTCCTTCATGGTATCAAATACAAAGAATTCCTGGGTACTTTGGGGAGTGCCCACTTTGGTACGGCCGGGAATATCTTCTGTAAATCCACTTTCGGTAACATAGTTGGGAACGATGGTGTTCTTGCCACCGGTAGCGGTCTTTATCAAACGGTAGCTAATAAAGCGTCCATCGGAGCTGATAGCGGTACCAAAAAGTGATTTATCTTCTGTGCTGATGGTGCGTAAGGTTTTTTCTTTGGGCAAGGCTTTGCGCATGGAGTCGGCCAGTTCACGTTTCTCTTTGCGGCTTTGTAATACCAGAGAGTTGTCCAAAGCTTCTTCCTGCAACCATTTTTCCTGGGGATTACCAGCGGCAGCCCTGTTTCCACGGAAACCTCCCCCTCCACCCTGTCCACCACCGCCACCCCGCTGCGGGGCAACAACTGGTGCGGAAACGCCTCCAGCCTGAAAATTGGTGAGCTGTGTGGTAGAGCCGGTGGCTATATCCCAGGCAAATACATTGTTGCCGCGGGAGTATACCACCTTATTATCATTGAAGGAGAAAAGGGGATTGCTTTCAAAATCTATGGTGAGGGTAACAGGTCGTTGCAGTCCGGTCTTTACGTCGGCCAGGTATACATCGCCCTGGCGGGTAAACACGTAGTGGGTGCGCTTGTTGTTGTACCGGATGCTGCTTTCATCGAGCAGATCCTGTCTGAAAGCCCAGGTGGTCTTTTGGGGAGCGAGGGCGGTTGTGGTAATAAACCAGGTGGAATCGGACGCAGCCTTTTCGGGGTTCCAGCTGAACAGTAAATACTTACTGTCCCATGACCACTCGGGATCGGAAGGGGAAGTACCGATCCATTTGGGATCGCGCATGATCTTTTCAACGGTCAATGTAGTACCGGGGTTGGTCTGGCTGGTTGCTGTTAATACCGTCAGCAGTGCCAGGGAAAACAGGATTGATTTTCTCATTGATGTTATTTGTGATATATGGGGTGGTGCAACTAATTAAAGCAAAATACCATTCAAAAAGATATAAGCGGCCGAAAAATATATGACAAGGCCCGTTACATCCACCAGCGTAGCTACAAAAGGAGCAGAGGAAGTGGCCGGGTCAGCACCCAGCTTTTTTAATACAATGGGCAGCATGGAGCCGGCAATGGTTCCCCACAAAACGATACCGAGCAGGGACACGCCTACCGTGAAAGCTACCAATGTGCCGTGGTCGCCATAAGTATGGAAGATGGAGTTCCAGAATACCACGCGGAAAAAACCAATCAAACCGAGCATACCTCCGAGTAATAGGCCCGACATAATTTCCCTGCGCAACACGCGCCACCAGTCGACAATGGTGATCTCGCCCACGGCCATGGCCTGTATGATGAGGGTGGAGGCCTGGGAACCGCTATTACCGCCACTGGAGATGATGAGGGGAATGAACAGGGCCAGGACTACGGCTTTTTGAATTTGTCCTTCAAAATACTGCATTACTGTAGCGGTGAGCATTTCGCCCAGGAACAATACGACGAGCCACACTACCCTTTTTTTAAATAGTTTGAGCAAGGGTATTTCAAGGTAGGGTTCATCCAGGGCTTCGGTACCCCCCATTTTCTGCATGTCTTCGCTAAACTCTTCATTGGCTACCCACAGGATATCGTCGATGGTAACGATACCGAGGAGGATATTCTTGTCGTCTATGACGGGCAAAGCCACGCGGTTATTCATTTTAAATACCTGGTTGGCTTCTTCCTGATCGTCATTCACATGGAGGGCTATGAAACGGTTATCAATGAGCTCTCCCACTTGTTTTTCGGGGCTGGCCAGTAATATTTCCCTGATCTTGATATCGTCTACAAATTCTCCTTTATCGGTTACCACGTAGATCACATCAATGGTTTCGCTGTCTTTGCCCACTTCTCGGATATGTTCCAATACTTCCTGTACAGTCCAGTCTACCTGCACTGCAATGTAGTCGGGGGTCATAAGCCTGCCCACACTGCTTTCGGCGTAACCCAACAGGGATAAGGTAACGCGGCGTTCTTCAGGGTCGAGGAGCCTGATGAACTCTTTTACTACTTCGCTGGGCAATTCTTCGAGGAAGGCGGTACGGTCATCGGCTGGTAGTTCATTGAGGAGTTCGGCAGTCTTATAAGGCGGTAATTCCTGAATGATGTCTTTCTGGGTAGAAAGGTCGAGGATCTTGAATACGCTGGCAGCCCGGTGCATACTCATGTGCTGTATGATCTGGCTTTCGTATTCGGGCAATTCGCTAATGAGCTCGGCCACATCGCTGATGTTCTGGTCATTGAGAAACTCCCGGATAGAAATCTCATTGCCACTGTGCATCATTTCTTCAAACTGCTCCTGGATGGTGATGTTTTCAGCGCTCATTGGTCAAATTTAAGGGAATAGTCTGGAAGGAATCGACAATCGGCGGTTGGCAATTTTAGCCCGGAATAAGATGTTACCCACTGGAGCATTATCAGGAGCTATAAGGCTTACATTATTTTTTTGAGATCATCGGGCGGGGCGGCGGGCCTTCAAAAATAATGGCTAATTTGGGCTGGTTAAGATTTCCAGACCCTCATACCTCGAATTTCTTATGATCCTGCCATGTTTATTTATTGCTCCTACCCGGGAGATGGGCCGCGGTGTATTTACTTCCCAGAGTCTGGAAGCGGACAGTATTGTAGAGATTTCGCCAGTGATCGTGATGGGTGAGAAAGATCGTGTGCTGCTCGATCAAACGGTGCTCCATGACTATATTTTTGAGTGGGGCAATGACCGGAAACAATGCTGTATGGCATTGGGCTATGTTCCGATCTATAATCACTCCTACGCTTCCAACTGTGAGTATGAAATGGATTATACGCACGAGATCATCACCATCAAAACGGTTCGTTTTATTAAAGCGGGCGAAGAATTATTCATTAACTACAATGGTACCTGGGACGACAGCAAACCGCTGTGGTTTGAGGCGACGTAAGAAGACAGGTGCTAGCTGTCAGGTATTAGCTGTTAGCCTTTAGCTATAGGCCCTCATTATTTATAGAATCTATACTTCACAGAGAAATAGATACCATAGCTGGTAAGATCCAGTTTACCATATCCCAATCCTTTCATCGGAATCTTAAAGTAAGGCTCGGCCTGTAAAGAAAAACGCTTGTTGAGGGCGCGTTCAAAACCAGCAGAGAGGTTCAGGATGGAGAATGGATAGTTACTGGTAGAGTCCCTGCTCCTCATGTCGGTTTTTGAACGGACACCACCATAGGTAACGTCGTAACCATAGGATTCACCGGTCATAATGTAGGTTGAAGCGCCTGCACTGGCAAACCAGCGTTGTTTTTTATTGAAGGAAAAGTCGTACCGCACATTGAGAGGTATCTCAAACATCTCACAATAACCCCATACAACATGCAGATCGGCGTTTCGCAACCAACCCGCCTTGGTCCAGTCTTTGCCATTTGCGGTATAATTTTTCTTAGTATAGAGTAATCCTGTATTCACAGACCAGCGGTCGGAGAAGCGGTAGCCAACCTGGAGACCTGCATTGTAACCGGCCTTATCCATGTCATAGAATTTCACATTGCTCATATCGGGCCCTGCTACCAGGCCTGTTTCAAATCCTTTGCTTTGCTTGTTGTCTTTTTTCTTTGGATCAGTCTTTTCGCCAATGGAGGCATTGCTATCCGGAGCGATAGTGAGTTTAGGGCCATTGATGGAGCCAATGGGGCCGGCTTTTATACCATTCCAGGCAACGATACTCGCTTTGGGGTCATGCTCATTCATCACTTCGGTTTGGGCGCCTATTGGATTATCTTCCTTATATGGTGTTTGGCCGGCGGGGCTCTGTTTACCTTTTCGTATTGATGACGTTTTTGTTATTGCTAGGTTGTTTGGCTGTCCATTGTTCTTTTTATTAGCAGCCAGGGTTTGTTTTTTCACTGCTGTTTCAGATGGCTGATAGTTGTCTTTAGGAGTAGTAGCCGATCTATTGGCAGGTGGCCTGGTTGTTAATTTAGTATCAGCAGGAGCAGGAGTTGTACTGTTATTGTTATCGGGCTGCGTAGGTCCGGGCACTACTTGTTGTTCTTGTGTATCGGTAGTTGTAGCAGTTGAAGTTGTTGGGACGGTTTGGTCAGCATGTATGCCGGTTGATGATGCAGAAGCCGCTGGTTTGGTATTATTATTTGAATTGTTTTGAGCAGATGGTACAGTATTTGTACCGGTTACGGCCAGGTTGGTATCTGATCTTTTACCGGTCATTGTCCACAACAAACCACCGCCTGCCAGCAGTACAATAAAGAACAGCCAGAACAGGAAGCGCCTGCGCTCCTTGTCCTCTTTGAGAGGCAATTCTCTATTGAGCCGGTTCTCAAGGGCTTCCCAGCCTGATGTGTTTTGCTCCACATCAAATTGGTCAGCAGCTTCCCTGCTCACCCGGTCCAGGTCGTTGTCATTGAGGGGATACATACACGTTGTACTGTGTTTTATTCAACAATAGTTTTCTTAGGTTATCACGGGCCTTTGATAGGTTGGACTTTGAAGCACCCACGGATATCCCCAGCACTTTGGCAATTTCCTCATGGCTCAATCCTTCAATCACAAACAAATTAAACACAGCTCTGTAGCCGGGCGATAATAAGCGGATGGCTTCTATTATTTCTTTATACGATAAAACGTCGATACCGGTTTCACCATGATCGGGAATAGACTCGGATTCGGTACTCAGTACATGCCCACTGACGGATGCGTTCATTTTGCGATAATGATCAATACAGGTATTGATCAGGATGCGCTTGAACCATCCTTTGAGGGAAAGTAAGGTATCTTCCTGGCGATTTTCATCAAACTGGTGTACATTTTTAAACAGTTTGACAAAACCTTCGTTCATGATCTCTTCTGACTCTTCCTGGGCATTGGTGTAACGGTAACAAATTTTCATAGCAAACCCGCGGAGCAGGTAATAAAGCTCCTTTTGGCTGTTACGGTCATTTTGGCGACAGCCGTTCAACAGGGCAGAAATTTTCGGGTTATCTGCGAGCAAGGGATGGTTGGTTTACAATTGTAAAACTTCTTTAATAAGTTACAATATATTTACTGAACACCCGCTAATACGGATTGCATTGCTGCCGGGTTGCCTGGCTGTCTATTTTCTTTGATTTATTTACTTCTTCATACTCAATAAGTTAGCGGGAGGGCGGCCAATAAGTACAATATTCCCTTTTATATAAGCCTGCACCTGAAGATAGTCTTTCTGGGGCAAGAGTCCCACCACTTTGATGCTTTCCAGCCGCCCGGAAGTACTCATCCATTCGGTTACCTGCTGGTTGAGGCGGGCTTCAATGAGGGCTTTATTTTTCTGAATGAGGGCGGCAATATCCAATACAGACTTACCCTGAAGCTCTTTCATGATCTTTTTACGGAACATGCCCTTGGCTATATTGACGAGGATATCTTTTGTATCGAGGGCAAAAGAGATATCGGGCATGGAAAGGAATTGCCTGGCGGTATCGAGCACGGGAGTTCCGCTGAGGTGCAGTACGCCTTTGCGGTTGCCGGTGAAGGAAACGTCTACTGCTATCTTGCCATCGTTGCTGCCGCGTATGTTCACCTCTTTAATGACAAAGGTCCTTCCTTCTACTTCAAACGGTTTATTACCTAAACTATCGTTGAGGAGTTTGTTGAAGAACTTGTATTCATAGATGGCATCGAGGTAGGTGCTGATGGCCCCTGTATTGTCGGTGCCGGTAATAGGCGGCAAGGGGGCCCTGGTAACCAGGCGGAGGCTGTCGGATGAGAACTTAGGAGCGCCCTGAAAGCCAATGGCAAAATACAAGGTATCCTTGCTCACGTTGAACTTACTCACACGAAGCATGGAGGGGTTGAGATTTAAATAACCATAACGGCTGACGGCCATTACCCGGCTACCGCCGCCGCGCCATTGCTTCAGGAAGTCATTGTTGTTGACGGCCTGGACAAAGTTGTCGAAGGTGGTGCAATAGGTTTCGACGGATGCTTTGATGCTGTCCATGATCTCTGTAGTCATGTCGTTCTGGAGCAGGGTTACCTGGCACTTGTCTATGGGCTTGAGTGCCTCCAGGCCGGTGGTGGTCATTACCTGGTGGTTGGGCAGCAGGTTGAGGATGGAACTGATATTGATATCTACCCTGCGAAGGGCTTCATCGCCAAAGCCGCAACTGCCACTTACCCAGGGGGACACTTGTTTATCAAAGGCGCAAACGCAACGACTGCCGGCAATCTGGTAGTTGCCGCGGAAGCCGATATTCACTTTATTGTTTACACAGGTGAAGATGAAGGGGGAACGTACAAAGCGGTATTTGTAGCGAAAGTCGCAACCGCTTTGTAGGTAGTTGGGCCATTTTTCGCTGGTAAATTCTTTGGCGGTCATGCTGTCCATCAGGTTCAACAGGGGTTTCATGTATACCTTGATGGGGATATTGATTTGTGATACGGGCAGCGCTGGCAAGAGACGAGCTGGCGGCTCACTGGCAGTAACGGCTTTTTTGGAGCTTCCACAGGAGGCCAGGAAAAACAATGTACTCATGAAAAGGAAGGCCGGAAAGAATTTCATGGCGTAAATATAAGTCTGAACCGGGATTTTCAGGATTACAAGTATTTGAAGAAAGCGTTAAAGCGCCATATTATTGTGATGTTGTTCTATCACGCATCATATCCAGATAAAGGGTTTACCCTGTTTTTATTTGAACTCAAAAAACCGGCATCTCACACAACATTTCATGCATTTCAGCTGATTCGGTTATACAATCCAGGAAATTCGAAACATCTTTATTTCAATATCCAAGTGCCGGTTATAAACAAGCCTGGCTCCTAAACAACTATGAAAACCGTCATCCTTTTCCAACCTACCCGGGCCCCCGCGCTATTGCAGCCGGCGCACCAGTCAATGTATCACCCCTTATTTTTTAACGGGCCTGTCTACCAACCAGTCAGGTAAACTACCCGACGAACTCGTTCAAATTTTACCTCTTATGGAAAATGAAAATGATCAACCCAAGCCGATCGCTTCTTCGCTCGCCAATATTCTGGGTAAGGCAATGGCATCTTCTGTAAAGTTTGATCAACAAAGACCTGCGGTAGAAACGCGTAAATGCGGTGGCTGCGGAGCAGCAAGACCTGAAGGAACAGATCTAAGTGCCTGTGACTTTTGCGGCTTTGAATTTTTCAAAAAAGCATCACCATGAATCAAGAAGCAACGAATCTACAGCAAAGATGGGACAGCTTTCTAACGAAAATTGATGACCGTTTCCAGGAATTATTAACGCAGTCAGCGACCATTCTTCCGCAACTACTGGATTACCAGGATTTCGATACGTTGCCATTCAACAATGCATGGACCGGCATTGAGAGCCAGGCAAAGGATCTCATTAGCAAAATTGATCAAACCTGGGCAGACAAGGTTTCAAAAGATTGGGAAACGATACAGGAAACTGAAGAGGCGCTGTTGGTGAAAGCTGAAGTAAGCCTGGAAGATTTTCATCAACATTTTTACGCACTTTATTACAGTGAGCGGGATAAAGGATACCTGCTGATGCGCAAGCTGGAAAAGGACCTACGAAACTATGAGATCAGCACCTTTGCTGCTGCCGGCAGAAAGCTTCAGGCCAAAGCACAGGAAATACTTTCAGGTAATTTCTCCTGTAGCCAGTGCATGGCGCAATTACCGGTACAACAAAGTTTTTACAGGTCTTACTACCAGGTGTGCCTGTATTGTCAAACCACCAATACGTTTGAGCCAGGAACGATTGCACGTAATATTGAACACTTTGCCTTGCACCCGCTTGCTGAGGAAAAGGCATTGCCGGCGTATTGGCAGTATTGGGAACTCCTGCATCAATATAAGCTTCAGCGTGAAGATGGACCAGGCACTATTGCTGAAGAACAGGTAATAAATGCCTTTACAACCTATGTGGATGTGTACCTGCATGCGCGTATTGCGATCATTCCTGATTATAAAAATCGCTACGAGGAAGACCGTGCCGGCAAAATTGCACACCTGCGCAGGAATACGCTTTGTTCCTGAATGATCTTTAATTCTTAAACCACTTACTACAATATGTCAGTTTTTTCTGGTCAACTACGCTCAGTTATTGAATGGACAGCACCTAACGCGGAGGTATTGTTTGAACGCTGGACGGACTCAGGCGATGAAATCAAGAATGCTTCCAAATTGATTGTGGGGCCAGGTCAGGGTTGCATTTTTGTTTATGAAGGAAAAGTGGAAGGTATTTTCCAGGAAGAAGGTATTTACAATCTTGAAACGGGGAATGTGCCATTCTGGACGAATATCAAAAATGCGCTCTACAACTTTGAGTCATTTCATAAGGTAGGGCTTTTCTTTTTCCGGAAAGCTGATCTATTGAATCAACGCTGGGGTACGCCTTCACCCATTACCTACCAGGATCCGAAATACAAATTCCCGGTAGGGCTTGGCGCCTTCGGCAATTTCTCTTTCCGTATTACGAAAGCAGTTGATTTTTTCCGTCAGGTAGTAGCGGGACAGCCGGTATATACGGTTCGGGAAATACAAAAAGTATTGTTGTCACGCATTACGCAACCGATGAGTGACTACCTGGCGAACGCACAGTTTGGTTATTCAGAAATTGATAAGCACCGCAATACGATTGCCAGCTTTTGTACAGAAGTTTCAAGGCCCATATTTGAAGGTTTGGGGTTTGAACTGCTTGACCTGCGCATTGAAGGAACCAATTTTGATGAGGCCACGCAGGGCCGTATTGGCCGTATTGCAGACATGAGCGCAGAAGCGCAGGCATTGAAGGAATTGGGTATTGACTATGCGCAGCACCAACAGTTGCAGGCAATGCGTGATATGGCCAGGAATGAAGGACAGGGAAATACAGGCATGCAAATGGGTATGGGCATGGAAATGGGAAAGCTTTTTGGTCAGTTAATGGGTCAACAAATGCAAACGCCATCAGTGACGCCCGGCAACAATACTCCTGCTGCAGCAGATGACCCTATGGAAAAACTAGGCAAGCTTAAAAAGATGTTCGAGACGGGCCTGATCAATGAACAGGAGTATGCTGCCAAAAAGCAAGAGATACTGTCGCAATTGTAAGCCACCCACCAATATCAGTATATAAATGAATCTTAACGTTTATTAAAACCCAACATTTTATGGAAGAAAGGTATTCGCTCATGGACCACAAAGCAAGTTTCAAGACGCAGGGAATGAAGGAATTCTCTGAAAAGGTATTGGATTACATTGATAAGGGAATTGACCGGAATGTAACGGAGGTAGAATCGCTGAAGCAAATTGTGTCAAAGTACAAAGGGAAGAAAGTACAGCTGGTAACTACAGCACGCCCATCCGGGGATTTTAATTGTTCGGCAATTGAGGTGCTGGATTGGACTGAGGCTAAAGGCAAGGAGCTACCGATCTATAAACGATTCCTGCAGTCTCCTTTCACTGCTGATTATGTTCCGTTTGGGTATAAACTCAATGGTGACGGAAAAGAAACGCTTTATCTGTGTGAAATACTGGATACACCCTCTCCGTGGATCAGGTGTTATAATCATGAAAGCAGTGACCGTTGGGTGGGCCATTATTTTGGCAATTCGATCCGGAATTGCGCTATCATTCCATACACTATACCTGAGCATCTTATTGGTAAGGATGCGTTCAAACTGGTGGCTGAACTGGAAGCATTGGCTAATGAAAACAATGAAGCAAACATCAAAGCAGCAGGATTTGAAAACCTGGCGCATGTGAAATATGCCATTGAATCGGCCAGGGGAAATATCCAGGAGGGGATGGCTGAAGCACAGGCAGTGCTGGATGAGGCCAATAAGAAATTGAAGGAAGAGATGAACCAGCATATTGATGCAGCCAAAAAGGGAGGATTACTTGATCCTATCGAGGGCATTGGTATGGAAGACTGGGCTGCAGCCAACGTAAAAATTGCCAACGGTATGCCGCTTGATGAGGTACTGAAAATATTAGGTACTGAAAAACCGATCTGGGATAAGGTTTCAGCGGATTGGATGGCACGTATGTCTCAGGACAGCACATTCGCGATCTCGAAGGTGTATGGTGATGCATTTACGAACCCTAATATCGGAAAATTTGCGACTGCCGGAGGGGCGGCTGCGCCAGGCAATGGAGCAGTGGAGAAAATAAAGAATGATTTTGATCTCTATATTAAGATCATGTGCCATCAGAATATGGCGAGTACGCAAGGTATTGATGCGAATGCAGTTTTAAAACAATACGGACTTACAGCTGCAGACTGGGGTATGATTGGTGGGCATTGGGCTCCTCAAATGGGTAGCAACCTGGAACTGGCCATGAAGATGTCGCCATTGATGGAAAAATATAATGCTGAATTTGCTACGGCCAAAGCCGGTGATGATATCAACTTTTAAACCGGCCTATTCAGTTGATAATAAAAAAACAGGCCGTCAAAAAGACGGCCTGTTTGAGACTATGAACACTTACGGGAAGATACTTACAACTACAAACACGCCTTCGACTGGCTCAGGCTGACATTTCTTAAGCCCGCTGCCTGGCGGGTGCTTTGCGCTTTCCCTTCAGGGCTTCGTCGATGGCTTTACTCAGGCCATCGAAAGTGGGTTTACCGGTAAAGAGCTGGTCATTGATAAAAAATGTGGGTACGTCTCTTACACCCAATGCCAGTCCATCCATCAGATCTGCGCGGACTGTCCAGCCATAGAAGGAATCAATGAGGCGATTTAGAAAATGCTTGTCAACAACACCTGCATCGCGGCTATGTTCTTTCAAGCTTGCGCTGCCCAGGTGTTTGCGATTGTGGAACAATAAATCGTGCATTTCCCAGAATTTACCGGACTGCGCTGCACCCACCGCCGCTTCTGCGGCTTTGTGAGCCCGCTGGTGTATTTGGGTGAGGGGGAAATGCCGGAAATTGAACCTCACCTGATCGCCATAGCCATGGAGAAGCTTTTTTACCACTTCATGGGCTTTGGCGCAGGCCTCGCTTTCGTAATCACCGAATTCGACCAGTTTCACCGGAGCACTGGCAGGTCCCTGCCAGATATCTTTGGGTGCAATGATCTCGATGACTTTAGGTCTATTGTTTGCTGCCATATTGTAGGTCCTTTGTTTACTTGTTTATGTATCCTGTTGTGGCTTCGTCAGGCTCAACCTGGCAGCCTTATACAGGAAAATGCACAGATAATCAATGGATTACCTGTGCTATAAATGAAAAGCCATTCCGCTCGTGGCAGAATGGCTTTGGTATTATGTTATATAGACGGTTTTAGCGGCCTATAGGTTGTACTGCTTAAGAAGTGATGTGGTTGGGCACTTCATTTCTGAATACCACTACCCCATCGAATACATCCACGAGTACGGGGTGGGTTTTATCAATATCGCCAGCCAGTATCTTTTTGGACAACTTGTTGACGATCTCTTTTTGTATGAGCCTTTTAAGCGGTCTTGCCCCGAATTGAGGATCAAACCCGTTTTCGGCCAGGAAATCGATCGCATAATCACTGAACTGCAGGTCGATGCCATTATCGGCTACCATTTTTCTCAGGTTGTTGAGCTGAATAGTGATGATACCCCTGATCTCTTTTTTGAGCAATGGCTGGAACATGATGACCTCATCTACACGATTCAGGAACTCAGGGCGGATGGTTTGCCGCAGGAGGTTCATAACTTCCACTTTCGCCTTATCGGTAGCTTCTTCGAAGTTGCGTTCATTTACACCCTCAAAAGCTTCCTGTATAAGGTGACTGCCTATATTGCTGGTCATGATGATGATGGTATTCTTAAAGTTTACCACACGGCCTTTATTGTCTGTTAACCGGCCATCGTCCAGCACCTGAAGCAGCACATTCCATACATCGGGGTGAGCTTTCTCAATTTCATCGAGAAGGACTACGCTGTATGGTTTGCGCCTTACTGATTCAGTAAGTTGTCCACCTTCATCGTAACCCACATATCCCGGAGGGGCGCCTACCAGCCGCGACACCGTATGCTTTTCCTGGTACTCACTCATGTCAATGCGCGTCATCATACTTTCATCGTCGAAGAGGTATTCGGCCAGGGCTTTGGCCAGTTCCGTTTTACCTACACCGGTTGTACCGAGGAAGATGAAGGAACCGATAGGCTTCCTGGGATCTTGCAAACCTGCGCGACTACGGCGGATAGCATCCGCTACAGCGGTAATAGCTTCGTCCTGTCCTACCACACGTTCATGGAGATGATCTTCGAGCTTTAACAGTTTTTCTTTTTCACTCTGCAACATACGCGTTACCGGAATACCGGTTGCTTTGGCCACATTCTCTGCAATATCTTCCGCATCTACTTCCTCTTTCAACAAACGCTTTTCATTGATCCCGTCTAACTGTACTGATAGATCCTCTATGATCTTCTCCTGTTCTTTGATCTTGCCGTAGCGTATTTCAGCTACCTTACCGTATTCGCCATTGCGTTCAGCCTGTTCAGCTTCGAGCTTTAACTGCTCAATAGCTGCTTTGGCATTTTGTACTTTATCTACAATTTCTTTTTCTGCTTTCCATTTTGCTTTGAAAGTATCACGCTCTACGCTCAGGTTGGCTATTTCTGTATTGAGCTCCCGGAGCTTGTATTCATCATTCTCACGTTTGATGGCTTCGCGCTCAATTTCCAACTGGCGTATTTGTCTTTCGAGCTTGTCGAGCTCTTCGGGCATACTGTTCATTTCCAGGCGCAGCTTGGCTGCACTTTCATCGATCAGGTCAATAGCCTTATCGGGCAGGAAACGATCGGTAATGTACCGGTGAGACAATTCCACAGCGGCAATGATGGCTTCATCCTTGATGCGCACATGGTGGTGGGTTTCATAGCGGTCTTTCAACCCACGCAGGATGGAAATGGCATCTTCCACATTGGGCTCTTCTATCATTACCTTCTGGAAACGACGTTCCAGGGCTTTATCTTTCTCAAAAAACTTCTGGTACTCATTGAGGGTGGTAGCACCTATGGCTCTCAACTCACCTCTTGCCAGAGCCGGTTTGAGGATGTTGGCAGCATCCATAGCGCCTTCTCCACCTCCTGCTCCTACGAGGGTATGTATTTCATCAATAAAGAGGATGATCTCGCCATCGCTCGTACTTACTTCTTTTACTACGCCTTTCAACCTTTCTTCAAATTCTCCTTTGTATTTGGCGCCGGCAATCAACTGACCCATATCGAGGGCATATATGATCTTGCTTTTCAGGTTTTCTGGCACATCACCATTCACGATGCGCATGGCCAATCCTTCTGCAATGGCTGTTTTACCTACACCGGGCTCACCCACCAGTATGGGGTTGTTCTTGCTGCGGCGGGATAAGATGTGGAGGGTACGCCTGATCTCTTCATCTCTTCCGATCACAGGGTCCAGCTTACCCTGACGCGCCATTTCATTTAAGTTCTTGGCATATTTATTCAGGGCGTTGAACTGTGTTTCCTGGGTTTGACTCTTAATGGTATCGCCTTTGCGCAAGTCCTTCGTAGCTGCTACCAGTCCTTTTTCTGTAAGGCCGGCGTCTTTCAGCAACCTCGCGGTATTATCGCTGCCTTGAATAAGGGCCAATAAGAGGTGTTCTACACTTACAAACTCATCGCCAAATTGCTTGAGGGTATTTCCTGCCCGCAGGATGGCGTTGTTGGCATCACGGCCAATAGACTGAGCCGGCTGTGCGCCGCCATTTACTTTGGGCAGTTTATCAATTGCTTCATCCAGCTTGGTCTCCAGGAGATTGACGGACACATTATTTTTCTTCAACAGGTAATCCACGGGAGAATCTTCCTGATCGAGGAGGCTCTTCAGCAGGTGCTCTGTTTCTATATTCACATTCCCACTATTAAAAGCGATCTGTTGCGCCTGCGCAATCACTTCCTGAGCTTTGATAGTAAAATTGTTCAAATTCATAGTCTCTTCTTTTTTGAGTGTTGGTTTCTGATCACTGAACCGGGAGGGGTTAAAAGACCTTTTTTCTGCGGAGACTTCAAAGGTGACACCTTTTTACAAAAGTGTTGTCTTTGGCCTGCCTAAAAATCTCATTAATAATAACATTGCGCCAACCCTTCAGGTTCAGTTACCGTAACTTCCAATAACTTTAGCCCTTATCACAAATCACAATCCAACCAAAATTTCCGGCATTTATGTCAGTAAAAATCCCCCAAACCTGTCCAAAGTACAGTCTATTTCTGTTTTTCCTGTTATTGTTGCAGCTTGCTCAGGGGCAAACTGATTTCAGCCGGGTGGACCAGTTGTTGGAAAAGAACAAGAAGTTATTGGGTAACAATGTGGTAGCCCTGGTTTGGAAAGATGGCAAGATCATCTATCAAAAGGAGATCGGTACGGATTTCACGGCCAAAACACAGGCGCCGATTGCCAGTTGCAGTAAATGGCTCACAGCAGCCACGATTATGACGCTGGTAGATGAAGGAAAAATATCACTGGATGACCCCGTAAGCAAGTACATCCCGGTACTGGATAAATACATGAAGGGCTATATAACGATCCGGCAGTGCCTGGCTCATACCACGGGCATTGATGGGAAAGGCGGGCTGGCTGGCATTTTACAACGCAAAAAATTCGAGTCGCTGGCAGCAGAAGCGGACGCTATTGCTGCCAAAGAGATCTCCAATAATCCGGGCAAAGAATTTGCCTATGGCAGCAGCGGCCTTAACCTTGCAGCCCGGGTAGCTGAGATAGTCAGTAAAAAGGATTTCAGCAGGCTGGTACAGGAAAAGATCACGCGTCCTTTAAAAATGCGGGCCACAACTTTCGTTAATGACAATGGCAATGCGCCCAATCCCTCCGGCGGAGCTCAATCGAGTGCACTTGACTATATGAATTTCCTGATCATGATCCTGAATAAAGGGGTCTTTGAAGGCAAACGTGTGTTGAGTGAAGAATCGATCGGCGAAATGCAGAAGAATCATTTTCCCGGACTGCCGGTGAAATTCACTCCGAAGGTAGCCGAGGGCTTTGAATACGGACTGGGAGAATGGATACAGGAAAAGGATGCCAATGGCAACAGCACAGTGGTAAGCAGCCCTGGTCTTTTTGGCACCTGGCCTTATGTAGACAAATGCCGCCAATATGCTGCTATCATTTTTGTAAAGACAATATTGGGTGAGCAGAAGAAGGATCTTTATCTCCAATTCAAAGAGGCAGTTGATGAGCAAGTTGGCGAATGCAAGTAAGAAGCTAGTGGTAAGTGGCGAGTAGCAAGTAGTACACACCACTCGCTACTAGCTATTTACCACTTGCCGGTTATTTAGTTTACAAACTTTGTTGCAGTCTATATTTCCAATCTGTGTAAATGTCTTGATATTGTTGTTGCAATCCTTTCTCCGGTTCCAGTTTTTTGATAACGTTCATTCCGGTGAAGCAGGATACAAAGTCGGGATAGATGCCTGCTCCTACGCCAGCTGCACGGGCGGCGCCGGCAGCACCATCTGTATTGTACAATTCTACTGTACAACCGGTAGTATTGGCAAACACGCTGCCAAATACATCGCTGAGGAACATATTTGCATAGCCCGCGCGGATGGTCTTTAACTGCATACCCATTTGCTGCATGATCTCCATGCCATACTGGAGGGAAAACACGATGCCTTCCTGTGCAGCCCTGGCCACATGGCCACGATCGTGCCGGTTGAACTGGAGGCCCTGCAGCATAGCACCCAGGTCTTTATTTTCCAATACACGCTCGGCCCCATTACCAAAAGGGAAGAAACTTAATCCATCGGCTCCAGGTGCAATAGCAGCAGCTTGTGCATTCATATCGGCATAGGAAGCATTGGCGAAGAAGTTCTTGCGCAACCAGCTATTGAGGATTCCTGTGCCGTTGACACAAAGCAGGATACCATAGCGGGGTTTTTCTTCTGTATGCGTTACGTGCACAAAAGTGTTGACCCTTGATTTGGGATCATACTCTACTTTATCTGTAACGCCGTATACGACTCCGGAAGTGCCAGCCGTGGCAGCCACTTCGCCGGGTTGTAATACATTGAGTGAATAAGCATTGTTGGGCTGGTCGCCTGCACGGTAGCTGACGGGAATACCAGCTTTAAGATTGAGTAAGCCAGCGGCTTCTGTGGTAAGGCGTCCCTGTTCGCCAAAGGTCGGTACAATGGCAGATAAAAGGCTTTCGTCTATACCGTAATAATCCAGCAATTCTTTGGCAACGGCCTTTGTTTTAAAATTCCACAGGATGCCTTCGGATAAGCCTGAAACCGTGGTGGTGGCTTCGCCGGTGAGCCGCAGGGCGATGTAATCGCCGGGCAACATGATCTTGTGTATCTTTTTATAAATGTCGGGCTCATTTTCTTTGACCCATTTGAGTTTGGAGGCAGTGAAGTTGCCCGGGGAATTGAGGAAGTTGGAAAGGCAGAAATCCTCTCCCAGTGCTTCAAATGCTTTGTTACCATAACCCACAGCCCTGCCATCGCACCAGATAATGGACGGGCGCAAGGGTTTACCCGCTTTGTCTACGCATACCAGGCCATGCATTTGGTAGGAGATGCCGATGGCGGCCACCTCATCGCCCTGAAAAGCTACCTGCTGACGTATTTTTTGTAAGGCATGCTGTAATTCCAGCCACCATCTGTCGGGGTCCTGCTCGGCAAAGCCGGTTTTAGGGGCATCCATGGGCATTTCTTCGGCAGGGGAAAATGCCGTAGCGGCAATCTTTCCGTTTGCAATCTCTATTAAAGCAGCCTTTACGGAGGAAGAACCAATATCGAAACCGAGTAAATATTTCACAATCGCTTTTTATTTAATGAAGTAGCGGTAATTTTCTACCGGGTAGCCAATTTAGGCAATTTATCGGGCCGGGGGAACAATTTACCTTCAAATAATACCCGGAGCAAGGGACAGGGGGATAAAATGATACAATAAGGACAATTTAAACATTCTTCATTATGTACGAATCCAGATACAAGCCATTGGCTCCACGCAAAGTATTTTACCTGCGCGTAGTGAATAACCTGCTTATAGGGACAATCATACTGGGTATTTCGCTATTAATTGGCATCCTGGGTTTTCATTATACGTGTGATCATATCCGCTGGCTGGATGCCTTTCACAATGCTTCGATGTTATTGTCGGGCATGGGGCCCGTATTGGATAACCTGTGTGATACAGGTATCTGGTTCTCTTCCTTCTATGCCTTGTTCAGCGGAGTAGTGTTCATTACCAATATAGGCTTTATACTCGCTCCTGTGATCCATCGTTTCTTTCATAAATTGCACCTTCGGGAAACGTAAGTCCGGGAAGCTGCGAGCCATGAGCTGCGAGCTTCGAGCTAATACATGAATACCATCGAACAACATACTACATTAATTAAAACCTATGCAGCACAGCTGGGGTTTGACTATTGTGGTATTGCGAGGGCGCAGCGACTGGATGAAGACGCCCGGCGGCTGGAAAACTGGTTGCAGCAGGGCATGCATGGTTCGATGCAGTATATGGAAAATCATTTTGAGTTGCGGATAGACCCCACCAAACTGGTACCCGGCGCTCAATCGGTGATCACGCTCCTGTTGAATTACTACCCGGCAGAACAGCAGGAGCCGGATTCGCTGCAGGTTGCCAAGTATGCCTACGGGAAAGACTATCATGAGGTAATCCGGGAAAAGCTCAACCGGCTGCTTGCCCTGATACGGCTCCATATTGGGGAAGTACAGGGAAGAGGGTTTGTAGATTCGGCCCCGGTATTGGAAAGAACCTGGGCACAACGGAGTGGCCTGGGATGGATTGGGAAGAACGGTAACCTGCTCACGAAACAGGCAGGTTCTTTTTTCTTTATCGCTACACTGATTACAGACCTGCCGCTGCAGTATGATGATCCTTTTGCCAAAGATTATTGCGGCACCTGCAGAAAATGCATCGATGCCTGCCCGACAGATGCGATCCTGGACAATAAGGTGGTGGATGGCAGTAAGTGTATTTCGTATTTCACCATTGAACTAAAAGACAAGCTGATCCCGGGAGAGATGAAGAACAAGTTTGACAACTGGTTCTTTGGGTGTGATACCTGCCAGGATGTATGTCCCTGGAACCGGTTTGCGCAGGCTACGCAGGAGGCTGAATTCTCACCGATACCGGAACTGCTTCATTTTACAACTGCAGAATGGCAGTCATTGACAGAAGACGCTTTCAAAAAGATATTCCGTCATTCTCCGCTTAAGCGATCCAAATTCTCGGGCATTCAACGGAATCTGACTTTTGTACAAAATACCTATGATGGAGAAGGCGCTGGTGAATAAGAAATACAAATTGCAGAAAGTAGCTGGCAAGGGCGGCTGGACCTTTATTGCTATTAAAGAAATAACACCAGACCAGCGGGGTAAATATGGCATGGTAAAGGTGAAAGGATTTATTGATGATTATGAACTGAAGGCTTATAACCTGATGCCCATGGCGAATGGCGCTATGTTTATGCCCGTAAAAGCTGATATCCGTAAGAAGTTAAAAAAGGGAGAAGGGGATACCGTAAAGCTGGTGTTGTATGCCGACGAAGAACCACTGGAAATACCGGCTGAGTTACTGGAATGCCTGCGGGATGAACCGGCTGCTCACCAGGTATTTTATGCCTTTCCGGAAAGTGAGCAAAAGCAATATATTGACTGGATTTACAGCGCCAAAAAAGAAGAAACCCGGATAGAACGGTTGGCCGAAACCATTAACCGCCTAAGCCGGGGTTTAACATTACGACAGAACACTAGCAGTGAATAGCAATTATTATCAGATCTTGTATCCTACTTTTATCGAGAACCTGTTTAGCTTGTACTTATAAGTAGCTGCAAAATAAGTATACTCGAGGTCTTTAAAACTATAGCCCAGGCTTATCAGCAGGGCCTTCTTATTTTTCAACCCCATATAATACCCGGCCCCTACATCATAATAGAGACCGGGATCATAATCCTTCGAGGCATAATCATCTTTATTGTATTTCTTTTCTGCGGAAAATTGTATTCCTCCGTCGGCGTACAGAAATGGTGTGGAGCCTTTTGCCGACAGGCTTTTACGGATATCCACGAATAAGGGGACAGTTTTAGCTCTATAGGTATCCAATCCTACACCAACACCCAGAAACCATGTTTTGTAACGGAGGCCGTTGATCGTTTGCAATAAGAGGCCATTGTCATGTTCCCCGGTGGCAATTCCAAACTGATTGATGGAAGTAAACCCAATGGAACTGATTTTTTCAGGCTTTGCTGCTGCATCTGACTGCGCCAGGCTACTTACCCCGAGGCCGCACAAAATGGCCGTTATCAAAGTATACTTTCTGAACATTCCGTTACTTTTTATCGAGGGTAATTTTACTTAGCAATTTAATATTACTCACGTCAGCATAGTTGAATTGGTACAACCCATCCTTAGCTACCACGAGCGCACGTTTATTATAGGCAATAACATCATAGGCATCGATACCTTCTATTCGTTTCAGGAGCTTGAGGTCGCTCACATTGGTAGCATCGTATACCTTTACACCGTCCTGACCATCACATATAAATAAGAGGTTATTGTCTTTGGACAGTCCATGAGGATTGGTCATGGGATACACCTTCACCATGGAAGGACTGATGGGATTGATAATATTCAGTACTTCCAGTTGATTGGTAAATCCCTGGCAGGCGGTACCTGAACGGAGTGTTACGTACGCGTATTCATCATCGGCAATAACGGGATCACAGCTGCGTACATGGGAGAAAGTGCCCAGTGCGGCAGGAGCAGCGGGGCTTGTTACATTGTATATGTACATGCCGGAGTTTGACCCAATGAACAATTTATCTTTGAAAGGAAAAATGGTTTCGATACCCCAATTATTGAGATTTGTCTTGGCTACATAAGTTGGCTGTTGTGCAGCAGTTACATCAAAAGTATTCAACGAATTGTTGGAAACGGTATACAGGTAATTATTGATGAGGGTGAACCTGGCCATCGAACCTCCCTGACCACCGCCTAAACTGGCTGTGGCGTAATTGCCTTGTTTATCGGCACTGGACATAGCATAAAAAGTTTCATAGAGGTATTGGTAGGTATCACAGTCTACCGTAGTATCTTTTTGCTTCCAGTCTACCACTACTCTTACAGAATCAGTATTTACATTTCCTGCGGAAGAATAATAAATGCTACGATGAGGGAATACGTTGTTGAGGAAATTCTTAGCTACTACATCCTGTGGATTGCTGATATCCAAAGTAACCAGGTCGCTCCAGGAGTCAGCATATAAAGTATTTCCTTTTACAGCGAGGTCAACATTGCCTGGTATATTCACGAAAGCAATATTCTTTGGTGAAGCTGGATCTGTGTTGTCAATGATGTGGATGCCTTTTTGCTGTTCATTCAGGAAGATATACTTACCATATATGTATAATTTCCCTGGCGCCTTCAATGGCTGCGGAGAATTACTTTTCATATCTCTCCTTACTTCAGTCAGGGTTTTATATACAGGAAGATAGATAGTATAGGTACGCGTACAATGGTCTTTAAGGCAGCTGCTCATGGAAAGCAGGCATAGCAATGACATTGCCCATAAAAGGGTGCTTTGGTTATTCCGCGTCATAAAAAAGGGTTTTGTATTTGACAGCGGAACAGGAAAGAGCGTTGCCTTCTCTGTTTATTTTTTTAACAATACAGTAGCACGTAAACCTACAGACCACAAATGCTGACCGGTAGAATACTCTTTCTGCAACAAAGGACTGATGTTATAACGCATGACGGGTCCTACAGACAGCGGATGAGCCGACTGGGAAAATAGTTGAATATTAAAACCAGTAGATGCTACCCACTGCACCTTATTAAAGAGTGCATTGTCTTTGTAATAAACGCCACCCAATCCATCATAATGCAATGCATTGGTGTTGATCAGTTTTGAAACAGAGAAACCTGCATCCCATGTAATAGGCAGGCGTTTGCCTTTATTCAGCTGGGTATGTAAGGTTACGGGCAACTCAATGAAGTGGTAGCGGTTAGTATAATCCTGGGTGTTATTAGCGTCATAATAAGAAGATACCAACTGGGAGGTAGAAGGCGCGCGATTGACCGTTCTGTTATTGTTTACTTTAGTTCCTACCACCTGGCGGGCGCTGAGATAAGTATATTGTAATCCCACTGATAAACTTAAACGTTTGGACAATGTACGGCGTGCAAACCCTCCAAAGGAATAAGCAGGTCCCATGGTAAGGGAAGATGCTTTATTTACGGGACGCGGGAACTGGGGCGCAAAGTTGACGGCATTATTGAATTGAGGTGATGCCAGATCGGCTACGGGCGAATTACTGCTTTTCAGGAAACCAAACAATCCTCCTTCGGTAACGCCTGAATAACCTCCTTCTGCCTGTACACCAAACTGCCATTTGGAAGCACCTTTCTTCTTAGGCTGATCTACCTTTACTATTGTGGCTGGTGCAGGCGGTGTGGCAGTTATTGACTGTGTGCTGTCTTTCGCCAAGCTATCAACCGGCGTTACCAGGGTGAGGCTGCTATCGATAGCTGGAGTCAATGCGGCCACTGCTGTTGAATCCTCAACAGGCTGCTGTGTATTATTGCTGGTTACTGTTGCTGTATTTTGATCTTTATCAACTACCGGCTCCTGTACCGGTGTAGCTGTTTTATCCTTTACTATCAGAGGTGCAGCAGCAGGCCGTTGGTTGTACTTTTTAGGTCTTTTGATGTGTTGTTTCGCCAGTTTGGATACAGCTGTTTTGTTTTCGCTGTTAAATCCTTTGCTCTTTGGCGATGGGCCGGTAACAGGCTGGGTTGCTGGCTGATGATTCGCTTCTGCCTGACTGGTGCGGGCAGGATCAGGGGCAATTGCAGGTGATGTTTCACCGGTTGTTACTTTGTTGGCCAGGGTCTGCTCATGTGTAATTGAATCGGTTGATGCTTGTGTTTGTGTAGATCCTTTTGTCGATAGTTTATTATTTGGTGTGGTAGAGGTTGATGGAATAGATTGTTTTACCAGTTCCTGTGAAGCAGGCCTGGAGGTTTGGTTCATGGCAAAATAGCCACCTGCTCCCAGCATAAGGAGGGCTATGGGCAGCCATAATATCATGCGGCGGCGGTGTTTATCCCTTCGGATATTTTTCTCCACCTCCATCCACACAGCGTCAGATGGGCGCAATTTCAATTGCTCCAGCCTGATCTTTACCTGTTTCTCAAAATCATGGTCGGACATACGTTTCATTTTTTGTTTCCATATTTTGCTTTCTCAACCAGGTGATGAGCAAAGCACGGGCACGGGCATATTGTGAACGGGAAGTGCCTTCGTTGATGCCGAGCATTTTCCCGATTTCTACATGAGAAAAACCTTCCACTGCATGGAGGTTAAAAATAGTCTGGTATCCAGTTGGCAACTGCCTTATCAGTTCTGCCAGGTCTTTTGCAAGTAATTTTACTTCAGGATTATCAGCCGACACTGGGTGCAGGCTGGTGTCGAAGTAAGCGAGGTCGGTTTGGTAGCGGCTGTTCTTCTTGAGGTAATTAAGGGCTGTATTAACCATAATACGTCGTATCCATCCCCCTAACTCGCCTTCAAACTTATATTGATCCAGGTGTTTGAATACTTTGATAAATCCTTCCTGAAGTACATCTTCCGCATCGGTCATAGATTTGGTATACCGATAGCAAATACCGAGCATCCCCTCGGCAAAATGCTCGTAGAGCTGTCGCTGGGCATCCGGTCGCCCCTTTAAACATTCTTTAACCAGCCTATTATAGTCCATCTCTGTACAACACGTGACAGTTTGCAAAGGTTATTCGTTGCACCCCGGTGCATTTTGGTTTTACAGGTACACCCGGCTCAGGATGGCAGAAGAGTCTTTACCTTTGCCATCCTATGCTAAATTCATTGAAAGCCAGGGACAAACAGGTGATCTGGCACCCGTATACCCCACAAAAATACATGCCTGATCCAATTCCCATAGTAAAAGGTGAAGGAAGTTATTTAACTGATGCAGACGGCAATCGTTACCTGGATGCCATCAGCAGTTGGTGGGTGACCATCCATGGACATGCGCACCCTTATATTGCAGAAAAACTATATGAGCAGGCTAAGACCCTGGAACAGGTGATTTTTGCCGGTTTTACGCATGAACCGGCGGTAAGGCTGGCCGAGCGCCTGCTGGGCGTATTGCCGGGCGATTTTTCCCGCGTCTTTTATTCAGATAACGGTTCCACAGCTACAGAGGTGGCCCTGAAAATGGCACTTCAATACTGGTGGAATAAAGGCAATCAAAAGCGCAATAAAGTATTGGCTTTCAACAATTCATACCATGGTGACACTTTTGGGGCCATGAGTGTGAGCCAGCGAAGCATATTTACGAAGGCTTTTGATGAAAAACTGTTTGAGGTGGTGTTTGTGGATGCGCCGGGAGGCGGGAGCCAGGAGTGGGAAAATCTGCCCTGGAATGAAGTGGCCTGTATTATTTATGAGCCGCTGGTGCAGGGTGCGGGGGGAATGCTGATGTATGAGCCAGCCGGATTGAATGCCCTGTTGAAAAAATGCCATGCAGAAGGGGTGATTTGTATTGCCGATGAAGTGATGACGGGTTTTGGCAGAACGGGTAAACTGTTTGCCTCGGCCTATATGGAGGAACAGCCGGATATCATTTGCCTGTCCAAAGGACTTACAGGAGGCACAATGGCGCTGGGTGTTACGGCCTGTACCCACCGGATCTACGAGGCATTCCTGGAGGAAGATAAGCGGAAGACATTCTTCCATGGCCACTCTTTCACCGCCAATCCACTGGCCTGTGCCACCGCACTGGCAAGCCTCGACCTGTTGCAAGAAAAAAGTTGCCTGAACAATATAGACCGGATAGGCAGGCAGCACCAGGCATTCGCCGCTTCGCTGGCCAAAGATTTCCCGGATTCCACCAAAAATATCCGGTGCCTGGGGACGCTCTTCGCCTTTGAAATAGTGCAGGGAAAGGATGAATACCTCAACTCGATCAGCCGGGAGATCACGGAAAAAGCACTGGCGCGAGGGGTTTACCTGCGCCCACTTGGGAATACGGTATACCTCATGCCCCCCTATTGCTTCACCGCCCAGGAACTGGATAAGGTGTACGGGGTGATCCGGGAAATATTGGCTTCTCCGCTATCCTGAATTTGTGCAACAACCTCCTGCACCAATCCGGGAGGTGCAGCTCCAACACAGCCTCCTCCCGCTTCCCTTTCGGAGAAAGAATGGATGCCACCCGGATCAAGCATTCCAGTAGAAAGCCATAAGTAAGCCAGTAGTAAGATAATAGTAAGCCAGTAGTAAGACGGCAGGCCTCAAATGCAGGCCTGTAGCGGATTACACTCTTTAGAGTGAGTAAGAAAGGTATATAAGTAGCAGTATATCAAGGCATTAAAGAATTAAAGGTTGTTTAAACAAGTATTTTTCTCAGGCCGCTTGCCGGACAGCCACCGCTATTGTCCTTTCAAAATAGGTAAAAGTTTACCGCAGGCAACAGGGTCACTTTCTCCCATTCAATTTACCATTTTCAGGCCATTTTCCGTCGATCAACCACATTTAAAAAGGTGTATTAGCTTTCCATCGTCATGTATTCCAGGTTGCCTTCTTCATCGGTATTAATAACCACCAGGTAATTGGTCAATTCAGTTCCGATTGAATAATCAAAGATGGCAAATTGGTCTTCGCTGTCGGGATACAGGCCCATTCTCACCAGGTGGAGTTGCTTGACCAATTGTTTTTCAGGATCTACTGCCTTGTTCTCAAAATCAACGAGCGGGGCCAGGGCCTCGCGGTCAATTTCTTCCAGGTGATGCTGGACATAGGTTTTTACCGTATCGGCTTCCTCGTCATCATAATCTTCTTCAATATAAACCTTGTTCTTAGCATCCAGTTCAGCAATCTTTTCGATAAACTCCTTCACCTTATCCAGGCGTTGGACGCCAATGGTTTTGTTTTCAAAATTCAGGTCTATCTGAAAATCGTGACCATTAAAGGTGATGTCAACATCATAATATTCTTCCAGTTTGGAGGTATCGATTTGTCCGAAATGCGGCAAAGTATATTGAGCCATGCAGCTATAATTTTAAGAGAGGAAAGATAAGTATAAAACTAAAGAAGCGATCCCGGGGGATCGCTTTTTCATATTTGCATAACATAGTGCCTTATAATTTAATGGGCACAGAAACCTGTGTTTTGTCCCACTCGATGATCAGGTCATTTTTAGGCGTAAAGCGGATGGTGAGTTGCTCCACCACAGCATCCAGCTTTTTAGCAGGTACAGTTACCTGGAGTACGTCGTGGCCTTTGATCTTTTCATAACCATAAGCGCCCCACTGGCCCAGTTCGCTGTTGAGGATGATGGTCCATTCTTTTTCATTGGGGATAGTGAACAGGTTATACCTGCCCGCTTTAACTGGTTTGCCACCGAAAGTAACATCCTTGGGGAAGGTGATCATGGTAGCAGAATCGGCACCGGTACGCCAAACTTTACCGTACTTCTCGAGGCCACCGAATATTTCACGGCCTTTTTTGTAAGGACGACCATAATCAACTACAATACCATTGTGCGTTATGTGCTCATGCGGGCTTTTTTGAGCGATTGCATCGGTTGTAACGAACATACTGCCGGTGATTGCTATGGCGGCAAGGAACAATAGCTTTTTCATATTATCATGTTTATTTAGTGAAATGAATATAGTGGATCAGGGTGTGGTTTCCAGCTTTTTTTTGAGTTCCGCCAGAGATTGCTCCATCGGCGGTCCTAATTGCTTATCAAAAATGATGCTACCAAACTTTTCCCAGGGGTACCATTTTAAATAAAAGTCAAAATACCATTGAACCACAGTGGTATTGTCGGCGGTATAGAGGGTAAATCCGCTGCCAATTTCCCGGCCGGTTTCCAGGCGCCAGGTGGTAGTGATGGTATCGGTATTGGCGCGCACTAATAGCACCTGCAATCCATCGCTGGTAAATCCATTCTGGCTATACCAGGGATTGGTCCTATCCGGTGCATTGATCAGGGCATTCCAGGGTTGCCACCGGCGCAGATCAGACAGGTGAGCAGCAATGCTGTCTTTGGGCGCATTGATATTGATCGCACGGGATATACGCACATGTGCAGGAAAAAGCAGGGATATGAGTAGTATCACTACAAACAACCCTACAATACTGATCAATCCTAATTTTACAAAACGCATATTGGAAATTTATATAGGGACGATTACTCCCATTTGAATACTTTGATAGCCGCTACATAACTGATCACACCCCAGATAGCCAAAACGCCCAGTTGCTTACCGCAATCTGTCAGGTGGGCGCCTTCGAAAGCGATATTACGCATGGCATCGTTCATATGGGTAAGAGGCAGTACCCGGCAAATGGGTTGCAGCCAGGACGGGAAATTATCGATGGAAAAGAAAGTACCTGCCAGCAGGAATTGCGGTAAGGTAAACAGGTTGGCCAGTGGCGGGATCACACTTTCATTTTTGGCAACACCACTAACGACAAAGCCAAAACCCATGAACACGAGCAATCCTATAAAGCTCAATATGAGCAATTCAATGAAAGTAGTGAAGCCATGGATGAGGGTAAAATTAAAAATGTAGTGGCCTGCCAGTAAGATCACTACTGCGGTGATCAGTTGGAAGATCACCCGGCTCAATCCTTCACCCAATAAAATATAGGAACGCTTGATGGGTGTCGCAAAAAAGCGTTTGAGCACCAATGTTTGCCGCAGGTTGAAGAAGATGAAGGCTACGCCAAATACACCGGCACTCATGAGGGAGAAGCCGAGCTGGCCCGGTAATATAAAATCGATGGTGCGGTATACGCGGCCTGGAATTTCTTCTACATCCTTACTGATGGTAGCTACTGTTTTTCTTTCGGGGAATTCCTTTTCATCCATACGTTTGACGATGGATTCAAATATGGAACGTAATACCTGCAGGTTTTGCGGATTGACAGCGCCGGAGCTTTTGAAACTGATATTGTAAGCAGAAAGGGTATCCTTGCTTTTTTGAATATTTACAATGGCTGTGATGCGTCCCTTTTCGAGGTCTTCCATTAATTCCTTTTCCTCTTTTTGCACCGTGCGTACGCCAGTCACACTTTTTATAGCATGGTATACCATTGCCGTAGTATCGGTTCTTTTGTCAAAAGCAATACGCACATTGATACCTCCACCACCGCCTATAAACCCAAACACCAAAATAAAGATCATGGGAAAGGCAAAACTGAAGATCACAGCGCTGGGGCTTCTGAAAACAGCTTTCAGGCTGGCTTTGGTAATGGCCAGCATAGCCCGGAACTGATTATATGGTTGCGGCATAAGGGAGCGTCTGTTAATTGAGCAGCAAAACTAGCGTTTTAAGTCCGGAAGTCGGTAAAGTCGGGAAGTCAGTAAGTATGTTCGTAACGATCGAAGTCACTTCCGGACTTTCGGTCTTCCGGTCTTTCCGACTTTTTATTATTCAATTGTAAAATCAAAGGGCAACCGCGCCTGTGAAATACCCACCAGGGCCTTTGCCCGCTTCAGGGTATTGTAGGTCTTCATCCCCTCCTGCCCTATTTCTTCGCGAATTGCGCTGCTTTTGGCATTTTGCTGATAATTACCAAATATGACATCGAAGATATTGCGTGGTTCGGGAAACTCTTTCAAACTATAGCTGGTTACCTTGGCCAGGCGTGCCGCACTGGCAATAGCATCATCGAGCCCGCCTATCCGGTCTACCAATCCCAATTGCAAGGCCCTGGAGCCGCTCCAGATACGCCCCTGGCCAATGCTGTCTACAAACTCCATGGATAATTTCCGTCCATCGGCCACCCGTTGTTTGAAGCCATGGTAGATGGTATCTACATCGTTTTGCAGGTATTGTCTTTGTGCAGGAGAAAGCGGTTTGGTAACAGTAAGGGCATCTGCATCGGGCGAGGTTTTTACGCCATCGAAGGTCATACCCAGTTTGTCTTTGAAGAAACCTTCCATATTGGGCAATAACATGAATACGCCAATAGAGCCTGTAATGGTATTGGGCTGGGCAAAAATGCTATCGGCATTGCAGGAAAGATAATAACCGCCGGAAGCAGCCACATCACCGAAACTCACTACTACAGGTTTATCTTTCCGGGCGATGGTGATCTCGCGCCAGATATTCTCACTGGCCATGGCACTGCCACCACCAGAATTGATGCGGATGACGATGGCCTTTACTTCTTTATCCAGGCGTGCTTTACGAACGAGGTTGCGGTAAGTATCGCCACCAATGTTTTCCTGGTCTCCCTTTCCATCTACGATATCACCCTGAGCATAGATCACGGCAATATGTTCTTTGCCGGTTTGTTTATAATCTACGGCCATGGCATATTTACCCAGGCTAATAAAGTTGATCTTATCATACTTCCCTACATTCAACCTGTCTTTGATCTCATCTTTTACTTCATCGTCGTATTTCAATCCATCTACCAGTTTATACTTCACAGCATCTGCGGCAAACTGGACACTATTTTCATTGGCGTACTGGTGCAGGCTGCCGGTATCAGTTTTACGGGTAGCGGCTGTTTGCTGCAGGAAATGGCCATAAAGATCATTTAGGATCACGGATGACTGAAGGCGGTTGGCATCAGTCATTTTATCTTCCCGGAATGGTTCCGTAGCGCTTTTGAACTTGCCGGCATAGAATATCTGTGGTTCTATTTCCAGTTTCTGGAGTGTGCCTTTGAGGTAAACCATTTGCATGGCAAAGCCACGCCAGTCAACACCTCCTTTGGGATTGCAGTATACTTTATCAGCCACATTGGCGATGTGGTAAGCATTTTGAGGGATCACATCTGCATAGGCATAAATGAACTTGCCACCCGCTTTAAAGTCGAGCAGGGCATTGCGTATTTCGTCGCCGGCTGCAAAACCATTGCTGTTGGTATTACATTTAATATAAATACCTTTTACGGAGGAATCCGTTTTGGCATGACGGATCAACCGTATTACATCATATAAAGCAGGGGTACTGTATTGTTCCTTTCCTCCCAGGGCAGCCAGGGGATTCTCTATGCGCACTTCTTTATAGGCCTCGGCCAGATCGATCACGAGTACGGCCTTAGCACCCGTTTTTTCCTTTTGTGGTGTAGACAGCCCTGATACCCATCCGAGCATAATAAAAAATGCTAGCACGGTAAACACCAGCAAGGCGGTCAGTGAAGCCAGAAATATTTTAAGAAAGCTATTCATCAACAACTTGGTTTTATGCAAAATTCAAAGATATTTGACCCTTTGACAGCCTGCAATATATGAATAATGTGTATTTACTGATAGGCGGCAACGTAGGAAACAGGCTTGAAAACCTGCAACAGGCAATAATAGCCCTGAATCAAACCTGTGGCGATATTGTGCGTCAATCTTCCATTTATGAAACAGCGGCCTGGGGCAAAACAGACCAGCAGGCTTTCCTCAACCAGGCACTCTTATTGGTAACAAGGTTTACAGCGCCAGAACTCCTGCAGCATACGCTGGCAGCAGAAAACCTGCTGGGCCGGGTTAGGCAGGAGCGATACGGACCACGCATCATTGACATTGATATATTATTTTTTAATAATGATATCGTCCGGAAACCTGACCTTACAATTCCGCATCCTGAAGTACAGAACCGTCGTTTTGCGCTGACACCCCTGGATGAGCTGGCGCCAGGACTTGTGCATCCTGTACTGCAAAAGACGGTCCACCAGCTTCTGGAGGAGTGTAAGGATGAACTGGAAGTGAAGCGATGGGAGGTGTAATCGGAGTCCGAAAGACCGAAAGTCCGGAAGACCGAAAGTCTGAAAGCAACTGTGATTGTTACGAACATACTTCCCGACTTACGGACTTTACCGACTTACCGACTTTTCAAGTTTTCCACAAGTTGTATTCACCCCGCTAATGTGTGTAGCCATTTCCTTTATTTTGGCCTGCGTTGACGTTTCCCGCATACAATTATGAATTATCACTTTATAACCATCGAAGGCAATATTGGGGCGGGTAAAACCACCTTATCGCATTTACTGGCCAAGAAATACAATGCCCGCCTGATCCTGGAAGCCTTTGCGGACAACCCTTTCCTATCCAAGTTTTACGAAAACCCGAAGCAATACGCTTTTCCGCTGGAGCTTTTCTTTATGGCCGAGCGGTATAAGCAATTAAAGGAACTCATTCATACCAAGGACCTTTTTCAAAGTGTGACGGTCACCGATTATCTTTTTACGAAGTGCCTGCTGTTTGCCAAGGTGAACCTGCCGGAAGAAGAGTTTCGCCTGTACCAGAAATTATTTGAGATCATTCACCAACAGATACCGCAACCTGAAATATTGATCTACCTGCATGTGCCGGTCAACAAACTGCAAATGAATATCCGGAAACGTAACCGGCCTTATGAGCAGTCCATCCCGGATGAATACCTGTTCAAAATACAGGAAACGTATACTAATTATATCAAACAGCATAATCTAAAGACCTTGTTTGTGGATGCCAGCAATGCTGATTTTCTGGGCAATGAAAAACACCTGCAAGTGATCACAGACGCCCTCGAAAAGGACCATGAATACGGGCAACGATACCTTACGCTGCCGTAAGGATTGTGAAATGTTTTATTTTTGCGTCCATGGAACCTGATCTTCAAAGCCAGCACAGTCCTTTCGCCTCAGTCCGTATCAAGGAATTCCGCTACTTTATTACGCAACGTTTCTTCTTTATCATGGCCATGCGCATGACGGCTACGCTGGTATGGTGGAAGATGTATTTGCTCACAAAAGATCCGCTGCTGGTATCGCTGGTAGCTTTGTCGGAAGCCATTCCGGCCATTTCGCTGGCCCTGTATTCGGGCCATGTAGTTGATAAGAGTGATAAACGAACGCTGCTGCTCAAGACCATCATGCTTTACCTGCTGTGTGTAATCGGATTGCTGTTCATTACGCTGCAAAGTGTGGAAGCCAGCATGGGCAAACAGTTTGTACAATATGGCATTTACCTGATCATTTTCTGCACGGGCGTCACACGCTCTTTCTCCGGACCTACCTCCAGTTCTATCATGGCACAACTGGTGCCTAAAAATATTCTACCCAATGCTGTTACCTGGAGTTCCAGTACCTGGTTGTCGGCCTCTGTATTGGGGCATGGCTCTGCCGGTCTGTTGATCGCTTATGCAGGTTATACGCCTTCTTTCCTGATCATCATTACTTACCTCATCATAGCCACGGTTAGTGTATGGCTTATTAAGCCCAAACCGATCCTGCATGTAAATACGGATCAAAAGACCTGGGAGAGTGTAAAGGAAGGATTGAAATATGTATTTAAGACGAAAGAACTGCTGGGCGCGCTGACGCTGGATATGTTTGCAGTATTGTTTGGCGGCGCAGTAGCAATGATCCCCTTCTTCGCCGGTGAAATATTGCATGTGGGGCCCATTGGCTTTGGCTGGCTCAATGCGGCTGCAGATATCGGGTCTATTACGAGCATCATTATCCTGACCTTCTACCCACTTCGCCGTAAACAGGGGCTTATCCTGCTGTATGTGGTGGCAGGCTTTGGCTTGTGCATCATCACTTTTGGGCTATCGCAATTTTACCTGCTTTCTTTTATCGCGTTGCTGGCCAGCGGTGCGCTGGATGGCATCAGTGTAGTAGTAAGGGGCACCATCCTTCAATTGAAAACACCGGATAATATGCGCGGACGGGTATCGTCGGTCAATTCGATGTTTATCAATTCCTCCAATGAGATCGGCAGTTTTGAAAGTGGCATTGCCGCCAAATTTATGGGTATTGTGCCTTCTGTGGTCTTTGGGGGCACGATGACCTTGCTGGTGGTATTTGCTATGTGGTTCAAAGCGCCTACGTTGCGGAAATTTGAATACTGATAGGCCCCTATTCTTTCACGAGCTTCTGCAATTGTTTTCTTTCACCTACGATCCATACTACATCGTCCCACTCAAAGATGGTGGTGGAGTCGGGATTGAGGATACGTTCGCCATTGCGTTCGATCCCCACAACCAATCCCTTCACAATTTCACGGATGCCCGATTCGCGGATGGATCTGCCGCGCAGGTCGGTATGTTCATCGATGATCAGTTTGTTCAGGGTAATATCTTCCCGGTTTACCACGGCTTCTTCCTGAACAGTTTCAGATTCTGCCACGGCCCGGAATTTTTCCAGTTGTACATCGGTACCGATCACCGATATCTTATCATAAGGATAGATCATTTCAGTGCGTGTGGGCGCATAGATGGTGCGCTTGCCCCGCTCAATGGAAGCAACATTCACTCCATACTGTTCGCGCCAGGCAAGCTGCTGTAATGTATGACCGATGACGGGGGATTCGGGCTGAATGGTAAAATAAGCCAGGTGGGCATCCCAGGGCGAAAGATCCGGCAATCCATGGGTAGCGCCTTCGCGCTCATTGAGGTTGGAAAGAAATCTTTTCTCGATGCGGGAATAAAAAGATTGCAACCTGCGGGAGAAGATGAGCAATACCACGATGATCACGGGCAATACTGCCAGCACGGCAATCATGGCGCTGAATAACCTGTCGACCAGGAATCCCACCAACACAACCAGCAATATATTGCGCACTACTTCCAGCATTACCAGGGGACCATGGTTGTATTTTTTATCGAGCCATAAATTGGCATAAGCAAAGGAATGAAGACGGCGGATAGCCAGGGCCCAGAGAAAAGGAGCAATGGCGATGAGGGTAATAAAACAAGTGATCACGGCTGCCAGTGTGGGGCTTGCCACAGAACCGGTGATGAGTGGCAACAGGAATTTTTCCGACATCAGGATCAGGGCTATTACAATCACGGAATTGATGATCACGACGGTGAGGTAAGAACGCAATACTATTTTCCAATCGCTTTCGGCCTGGATGGTTTGGGCGCCGGTGCCATATTGGTTAATGGCCAGTTTCCACTTCATGGGCAGCCGGTTTTCAATCCAGTGATACAATGGTTCTGAAAATTTGATAAGATAAGGCGTAGTAAAAGTTGTAATGGCGGATATGGCAACGGCAATAGGATACAGGAAGCCACTGGTTACATTCAATGTGAGCCCCAGTGAAGCGATGATAAAAGAGAACTCTCCTATCTGTGCGAGGCTCATACCGGATTGAAGGGATTGCTTCATGGGCTGACCAGATAATAAAGCGCCAGCTGTTGTACTGATGATCTTACCAAAGATGGTAACCAGTGTAAGGATCAATACAGGCCATTTATATACGATAAGTGTATTCGGCTCAAAGATGATGCCTACGGATACAAAGAATACGGCGGCAAACAGGTCTTTCACGGGCTTTACAAGGTGTTCAATACGTTCGGCCATGGTGGTCTCTGCCAGGATAGAGCCCATAACAAAAGCACCCAGCGCAGGTGAAAAACCTACCTGTGTAGCCAATACGACCATGCCCAGGCAAAGGCCCAACGATACGATCAATAAGGTTTCTTCACCCATTAGCTTGCGCGCCTTTCTCAAAAATGTAGGTACTATAAAGATGCCGGCCAGGAACCATACGGCCAGGAAAAACACCAGTTTCATCAGGGATACAAGCATTTCGCCACCAGCAAACTTTTGGCTTACGGCCAAAGTAGAAAGGATCACCATCAGTAAGATGGCCACCAGGTCCTCCACAATCAATACGCCAAATACAATACCGGCAAAACGCTGGCTTTTGATACCCAGTTCTTCGAAAGCACGTATGATAATGGTGGTAGAGGATACGGATAAGATACCACCCAGGAAAATACTATCCATAGTAGACCATCCCATGAGGCGGCCTACCACAAACCCCAGGGCCAACATGCCTGCTATTTCTACAATAGCGGTAATAGAAGCTGTGCCGCCTATGCGCACCAGTTTTTTAAAACTGAATTCAAGACCAAGGCTGAACAACAGGAATACGACACCGATCTCTGCCCATATCTGCACATTCTCTTTATCAGATATAGTAGGTGTCCAGGGAACATGGGGCCCTATCAATATGCCCGCCAGGATATAACCAAGCACTACGGGTTGTTTCAGTTTCCTGAATATAAGCGTAGTTACTCCGGCAACACCCAACAAAAGCGCCAGGTCTACAATAAGTTTAGGTAAATGCATGGGCGGTCTGTTTTACTCATCTTAGAAATATTTCCAATGCTCGCAATAGCTGAATTATACAAAAAATATCCTTCAGTTGTTGAGAAAGGCCATGAATTTTATTACTTACTGTCAGGCTGAGTTTATCGAAGCCCCCTTCGACAGGCGCAGGCTGACAAACTCCAAGTAAACACTTAACTAAAAAACAAGATTTACTTATTGGGTTGTTCCAACAGCTTTTCCATTACATAAAATACGGCAGGACAAAAGCTCACATTCTTTAAAGTGAGGTTGGGACGCTTCAATAATACATCTTCATCTGTATAGGGGAAACGTTCGCAATCAGAGGGACGCTGTTCATAAATACTGCAGTAATTATCTGCCCCCAGGAAGGGGCAGGGTGTAGACCTTACCACATAATCGCCTTCTTCATCCAAGCGCAGGTAGGTATCAATAAACACACTTTCTTTCATCTTCAGGTGTTTGCTGATGCGCTTTATATCCGGCGTTTTAAAGCGGGGGGAATAGTTTTTACAGCAATTGGCGCATTGTAAACAATCCACGTTGCTGAAGGCCTCTTCATGCAAATCGGGCAATTGTTTCAACACTTTATTTTTATCAGCCTGCTTCAGAAACTGTTTGTACTGTTTCTGATTAGCAGCTGCCTTCTTTTGCCAATTATCGTTTACCGGGTTTCCCATCAGCTAAATCGTTCCACAAGAGCCGTTTACAGGCTTAAGCAGAGATTAATACAACATTAGAATCAGATTAGAACTATTTACCCCTGCAAGTTACTGAACACCTAAGGATTGCGTGGTACTTTTTTTGAAGCGGGAGGAGGCATGGGTACGCTTCATCAGCAATTACTGGTGTTGATCACTACACCGTTGTACATATTTATTATCGGCGCAGAGATCATTTTAAGTAATGTTCATCATACACATAGCTATAACCGGCGCGATACGATCCAGAATTTTTGTCTCAGCATTTTCTCCGGGACAGTGGACCTTATCATGCGGGGGGTTAGTTTTGCCCTGCTAAGTTTTTTCTTTCATTATAGCCTCTTCACATTTGGTCATTCCTTTTTTTACTGGGTGGTATTGTTGCTGCTGGTGGATATGATGCATTACTGGCTCCATCGCCTCAGCCATTCCTGCCGGCTCTTTTGGGCGGTACATGTAAACCACCATTCTTCAGCGCACTTTAATTTCACGGTAGGCTTCCGGGCCGGTGTGCTGGAGCCTTTGTATCGTTTTGCTTTTTTTATACCATTGGCGCTGCTGGGATTTCAGCCTGTTGATATTTTACTGGTGTACTCCTGTACAGAAATATGGGCCATTATAACGCATACAGAAAAGATCAGGAAACTGGGATGGCTGGAATACATACTGGTAACCCCTTCGCACCACCGCGTTCACCATGCATCCAATGTTAAGTACCTGGACATGAATATGGGCTCTATGTTTATTTTTTGGGATAAACTGTTTGGCACTTTCCAGGAAGAATTACCGGCCGCGCAATATGAGCCCATACGCTATGGCCTCACTACCCCACCGGAAAAAGATACCCTGCCTGTCATCATCTTTCACGAATGGGCTGCCATCTGGAAAGACCTGCAGCATCCCGGCATTACCTGGAAACAAAAACTGTTGTATGTATTTGGCCCTCCCGGCTGGAGCCACGATGGCAGCAAGCTAACCAGCGAAGCATTAAGACAAAAGGAGGATACGGACAATGCCTTGGGCGGTTGGCTGATCAATAACCCGCAACGTATAAAAGAAAGCAAATATGTACCTGATACCTATTTCAATGGTGCACCATGTTATCCTGCTGCTTACACGATAAGAAGAATGATTCCCTAATTTTTGACAATTCATTTAACGTCAGTTGCTTACTTTTGTCCCCGCATGGACTCTTTACGGGAACAAATACTCATCCTTATCAGCACACCGGTGTATCTTATCATCATTGGGCTGGAAGTGTTATTGAGTAATTGGCGCCACCGTAAGAACTATACCTGGAAAGATACGGGCATCAACTGTTACCTCATGCTGATGAATGGTGCTATCGACCTCCTGTTCAGGGCCTCCTATCTGTTGATACTGGATTATTTTTACCGTCACAATATCTTTTCATTCAGCCATGTGGTGGTTTACTGGTTCATGCTGGTACTACTGGAAGATTTCCTCTATTACTGGCTACACCGTTTTGATCATGAGATACGTCTTTTCTGGGCGGTGCATGTAACGCACCATTCTTCAGAACACATGAACTTTACGGTTGGCTTCCGTTCTTCTGTGTTCCAGCCTTTGTATCGCTTTATCTATTTTATACCACTGGCGTTAATGGGCTTTTCGCCGATCGATATCGTATTCGTCTATTCTGCCACGCAGATATGGGGCATATTCGTACATACTGAACTGATCCGCAAAATGGGCTGGCTGGAACATATACTGGTGACACCCTCGCATCACCGGGTGCACCACGCTTCGAATGCCAAATACCTGGACAAGAATATGGGCATGTTCCTGATCATCTGGGATAAGCTGTTTGGCACTTTCCAGGCGGAATTGCCGGCCGAAGAATACCAGCCTATCAAATATGGCCTTACTTCGAATATAGAGAAGGAAACGCCTGTAACGGTAGTCTTTCATGAATGGCAAAACATCTTCAAGGATGTAGCCCGCACTGATATTGGCTGGAAAGAGAAATGGGGATACATCTTCGGTCCTCCCGGCTGGAGCCATGATGGCAGCCGCCTTACGAGTGAACAAATGCGGGAAGAGGAAGAAGGGAAAATGTCTACAGATCTGAAAGAAGAACCTCTTACAGTGAAGGCGAGTAAGTAACAAAACAGCTTCGAGCTGTGAGCTACGAGCGGCGAGCTAATACAAACAGCCCTTTTTCTCCGACTTAAGCACCTATTTATTTCAACATTCTTATACTGTCGCCTACAGCCACAGGCATCCACCTGTATTCTCAGGGCTCGAAGCTCACAGCTCGAGGCTCGCAGCTTCCTCAGAACATTCTCCCAAAGAATTGATAGAAATCCCAGCTTCGGTAAATATAGATCGCCATGATGGTGAGGGAGAACATAAACCACAGCACAATGGCAAAGAGGCTCACCAGCAATGATTTGATACGCCCACCAGCAGTACTCAACTGAAAAAATCCATTGTAACACCAGGACAGATAGATAGCCTGTAGCAACATGCCGATCATAGGCAGCATGTTGGACAATGGCCCTCCCTTCAGCAATGCTTTCAACGGAAAGATCAACAGCACAAATACCAGGTTACTGAATACCACAAACATCATATTGGCTGTGAGATGTTCTGCATAATTGTATCCCCTCCGGTAAAAGAACAGCCAGGAGATCAGGGCAATGAGGGGTACGGCTACCATGGCCACGATATTGGCCTTTTTGGTCATAAAATGGCGTACATTATCGCCCCTGTGCAGCATGGTTGTGTAATGCTGACGCCCTTCTGCTGTAGGTATGCGGGCCAGCACCTGCTGATCGGGCTCTGTGGCGGGTGGTGTTTTAATGAAAAAGGCATCTGCCAGTACATAGATCCCCATTACAATGAGGAAAAAGGTAAAAGGGCTGAAATAGGATTTGCGTTTGCCCCCGATGTATTCCCGCGCTGTAGCGCCGGGCCTGGTGGCCAGGGATTTAAGCAGGTGAAAAATGCCTTTATCGGTATGGGTAAAAGCATGGAAAAGCTCATGCAGGAAATGCGGAACGGAAAAACGGTGAATGGCGGCCTGCTGCCCGCATTGGCTGCAAAAACGCTGACCGGGCTGCAGAGCAGTATTACAATTCAGACAGTTGGTTGAATGCATGGGTTGTTTTGGTCCGCTGAAAATAATAAAATTCTTTGAACAGCCAGCTACGAGCCACGAGCTGTGAGCTGCGAGCGAATACAAACAGCCCATTATAGTCGCACGATTTCGTCGCTGTATTTCAGGCCTCGCAGCTCGCAGCTCATAGCTCACAGCTTGTATTTGCCTGTTTTCCAACGGTTTTCCCCATTTAATGCACCGTGTTGCACAAACACCTGTTCGTCTGGATTAATCGTAGTAACTTTGCACCCTTTTAGAAGGGTTACCACAAGGTTTAAGGTCGATTCCGAGGTAGTCTTTTTCCTGCACCTCCGTTTTCATGCGGTACCCCCAACGTTTAAAATTAGAAATTAATACTATATATGAGTCTGTTTGAAAAGCAAAACTCCGAGTTTATCCGTCGTCATATCGGTCCCCATGAATCCGAAACGAGGCAAATGCTGAAAGCCATCGGTGAGCCGAGCCTGGATGCACTGGTCAACAAGACAGTACCGCCTGCTATTCGCATGAATAAGGCATTGAATATTCCGGCGGCCATCAGTGAGCATGAATACCTTCAGCTGTTGAAAGAGATCTCGCTGAAGAATAAGACTTACAAGAATTATATTGGTCAGGGATATTATGATAACATTGTTCCGAGTGTTATACTCCGCAACGTATTTGAGAATCCAGGCTGGTATACGCAGTATACGCCTTACCAGGCCGAGATCTCACAAGGTCGCCTGGAAAGCCTGCTGAACTTCCAGACGATGGTAGCTGACCTAACCGGTTTGCCACTTACCAATGCCTCGCTGTTGGATGAAGCTACAGCTGCTGCCGAGGCCATGACGATGTTCTTCAATACGCTGAACAGGGATCATGACCATATCGAGCGTCCGAAATTCTTTGTAGACAATGAGACTTTCCCGCAAACGAAGGATGTACTGGTTACCCGGGCGGTTCCTGTAGGTATCGAGGTAGTATTTGGTGATTACAAAACTGCTACGATCGACAAGAACTATTTTGGTGCACTGGTTCAATACCCCAACGATAAAGGTTCTATTGAAGACTATCGCAACTTTATCAGCAAGGTGCATGAGGCAGAAGCTTTTGTGGTGATGACCACGGACCTGCTGGCACTTACGCTCTTAACACCTCCCGGTGAGTTGGGTGCGGATGTAGCCTGTGGTAGTGCCCAACGCTTTGGTGTACCGCTGGGTTTTGGCGGACCTCACGCTGCTTTCTTTGCAGCCAAAGACGAGTTCAAACGCAACATTCCCGGCCGTATTATCGGCGTAAGCATTGATGCCCAGGGCGACCGCGCACTGCGTATGGCTTTGCAAACAAGGGAACAACATATCAAGCGTGAAAAAGCTACTTCCAATATCTGTACAGCACAAGCATTACTGGCCAATATGGCCGCCATGTATGCGGTGTTCCATGGTCCGGCCGGACTGAAAGACATTGCGAAGAGAGTAACTGTACTGGCCAATGCACTGTCGGAAGAACTGCAGGCTGAAGGTTATGAAGTACTGCACGACAATTTCTTTGACACAGTAGTGATCAAGGTAGAAGATGTGGCAGCATTACAAGCCAAGGCGGATGAAGCAGGTATCAATTTCCGTTATTATGAAAAGAACCTGGTAGGTATCTCACTGGATGAAAGCACCACCCTAAGTGATGTGCTCGATATCCTGTTGTTGCTGGATCAGCCCAATGAACATACGGTAGCTGGTTTCAGTGTAAGTGAAGATGCTGGTTTATACCACCTGCCTACAGGCCTCACCAGAACTTCTCCCTTCTTAACGCATCCGGTGTTCAATACGCACCACAGTGAGACAGAGATGATGCGTTATATCAAGCAACTGGAAAATAAAGACCTTTCGCTGAATACTTCCATGATCTCATTGGGTTCCTGCACGATGAAGCTGAATGCTGCCAGTGAAATGATCCCTTTAAGCTGGGCGCACTGGAGTAAGATCCACCCCTTTGCACCCACTACACAAACAGAAGGTTATCAGCAGATCATTAGTGAACTGAGTGAATACCTTTGCCAGATCACTGCTTTTGATGCCTGCAGCCTGCAGCCCAATAGTGGTGCACAAGGTGAATACGCCGGATTGCTGGTGATCAGGGATTACTTTGAAAGCCGTGGTGAAAGTCACCGTAATGTGATGCTGATCCCGATCAGTGCACACGGCACCAACCCGGCCAGTGCAGTCATGGCGGGCATGAAGGTGGTAGTAGTGAAAGCATTGGAAAATGGCTATATAGATGTGGATGATCTCAAGGCTAAAGCTGCTCAATACAGCAAGGAACTGGCAGGTATCATGATCACTTACCCCAGCACCTACGGTGTGTATGAAGAGACAGTGAAAGAAATTACTGATATCATCCACCAGCATGGTGGCCAGGTATATATGGATGGCGCCAATATGAATGCGCAGGTGGGCTTAACAGCTCCCGGCCTTATCGGCGCCGATGTTTGTCACCTCAACCTGCACAAAACATTCGCCATTCCGCATGGCGGTGGTGGTCCCGGCATGGGCCCCATTTGTGTAAAGCAACACCTGGCTCCTTACCTGCCCGGTCACGTTTCCTTAGGTTCTAAGAGCGCTGTTTCTGCCGCTCCTTATGGTTCTGCTTCGATCCTGCTCATCAGCTACGGATACATCCGCATGCTGGGTCAGGAAGGCACAAAGCTGGCTACTGAATATGCGATCCTCAATGCGAATTATATGCGCGCCAGGTTGCAGGAAGAATATGAGATCCTGTATACGAATCACAACGGACAGTGTGCACACGAATTCATTGTAGACCTGCGTCCTTTCAAGAAGACGGCTGAAATAGAAGCAGAAGATATAGCGAAGCGCCTGATGGATTACGGTTTCCACGCTCCTACCATGAGCTTTCCGGTACCGGGTACGATCATGATCGAGCCTACGGAAAGTGAAGACAAGGCCGAACTGGACCGCTTCTGTGATGCGCTGTTAAGCATCCGCGAAGAGATCCGGGCTATTGAAGAAGGCAAGGCCGATAAAAAGGACAATGCCCTCAAAAATGCACCGCATACGCAGTTTGTGATCACCGCCGATGAGTGGAAGCACAGCTATACCCGTCAGCAGGCGGCATTCCCGCTGCCTTATATCCGCAGCAACAAGTTCTGGCCTTCTGTAGCCCGTGTGAACAATACGCATGGCGACAGGAACCTGATCTGCACCTGCGAGCCGGTAAGCTCTTATGCGGAAGTGGAAGCGCAATAATTGATCTTTCGGAAATCCTTATACAAAAGGCTGTCTTTCAATGGAAGACAGCCTTTTTTTATTTCGAGGCTCTTGATTCAACCTCTCTTCCTTCTTGATAGATTCGAGTATCCTGGGGTCATCCTAGGGTTTTCTTAGGGTATTTTTCAGGTTATTATTGGGTATAATTCTTAGGATAACCTTAAGAAAACCTGAAGATATACTTACTTTACGAGGACCTATCGAGGTGGAATCGAGGAGCTACACCGAGCACGGGAGCTTGCCGAAAGGTACTCGAAGCAGAGTGAACACATTTTAAGGTGTATTAAAAGTACTTTTCAGCGCTCAGGCCGAAATTGACCAGCAGGTTCTCGCGGCCGGTGCGGCTTAACTTGTTGTAAGTAAGGGCAGTAGTAAGACTGAGCCATTTTCTCAGTTTGATGGAAAGTGAGGAATTGGAGCGGATAATGTAATCGTCCAATCGTTCCAGGGAAGGTTGCCAGAAATGTACGCCTTCCAACATCACCAGGTTATTGATCGTCCATCGGTATTTTATGCGCAGGGAATTACGAACGGTCTGGTATTGATCGTCGCCACGCTGGGGCAGGGTGAGATCGCTGGTTTCATAGAGAAGACCATCGCTCACTACCAGCTCGGCCTGTTCCTTGTTGAGGAAGTTATAACCTATGCCGGCACCTGCCTGCAGCTGGTGGTTGATCTTGAGGGAATAGCTGGTGGTAAAAGTAACCAGTCCCCAATAATAGAGGCGCTGCCGGTTTTTCAGGTAATCTACATTCAGGGCGGTGGAAAAATCATTGTTGGTAAGCCTGCTCCCTTGCCGGCCATAGATCCAGGCATTGCTGCTGTTGATGGTCAGTTTTTCTTTATTGACCTGGAAACCGAGCACATTGTTCAATACAAATGACTTTGCGTCATTGGTGCGGTTGATAATACCTGTAGTGGCAAATTTTACATGGTAATGGGTGGAATCATTAAACTGTGCATCTGCATAACCGCATACCAGGAGCACAAGGGCTACAACGATCAATCTTTTCATAACAATTTCCGGTTACAGCAGGCATGGGCCTGTCGTTATTTAATGACGGGCAAAGGTAAAGGATATTCAAGCGCACCGGCAGTGATGACAAGAATGCCCGGCAGGGTAACGGCCCCTGCTCAATTCACCAATTTGTATTGGCAATTCGTACAAGGCGGGGTTGTATGGGCTGCAAGCCGGTGGTTACTTTGCCGCATTCATTTTTCAATAACAAGTATAATAAGTATTAGTCATGCGCAAATTATTTTTCATCGTTTGTACGATTGGGAGCCTGCTGGCCTACAGCAGTTGTGATAAGGATAAAGATGGTAAATCCTGCGATCTTCCCAGCAGCAATGCCCCTACCGGTATGGCCGGCGGATGGGTACATGGTTCAGCCTCTTCTACCATTGTAGTGGATGCTTACAATGGTAAATATGTTGGTACAGGATTTAAAACGGGTGAGTACCTGAAATTTGATGCGAATGGTAAAAATGCGGAACTGGTAGTGTTGGTTGATGGAGGCTTTACCAGCGGTCTTCAATCTGTAACGAGGATGTATGGTACGATTGTATTTGATGAGGACGCTCAAACGCTGGAATTCCAGGTATGCCGGGCTGATTACCGGGGATGGAGAAATGGCGCAAAGACGGTTGACCGTTCGGCCACGGATGAAGAAGTAAGAGGACTGACAGCGAACAACAAGTTCTATTACACGTATGATCCGGCTTCTAATTTTCCGCTCAAGCTCTGGTTTCAATCACTTCCTGTAGATGACGATCACACGGTTAGTTTTAGAAAAGATTAAGTAAAAAGCCGGCCCAATGGTTTTGGGTCGGCTTTTTCTCATGTAGCAGTTGGTTTTGATCTGGCACAGGGTGCCTGTTGCGGGTGTTGACCTCGTTACTTCCGGCCAGTATAAATAGTGCCGTTACCAGCACCATTATACAGCATCCGGCAGAGCTATTTTATAATAATGAAATTCCGTTTTGCTTGAATTGCACGCAAAATGGATATTCACGGGCAATTGCGTTGAGGCGGCTAATCGTTTCCTCGTCGGGAGGAGTGGGGGTGGTTTTACCGGTTGGTACTTTAGACTGTGTTTTGCTCTTGTTTGCCTTCCCTGTGCTGGTTCCGTCAGCAGGGAGATAATTGTACTGGAGCTTTTTCATGCCATTAGATTTTATAGATTGATCAGAATACTGAACAGGTTTACAATGCGTACAGAAACACTGACACAGTTTTCAAGTAGGGAGACACGGAATCAATACGTTTTGGCAAAAAATCGAGAAAGCTTTAAATATGGCAGGCGCTCAATGTTGACGGAGAAGAAAAAATATCACTGCAATTTCATTCGATCCTTCCAAAGATAAATAAAAAAGAAATTAACCGATCACTTCATCAAAAAAATACCTGCTAATTAGTGGTTAATATCATCATGACATTGAGCGGTTTCGAAATAGTTATCTGAATTATATCGCGGGGAAGAAACTCCCCCTGCTGCGTAGATCTCTCACCTGCCACAGCAACCTGATCAGGGCCTACCTTTGTGTACAATATACAACTCATTGCCTTTGGCAGCACCTGACTATCATTGCGGCTTTGGCACAAGATTTTAGCCTCCCCTTTGTAAAAGCAGGAAAATGAAAAAAAATACTCCTGGCGCAAAAGCAGGCCAAACAAAGACAACTCCTTCTCAACCGGCTAAGAAAAAAACAACTGACTCCGGCGATCTCCCCGATTCACCTCAGGATGAAGCGAAACTGCAGGGGGATGAAGCCACGCTTGACCTTCCGGAAGTAAAAGATATTCCCGGCCAGGAACATATTCATGTACCCCGCATGCGCGAGTTTGCGGATACTACGGCCTCCTCAGATGACGAAGAAGGCGGTACGCTGCTGGATACGCCAGAGGACGAGGATATCCGGGCGGACAGGGGCACGAATGTATCGGATGAGGAAGCTGCGTTGTTAGCGGCAGCAACGGATTATAACTCGGATGAGGATGATAAGATAGTCCGGGCAACAGCGCTTGACAGCACGGATGAGGATGGAGACCCACTGAATGAAAAGGGATTCAGGAATGCCTACAGCGGTACTGACCTTGATGTACCGGGCAGTGAGGACGATGATGCTGATGAAGCAATTGGGGAAGAAGATGAAGAAAACAACGCCTACAGTGTGGATGAAGAGAATGAAGATGACGAAAAATAAGCCATCGGCCTGGAAGTAACCATTTGGTTCCATCCATGCTTTCGTCAACTGGTAGTATAGATAGTCCAGTTCATGCACCCAGGGCCCGTAAACATGCCTGCCGGTTTTTAATATTGTTGCCGCAATCAATATTAAACTGGTTATCATGGAAAAAAATAAGTATTACGGCCACGCAAGAAATGGCAATGGAAAAAAGATCCTTTTTGCCTGTGTGCCTGCTGACGGGCACTTTAATCCGCTCACTGGCCTGGCCATGCACTTAAAGAGCATTGGTTATGATGTAAGATGGTATACGTCTACCACCTATGAACAAAAGATCAATAAGCTGGGTATTCCCTACTATCCTTTTGTGCGGGCGTTTGACATCAGTGCGGGCAATGTGGAGGAGATATTCCCTCAACGTGAGCAACATAAAAGCCAGGTTAGCCGCCTGAACTTTGACCTGATCAATGTTTTCATCCTGCGCTCAACGGAGTATTTTGAAGACATACAGGAGATCCATCAAACATTTCCCTTCGACCTGCTGATCGCTGATGTTACTTTTTCAGCCATCCCTTTTGTAAAAGAGAAGATGGGCATTCCGGCTATTGGCATCGGCATTGTTCCTTTAACAGAAAACTCCCGTGACCTGGGGCCTGCCGGACTGGGCCTTACACCGGCTACAAATTTCCTGGGCAGGCGCAAACAGGATATGATGCGCTTCATAGCGGACAATATTATTTTCCGCAAATCGAATAAGGTGATGCGCTCTATTTTCCGGGACTATGATATAGATCCCGGCAATTCCAATGTATTTGATACGCTTACGCATAAATCAACGCTGCTGCTGCAAAGTGGCACACCGGGTTTTGAATATAAACGGAGTGACCTCGGCAGCAATATCCGGTATATGGGGCCTTTACTGCCCTATGTAGCGCCCAAAACGCAGGCGCGCTGGTATCATCCCAAGCTGGAGCAGTATGATAAAGTGATCCTGGTAACGCAGGGTACGGTAGAAAAAGATCCTGAAAAGATCATTGTACCTACGCTGGAGGCTTTCCAGCACTCAAAGCACCTGGTGATCGCTACGACAGGAGGATCTAAAACAGCAGAATTACGGAAACGGTATACGGCTGAAAATATCATCATTGAAGATTTCATCCCCTTTGATGATGTGATGCCTTATGCCAACGTGTACGTAACGAATGGCGGATATGGTGGGGTATTATTGGGCATTCAGCACCTGCTGCCACTGGTAGTAGGAGGTATTCACGAAGGCAAACTGGAGATCAATGCCCGGGTGGGCTATTTCAAACTGGGTGTGGATATGAAAACAGAAAAGCCTACGGCTGCCAAAGTGAAAGAGAGTGTAGAGGAAGCATTGTCGAATGGGATTTATCAACAAAATGTAAAAAAACTCGCTGCAGAGTTTAACAGCTATGACCCTCATTTGCTTTGCGAAAGGTATGTAGCGGAGGTTTTGCAACAGAGCAATTCAACTTTTGCAGACAGGCCCATGACGGATCATAAAATTTTAATCAAGAATTAAGCGTCACGCTTGTCAGGTTGAGCTCGCCGAAACCGGTTTCGACAAGCTCAACCTGACATTCTCTACTTACCTGGCATTTACTATGCAAAGAGGATGTACTCCGGTGGAATACATCCTCTTTACTATTATGGGACGTTGATGTCTCTTATTTAATTGGCTGCTCTCAGTACCCCTACTGTCAGAACATTGGTTCCTGTGCCACCGATATTGCCTCCCAGGTAAATGGTATAAGCATTGCCGGAGATCAGGTTTACGTCAGTGGTCGTCTTAGCGATCAGGCTATCGTTGCTGTTCAACTTAACGGAAAAGACGTGCGATCCGGTTGTAGTAGGCTGAAATTGGTTATAATATGGGCTGAACTCATTATCTGCCAGTACACGCTGGGTGAACATCTTATTGTTGTCAATATACACGTCTACCGGACCTAAGTCAGCAGATACGGAAGGACTTGCATGAAAGAACCGGAAATAAGGTTTATCCAAAGTAAGATCAGAGAAATCGTCTTCTACCAGCATCGCTTCTGCTACTGCAGGTGTTCCAGGGTTGTTATACAACATGATGGTATAAAACCCGAGTGAATCGTATTGAGAGACGGGGATACCTGCAACTACACTGTCGCTGCCGGCTTTCTTGAAGGTAACGGAGAAAGCGCCTTTATCAACCCCGGAATAGGCTTGCGATACAGCACCAGCGCCAAAAGCATTGGTAGTCACTTTAGAGGTATTGAAAAAGATATCTACGGCAGGCGCTGGCGCCGCGGTAGCCAAATGCATGATGGAAATATAAGCCTTGGCAGGCTGGGGCTGAGGATCAGTAGCTTTCAAACAACCTGTTATGGACATACCCACTACAGCTACCACACTCCATAATAAAATATTAGCCTTACTTTTTTGCACTGTTTTAATGTTTTTTTGTCTTAATAATAGGGTTCACAAAATCACCCGGATCAACAATTTACAGGATTACGCATTTGACTACAATAATAGGAAAAGATTGCGCCTTTTGAAATGTAATTTCCTGCAGGGTATTAAGACAACGGCCCATTGATTTTCGTTGCACGGTAGGCATAACAGGAATACCTCCCAGCCATCCTTTAATCCCGGTCGGAGAACGCAACAGGCTCTTTAACAGGCATTTCTGGCATTTCGGACCGGGTTTCCCGGGAATGATCACCGCGGAGATTTAATGATCTTACGTACAATTATAGTTTCGGGATAGGTGATCTTTACCACATAATTTCCGGCAGCCAGTGAGGTGGCCAGTGTTACAGAAAGTACACTTGCGCGCTCCTGCTCCAGGTCTCTATAATACACTATACGGCCGGTACTTTCATAGATCACGACAGAACGCGGTTTTTTACCGTTTTCCCACCTTATTTGTACGATATCGGAGAAAGGGTTGGGAAATATGGTGGGGGCTGCCGGCGGCACCACGGGAGATGCAGGTGGTTTTGTACTTGTATTTTGTACAGCTAATAAAGTCATTTCAGCACAGGAATTGCAATTCTGAAAAACATTGGCAGCTCCCCAGGCATTGGGTTTATTCGATCCGCCGGTAGCAGAGGTATGACTGGCACTGAGGCAGACCAATACATGGGGATGATCGGTAAGGGTATCGGCAAACTGTGACAACTGGTACACGGAAACACAGGCATATCCATAAGGAGCGGTATAAGCATCCTTCACTTTATTGATGAGTACGGTTTGCTTTAACTGGCTGGTACGTCCCAGGCATACGCTTCCGACTACAGCATTGTTATCGGTAATGACACCATGCACTTCAGCCAATCCATTGTTGACGAAAAAGGAAAAGGGGTTATTGATCACAAGATAATTAAATGCCCTGCTGGAAGAAGCGGCAGTCACATTCATAAGGATGTTGGGTCTTGCTGCAGTAGCATAGGGGCCTTCGAATGAAAGGTTGGAAGTGATCTCTAATCTTCCATAATTGTATAAAGCACAGCCACCTCTCCATATCATACCACTGCTGGCTCCGGCTGTTAGCTTAGCACCGGGTCTGACGACGATGGTACCGGAATCCATATTGAGCACATTAATGGTAAGATCGGTACACACGATCAGGGTGCCGCCACGCATGGTGAGTTGGCTGAAAGTAGCAGTTGCTCCGTAATACCATTTTTTGGTACCGTTTAACAAGGTCTCGTTGTTGGTGACGGTCGGTTCTGTGCCGAGGCAGGCCTCCAGTGGAGGCGCTGTTTTACACTGGCTAAAAGATGAATAACGTAGTACTAGTTGCAGGAATGCAAGGGTGAATAGCATAGCAAGGGCACGCATGGGTTGAGGGGTTTGAGGGTTTTCTACAGGAGGATAAGGTTGCCTGCCAAAATACCCTTTGCCTTTTGCGCCTGAAAGCAAAACTGTGTAAGCTGAACAATTGACAGCGCGAGTTGAATAAATTGAGTAATGAGTTTTGTTACTGCCCCAGCCATCTTTTGAACTCATTGACCTTTTCCCTGCTCACCAGGATATCTTTTTCCATAGCGGGGTCGAGGAATAGCTTCAATCGATTGCCAAAATAAGGATGGATCTGATCCACACATTTAAACGAGATCAGGAGGGATCGGTTAATGCGGAAAAACAGTTGGGGATCAAGCATGGTTTCCAGTTCTTCGAGGGTATACTCTACCAGGTATTTCTGTCCATCCAATGTTTTAAAGAAGATAAAACGTCCTTCGGAAAAAAAGTAAGCGATAGCGGCGGTTTCAACAGAAGCAAATTTCTGTCCCTGTTTGACCAGGAAGCGGGTTCTCCAGGTTGTATGTATTCCCTGAGTGGTTGTGGCGGCAGTGGCCATCGTGGTGGTTGTAGCTGTGGTGGTTTGTGCAGGAGCTGGTAAAGTTTCCGAGTAGACTTCGTCCTGTAAGCGGTTCATAAAAGCTGCCGGTAACAGGTGCTCCAAATGAGCTATTCGGAAAGCATAAAAAGTAAATTGATCGGACTGTACGGTGAAGATGACGGTGGCATTCATTTTGCCCTGTGACAGATCAAGTATCCGGTGTTCTTTCACAGCGCCTTCACTCATTAAAATAATATCGGGAATACCATGTTGTTCCAGCCAGTGGGCAGAAGCAAAAATAGCGGGAATGGTACCAATGATATGAATGGATTGATCTATCTTCTTCAAAGCCCGTTCCAGTATCCTGACAACGCGCTTTTCTCCCTCTACAACTAATACCTTCATGAGTCTACACTTTATCGGTTGAGAAATATAGTAGCCTTCTACAGCCGACAAATGTAGAGAACCGCTTTGCGGTAAAAAGGTCGAACGTTATAAACAGTCAATCAGAAAGAATAAAACGAATGAATCGGGGGATGAACCGTATTACTTTTTTATAGCAGTTTTAAAAGCTCTTTTTGATCCAGGATGATAAGGTAGCAGGTTTCCACGCGCCTGGTACAATGATGCGCCTGATGGTATGGAGGGGATCGTTCACATCACGTTTGCCCGACAATTGAAAGGCTGCAATCATGCCACGTTGCTTTAATTGTGGGATGGCGGCGGGATTCCATAAGCCAAAAGGGTAAGCAAAATAGCTGATGGGTTTACCGGTAATGGCTTCCAGTTGTTTGGATGGTTTCTCTATCTGTGTTACCCAATCCTGTCCCTGGTATTGTTTTACATTGTGGTGGTCCCAGGTATGGGAGCCGATGGCGTTGCCGGCATCAGACAGTTCTTTTACCTGTTCTTTACTCATGTAGCGGGGCCTTCCCAGGGAAACGGTCATAACAAAGAAGACGCCTTTAAAGCCATACTTATCCATTTCGGGCTTAGCGACGGTAAATTGTTCGAGGTCGGTATCATCAAAAGTGAGCATGATGGGTTTGGACGGCAATGCTGCACCTGTAGTGAGGTAAGCGTATAACTGATCGGGCAGGATGGTATGATAGCCGCTATCTGCCAGCATTTTTAACTGGTCACGGAAAGTTTGAACAGGTACGATATAGTTCTGGGCTGTTTTGGAATCGGTTTCGCGCCATTCGCGGATCTGGTGATAGCAAAGAATAGGAACTTCCTTGCGTGCCATAACGGAGGCAGCGTCTACCTTCACGGCGACGACGGGAGTTACCACAGCGGGTTTGGTTTCGGCGACGGGAGCAGCGGCCCTGGTGGCAGGAGGCGGAGCAGCAATGGCTACATTGGTATCAGGTACTGATTGGCAGCTACATGCAAACAACATGGAGGCTACTACAGAAAGATTCCTGGCAAAACGAAAAGGGGCTGTGGTTTTCATAGCGTTTAGAGAATGGGGTATAATCCGTTTTTTTAAACGGCAAACTTAGGTTTTTGTTGCCTTATCCAGTAATACAAATACGTAGTATTTTCGCAGCGTTATATATGCAGTTAAAAGACTATTATAAGACACTGGAAGTGACACCGCTGGCCACCCCGCAGGAGATCAAAAGATCCTTCCGGCGGCTGGCGCTGAAATACCATCCGGACAAGAACAATGGCGACCACCTTTCGGCGGCACTTTTCAGGGAAGTTCAGGAAGCCTGGGAAGTACTTTCAGATCCGAAGCAACGGGAAGAATATAATTACAAGCGCTGGTACAACCGTAGTGTAGGAGAAGCTTTTGCAGAGCGGGCGCTCACACCCGCCGGCATATTGGCGGAATGTGAGCGACTGAAGCAGTATGTGGTATCGATGAATATTTTTCAACTGGACTATGATGCATTGAGTTATCATATCCGGCAGCTGCTGAGTGACAGTAATATCGGCATCCTGCAACAATTCGATGATACTGCCACCAATCGTGCGGTGAACAAAACATTATTAAAAGCAGCGGAGCCTTTGCCCCTACCCTATCTGCAACCAATCGCCTCGCTGCTGGTGAAACTGGCGGGACAGGATGAATCGATGATCAGTGAAGTAGCTGCTGCTGTGCAGGAAAGAAAGCGTAGTGCCCGCTGGAACAAATACAAATGGGTAGTGGTAGTAGCGGTAACGGCTGCTATTTGCTGGATCATGTATATGGCAGGGAAGACAACATAATAAAACAATAACAGGAATCAATCGACCGCATTTCATAAAGAACAGGCTGGCTTTAAAGTCAGCCTGTTTTCATTATCCCAATTCATGTTGCAGGAATCGCAATTCATGCAGCCCCCGCCGGGAAAGGCTTTTAGCTTCTTTTACTTTTGTTCTTCCTTCACCCGCACGTTTTTAACTGGTCTGATTATCCTGTATCTATCCTGTGTTATTGCCAAGCCCTAAAGAGCGGTCTCATCACCTATACTACAGGTAACACTACACCTGGAGCAGGGAATCTTATTGGACTTTAAATAAAAATGAAATGAAAAAGAAGTTGATGCTTACAGGCATCCTTGGCTTGCTGATTGGCACCGCCGTGCTTTTCGAGGCAAGCTGTACTACACAAGCAGAAAAGAATGCCACGCAACTGTTGAAAGATGCAGGCCCTACAAAGGGTGATCTGATAGCGCGTGGAAAATACCTGACCACGGTTGGGGGTTGTCATGATTGTCATTCACCGAAGAAGTTTGGCCCGGAAGGCCCTTCATTGGATGAAGATCGTTTACTATCAGGTCATCCAGAGGGTAGTCCCTTACCTCCTATCGATGTGAAGGCCCTGACACCTGGCAACTGGATGCTGTTTGCCGGAGATGTTACGGCGGCGGTTGGTCCCTGGGGTATTAGTTATGCCGCCAACCTTACGCCAGACTCTGCAACAGGTACGGGCTCCTGGACAGAGGCCAACTTTGTGAAAGCTTTGCGTACGGGCAAGCACCTTGGACAGGAAGGTGGCCGGCCAATCATGCCACCCATGCCCTGGCAAATGGTAGGTCAAATGACGGATGAAGACCTGAAAGCGGTATATACTTATTTGCAATCATTACCACCCGTGAAGAACCGGGTACCTGCTCCTGTGTCTCCTGCAGAAGCAGCCAAACTGGCCAAATAGACAGGAGGAATTGTGAAGAAGGTGGGCTGTCCCGACTAAATGCGGGATGACCTGCCTTTTATTGTTTTATAGTATTGTTGCCGCGTGATAAAGAGATCAATACAGCTATCAAAATAAGTCCTGCGGTAACGCGATAAGCCATTTGCATACCATTGATCTGGGCTGATATGGTTTCCGGAGCCACCAGGTGGTGCATGGAATAGCTATTGCGTGTAGCGTACCAAACGGTAGCCCCCAATGATATACCGAATACAAGGCCCAGGTTGCGCATGAAGGCAATGAGGCTACTGGCTACTCCCCGTTCTGCTACGGGCGCGGAATTGAGTGCACTGCTGCTGTTGGGGGATTGGAAAAAGCCAAAGCCCAGGCTCAGGAGGGCAATGCGCCAGGTGGCATCGTGCCAGGTCCATTGATCATTAAGAAAAGAAAGCAGGAAGTGACCGGTGGCCATGAGGAGAAGACCTGCACTGGCAATCCAGCGTGCGCCCATTTTATCTGACAGGTACCCTCCTATGGGTGCTGCAATGCTTAAAGTGAGGGGGCCAGCGAGCATAATGAAGCCCGCATTTTGTGGGCTAAGACCCAACAACTGTTGCAGGAAGAAAGGCAATACATATAAGTTGGAACCATTGGCAATAAAAGCCAGCCCTGCTGCCACGAGGGCTGCGCTGAATGGTTTGATCCGGAATAACTTTAATTGGAGCAAGGGAGCAGGGTATCGTTTTTCCCAATAAAAAAAGAAAAGCAACAATACAATGCCTGCCGCTATCAGCAACATGACGATAGGATGCGCCCACCCATGACTGGGGGATGCCCCGTAATCAATACCGGTAAGCAAACTGGTGACGCCTAGCAGGAACAATAAGGCACCGGGAATATCAAATCCCTTACTACTGGTAAGTGTACTTGCCGGCAATACTACGGAAGCTCTCCAGATGGCGATGAGGCCAATAGGCACATTCACAAAAAAGATACTTTCCCAGCCAAAATGCTGCAATAATAAGCCGCCTGCTACGGGACCGGTAGTGCTGCCCGCCGCTACGGCTGTGCCCAGCAGCCCCAATGCTTTCCCCCGTTCCTGTGTTGAAAAGGCATCGCTGATAATGGCGGGGCCAATGGCAAAGATCATGGAAGCGCCGAGGCCCTGTACCAGGCGGAAGATGACCAATGACCACAGGGACCAGGAAATACCACAGAGGAAGGAACCAAGGATAAAAACACCAAAACCAGTCATGTACACTCGCTTGCGGCCAAAGAGGTCGGAGAGGCGGCCCATGATGAGGAGGGTGCTGGTGGTGACGAGCAGGTAGCTGAGCACAATCCATTCCACATTGTCGCCGGTGTTGAGCTCCCGGCGTATAGTAGGCAAAGCTATATTAACGATGCTGCTATCGAGGGTAGCCATGAAGGAACCAAAGGCCACTGTACCCAAGACCATCCATTTATTGGGTACAGAAGCATTTTGCACAGGAGGTGGTAACATCTACGCTGGCATTTGATGTAGACCAAATGTAAGAAGAAATGGAATCGGAGCAGGATTTGTAGCATGTTGCTAAAAAAGAAACCGCCCCGGCGTTCCGGAGGCGGCATCTACCCTTTTAACGAACTTTAGTTTATCATCTGGTACTCTGATAAGAAGTTGAATGATGTTCAGGCAGCTCTTTTACAATGCCGTTGATGGTTTTCAATGCATTCAGGTTGAGGATGGAAGCATGACTTTTTAATCCGTTTTCGCCCGGATTCACTTCAAGGTCTGTTATATCGCCGCTGATCTTTGCTTTTGCAGCTGATGCCATGGGCACCAATTTCCACTTTGTACACAGCCCGGCCTTGTTGTTTTGCCCCATTTTGGCCGTGGCCTCTATCACGGTTGCCAGCATACTGGTCAACACCAACATCATTGCAGGTAAAATAATTTTCCTATTCATAGCTATACTTTTTAGGAAGGAGAAAGAGAAAAAGCAACCCTGACAGTCAGCAAAAAATTACCACCCTCTGTCATTTTTTCGTCCGCCAGGGTTGCGAATACAAAAGTATAGCGGTAAGGAGGCGATGGGTAGGCGGAAACTACCAATGGGGGTCAAGATCGACGAAATGAGCAATAGCATTTCATCGGTAAATAAGGGGTTTCGTCGGAGATCAGTACATTAACCGGCGCAAGTCGTCTGTATAGCTACGGCTTACCTTTAAAGAGACGTTGTTGGAGGTAACCACAAGTATACCATTGTCTTCGCGGTATACTTCTTTGATGTGGTTGATGTTGACAATATAGGAGCGGTGAATGCGTATGAAATAACGGGGATCGAGGCGTTGTACGATCACGCCAATGCCATAGTTACTGAGGTAGTTCTTCTTTTCTGTATGCAGGCGGGTATAATCGCGTTCTGCTTCGAGGTAAATGATATCTGAGGTTTGGATATTGGTCATTTTATTGCCGCTCTCCACGAGTATCCTTTCTGAATAGGTGGTGGCATTGCTTCCGGCCTGGTCTACCAGGTTCTTTACGGCTTCCAGGGAAGCGGTACCGGGCCTCATCAATACTTTGGATACTGCCTGTCTGAAACGTTCGAGGGTATAAGGCTTGAGGAGGTAATCAATGGCATTGGAGTCGAAAGCTTTCAGGGCATATTGATCGTAGGCAGTGGTAAAAATGATCTGGGGTACATGTACGATCTGCTGTATCACCTGGAAACCGCTCAGGCCGGGCATCTGTACATCGAGGAATACGAGATCGGGCTCCAGCCTGTTAATAGCAGTTACTGCTTCCTGGCCATGGCTGCATTCACCAATGATCTGCAACTCTTCAAAAGCACCGAGGTACTGACGGATCACCAGGCGTGCCGCATCTTCATCATCAATGATTAAAACTTTCTTTGCCATAATGATTATAACGGAATGTAAAAATACGAAGTTAGTCCGGAAGGGGAGTTAGCCTCCACAAACAGTTCTTCATTATACAGCCTCAGGAGGCGCTGCCGGGTATTCTTTAGCCCGATGCCTTCCACACGTCCCAATTGCTGCAGATCGCCTTTAAAGCCCACACCGGTATCGCTGATAATGATCTTGGCGTGGTGGCCTTCCCGGATACAGGAGATCTTGATGGTGCCGCCGCTGATGCTGCCACCAATACCATGTTTTACTGCATTTTCCACCAGGGGTTGCAGCAGCATGGGGGGTATCAATAATTGCAGCACGGATTCATCGGTATTGTATTCCACTTTCAGCCGGGATTTAAACCGGTGCATTTCCAGTTCGATCCAGGTACGTATGAAATCCAGTTCTTCTCCCAGGGTTACTTCATGTTTTTGTGAACTGCGCAGGGCATAGCGGAAGGTATCGGCCAGCCGGGCAATCAATACGCGGGTAGCTTCCATTTCGGGCGGTACGGTGGCGCTGATGGAATTGAGGGTATTGAACAAAAAGTGGGGTTGTATCTGTGCTTTTAACGCATTCACCTCGCTTTGATAAGCCAGGGAAAGCAATTCTTTTTCTTTTTCCAACTGGCGCTGGCTCTTAAGCCAGAAATTGTAGGCATGGAAAATAGAGAACTGGATAATATAGAATAGTAAGGGAAGGTAGTAGGCATGCCAATAGAAGAAGTTGGAATAATTTTTAAATGTCAACTTGCTGACGAACTCTTCACTCCAACCACGAATGAACAGAAAAATGGCGAGCACTACGACATGTGTAAGGAGGACCACTGTGAGGGATCTGTTCGTGATCTTTTTAAAGAATAGCCACCAGAGGGGAATGGTTAGAAGTCCCTGAATAAATATCTCTACAAATACATCCAATAACAACCAGATATAAATGCCATGATATTTTTTACCGGCACTGATGGTGTGCAGGGCCATGTAAAAAAGGATACCGTAAATAACATTAAATAACAGCCACAACAGTAACTCTCTCACGGTGATGGTCCATAAGACGCGCTTTGACAATAGGTTTGTCCAGGCAATGCTGCTCATTCAATAAAATTACTATATCCTGACGGTTCCTGAGGCGGGTTATCCGACGAAATGGAGTTTAGCTTCGATGAGTGGCAGCTATTACCGGCACATCGACCGGGTGGGCCGACGGAATGCGCTATAATCCGACGAGATACAACATAGGTCTGCCAATCATGTTTCCCTCCCTTCGTCTGCATTTTGGTGCACTGGTAGCTTTGCAGGCTATAGCGGGTAAAGGGCCTTTTAATTTTGTGGGGTTAACATCGAAATATATTTATCCCCCTCTAAATGTAAATTATGAAATACATTATTGTAGTATGTGTGTTGTTGATGGCGGGTTCGGCACAAGGGCAATTATTGAACAAGCTCAAGAACCTGGCAAAAGATAAAGTGGAAAACAAAGTGGTGAAGGAATCGGGCAAGGCAATGGACAGCGCCCTGGATGGCAAGCACGGCAAGAAACCTGCAGCCACCACTCCTGCCGGCACTGATAAAACCGCAACTACCAACACCGCTGCCATACCAGCAGCCGGTGAAATGAAAGTGTACAGTGCATTTGACTTTATACCGGGCGATAAAGTGATTGCCTGGGAAGATTTTTCACAGGACGCCAAAGGTGATTTCCCGGCTAAGTGGAATACGAATGCGGGAGGAGAGATCGTAACGCTGGAAGGGCATCCGGGACAATGGCTGGCGTTATCCAAAACGGGAGTTTATATGCCGGAGTTCATCCCTACGCTGCCGGATAACTTCACGCTTGAATTTGAACTGGGTTGTAACCCTGGATTCCGCAATCTGTCATCACCCTTTTCCTTTGCCATTGCAGCCTTAAAAACCCCGGATCAATATACCCGATATATGCAGGGATCGAGCGGGCGTACGGGCTTTAATACCTGGGTGCTCCCCAACTCGACCAATGGAGAAACGGGCAAAACAGGTTATGAAGCGGATGTGAATGGAGTAACGATGTCGGAGCAGCAGAACCAAATCACTAAGCAATTCCATGCCAAAACGAAGAACTTTATGAAAGTTTCGATCTGGCGTCAGAAACAACGGGTACGGGTATACTTTAATGAGGAGAAAGTGGTTGACGTAGCCAAGGGGCTGACTGCGACTGGTTATAATGCTTTCGTAATCTCGCTCTCTACTGCCCGCACAGAACCTGATCAATATTTCATTAGCAATATAAGGCTGGCCGTAGGCGCCCCTGATATGCGCAATAAGTTGCTGACAGAAGGAAAGTTCACCACCACGGGTATTTTATTTGATGTGAACAGTGACCGTATCAAACCGGAATCTTATGGAGTATTGAAAGAGCTGGCGGGAGTATTAAAAGACAATGCCGGGCTGAAAGTAAAGATCACAGGACATACGGATAGTGATGGAGAAGCTGCTTACAACCTGACGCTGTCGAAGCAACGGGCGGCCGCCGTAAAGAAAGTGCTGGCCACGGAATTTGGTATTGACGGGGAACGCATGGAAACGGATGGCAAGGGAGAAAGTGCTCCTGTTGATAAAGCCAGTACCCCGGCAGCCAAAGCGAATAACAGGCGGGTAGAGTTTGAAAAGTTGTAACTATTGCTCCAGCTCGGCCAGGTAGCCCTCGAGCTCCTGCAGGTTCTTTTTCAACAGGTCGTTTTTTCTATCCTTGAATAAGGATAGTTTTTTTATCATTAGTACCAATACGCTGATGATGACTACGGGGATGGCTGTAAGGCCCAGGGCTTCAGTCATCCCCCGATGCTCAATGACCCTCGGTAAAAAAGTGAAGGGGAAAGCAATACCCGCAATAAAATAACACCACCAGATCTTCCTGCTCATTATTAAATGCTGTTCGTTTACGCTGATCACTTTGCGGAGGCCGGCAGCCAGGTTTTCGCGGCTGAGTTGTACGTTATTGATATTCCTGTAAACCTTCCACAACAAGACGGCAAATACAAAACAGGTAATTACCTCTATGAACAAAGGAATATAAAATAGTGGTTGTTCATAATCAAAGGCATTACCAACGATACAAGCTGTAAAAAAGACGGTATAGAACAGGAAGAGGGCCGCCATGGCGAGGTTCTTCCGGCCCATGGCTGTTAATGTAGAGCCCGACCGCTCACTGATCATAGAGAGCACGAGCTTCTCACTCAGTGCTTTTTGAGCTGCCCATTTTTTATCAAGGGCCTGCCAGGCTGTTTGTAGTTCTTCAAAATTCGTTTGCATATATTGTCAGTATTTTTTCCAGTTTGGTTTTGATCCTGTTGAGCTTTACGCCTACATTGTTGTTGCTGATGCCGGCAATGGCGGCTATCTCGTTGTAGGTACAGCCATCGAGGTGCAGCAGGATCATGGCTTTTTCGATGGCGGATAATTGTTCGATGGCTTTGTACAAACGTTTCACTTTTTCATCAACGACACCCATAGAGTCCGGGTCAGGGATATCAATGCCCGCTTCGGCCAGGGGTATTTTGTGAGGGTTTTTGATGGTCTTCCTGAAATTGGAGATGGCTGTATTCAAGGCCACCCGGTACAGCCAGGTAGAAAATTGGGCCTCCTGGCGGAAGGAGGCATAACCTTTCCACAACTGCAGAACGATCTCCTGGAAGAGGTCTCTCCTATCTTCCGGGTGCTGGCAATAGATATTACAGACCTTGTAGATCAAGCCAATATGCCGGTTTATGAGGGTGACGAACTCCGCTTCCATTAATGCCATTTCAATAGTTAATCGCAATAAGGGCTGAAAACTTACAGTATTCCCGCTGTTTTTTTTAAAATCTCTGCCTGTCAACACATACGGGTGTAACAAAGCTATTCAATTGAATACTAATGGAGCACTGCGACCGCCTGGCGGTTGTGGGACAAATTACATTAACTTTAAACCAACTAAAGTAACTGCTTCATGAGAAAACCCTGCCTTTTATTGCCGCTATTGGTATGCCTGTCCGTTGCTTCTTTTGCACAAACTGCTCCCGGTGCGGGAAAAATAGAAAAGCCTTCAACGCCTCTTGTTATCAGCAAAGTAAACCTGGTCAATGTAGTGACAGGTAAAGCGGAAGCGGATCAAACCATCGTGATCGAAGATGGCCGCATTACAGCTGTAGGACCTATCAAAAAGATCAAGGTACCTGCCAATGCCACGGTGATTGATGGTACGGGCAAATACATCATGCCCGGGATGACGGATGCGCATATTCACTTTTTCCAGAGCGGAGGCCTGTACACGAGGCCCGATGGCGTGAACTTAAACAAAGTGTATGCCTATGAGAAAGACCAGCAATGGGTGAAGGATAACCTGTATGGGGTGATGGCGCGTTACCTGGCCTGTGGTATCACCACGGTGATCGATGTAGGCGGCCCCATGAGTAACTACACGGTCCGCGATTCGGTGAATGCCCATATTACTGCTCCTACAGCTTTTGTAACGGGGCCGCTGGTGTCTACTTACCTGCCACCCAATCTCGATAAAAAAGACCCTCCTATTGTGAAGGTGACCAATGCAGCCGAGGCAAGGGAACTGGTGAAAAAGCAAGTACCATTTAAGCCTGACTTTATCAAGATCTGGTATATCGTATTGCCTGGTCAAAAGGCAGAAGCGACCTTGCCCATTGTACAGGCTGCGATCGAGGAAAGTCATGCCAATGGACTGAAGGTAGCGGTACATGCCACGCAATATGAAACGGCCAAACTGGCGGTAACAGCGGGCGCTGATATACTGGTGCACAGTGTTGATGATAAAGTTCTGGACAGTGAGATGCTGCAATTGCTGAAAAGCAAACAAACGGTGTACATACCCACGGTGCTGGTAGCGCAGAATTATAACCGCACTTTCACGCAGCAATTCAACTTCACGGGGCATGATCTTAAATATGCGGACCCTTTCATGCTGGGCACACAGACGGATCTGCAACACCTGGAAAAAAGCCAGCAACCTTTCGACTATAAGAAGATGCGGACGGCGCTACGGGTACCGGATAAAGAAGACAGCATGATACTTGTCAACCTGAAACTGGCGCAAGATGCTGGTGTGTTGGTAGTGACGGGCACAGATGCGGGCAATATCGGTACGCACCATGCTTCTTCTTACTACGATGAATTGCTGGCGATGAAACAGGCGGGGTTGAGCAATGGGGAGATCATCCGGGCGGCCACGATCAATGCGGCCAAAGGGTTTGGCAAGGACAAGGATTATGGCAGTATTGAGAAAGGAAAGGTCGCCGATTTACTATTGCTGGACAAAGATCCTTTGCAGGATATTACGGTGCTGAGCCAGATCAATACGATCATTCACCGGGGTGTACCTATGCAACCACAACAATTGCTGCCGGTAACACCGGAGATATTGGCGCAGCAACAACTGAATGCGTATAATGCCCGGAATATTGATGCGTTCCTCAAGCCCTACAGTGATAGTGTACACATATACAGCTTCCCGGATAAATTGCTGATGCAGGGAAAAGCGGCCATGCGTCAACAGTACAGCGGGATGTTTGAAAGGACCAAGGAGCTTCACTGTGAGGTGGTAAATCGTATTGTGCAAGGGGACACAGTGATCGACCATGAAAGTGTGACCTGGCTGGGCAGTAAACAACCGATGAAAGCAATTGCCATTTACAAGATCAAAAATGGCAAGATCGCTGAAGTGTATTTTATTCAATAGGGTCAGGAAGGTATGGGAATTGTATAGGTTGTCTGTTCGGTAAACAGACAACCTATGAGTACAGCTTTTCCCATCGTGGCCTGGGGCAATGGCACGAATATTTATGAGGTCAATATCCGGCAATACACGCAGGAGGGCACTTTCCAGGCTTTCATGGCGCATATTCCCCGCCTGGCCAATATGGGGGTGGACGTATTGTGGCTGATGCCGGTAACTCCGGTGAGCCTGGAAAAAAGGCAGGGCACGTATGGAAGTTATTATGCGGCCAGTTCTTATACAGATATCGACCCTGCGTATGGCACGGTTGAAGATTTCAGGGAGCTGATCTCCACGGCTCATTATCATGGCATGAAAGTGATCATTGACTGGGTAGCCAACCATACAGGGTTTGACCATCAGTGGACAAAGCAATATGCCAACTGGTACAAGAAGGATGCAGCCGGCAATTTTACAGAGCTATATGGATGGGTGGACGTGATCGACCTGAACTATGATATTCCGGAGATGCGGGCAGGAATGATCGAAGCGATGAAGTACTGGCTGCAGGCATTTGACCTGGATGGTTTTCGCTGTGATATGGCGCGTACGGTACCCATCGATTTCTGGATAGAGGCGCGCAGTGAATGTGATGCAATCAGGCCTTTGTTGTGGCTGGCCGAATGTGAAATACTGAACTATCACGAGGTATTTGATATTACTTATGGATGGGAATGTATGCGGGCGATCGACAAGTTTATGGCAGGCGGTGAAATGAAAATGCCGGACATTCTAAAGATACTGGTGGACTATTCGCATTATCCGATCGGCTCGCGCAAATTGCTGTTCACCTCCAACCACGACGAAAATACTTATTACGGAACGGAATATGAGAAGTACGGTGTTGCTGCGAAAGCGATGGCTGTATTTACCTGTACCTGGCCAGGTATCCCACTGATCTATTCAGGACAGGAAAAGCCCAATACCCGGCGACTGGCCTTTTTTGAAAAGGACCTTATCGACTGGGATGGGAAGGTAGAGCTGCATGATTTTTACAAGACATTGCTTACGCTGCGCAAAAAGAACATGGCTTTGCAGGAAAGCGCTTCGGTGCTGCTGCTGGCGCATGAGCATCCCCGGGTACTGGCATACCTTTGCCGCCGGCAGGCAGACAGGGTATTGGTATTGCTTAACTGGGGCAAAGAAGCGGCATCCTTCACTATTGATCACCCGGCCATTACCGGCGATTACCATAACCTGTATTCAGGAGAAGCCATGCATATTGATCGCAAGATGCATTTTGATCTTGCTCCAGGGGAATACCTGGTGTACCATGTGACCAAGCGGCATGAATAGGCAAAAAGCCAAGATGGTAAAGGGCTTTCTTATTTGCCCTGCCTGATCAAATTAAAGGTAAATTCTTTTTGGGTATCTATACCTTTCAGGATATTTTCCAGGTTATCCGGCACTTCATAATCAGGGATCAGTCCCCTGCCCTTTTCAAAAGGTGGCTTTGTCATGTTGTCATAATATACCAGGGGCAGGCTGATTTTGATCTTGCTGTGTGGTAAAACGAGGCCGATGAAGGAACCGCCGTTGCCACCTTCATAGCTGCCGCCAGCTTCTTCTCCAATGAAGGTACCCAGTTGGTTGGCATGAGCAGCAGATAAGAATTCGGAAGTAGTGGAAGCACTGGCGCCATTCATGAGGAAATATACTTTGCCGGTGTAATGGTTCTGTTTGGGCAGCTGCAGGGAGAGACCTGCGGCGTCACCCGCTTTGATGGAAAAGGTTCCATCCTTCTCTGGTATCAATTCATTGCGTGCGTTTTTGATCTCTTCAGGGGAAAGATCGCTGAGGCTTAAATATTGGGAGGTATCGGCAATGGTATGCTGGCGGAGATAATACGTGGAGGGTTTATTGATGAGGTGAGTAAACAGTATAACGCCTGCGCTATCCCATCCACCGGGATTGCTGCGGAGGTCGATGACGAGGTGACCGATCTTCTTCTTTTCCAACTCCTTCATAGCTTTTGGCAGGAAGCTGCCCATATCGCCAGCTGCTTTGCCACCAAAGCTGCGAATGGTAAGGACGGCGGTGTTGATGTCCTTTTTTATGTCGAGGTCAAGGGCTTTTCTTTTTCTATCTACATACAGGCGTACGATCTCTTTATTCACGGGATTCTGGCGGAAGCTGGCGTTGCCGGTTTCGATGGTCAATGCGGGATATTTTACCTGCACTTCGTTGCCGGAAAGGTCTTTACAGGCAACAGTAAAGCTATCGGGCCGGGCTATGAGCAGGTAATAGGACATGCCGAAAAAGCCACTGTTCAGACGTTGTTGTTTATTGGTGGTATTGTATCCATCGCTCCAGGAGTGGGCAAAAATGTATTGAATAATGTCATTTACAGACCGCCCGTCAATGCTCAGTATCTCATAGCCGGGCTTGATGATGGTGTCTTTTGTGAAATTGAGGGTAACATAGAGTTTGCCCGTGATGCCGTGTACTGCGAAAGGGAATAAGGGGGTATTTTTTGTGAAATGAGATTCCCAGTCCGGGCCGGGTGTAATGGCGGTGTGGGCACAACGTACACCTGCTACAAGGGAGCAAAGGAGGCGATAATAATCATAATAAGGCAAATCGCCGGTGAGCTGGCTATAGAAGCTATCCAGCTGGCGATCCATTGCTGGTTTGGGAGTATAACGGTACAGGCCGGGGTGCACAGCTTCCATCACTTTCCGCAGGTATTGGAGGTCTTCCTGCATCTCCTGTTTTGAAAGTATGCGATCGGTTAGACTGTCATATACTGCTCTTTTTTCCTGTGCGGGCGCCAGGGCAGGTAGTATGATAAACAAGGCGAGGGTGACGAAAACGTACTTCATCGGTAGATCGATTTTTTTACAAACCTCTTGTTTACCGGGTAAACGGGGTAAAAAACGGTTGCTCAATTCCGGATTTGAGGGAGTTTTAAGGTGTTTCAGGCTGTTTTGTGTCCTGGATGAACTGGGAGGGGGTGGCACCGGTGAGCTGCTTAAAGATACGCTGAAAGGTAGCGGATGAGCTGAAGCCGCATTCCATGGCAATGCCGGGTATGGTGAGATGGCTGGTATCCTCCTGCAGGACTCTTCTTTTAAAAGAAGCTACGCGGTATTCATTGACAAAGGTGGAAAAGCTTTTATCGAGGTGCTGGTTCAATACGGCGGAAACGGTTTTGGCGGGTATACCCACCTGCCGGGCCAGGCTATTAACGGTGAGGGAGGGATCGAGGTATAATTGTCCGGCTTCCATTGCCTGTTGCAGGCGAAGGATGAATGCTTCGGCGGAGGTATCGGGCAAGCGTGATGCGGGAGAAGCGGGCTTATTGTTTTGCTGCCCGGTAGCGAGCCTGTTGTTGACCAGGTAACCTTTGAGGCCCAGCCAATAGATCAATACTGCCAGGGGCACAAAGACAGGGTACCAGCCTACAGCATTGAGCAGGGGCTGACGGGTAGCAGGAATAATATACAGTACGAGGTATAAGAACCAAATGGTCTGGAATACCAGGAACAGGAGGAGAAATTGATTCAGCCACCGGGCTGTGTCATCCGGCATTTGCTGTTGCTCTTTGCGCTGGCGTATGTATTGAAAAGACAGCCAGCAATAAATAGTAACGGATAGCCAGCGGGGAATATCGGCGTATACATTCCAGCTGTCTACAAAATCGCTGATCGATAAGCGCTGTTGCGGAGACGCCACTCCTGTTAGCAGCGCGATATCGGCCGTAAAGACCATGATATAAGGAATGAGGTCGATGAGTACGGGATAAAAATGAATATAGTGTTTACGGGTGAAACTGAAGGAGGAGTCCGTGCCTGCCTGCACATAAAACCATATCAATGGGCCCATGGGCATAATGACCAACAAGGGTAGTGCATTGGCGAGTATGGTCCAAATGCTGCGGACGTTGAGCCAGGGAGCATCCAGCAGGTAAATATTGACACAGGCCAGGGTAATGAGCCCTATCAGCAACGCCAGTATGCGGCTGGGCAGTTGGCGTTTGCGGGAAGCGAAAAGAAGGCCACTGAGAATAAAGCCCTGCACTATGCCCAATAAAATGATGGTTTCCCAAAAGCCCGACAAGGAGATCATAAGCATTCGTTTTCACTGATCGAAAATACCCCATCATGGTGAGAAGGAAATGATAAAAATTATTCCCCGGTTGGCGGACTGTTTGCGGAAAGAAATCTGAATAAGTTAATGGTTGCATATATACTATTCATAGATAAAATTCCTTATATTGAATTCAGGCCAGGGTTTCCCGCTGCTCCATAGCACGCAATGACCTAATCTGTTGGTGACCTGGTCGATACTAATCTGCCCGTACCCGCCTTCCTATTTACTAAACTTATGCTTATGAGAAAACAAGGTATCTGGCTGCTGTTGTTGTGCCTCGGTTTGTTGTCTTCTGTTGTATCGCAGGAAAAGGATTCCCTTTCCATACTATCGCCTGCTCCTTCCCCGGCTGACCCCAAGCCAGGTTTCTGGCAAAGTAAAGGGGTACAAATAACGATCGTACCAGTGGGCCTATTTACGGCCAGCGCACTTACCTGGGGTGAACGAAAGGAGATCCGGAAATTCCGCAACCGTTATATCCCCACTTTCCGGCATCACTATGATGATTACATGCAGTATGTACCTGCGTTGGCGGTATTTGGGTTGAATGCTGCGGGGATCAAGGGGAAACATACGGTAAAACGTGCGTTTGTTTCGTATACCTTTTCTGCCCTTATCATGGGGCTTACGGTGAACACGATCAAGTATACGGCGAAGGTGCAGCGCCCGAGTGGCGACGATCGCAATTCATTTCCCTCGGGGCATACGGCCAACTCTTTCATGAATGCAACTTTTCTCAATAAAGAATATGGTCAATACCGGCACCCGCTTTATGGGGTGGGCGCTTATACACTGGCTACGGCTACAGCTGTCGGGCGTCAACTGAATAACCGGCATTGGATATCGGATGTGCTGGCGGGAGCGGGCATCGGCATTCTTTCTACGGAACTGGGTTACATCATCGCGGACAAGGTGTTTAAAAATAAAGGAACGCATCCGCCGCTGCGTGATAACCCCTATCCTATCAATAAGAAGCCCAGCTTTCTTGAAATGCGGCTGGGATTTGCTGTTGCCACGAGCGGCGACCTTACCAAGAAGTCGAGTGATGTACATGCGGAAAGGGGGTTTAACCTGGGATTGGAAGGGGCCTGGTTCTTTCATAAGAATTTTGGGATAGGTGGTGAGTTTGCCTTTACCAGTTTCCCAGTCAATGATGATCACCTGGTATTACCAGATCCGGACATACCTACGGTTAGTGATGGTCATTACACTCAACCAATGGGCATCCGTTACCTGCACCTGGGGCCTTTTTTCAGCTTTCCCCTGCCGTATAACTGGTTTATTACGGGTAAGATCAATGCGGGCTCTTCTTTGGGAGCTGACGGCAACGTGCAGCTACAGATCAATGAAACCTATCAACCGCTGTTTGAGACGAAAGAGATTCCCTACCTGCGGTATAAACCGGAAGCTACGTTCAGTTGGAGTGCAGGCTTAGGCATCCAGAAAAGAATTGCGCGCAACCTGGGCATCAAGGCTTACGCGAGTTATTTCGACTCGGACCATGATTTTGATATTGATATACTAAGAGAAATTGAATTGGGTGGCAAATACACTTATGAGCGCCTGGGCAGGGAAAAAGTGAAGTTTGACCACTTTGCCTTTGGCCTTGCATTGACAGCTTTTATCTGGTAATGATTAGAGGGCGCTTGTTGGATTGGGGCATCCGCTGCCCTGCTGTTTTTGTGAAAAACTGCACCTTTTTCGTACTACGCTATTTATACTTACTATGTACGGCTGAAGTACGGCTGATCTACGGCTGGTCCACGGTCAAAGCCCCTCTGATCCTCTTTTTTACGTTTTGTTGTTTTTCTTCCTGCCCATCCGTTGGTTCGCTTAATAGCTTTGCATTGTAAATGTACATTAGAACAGGATCAGGTTCGAATGTGCTTGTCCGTTTTTGACCATTTTGTCCGAAATGTGTGTTTTGTCCGCACAATATGAACAAATTGATTCTTTCCGAACAGGGTGCTATACTTGCATTTACGATCGCTGCTGCTCATTTATTCAAAGAGTTATGCCTGGGGACCATTGGAAATGGGGGACGATTCAAAGCGAACAGTCCTGTGGCAACGGAGTTTTGGACGGTGGATACTGCGAAACATGCTGCTGTTATGTAATCGGAAGAGAAGGGAGTGTATGAGGAGAAGATTATTGGATATTTTAATGAAGAGACAAGGCATTAACTATTCAGGAGAATACGCCATCTGGTTTAAGCGCGTGAAGATGGGTAGTGAAGTTGGTTTCTTTGCGGGGAAGAAAGAAGCCTTTAATACAATTGGGATTTCTGATACATAACTGGATATGGCTCTTCTCAAAAATACCAGCCCCTTCAAAAGCAGGGCCCCCTTCTGTGAATACACCCCGTGTTGAATCGAATATCGGATATTCGGTAAATCCTTTTTCAAGAATATCCTTTTGAGCCTGCATATGCATTTGATCATGCATATATTCTATTACCGAACAGTCAAGCTCCCGAAAAATCTTATCTCTGTATACATCGTTCGGCAAATCTCTATTTACTGGTAATTGCGTATCGGCATCTTTGTAAGCCATCGCCATTAGCTGATGGTATAGGCTAACCATCTGAACATATTTGCTGTCGAGGAAATCACAACAATAGCCAAGACTTAATACTGCCCCGATAACAGCCGGCTAGTGAATAGCTTGCCTTCTTTTCTTCTCATTGGCCCATTGCAAAGCACGCTCATGATTATTTTCCCAGAAATACATGCCATGACCTAACCAATCATAAGGCTCTCTGCTGGCTTTAATACCATCAGGCTGGTTAAGTAGTGTATGGCAAACAGATTCATCGCAGCCGTGGAAGCCGATGATCAAATTCGGACGAATGTTGTACATGAAAAGAAATGCTACTTCTTTTTCGCAGAGGCTATATACCTGCCCAGGTTCTGGTAAGGTGCAGTGAATTCTCCTTTACCGTCAAGAATACCGGCACTCTGCAGGGAGGCGAGCGCTTCTTCTTTAGTAAATCCCTCTGCCAGCTTTTTCAAGGCCAGCTCCTCTATCAATTTGAACTGCTTATCAGTCATCTCATTAGATTAGGTGATAAAGATACAAAAATCTATCATATACACAAATATCAACACATGTTTTCCTGCCTACCTGAAATCAAACCACAATACACCCTGGTAAGGGGCATTGAGCTGCACATTCTTCTGGCTTTGCGGGCCCATGACGGAGGCTGACTGAAATTTGGTACCGATAGGTTGTATAGCATTCAAAAAGCCAATATTGCCCGCCGGGTAATTGACGGTGGTATTGTTGTTGTAAGCACCTTTGGGGCTCTCAGGTTTTAACATCTGCAAGAACACCTTTTTTTCTCCTATGCGTACGGTAAAAGGATATTCATTGGTTTGTACAGTAACCCAGGATACTTCTGCGTGGTTGCCTTTGAACTCAGGATACTGCCAGCCACGCTCACCTGTAATGGTATTGTTGTACGCCTTTTCCCACACTCCCCATTGCAAACCTTTGAGTCTATTCTTCCAAACATGGTAAGGGCCCCTGCCCAGCCATTTCATACCTTTTACTTTTTCTTCAGGGTAGTTGAAGGTGATACCCATGAACTCGGCCTCTCCACGTTGTGAAAAAGCGTACTCCAGTTTCACGAGGGAACCTGGACTGAAGGTCCAGGTGGCATTCAACCAATTGTCTTTGCCCTTATAAGTTGCTTTTACTACATATCCACCTTCACTGTCTGTGTGGGTGAAGGAAGACAATTGCTGGTCAAGTCCTGCCAATGCCGGGCCACCGGATAAAGAAAGCTCAGCACCTGCTTTTACTACTTTGGAAAGATAGCCGGTGGACTTATCAAAATATAAAGCGACGCTGTCCTGTTGTACGATCAATGTATTGCCCTCCTCTTTGGCTTTTATGGAACCTTTGGGCTTAAGATCGTTGGACAGAGGCGCCATTAACTGTTCTCCCTGGTCAATGGGCCAGCTCCAGGTAAATATTTCCTTACCCTTAGGATCTGTTGCAGTGAGGTACAATGCATCGGCAGCGTTCCATGTTTTGGGCAATTGAAGGTTAAGCTGTCCATGCTCCCCCGGCTGTACAGACAGCCTGGCTGCAGCGCCCGAATCGATGGGTGTCATGCCTCCTTTTTCTTCCTGTTTCAATTTCCATCGGAAGGTGCATTGGTCGAGGTTGGTGAACATGAACCTGTTCTCCACCGGGATGATGCCCTTGAACAAGGGACCGATGGTTTGCGGACCTATGTATACGGGAGACCATATTTCTTTGATGGTATAGTAACTGCCCTCCTTCTGGTGATAAGGCCCTACAATTCCATCGGGAGCATTATTGGTATAGGTATCGAGGCTGTCGTTTTTATCCCGGCGCACAACCCCTTCATCAGCATACACCCAGAGGAAGCCACCTGCCGCACGAGGGCTTTGGAGAATGAGGTTCCAGAAATCATCCAATCCGGCACCATGTCCGCCATCATAAAGGCCATGCATGAATTCGGTGGGGAAGTAGACTTCCTTTTCATACAGGGAGGCATTGACCATATAATTGTAATCAGGGTAATGTTTGGTATCGGTATGATTGAATTTTTCCCAGGGGTGAATGACATGTCTTTGTTGGGGATCGTACCAACTGTAATCACGATCCACGGTACGGTTGAATCCGCCTTCATTGCCATTGGCCCATAATATGATGCTGGGGTGGTTTACATCACGGATCACGAGTTCTTTCACCAGGCGGCGTGCAGTGGTATCATCATACATTTTCTGCCAGCCAGTTAATTCATCAATGACCATGAGACCCAGGGAATCGCATACATCGAGAAAATGCTGATCGGGAGGATAGTGTGACATGCGCACGGCATTCATGTTCATATCCTTCATGAGGGAGACATCTTCTATGCTGAGGGCCTTGCTGAGGGTCCTGCCGCTTTCGGGCCAGAAACTATGGCGGTTGACACCTTTGAAGATGACCTTCTTATTGTTAAGGTAAAAACCATCGCCGGGACGCAGTTCGGCAGTCCTGAAACCGAATTTCTTTTCGAGGGTATGTACTACTTTTCCTTGTTTATCTTTTAAAGTTACAACCACCTTATACAGATTAGGGAACTCGGGGCTCCACAGATCAGGTTTGGATACCAATGTTTTCAAAACATCCATGGTATCACCAGAAACAGCCGTAGTATTCAATACAGCCAGTGCTGCATTACTGTTGGCCTTACTAATAGTGGCCTCTATTTTATAGCTGGGATCGGTCTGCTGCCTGATGACCTGCATGCTGAAATCGCCTTCGGCGGAAGCTGCAATGGCTATTCTTTCGATATGGGCAACGGGCAATACTTCGAGGTATACCGGACGAAAGATGCCGCCGAATATCCAGAAATCGGAATCGCGCTCGGCCAGGTTGATAGAATGGTTGGCTGATTTCTTACTCACCTGCACTTCGAGGAGGTTGGATGATCCATATTTCAGCAGTTCACCAATATCATAGGTAAAGCGGTAAAAGGCGCCCTGGTGGAGTGGGCCAGCCAGTTTGCCATTGATCTTTACTTCGGTATCGGTCATGGAGCCTTCAAAGACGATGTTCACTTTTTGACCCTTCCAGTTTTTATCGGCCTGGAAGCGGTAGCGGTATTTACCCACTTCATCGGACTGATCGGCGAGCTTTACACGGCCATAATCATAATGCCCAAAGCCCTGGAGTTCCCAACAAGAGGGTACGGCTATGGTAGTCCATTTGCCGCTGTTCATGCCTTTGGTACAAAAGAAATCCCAGGGTACGGTATGGTCTTTATCGGTGCCCGACAGGTATTTTATGATGGTTTGCTGTGCGGTAGCAGGGAAGCCAGCCATTAAGAGGAACAGGAAGGCAATAGCAAAACGGCGTACGGACAAACAAGAGGGCAAAAAGGATGCAGGCATGTGTAATCGCTTATTATTGTAATACTGACCATCGATCAGTATCACAATAATAATAAAAAAGAGCGGTTTTCGGGCTTAAATAGAAAAGCTACCAGCTTGATGTGCCGGTAGCCCGTAGTTATTATAATACCTTCTTAGAACTTGTAAGATAAGGTTGCTGCAAATTGCCTTGGGGCAATTGGGTTAACGCTATAATTTTCGTGTACATAATAATTATAAGCATCACCCAGGTTAGAAACCTTTGCCAGCAGGGAGATATTTTTCCAGGTATAACCTGCTGAGATATCTACGGTGGTGAAACCGTCAATGGGTATCAGCCTTGAATAATTTTGTGTTTGCTCTATCTGATTGTTCCAGCCCGCATTTCGTTTACCAATGTATACTGCGGTAGCGCCAACTTTAAATCCTTTTATGTGCGAGCTGCCAAAAGTATAAAATACGCTGGCATTGGCAGTATGTGCGGGATTGTTGACCAATCTTTCGCCTTCTACATAATTGCCTTTTTTGTTTTCGGTTTTGGTATAGCGCATATAATTGTAGCTATACCCGGCAATGATATCGAGACCTTTTACAGGATGCGCGGTGATGTCTACTTCTACACCATCGCTGGTGGTTTGACCAGTCAGTTCTTTAAGTGCGGTATTGTTGTTGGGCGTGGTGCCATCGGCTGCAAATTGCGCTGTTTGTGCCAGATTATTGTTGATGATGCGGTACGCTGTCACATTCAGTGAGAGCTTGCCCTTCAGGAAATCGTTCTTAATACCAACTTCAAACTGATCAATGATGGATGGTTGCAGGGCGTTGCCAAACACATCTGTTCCACTGTTAACCGAGAAAGAGTTGGCATAGCTGGCGAAGATGGCGGTGGTCTCCAGGGGTTTGTACACCAGTCCGAATCGGGGAGAAAACGCTTTATCAGTTTTGGCAGCACCTTTTGCCAGGCTGTCTTTCAGTAAATATTTTGTTTCAGCGGGGCGCGCTTCCTGGATAGACCATCTAAGGCCTGCCAGGAATTTCAATTTGGAAGTAATGCTTATGAGGTCTTGCACATAAGCACCAAACCGATTGGTAGGGGTTTCCACTCTTGTTACTTTGGAAGCAGGGGGAATATCGGTGCGGGCAGTAAATTTTGTTGGATCGAGGATATTGATCTTATCGTAAGTGGTAGGGTTATTAAAAGTATAACTGGTATTGAGGTAACGATCTGCATCCACACCGGCCAATAAAGTATGTTCAATACCCGCTGTTTTAAACTTACCGTTGATATCAACCTGTGCTATATAATAATCCTCGTTCTGATCAGTCTTGTTCAAAGGTCTAGTCCAGTCGCCATTTTCAGCAGCCTGAATCCTTTCAGTAGAATAATAATCCCTGTTGTAGTTCTGGTAAGAAGCCAGGGCATTGATCTGCCAGGCATTGTTCAGTTGATGTTTCAAAGAAGCAGAAGCTGTTGATTGCTTTGTTTTGGCATATTGCCAGGGTGTGCCAAAGAAAGCAGAACGGGCTACATCAGGGATTTTGGTATTGTCGAGGGAGCCAATACCAAAATCGGGGGTGAATTCATGATCCAGGTAATCGCCCTGAATGAGGAGTTCTGTACGCTTACCCAACTTGAATAACAGGGAAGGGTTAACATAATATCTTTTTGAGCTTACTACATCCCTGAAGCTTTGGGCGCTCTCATAAGTACCGTTTATCCTGTAAGCTATTCCGGAAGAGAGGGGACCATATACATCCACAGTTGGTTTGTACAGATCGTAGCTACCTGTGCGCATGGCTACTTCACCTCCAAAATTGAACTTAGGCTGCTTTGTAACCATATTGAGAATGCCACCTGGCGCCACATTGCCATATAGAATAGCAGCACTTCCTTTGAGGACCTCTACTCGTTCCAGTGAACTCATTTCGGGCATGGCGCCACTGTTGACCCTTGTGCCATTCTTGAAGAGGTTATTGCTTCCGAAGCTATATCCACGACCGGAAAAACTTTCCTGTGTGCTGCCCCGGGTAGTGGCTACATATATACCGTTCACATTTTTAATGACATCGCTTAAACGTTGTGCCTGCTGATCTCTAATGACACCCTGACCAATCACACTGATACTCTGGGGAAGGTCCATCGGGGCAATAGGCACTTTACCTACGGTAACAGGCCTGGTATTGAGGCTCTTCCGGCCTTCGACGATCACCTCTTCCAACTGAAGAGAAGTTTCGCGGAGGGTGAAATGAAATTCTTTGGTTTCACCTGCAGCCAATTCCACTTGTTTTTCCTGGGATTGTAAACCAGTATGGGAAACCTGCAGGGTATAGGTACCTGGTTTAATATTCCTGAGGACAAATAATCCAGCTTCATCAGTCACTACGGTTTTATTAATTTCTTTCAAGACCACATTTACATAGGCCCCCGGGTTGCCATCGGTAGTAACAACCTTCCCTTTAATAATTCCAGTATTTATAACAGGTTCTGTCGATATAGGAGTACCTGGTTGTATCCCGGCACTTGTTTGTGCAACAGTTTCTGTTTGTGCTTGCGCATTCCATGTTCCCAATACCAATGTAGATAAGACAACGTATAAAGCTTTCACAATCAGTAAATTTTGTGCAAAAGACGTTTATGTGATGAGATAACCGCTGCCGTATCGGGAAAAGCCACTTACTCAATCGGGAAATAAAGAAAAGACACATCACATCTACCTCAATATCAAATACTTAATCACAAACCAGGGATATTGCCCTTAAAGCTGGCAGGCTTTTTTGCTATGGATCATTGTACCATTGTTGCCTGGTAAATTGATTTGCAGATGACCTATACAAGGAGGTTACCTGCCAGCAATAGCAGATGACATGAAACTGAATTGCAATCAGTAACTTAACGCGGTGTTAACGCTGCGTTATTTGACAAAGTATGAATTTCAGTTTGTGTATTCTATATTTGCGATTGTATACAAACAATGTCAAGGTTTATATTCATATTAGTCGCGTTTTCTGTACTCAACCAGAGTATCGACCTTGACTACCTGACATCGGCTATCAATGCCCGCTCGCCGGCTGCGACGCATGAGGATGATATTGATAGTATTACGGAATTTGTGATCGAGCAGATCATGGATGATGACGATTATGTTCCTGACCATGATGATGACGGTGATGGCATGCCGAAGAACAACAATGGATTGGAAAAAACTTCCTGGAATCCGCTTTGCTGCCAGTTCTTTCAGAAAGTAGTTGTTATTCCCACCAACAAGACCGATAAGGATGCACAAAAAGCCTACCAACAGGTGTACCACACCTGCAAAGGCTATTCAAACATTGTATCCCCTCCCCCCGATGTATGTAATGCATAAATGATCACCAACTGATCTACTGATCAGCTGATGTATCCGTTTATTCTTTTTCCGAAACAGCATGCTACAGGATACCGGTGTATCCGGTTGCCTGATCAATGGGCATGTTGGGTCTGGCCCGTTTCCGTTCCCTGACTTAAAATTATCAATGTATGACCAGAAGTTATTTTCTGTTCAGGCATTGCATGTTCGTGTTAGCGGTATTCCTGACTGGCGTTGCAAGCAATGCCCAGGATACGCTACGCATTACGCTGCAAGAAGCCGAACAACAATTTTTACAAAATAATCTTTCGCTGCTGGCAGCAAAATATGATATCACTGTAGCGCAGGCGGAGATTATCCAGGCAAAGCTGTACAATAACCCTACGCTGCTGGTAAGTGGCAATCTTTATAATCCGGACCTGCATAAACCTTTTGATGTATCTAACAAAACCGGACAATATGATATTCAAATCCAACAACTGATCACGCTGGCCGGCAAGCGTAATAAGCAGATCAACCTGGCCACTACAGGCGCCAGGATTGCCGAGTATAATTTTTACGACCTGCTCCGTACGCTCCGTTATTCGCTACGCAGCAATTTTTACAGCATACTGCACCTGCATCAATCAAAAGATGCTTACCAGGTGCAGATCAACTCGCTTCAACAATTAAGCAAGGCCTATAGTGAATTGCAGGAAAAGGGAGTGGTTACGCTCAAAGATGCGGTGCGCATCAAATCCTTACTGTACACCTTGCAGGCCGAACAAACGGGTCTGCAAAACCAGTTGAACGATCTGCAGGCAGAACTGCAATTGCTGATGCGGGACAATAAACATTATTATTTGCCGATGGGCATGGGTGATGGACGGGAAGGACTGGATCAATACCCCTTGCAGGCGCTTGTAGATAGCGCCTACAATAACCGGTATGACCTGAAAACGGCTAATGCCAATACGGTATACAGCCAACAGAATTACCAATTGCAGAAAGCGCTACGTACACCTGACCTTACGCTGGGTGTTGAATTTGACAAACGAGGAAGTTTTGTGAACAATGCCAGTTTCCTGAATGCGGCTATTGATCTTCCTTTCTTTAACCGCAACCAGGGTCATATCAAAGCAGCGCAAACACAGGTAGAACAAAGCAAGGTGTTGTTACAACAACAGCAACTGACAGTAGAAAATGATGTGCAGAAAGCTTATTTAAAGGCCCTTAATACGGACAAGATGCTGCAATCATTTGACCCTGGCTTCAAAAAGCAGTTTGACAAGTTATTGCAAGGCATTACAGACAATTTCCAAAAAAAGAATATCAGTCTATTGGAGTTCACTGATTTCTATGAATCATGGAAAGACAATGTACTGCAATGGAATCAGCTGCGCAATGAAAAAGACCAGGCCATGGAAGCGCTGAATTATGCAGTAGGCAAAACCCTTTTCAATTAAAACGACCTAAAAAAATTATTATATGAAATGCATGTTTATAATACTGCTGGGTGGTATGCTGCTGATGCAGTTGTCATCCTGCCGGGAAAGTGAAGCGATTCCGGCCGCCGCTGATACTTTTTGCCTGACAGATACTTTACAGAAAAAGATACAGATCGCCACGGTACAATCGGACACGGTGAAGAATGAAATTGCGCTTTCGGGGAAGGTAGAAGCGAATGAGGATAAGTGGATCAAGGTATTCCCGGTAGTGGGCGGCCTTGTGGAATCGCTGAAAGTACAGCTCGGCGATTATGTAACAAAAGGACAGGTATTGGCAGTGATCCGGAGCAGTGAGATAGCGGATTACCAGGGTCAATTGTCTTATGCTGAATCGAACGTAAAGATGGCAGAGAAAACGCTGTCTTCGAGCAAGGATATGTTTTCGGCCGGCCTTGCCACTGAGAAAGATGTGGTAAGTGCTGAAACAGAATTGGAGAAAGGGAAGGCAGACCTGAAGCGCATCCGGGAAACGAATGCGATCTATGGCTCCAAAGGAAATGCATTACAAACGATCACAGCGCCGGTATCGGGCTTTGTGGTGGAAAAGAATGTAACGGACCAGATGCATTACCGGGTAGATGGCGGGCAGCCTTTTTTTGTTATTTCCAACCTGGATGAAGTGTGGGTAATAGCGAATGTATTTGAAAGTGATATTCCCAAGATACAAACGGGCTATGATGCGAATGTAACGGTGATCGCTTATAAAGACAAGGTGTTCAAAGGGAAGGTAGACCGGATCTTCTCCATGCTGGACCCGCAGAGCCGGGTAATGAAGGTGAGGATACGAATAGCCAATACGGGTTATTTGCTGAAGCCGGAAATGTTTGCGCAGATCAATATAGAATTTACTGAGGGTAATGAGAAGATGCCGGCGATCCCGGCACAGGCGGTGATCTTTGATAAGAACAAGAATTTCGTCATGGTATACAAAGACAAATGCAATATAGAAACCAGGGAGGTGGAATTGTACAAAACGATTGGCAATACCACTTATATCAAAAGTGGCCTGGCAGAAGGAGAAAAGGTGATCGCACAATACCAGTTGCTGGTGTATGATGCCTTGAATGATTAGAAAAGGCAACGAGGCAGCAAGGCATAGAGGCAACGAGGAAAGGGGTTTTCGACAGGATGCCAGGCTACAGCGTGACAACTTTTAGGACACTATACAATTATTGCAAAATGTCTTTGGACTATGAATAAATTTATTTCGAACATTGTAACCTTTTCTTTAAAGAACAGGTTCTTTATATTTTTCATGACGCTGCTGATCATTATCGGCGGCATCTGGAGTTATATTAAAACACCGCTGGAAGCTTTTCCGGATGTTACGAATACACAGATCATTATTGTGACGCAATGGCCAGGGCGGAGTGCAGAAGAGGTAGAGCGGTTTGTAACGGTACCTATTGAAGTGGCCATGAACTCGGTGCAGAAAAAAAGTACGCTACGCTCTATTTCGATGTTTGGCCTGTCGGTGACGAAGATCATTTTTGATGATGATGTGGAAGATTTCTTTGCACGACAACAAGTGAATAACCTGCTGCGGAATGTGAGCCTGCCTGAGAATGTAGAACCGGATGTGCAGCCACCTTATGGGCCTACGGGAGAGATATTCCGGTATACGATCCAGGGAAAAGGGAAAAGCTCCACGGACCTGCTCACGATCCAAAACTGGGTGATCGACCGGCAGATCCGCAGCATACCGGGGGTGGCTGACCTGGTGGCATTTGGCGGGGCAGAGAAAACGTATGAGATACAAGCAGATCCGATTATGCTGGCCCGCTATGATATTACGCCACTGGAGATCTACAATGCGGTGAGCAAAAGCAATATTAATGTGGGTGGAGATGTGATCGAGAAGAACGGGCAGGCATATGTAGTACGTGGTATTGGCCTGCTGGACAAGATCAAGGATATTGACAATATCATTGTAGACAATATCAATGGTACGCCGATACTGGTAAAAAACCTGGCAACGGTGGTAGAAAGTCATGTGCCCCGTGTGGGACAGGTAGGGCTGGATAATAATGATGATGCGGTGGAAGGAATTGTGGTAATGCGCAAAGGAGAGAATCCACGGGAGGTATTGGCAAGGGTAAAAGAAAAAATCAAAGAGCTGAATGAACATGTATTGCCATCGGATGTACAGCTGGTGACTTTTTATGACCGGGATAACCTGATGGACTTTTGTACGGATACGATCATCCACAACCTGGTAGAAGGTATTCTACTGGTGACGCTGATCGTATTCATCTTTATGTTTGACTGGCGAACGACGGTCATTGTATCTGTTATTATTCCTTTGTCTTTGTTGTTTGCTTTCATTTGCTTACACATGAAAGGGATGAGTGCCAACCTGCTTTCGATGGGAGCTATTGACTTTGGGATCATAATAGATGGTGCAGTGGTGATGGTGGAAGGTTTGTTTGTGTTGCTGGCGCACAAGGCGCATGAGGTGGGGATGGAAAAGTATAATAAGATGGCGAAGCTGAGCATGATCCGCAAGACAGGTTCTTCGCTGGCGAAAGCTATCTTCTTTGCCAAGGTGATCATCATCACGAGCCTTATTCCCATTTTCGCCTTTGAGAAAGTGGAAGGGAAAATGTTCTCGCCGCTTGCCTGGACGTTGAGCTTTGCCTTGCTGGGGGCTTTGCTGTTCACGCTTACGCTGGTACCGGTTCTCTCCAGTATCCTATTGTCCAAGCATGTGCGGGAAAGAAATAACCCTGTGGTCAATTTTTTTAACCGGATTGTGAATAAGGGTTTCAATTTCACCATGGGCCATAAGAAACTGAGTTTGCTGGTGGCTTTTGGCATTATGGGCGGGGTACTTTTCTCCTTTAAATTTCTGGGGAGTGAATTCCTACCCACCTTAAATGAAGGAGCTTTGTGGGTGGAAGCTAAATTGCCCATGAGCAGCTCGCTAAGTAATACCACGCATTTTGTGAGTGAGTTCAGAAAGATACTTAACGAGTTTGATGAGGTGAATGGTGTGTTATCGCAAACGGGGCGCAGCAATGATGGTACAGACCCTTCGGGTTTTTATTATGTTCAGTGCCAGGTGAACCTGAAACCCAAAAAGGAATGGAAGCGCAAGATATCAACAGAACAACTGGTAGAAGAAATGGATGCGCGGCTACGGCAATATCCCGGGGTAGTGTACAACTATTCTCAACCGATCATTGACAATGTGGCGGAAGCGGTGGCAGGCATTAATGCCTCGCTGGCGGTAAAGATCTTTGGCAATGACCTGGATAAGCTGGACAGGCTGGCGGATAGTGTATACAATATTCTCGGTAAAGTGCAAGGTGTAAAAGACCTGGGTATCATGCGGAATATTGGTCAGCCGGAATTGAGTATTGTACTGGATGAACAGAAAATGGGTATTTATGGGGTTACTACTGCGGATGCGAATGCGGTAATAGAAATGGCTATTGGGGGTAAATCGGTCTCTACTTTTTACCAGCAGGAAAGGAAATTTGACATCCGTATCCGGTACCCTGAAGAATACCGGGATAATGAATACAAGATCGGTAAACTGATGGTGCCTACTATCCATGGGGCCAAGGTGCAATTGCGGGAGATAGCGGATATTAAAACGGTGACGGGCCCGGCGTTTATTTACCGGGATAAGAATACGCGTTTTATCGCTATCAAGTTCTCGATCCGGGAAAGGGATATGGGCAGCACGATTGCGGAAGCGCAGCAAAAGGTAGACAAACAGGTGAAGCTGGACAAGGGATTTCATGTGGAGTGGAGTGGCGAGTTTGAAAACCAGGTCCGTGCGCAGAAGAAATTGTCGCAGGTAGTGCCGATAGTATTGGTGATGATCTTCATCCTGCTCTTCATTACGTTTGGCAATGCGGTGGATGCGGGGCTGGTGCTGATCAATGTACCTTTTGCACTGATCGGTGGTATCCTGGCGCTTCATATTACGGGTACTATTTTCAGTATTTCGGCGGGCATTGGGTTTATTGCGCTGTTTGGTATCTGCATCCAGAATGGGGTGATCCTGGTCTCGGTATTCAAGCAGAACCTGCACCAGAAGGTGCCACTGGTACAAGCGATCCGGGAGGGGGTGAATTCGAGGATCAGGCCGGTGGTGATGACGGCCTTAATGGCGGCCATTGGTTTGTTGCCCGCGGCGGTGTCGACGGGTATCGGATCGGAAACGCAAAAGCCATTGGCGATTGTGGTAATTGGGGGGCTAATCAGTTCCACGATATTGACTTTGCTGATATTCCCGTTGATCGTGGAGATCTTTTACAGGCGCTCTCACAAGGGTAAGCGGCGGAGGACGGTGTCGCTGACGTGAGAAGAAGGAATACAGAATCCAGCATTTAGAATATAGAAAGGCTCCGCGATTTGGACTGGCTGAATAAATGCAACTGATTGATTGCAATCAATAGTCGTCTAAGTAACCGGCAGTAGTTTTCCCGGCTGCCGGTTACTTTTTTATTTGTATGTCCAATGACGAAAGTCCTCTGGCGGTGCAGACGGGGAATTCTAATCTGAAATCGTTCCCGATTTATTAATTTACAGGGTCAACAACCTGGAAATTGTATCCAACCTATACTCACCGATCATGAAAAGACGCCGCTTTATACAGTCCACCTTACTGACAGGAGCTTCTACCGCGCTATTGCCTACAGCTGTATTATCGGCCGATGCGGGCAAAAAGAAACAGGAGTATTATGAACTACGTGTGTATTCATTTAAGAATGATGCGCAACAGCAACTGACAGAGACGTACCTGGCGCAGGCGGCCATTCCGGCGCTGAACCGGATGGGCAGCAAGCACGTAGGGGTCTTTACAGAATTACAACCGGAACAACGTACGCGGCTTTTTGTGGTGATCCCCTTCTCTTCACTGGATGATTTTACGGGCATGGATGTAACGCTGGCAAAGGATATTGCCTTTCAGCAAGCTGCCACTGATTACCTGATGGCGCCTGCGGATGCCCCAGCCTATGAACGTATACAGAGTTCGCTGCTGAAGTCTTTTAGCGGGATGCCCAACCTGGTAGCGCCTCCGCAGCAGGAAAGGATCTTTGAGCTACGCCGCTATGAGAGTCCTACGGAATATGCCGGGAAGAAGAAGATCGAGATGTTCAATGAAGGCGGGGAGATAGATATCTTCAAAAAAACGGGTCTTACGCCCGTATTCTTTGGAGAAGCGCTGATCGGGGAAGCGCGCCCTAACCTGACTTACATGATCACTTTCGATAATATGGAAAAGCATGATCTTAACTGGAAAGCCTTTGGCAGTGATCCGGAATGGAAAAGGATTGCCAGTATGGAGGAGTATACGGATAAAAAACTGATCTCCAAGATCACCCGCACTTTTTTGAAACCTACCAACTACTCGCAGATATAAGCAGGCATTTTGTCGGCTTTTATTGGTATTCTACCGGGGACCAACAGTTACTATTGTTGTTCCTGCTGGTATCCGCTTTTATAATAGAAAAAAGTAAGTTGATTTGAATGCCGCATATGAGAATGCAATATCTTGTGGAAGATTTACCTCTATTACCCACTAGAGCGGTCATTTAACCTGATCCCATATTAAAAAATGCCGCAGGCATGATTTTTTACTACAGTTGATCGCTTACCTTCTGATTCACCCTTGCCATATGATCCAGTTTCTACGTGTGTAACAGTTTCCTGTTGCATGCACCCAATTTTTGTATCATCCTGAAAAACGTAATGAAATGAAGCATTTGTACTCCTTCTGTACAGCATGCCTGGTAATGGTATGTCTGTTAGGGAATCAGCGAGGTATTGCACAAGATCAAGTACAGTTACCTACACACACGCCGCAATCAATAAGGATCAACGGCAATATCGGGGGTTTTTATGAATACCTTCCGGCAGGTTATAACGCAGCCGGCAGTCAACGGTATCCTTTGATCGTGTACCTGCATGGGGATGGAGACCGTGGTAATGGCAGCCAGGCAGAATTACCCAGGCTATTGACAAAAGCACTCCCTAAATATATTGATGATGGTTTATTCCCTGCTTCTGTAACGGTGAACGGACAAACGCACCGGTTTCTGGTGATATCGCCGCAATACGATCAGTGGCCTTCGCCGGTAGATATTGGTGCGGTGATCACATATGCCAAAAATCATTATAAAGTAGATACGAATCGCATTTACCTGACGGGAATGAGTGTAGGCGGAGGCAGAACCTGGGAATATGCCGGCAGTACGCTGCAGGCAGCTCAAAAGCTGGCGGCCATCGTGCCGGTGTGCGGGTATTCGACACCAATAACCTCTGTGACACGGAATATAGCCAATGCAAATTTACCGGTATGGGCCACACACAACCAAGGTGATCCGAATGTATCGGTGACGCTGACGAATAATTATGTGAGCATGATCAATGGCAATAGCCAGCCACCCACGCCGCTTGCAAAAAAATCCATTTTCGCAGTTGCGGACCATGATGCCTGGACACAGACCTACAATCCGACCTGGAAAGAAAACAGTATGAATATCTATGAGTGGATGTTGCAATACAGCCGGGAAGAACTAACCTTACCAGTCACGCTTACCAATTACAAGATCCTATCATCGGGCAAAGAAGCGGTAACGATCGGCTGGTCCACCACGATGGAACAGCAAAATCAATATTTCAGTATTGAACGTTCGGCGGACGGTATTCACTTTACGGTGATTGGCAAGGTGACAGCTACGAATCTGGCCACTGGCAGCAACTATACTTATAAGGATGGGCAACCTGTCAGGGGTAATAGTTATTACCGGCTGAGCCAGACGGACCTGAATGGTAAGACCACTTATTATTCTCTCCTGAAAACGACGATCGACATTAATACGGGCAGCCTGTTAGTGTTTCCCAATCCTGCCACTACAGCTGTTACTATTGGGTTCCAACATCCGGACAAAGACAGGCTGACGGTGAAGCTCATCAACCAGCAGGGCATGGTGGTGCAGATTAACCAATATAATAAGGAAACGGATTACTGGCAGCAATCGATTCCTACGAGCCAGTTGACAGCAGGACAATATTATATACAGGTGAAGGGGTCAAAGGCGGAGTATACGCAGCGATTGGTGATTGGGAAGTAGTGCTGAGTCTGGAGCCTGGAGTCTGGAGTTCAGAGTCTAGAGTTCAGAGTCTGGAGGCCCGGAGGCGGAAAGAACAACAAAAGGAAAGGACTGACGTTCTTTCCTTTTGTATTTTGTACCTTTCGGCTATCACCTAACAAACCCTTTATGCGCCGCTCTGCCTTTCTGTCGTATGCCAGCCTGTTGTTGATCCTTTTTGCTACCAGTTGTACAGAACCTGAAAAACCTGCTACGAAAGAAGAGGCTGCCCAGCTTGGGCAATCGCTTGAAAGCAGTATGAACAAAAAAAGTGCTGCCAAATTCAACGAGGCGCTGGATGTTACCGCGCTTCAAAAAAGGATCCAGGAGGCAGGTAATCAAAAGATCGATACGCGTGTTGTAGATGGGGCTATGAAGGAATTGAAGTCGGGCCAACTGGGATCTCAAATCATTCAGGCATTGGGAAAAACGGGGACATATCAACTGGTAAAGCAATATGAGAAAGATAACAACCAGCACCTTGTATTCCGGATGTATGCCAACAGCAAACTCAATTACCACGACCTGGAAGTGATCAAGAAAAAAGACCAGGTAAAAATAAGTGATGCTTTTATTTATATGACGGGGGAGAACCTGAGTGCTACGTTGGCCGAATCAGCGCTGTTGATGTCTGAAAATATGGATAACCTGTCGGAGATGGACAAAAACCGCCTGGAAAATATCAAGCGGATCAGGCAGCTCATTAACCGGGAAGAATATACCAAGGCGCAGGCGCTTTACAAGGAACTGCCTGCTATTTTGAGGCAAACGAAGCTATTTCAAATGATGTATGTGCAAATAGCTTCGGGGTTGGATAATGACGAATACCTGAAGGCTATGACGGATTATAAAAAAGCCTATCCCAATGCAGCCAATGTGTATCTGTTAATGATCGATGCCTATATATTAAAAGAGGAATATGACAACGCGCTTCAGGCGGTGAACCAACTTGATTCGCTGATCAATAAAGATCCCTTCCTGGATTATTACCGGGGATTGATCTACAAAATGAAAGGGGATAAAGCAAAGCAGCGGGAACATTTTGAATTGCTGAACACGAACATGCCTGCTTTTGCAGATGGAACGCTGGAATTGCTGATCACTTACCTGGATGCCGAAGAAACGGATAAGGCGGTGGCGCTTGTTAATAATAAGAAGAGCAACTACAAAAAGATCGATAAGGAACAACGGGAAACGATCTACACACTTTACCCTGCGTTTAAAAAACAGTTGGGTTCGGAGGCAGAATAAAAGGCAACGAGGCACAAAGGCAACAAGGCAATGAGAAAGGCAAGGCTCGCCTCCCGTTAACCCCTAAAGGGGTTGACAGACGACTTAATTTTTTTTGCGGGCATTGGCGCTGTCTCGTGCTTCTTTTGCTTCGCGGCGGGCTTTCTTTCTAAAATAACCCCTGAACAAAAAGTTATGCTGAAGGGCTTCAAGATTCTCATCCAGTTTTTGACTGCTGCTGCTTAAATTTTCCAGTGTGCTGCGCAATTCGCCAGCTACTTTTTCATCATTCAACAGGACCCCGGCTGCATTGTCACCTTCATCCAGTTTTTCTCCTGCATTGCGCAGGGAATGCATGAAAGCATTGGTTTGGGCAGTTGCCAGATTAATCTGTTCTACGGAAGTACGCAGGTTGGTCATGATCACGGTATCGGTAACCAGGTCTCCTGCCAGGGTACCGGGTTTATTCAGTTTTGCAGTGTAACCAGCTACGCTACCGGTGAGTTGCTCACTGTTGTGGGCGGCTGTTTGCAGATTGGCCACGGTGGTACGTAAGGTAGCCATGGTAGCCTGCAGGTTTTTATAAAGTGTTTCATCCTGCAGCAGGGCACCCATAGAGCCTTTACCATCTACCAGCCTTTTGCTGATCTCTTTAAAGTCGGTGGTAATGGCTGCCAGGTTTTTATTGTTGGTTTGCAAAGTAGCCAGCATCTCTTCGGGATTCATGGCTTCTTCCACCTGCAGGTTCTCCCCTCCCACTATGGCGCCAGCTGGCTGCGTTCCTCCATATAGGACGATGAGCTTATTGCCAATAAGGCCTTCGGAACTGATCTTTGCTTTTGCATCTTTGCGAATGTATTCGTGGGCCTTCCTGTCGATATTAAAGGTCACTTTTACCTGGGAAGTACCAAAGAAATCGAGGCTTTTCACGGTGCCGATCTTTACGCCGGAAAACCAAACATTGTTTCCCTTCTGCAAGCCGTTTACATTGTTGAATACAGCGGATACGGTGAGGGAAGGAGAAAAGGTTTTCTTTTGCCCGCCCAGGGTGAAGATTCCCACTACAAGAATGATAATGCCGAGGGTAATAAAAAATCCTACGATGATGGCCTGTTTATTTTTGGGTGTGCTCATTATTCAATAAAATTATAGTCATAAAAACTTTTCACCTGTTCGTTGGTACTGTTCTGTACCACTTCTTCAAAAGGACCTGTTTGGGCAAACTGCCCATCTAATAAAACGGCGATGCGATCGCCGGTGGCTTTCGCACAAGTAAGGTCATGGGTAATGATCACGGATGAAGTATGGTAATTTTCCTGCACTTCATTGATCAGGTTGTTGATATCGATGCAGGTAATAGGATCGAGCCCTGCTGTTGGTTCATCATACAGCATGATAGCTGGTTTCATAATGAGGGTACGTCCAATACCGATGCGCTTTCTTTGTCCGCCCGACAATTCAGACGGCAACTGGTGAAGGGTTTGGGATAATCCCACTGCCTCCAATACGCGTTCTACTTCTTTTTTCACTTCTGCGGATGATAAATTCTTTGAATTGCGCTGGAGCGGGAAGGCCAGGTTTTCTCCTACGGTCATGCTATCGTACAAGGCGCTGTGCTGGAAAGAAAAGCCGATCTTCAACCGTAATGCGTCGAGCTCTTTTATGGAGAGTTTATCTACCTCCTGTCCCAACACACGTACTATTCCGCTATCGGGTTTGAGCAAGCCAACCATGATCTTAATGAGGACAGATTTACCGGTACCTGAGCGGCCCAACACCACGAGGTTTTCACCCTCGCAAATATCGAGGTCGATACCGCGTAGCACATGGTTATTGCCAAAGGACTTGTAGAGATCCCTGACGGTGATCACTACTTTGTCTTTGTTGATATGACTACTGCTTTTTTTCATGTTGTTTTTTAGGGTCTGAATGAATTGACCACCTGTACAATAATGATCTCTTCTACGAAAATGAGGAACATGGAAATAACCACGGCTGAATTGGCAGCCTTTCCTACTCCCTGTGTGCCCTGGGTAGTATAATACCCTTTATAACATCCTATAATACCAATGGTGAAACCGAAAACCAATGATTTGAAGGTGGAGGCGAAAATATCCAGGAAGGAAATCTGTTCAAAAGCATTTACGAAAAAGGCTGCCAGGCTGGTTTGTTCATTGTTGTGAACATTAAGGTAGGCTCCCAATAAAGCGATGAGGGACATGTAGAGCATGAGCAATGGCAACATGAAGGTAGTAGCCAATACCCGGGTAACCACGAGGTATCGAAAGGGGTTGACAGCTGATACCTCCATGGCATCAATTTGCTCTGTTACACGCATGGAACCCAGTTCGGCCCCGATATTGGACCCCACTTTACCGGCTGCTATAAGGGCTGTTACAAGAGGCGCCAAGGCACGAATAATGGCAATGGCCACCAGGGAAGGCAACCAGGAAGTAGCACCAAACTCGGCCAGGGAAGGCCGGGACTGTTTGGTGAATACGATACCTGTAACAAAACTGGTGACGGATACGAGCGCCAGTGATTTGTAGCCCACCATATAGAACTGCCTGATGATCTCCTTCCATTCATAGGGTGGCAGAAAAGCCTCTTTGAAAAAGCGTCCGGTGAATTGACCTATGGCGTGGATCTCCATGAAAAAGGTATCCAACTGCCTGGAAAATACTTTCTTGCCTGTTTTTTGGGAGGGTTCACCCATAAATTGCACTTGTTTTAAGGACCGGGGATGATTTTCCCCGTCTTTCATTGCGTATTAGAGGTTCCAATCTTGTGCCACGGGGGAAAGAATACAGCCTACAGAATTTCGAATACATAATAGGAAGGCACTTCACTATTGAAAGTTCAATAGAAGGGAATGGACTTCCTGCTTATATTTGGGCAAACAATAACTTACTGTTATGAGGATAATCAAAAAACTACTGCTGGCGGGATTGTTGTTTTATATTCCCTGTCAGACAATGGCCTGGGGCATGCTTGGCCACCGCATTGTAGCACAGATCGCTGATGGTTACCTGACAAAGAAAGCGCGCAGGCAGATCATTGGGATACTGGGTAATGAATCGCTGGCAATGAGCAGTAACTGGCCGGACTTTATCAAATCGGATCCCTCGTATAATTATTTAAGTCCCTGGCATTATATCAATTTTAAAGAAGGGTTGAGTGAACAACAGGTACATGATTACCTGGCCAAGGATACGGTTACAGATATTTATACAAAACTGAATTTTGTGATCAGTGAATTGAAGAACAAATCGCTGGAACAGGAGAAGAAGGTATTGTACCTGCGGGTGTTGATACACCTGGTAGGTGATGCACATCAGCCCATGCATGCCGGCCGGCCGGATGACCTGGGCGGTAACAAAATAAATGTATTGTGGTTTAACCAGCCAGCCAATCTACACAGTGTATGGGATGAAAGGCTGATCGGGTACCAGGAGTTGAGTTATACAGAATATGTGAAGGCCATTAATTTTACCAGCAAAGCGCAACGTAAGGATTGGCAGGGGCAATCGATCGGCCAATGGCTGTTTGAATCTTATACGATCAGCAATAAACTGTATGAAGAGATCAAGGAGCCAAACCAAAAGCTGAGTTACCGCTATAATTTTGACCATATTGAAACGCTGAATGACCGCCTGTTGAAAGGTGGGGTGCGGCTGGCAGGAGTGCTGAATGATATTTTTAAATAGCAAGCTGCGGGCTTCCGCTATGTTCAGGGTGAGCCGCCCCGGAAGGGCGACCCACCCTGAACGATAAAATGTACAACACTGGTGCCGTTTTGTCCATTGGTGTATTGCTACTTACTCTATAGCTTTGTTCTATCATTTAAACGATCAGGTTAACAGACCGGCAATTAATAATTATGAGTACAGCAATTAAAGTATTGTTCCTGGATATGGGGGGCGTTATATTAACGAACGGATGGGGACAGGCATCCAGAAAGCAGGCAGCGGAAAAATTCTCGCTCGATCTTAATGAGTTGAATGAACGGCATAAGCTGGCATTTGATGCTTATGAATCGGGCAAAATGACGCTGCATGAATATTTACAATTAACGGTTTTTTATACTCCCAGGTCTTTTACGCCGGAAGTATTCACGGAATTCATGTACCAGCAATCGCAACCGCTGAATGATATGCTGGATTTTGTGCAGCGACTTAAACAGCAATATGGCCTGCGGGTGATCGCGCTAAACAATGAAGGCAGGGAACTGAATGATTATCGTATCCGGACCTTTGGGCTGGATAAGTTTATTGATGCTTTTGTGTCTTCAGCTTTTGTGAAGCTGCGCAAGCCTGATAAAGATATATATTCTCTGGCGCTGGACATTGCTTATGTAAAGCCTGCTGAAGCGCTTTATTTTGATGACCGGTTGGTATTTGTGCAGGTGGCACGCAGCCTGGGTATCAATAGTGTACAGCATATCAGCGTTGAAAGTACACGGCAGGAGCTGCACCAGTACGGGTTGATAGTAACTTAATACATTAGGTGCTATCTTTGCGCCAATTATCTAAATTCCCCCATATGATCTCCGGTAAAAAGACAGATCCTACTATCATTATCATATTTGGCGGCAGTGGTGACCTTGCCAAAAGAAAGTTATTACCGGCCTTTTACAATCTCTTCCTTGATGGCTGGATGCCTGATATGTTTGCCATCATCGGCCTGGGGCTGAATGAATTCAATGACGGGCAATACCAGGATTTTGTTAAAGAAGGACTGACGCAATTTTCGCGCAAGGGAACACCTACTGACGGTACCTGGGATAATTTTAAAAGCCGTATCTCCTATATTCCTTCAAATATGAATGAGGAGATCACGTATTCAAAGCTGGCCACTAAGGTAAATGAACTGGATCAGCAATGGGGCCTGCGGGCCGACCGGTTATTTTACCTTTCGATTGCCCCTCGTTTTGTAGAGGTGGTGGCGGTGAATATTAATAAGCTGGCGCTGGCTTCCAATCCTGTTACTGACCGGCTAGTGATCGAAAAACCTTTTGGGCATAATAAAGAGAGTGCTATTGCGCTGAATAACCTGCTGACAGGGCTTTTTCAGGAAAGCCAATTGTACCGCATTGATCACTATCTTGGTAAAGAGACGGTACAAAACATACTGGCCTTCCGTTTTGCGAATGCATTGTTTGAGCCTTTGTGGAACCGGAACTATATTGATTATGTTCAGATCACGGTGGCAGAGCAGGTAGGTGTGGAAGAGCGTGGAGGTTATTATGAAAGTGCCGGTGCATTGCGAGATATGATCCAGAATCACTTGCTGCAATTGTTGTGTATGGTGACAATGGAACCTCCTGTATCTTTTGATGCAGAGGAGATCCGTAACCGGAAGGCTGATGTAATGCGCGCCATAAAGCCTATCAAACCTGATGAGGTAGCGAAATATGCAGTGCGTGGTCAATACGGTGAAGGATGGATAGAAGGTAAGAAAGTACCAGGCTACCGGGAGGAGCCAGGCGTGAGCCCTACCTCCAATACGGAAACCTATGTGGCCATTAAGTTTTATTTAGACAACTGGCGCTGGCAGGGTGTTCCATTCTATGTACGCACGGGCAAAAGAATGCTGGAGAAGACATCTTCGATCACGATTCAGTTTCGTCCTATCCCCCACTCTTCTTTCCCGGAAAACCTGTATGATAGTGTAACGCCCAACCGGCTTATTATTAATATACAGCCACAAATGGATATCCGGTTACGCTTCACAGCCAAGAGGCAGGGATTGGAAATGAACCTGAACCCTGTGGAGATGGTATTTGATTATGACACCAGTTCGGCACAAACACCGGAGGCATACGAAACCTTGCTGCTGGATGCACTACAGGGTGATGCAACGTTGTTCATGCGTTCGGACCAGGTATTGATTGCCTGGGATGTGGTGACGCCGATACTGGAATCATGGGAGTCGCACAACTCGCTTGAATTTCCCAATTATTCTGCCGGGATGTGGGGACCGGAAAATGCAGAGGCGCTGATAGCCCGGCAAGGGCATACGTGGGCTTCGCATACGCGGGGGAAATAGATAAAACTGTCAGCCTGAACTTATCGAAGACGCCTTCGACAGGCTCAGGCTGACATTCGTTTTCTTAATCGTTCCTTTCTATGGAAATACCTCTTCCATTTGAATCATTGCGGTAGTTGATCCGTGTACCCAGTTTTTTCAGGTATTTGGCTTTCATCTTCTGGTGGAGCTCGGCGGATTGTTTTTTATCGTTCACAATGAGTGATTCATCTGTAAGCTGCAAACGGCGAATGTCATCCTTGTCTGCCACTACCTTTTCTGCTACCAGCTCATCGATCAGATCTGCCATCAATTTGCGGTCTTCTGCAGCACGTTGGCGATCAATTGCTGCCTGCGCCCTGTCTTTCTCGGCTTGTGCACGGTCCTTCTCCGCCTGCGCACGGTCTAATGTTGCCTGATGGCGATCTTTATCGGCTTGCTGGCGGTCTTTCTCAGCCTGCGCCCTGTGCACTTCTGCATTTTGACGATCACGATCGGCCTGCTCACGGTGTTTACCAGCTTCCGCTCGATCTTTCTCTGCCTGCAGGCGGTCTCTGTCGGCCTGTTGGCGATCTTTTTCTGCGCGTTCCCTGTCTCTGCCGGCCTGCTGCCTGTCGAGCTCTGCCTGTGCACGGTCACGCTCGGCTTGTTTTCTGTCACGATCAGCCTGCTCACGGTCTCGGGCAGCCTGCTCCATGTCTTTTTTGTATTGGTCCAGTATTTCTTTGACCATGGATTCATATTTCGGGAAATCTTCTGCAGGTATCTTCTTTTCGTCAATGTACAATTCAGTGAGTTTCTCATTGGTAACCTTAATCTTATAGACCTCACCATTCTTATACAGGGTAATCTTTTTGTTGGAATCATTCACTGATTCGGATTCCACATTCATCCAGGTATTACCATTGGATGTTTCGTACCTGGAAGTGCCGCTGCGGGTAGTTGTTTTTGTTTGCGCCTGGGCAGTAGTCACTGAAACGGCCATGGCCAAAAGGATGCATTTAACTGTTAACACTTTGTTTTTCATGTTTTCTTTTTTGATGTTAAGAATGCTACGTCAGGCTTCGACAAGCTCTGCCTGACATGTTATTAAGAATGGGCAATACTTTCCCTCTTCACCTGTGGTGAATTTTTAAAAATGCCAATATGGGATGGTGAAATAAGCGGTTATCCTCCTGTGACGGCTTCGACAAGCTCAGCCTGACATCCACTTACCTATAAGGTGCGCACTCTTACAGGGAGTAGTGGTTAGAGAACGACGGTTGCTTTTTGTTTTTCCTGCTGTTGTGCCCTGTCACGTTCGGCCTGTTGGCGGTCTTTATCAGCTTGCCGGCGGCTCAGCTCCGCATTTGCCCTGTCGCGGTCTGCCTGTGCCCGGTGTACGGCGGCCTGCTCGCGGTCTTTATCAGCTTGTGCGCGGTCACGTTCTGCCTGTTCGCGGTCTTTGAATGCCTGCAGTCTATCCCGATCGGCCTGCCGGCGGTTCTGCTCTGCATTTGCCCTGTCGCGCTCGGCCTGTTTCCTGTCTATTTCGGCCTGCGCCCTGTCACGTTCTGCCTGCTCACGGTCGCGGGCAGCCTGTTGATAATCAGATATGGGCTGTTCGTGATCTGTTAATATCTGTTGGATCGGCGCTATCAGTTTTGTGACAGGCTTAATTGCCGCAACTGTTTCGTTGTCTATTGGAGAAACTGGCATGACTGGTTTCGCTGCTGATGGCTTAGCAGGTGCCCGTCTGGTCACTAGTTCCGGCTTTTTTTGTACGGGGGCCTTCTTTCCTTTTGCCGTCATCAAGGCATCTGCCGGCCTGTGTTCCTGTAACAGGTTGGCATACATTTCATTTACAGGGAGGGCGATCTTATTGGTCTGTTCATTTTTATTGGCCATGGTGGCCAGGAGGATGAAACATACCAGGAGGCTTCCCAATACAAATATTTTCTCTCCTCCGCTGAGGGCGTTGTTCCTGTTTTGGATGATGCGTGTAACACGCTGCAACAAGTGGCTTTTCTTGCCGGGGAAGGTAATAGCATAGCTTGAGGCAGGTCCATAGAGCATGTGTTCTTTGAAGCTGATCAATGCCTGTATAAATTGTTTCTTATTGCCGGTATGGGCCAATGCTACATCATCACAGCAATGTTCTCTTTCCTGCTTTAATAAGGAGGACACCCACAGGAGACCTGGATTGAAGAAGAAGATAGTTTCTGCTATATTCTGTAACCAATTCACGAGGTAATCGTTCCGGCGGATATGGGCCAGTTCGTGTAACAATACGGCTTCTACCTGATCTGCCGGCAGGTTGGCCAGTAAACCAATAGGCATGTAGATGATGGGCTTTATATGACCAATGACTACCGGTATTTTGGTGATGCCGGATTCCAGCAGGGTGACTGTTTTCTTTATTTGTAATTGCTGTGTGAGTGCGATCATTTTATCCTGCCAAATCAAACCGGGTTGTTGGTATTGACTTGTTTTGAGACGGCGCACATATCCCACTGCCCGGCTCATTTGCCAGCACCTGAAGGAGAAGAAGGCAAACCAGGTGGCAACAATAATGGTTGCATGCTCTGAACAATACTGGGCCAGGGCTGCGGGCCAGTGACGAATGGCATAATCACGCAATACGCCGATGCCACTGATGGTGGCGGTCATGGATAATGTATTGGAGGAAGCACTTCCGCGGTTCCATTCATACATAAATGTTGCGCCGCAAATGGCGAGGAATGTAAACAAGCAACCGGTGATGAGGGCGTATCGTGTAACGGAACGGGCTTTTTTGGTAAAGGTCATGATGATGCCGGTAATAAATGCCAGCAACAAGCCCTGCCAAAGGGAATGGATGAGCATCCAGGAGAATGCCTGCAAGCCCTTTTCTATGATCGATCCGTTTACAAAAAGCCCATTCATGGTTAAATGCTTTTAGGTTTATGCCTTATCATCCAGCTTTTTCAACATTTCTTTCAATACTTCCAGTTCCTTTTTGGAAGTTTTATCATTGCCCATCAGGGCTACCATCAGGTTGCTCACGGAACCATCGTACATGGAATCAACAAACTTAGTGAGGATGGTGCCCTTTGTTTTTTTTTCTTCCAGTGCTGCACTGTAGATATGCTTCATGTTGGACTCATCTCTTGTGAGCATGCCTTTTTCGGCCATTACCTGCATAAGTTTCAATGTAGAGGTGTATTGTACAGCTTCCTTTTGTTCATTGAGTGTATCGTGGACAAAACGAACGGTGGAAGGGCCGTGCTGCCACAGGATCTGGAGTACATCCATCTCGGATCTGGTAGGTACTGCTTCTTTGGTTTGCATGTCTTTCCTGGCTTTCATAAGACCAAGGTACGATAAAAAACGTACGTTTATAATAAATACCTGTATTTATTTTTTGAAGAGTAGGCGAAGGTGGATAAGAAATTGATTATGAAGACGGCAGTCGTGAATCGGCAGTCTGCAGTCCTTTGTGTGAATTTCCTTTTACTTTGAGACGTTTCCTTCGATAGCGGCTCTCTCCCTTCGGTCGAGATGACAAAGAAGGGAGATGCTTACCGGATTTTGAATATAGGTGTAATGGAGTATCTTGCCGTCCAATTAATTATAGTTATCAGCATGGTTATCGACACATTAGAAAATGCGGCCTTGTATTATAATCTGGGTCCTAAGTTCGTGAAAGCATTCCGTTACCTCACAGACACTGACTTTACACAGGTAGCCAAAGGCAAATATGAAATTGATGGTACGGATGTAATTGCCATTGTAAATGAATATGATACTGTACCGGCTTCCGGCGAGCAAATGGAAGCGCATAAGAAATACATTGATGTGCAGTATATAGTAAGTGGTGAGGAGTTGATCGGTCACGACCTGCTGCAAGGACAATCACCTTCCAAAGCCTATGATGAGACATCTGATTATTGGTTGTTTGGAGAGGCTCCTTCCTTTTTCTCGAAACTGGAGCAAGGTATGTTTGCCATTTTCTTCCCTACGGATCTACATATGCCTAATATCAGGGTGAAGGAAGCAACTCCTGTGAAGAAGGTGGTGATGAAAGTGAGTGTGGGCTGAGGAAAGCTACGAGCTTTGAGCTACGAGCTGCGAGCCTTTTGCTTCGACGCTTCGACAAGCTCAGCGTGATAAACAACCAGTTCCTTTAGATGGCTTCGACAGGCTCAGCCTGACAGTAGTCTTCGTCAAGCGTGACATTAGATCCAGTTTATTTTAGAAGGTCTCAGAGGAAGTTCGCGGAGCCGGCTGCCAGTGGCATTGAAGATGGCATTGGCAATAGCTGCTGCCGTTGGCCCTTGGGCTGCTTCACCTGCACCCACGGGAGGTAAGTCAGGACGATTGATCACAAACACTTCGGTATGGGGTACGGCATTGAACCTGAAAATGGGATAGGTATCCCAGGCTCTGCTGCTGATGCCCTTTTCATTGTAGTGAACTTCTTCCAACATGGTCCAGCTGGCGGACTGGATCATTCCACCCGCGGTTTGATTCTTTATACCGTCAACATTGATGGTCTGGCCTGCCTCTATCACACCGGTGAGTTTTAAGAGGCGGTATTGTTTGGCCGTTTTATCTACTATTACTTCTGCCACCACAGCACAATAGGATGCATCATTCTTGTATTGGGCAAACGCAATGCCCAACCCCACTCCTTTGGTTTTGATACGTTCCTTCCACTTTGTTTTTTCCATCACCATTTGAATGACAGCACTGGCCCGGTCGTCTTTCAGGTATTGCAGTCTGAAGTCAGCAGGATCTTTACGGGCTTTGTGTGCAAGCTCATCCATAAAGGATTCCAGGGCAAATATATTGGCATAAGCACCGAGGCTTCTCAAAGCAGAAGTGCGCAAGGGGCCTTTGCAATTATACAGGGTAACCTGTCGCAGGGTATCGTATAATGGCATGGCATTGCGGTAACTACCTCCGGAGAAACGGCCGACTGAAAAAGGGAATGGCTTCTCCAGGTCGCGGCCTGCTATGAAGTGGCCAGCCCGGCCACCCGGCCTGGAGCTGTGGGTATCGGACCACAATTCTGTATTTATGGCCAGCAGGTTGCCTTGTGCATCCAATCCGGCTTTCAATCGTAACAGCATGGCAGAACCGTAGGGCTCCCAGCTGTGTTCATCATCGCGCATCCATTGCACCCTTACGGGTTTGCCAGGAACCGCCATGGCCAGCAGGGCTGCATCGGCACCTACATCATCTGCACCATTGTGCCCATAACATCCAGAACCGGGAACGGCCATTACTCTGATCTTTGATTCGGGTATAGCGAGCAGATCGGATAAAGTGCTTCTGAGGGGAAATACGCCTTGTGTATGTGACCACACGGTAAGCAAGTCGTCTTTCCATTGAGCTACTGCACAGGAGGGACCAATGGAAGCGTGCATCTGGTAGGGACGTTTGTATACGGCTTCCAGCTGTGTGGCGGCAGCGGCGATGGCTGGCGCCACGGCCTCATTCTTTTCCACTACTTCGCTATTGGCGGTTTGCTGAATAATATGATCATATAAATCAGTCTGTGCAGGCAACAGGGAGGGCTTTTCCCAGGTGGCAGATTGCTGCAATAACTTCAGGGCCTTGATGGCCTGGTATTCTTCCTGTGCTACTACGCCTACAAAACTTCCATTGCGTACCAACTTAACGATGCCCTTAAGGGATGACAATGGATTATCGGGTAATGCGGTGAGCTTTGCTCCATACATGGGTGGACGAAGAATACGGGCGTGTAACATATCGGGCAACCGCAGGTCCTGCACATATACTGGCTGGCCTGTGACCATGGCCTTTATTTCTTCGCGGGGGTAAGCTGTACCAACCAGTGTATATTTTGATGGATCTTTGAGGGGGGCTTTGCCGGTAACGATGCCTTCTATGGATTTTCCCTTCAATAAAGTTGGGTAGCTAACAGACTTTCCGGTACTCCTGGCTGTTATTATGCCGTCTTTCACAACCAAGTCCTGGACTGGTGCACCTAATGATTCAGCAGCTATATCGAGCAATCGCTTCCTGGCTTCTGCTGCAGCTGCGCGGATAGCGCTGCCACTGGCTGTAATGGAAGCACTGCCGGCGGTATAGCGTTCATCGGCTGTTTGCCCGGTATCGGCAATAATGATGCTGACGTTTTTCATGTTGATGTCCAGCTCTTCGGCTGCGATCTGCATGAGGGCAGTTCTGATCCCCTGGCCCAGTTCTGTTTTTCCTGTGAGTACGGTAAGATGTCCATCCGTATCGATCCTGATCCAGGCATTGATATTGCCTTCATCGGGGGGAAGATTGAAGCCAGGTGCTTCCTGTGCGTGCATAGGAAAAGGCAATGGCAGGAGGCTAAAGCCAATAACAAGCTTGCCGGTGTTCTTCAAAAAGGAACGTCTACCGGTATTGACAGGATTATTTGGTTGAATTGGCATGGGCGGCGGCTTTTTTGATGGCACTGATGAAACGGGAATGGGTGCCGCAGCGGCAAAGTACGCGCTGCAGGGCTTCTCTTATCTGTGTATCTGTGGGGTGTTTGTTTTCTTCCAACAATTCTTTGGCACACATGATCACACCATTGAGGCAATAGCCACACTGGGCGGCCTGTTCTTCGATACAAGCCTGTTGAATGGGGTGCAGGTGGTCAACACTGCCGATACCTTCGAGGGTGGTGATCTGATGACCTGCAGCGGTGGAACAGGGCATCATGCAGGAAGGCTGGGCTCTACCATCCAGCAAGACCATGCAACTTCCGCAAAGGGCCATGCCACATCCGTATTTAGGGCCATTGAGGCCGAGGTTGTTCCGGAGGGCATAGAGCAAGGGCATTTCCGGATCGATGTTCAATGACCAGCTTTTGCCGTTGACTTTGAGGACAACTGTTTGTTCCATCGGAAAATAATTTAATAAACAGGACAGACTTATGGTAATAAGTCGTCTCTCCTGTAATTTAATTACAAAAAGAAGGATTTAGGATCTAGCTTTTAGGATTTAGCTTTTAGCTTTAGCGGTACAGGTTGGAAGCTGTATCGCCCCAAGGCCGGTTTAAAGAAAAGTATTTATTTAACGACTATACCTTTTGTAGTCAGGCTGAAGCCGCTGAAGCATCCGGTAACGTTTTCGCCGGTAATGGTATTTAGCAGGGCAACGGGTGTAGAAAAGGGGCCGCCATTGCTCCTGGCCTTATTGAAGCTATCCCAGAAATTGTATACTTTCCTATCCACATTGGCCATATAGTATTGCACGGTATCGCCCAATACAAATCCATAGGAATGGGTGAGGTTGATGTATTGTCCATTTACGAGGTCGTCGGTACCGGGGGTATAGCGGTTGGAACCCAGCGCCCCCCATCCAAAACTATTGCGGTTATCCCAGTGCCGCCAGAAATAGAGCTGGGTATTACCAACGGTATCGGGATCTTTATAATGAATGGTGATACGGGCTTTTTCTATGATGGTATCCTTTTCTTCATCATCATCCATAAAATGGTATCCGCTGCTCAGGCTATCAATGGCGATGGGGGTCAGCAGGGATGTAATGGCAGAATATTTCTTACCCTCTGATTCGATCTCGAGCAGATAATGTTTGCCAGGCTTTCCGTGTAATGCACGGGCAGAATCGGTGGCCAGTCTCGGATCGAAATAAAAACCAGGCAGGGCGGAACCTCTCAATTGGGGAAGGCTGGCTTCTCTCATTCGTGTGACAGAGGTTTCATCCCATTGGTATTTATTATCGGGTAATAATACGCCTTCGGTGATGGATACGGTTGCACCTGAGACTGGAATGTTTTGAAAGCCGGGCTCATAGAAGTTTTTGCTTTTGCTTAATATGACATAGTTGTACAGCGGCATTGCATTGTTGATATAGGCTTCCACTACCAGCTGGGGTTCATTGGTCTTTATCTTAATGTCGAAGTCCCGCTCACAGGAAGCGAATATTACGAGGGATAATATGACTGTTAACCTCATGTGCTAAAATTTAAAGTTCCAGGTGATGCCTGGTAAAATGGGGAAGAGAAATACTTTTTTCCCCTTAATGGTTTGTTCGTCTTCCTCTACATCCAGGTAAATAAAGTAAGGGTTGTACCGGTTGTAGATATTATAGAGGCTAAAATTCCAACTGCTCCTGAAACGTTTGGTACTTTGGGGCTTGGGGGTATAGGTAAATGCGATGTCCATGCGGTGATAAGCCGGCATGCGGTAATCATTGATCTTATCGTACTGGTTGATGCTGGTGAATACGGGTTCGCGTTCTTCGGGATTGTAACCAATATTGTACACGAAGCGGCCGGTAGGCATGGTCAACGCATTGCCAGTACCGTATACAAAAACAGCAGATGCTTCCCATTTTTTACTCAGGGTATAGTTGGCTACTACGCTCACATCGTGGGTACGGTCATACCGGTAGGGAAAGGCTTTGCCATTGTTCATATCAGCAAAAGTGCGTTCGGTACGGCTGAGTGTATAGCCTATCCAGCCGGTTAGTTTTCCGGTTTTCTTTTGCAGGAAAAACTCCAGTCCATACGCCTCTCCTCTGCCAAAGATCATTTCTCCTTCCATGTTCTGGTTCAGCAATAACCTGGCCCCTGGTTTAAACTCCAGCTGGTTGGACATGGTTTTGTAATAGGCTTCTACATTCATTTCCCAGGCACCGTTGCCCAGGTCCTTAAAGTAACCTGCAGCTATTTGTTGTGCTTTAGCTGGTTGAATGATACTACCGGAAGGTACCCAAAGGTCGCTGGGAAAAGTAGCAGCACTGGTAGTTGCCAGGTGAAGGTATTGGATGGTGCGTGTGTAAGATAGTTTGATGCTGGCTTTGCCGGGTAAGCGGTATAAGGCACTGAATCGTGGCTCGGGATAATGGTAGCTGGCGATGCTTTGTCCTTTACCATATCGTTCTGTTTGGCCTGTGGGAGCGCCATCGGGACCATACAGCACGCGTTCGGTAGGCCCTATTTGGTCAAAGTAGCTGTACCGCAAGCCTGCTATGATGTTTAAGCGGGGGGTGATATTGATATCGGTGCTTAGGTAAGCAGCGGCTTCTCTTGCATACTGATCGCTGACGGTAGATTTGAACTCCTGTATACCTGCATTGGAACTACCGGCGCCTGGTCTGAAAGCATGGCGTGTATATAATAACCCGGCTTTCCATTTTATCCAGCTATCTGCGGTATATACCCAGTCATTTTTCAACTGGTAATCTGTGAGACCAGATGAAAAGAGAAAGCCATTGGTGCCAAATGCCACCTTGCTATCGAGATTAAAATCATTGCGTACTATAGAAAGTTCCTGTTTAAGCTTTCTATTCAACTGTTGCTTCCAGGTGAGACCTACGATGGTATTGCCCCATATAGCATTAAACCGGCGATCGGGACCATCGTCATCATTGTCTACAAATGAAAATTTGTCTTTCCCAATATAGAAGGTGAGGTACAAAGCATTATTCTTATTGATCTGGTAATCGGCTTTGACATTTACGTCATAAAAAAAGTAGCCGTTGTCGCCGATGCTGTCTTTGGCCACGAGTTTGGCCACCTGATCAATATAGGTACGGCGGGCGCTCACGATAAAGGAAGACTTTCCTTTAATGATGGGGCCTTCCAGTGAAACGCGGGAAGAGATGAGGCCAATGCCGCCACTTCCCTTTATGGAATCTTTATTGCCTTCTCTTGTATCGACTGCTATAACGCTGCTTAAACGGCCACCATATTCGGCAGGGATACCCCCTTTTATAACTTCTATATTCTTTACGGCCTCGCCATTGAATATGCTGAAAAAACCCAGCAGGTGATTGGGATTGTATACGGGTATGCCATCGAGCAGTACAAGGTTTTGATCGGGGCCGCCGCCACGCACATAGATCCCGGCGCTGGCTTCTCCCCCATTTTTAATACCGGGCAACAGGGTAATGGTTTTGAGTGGGTCTATTTCACCAAGAATAACGGGGAGCTTTTTTATTTGGGCAATGTTGATGGATTGGGTGCTCATTTGGTTGCGGTGGAGATTGCGACTGGCGGTAACCACCACATTCCTCAACAGGCTTTCGCGTGAAGGTAACAATACGCGTATGGAAGTATCGGCATGAAGGGAGATCATGAAGGAGGCTGCAAAGTGCCCCACAGCGGAGATATTAATGCGGTAAGGACCGGCTGGTAGCCTGGTCGTTATGTTGCCGGCTGAGTCCACAATTTTTTCCTGCTTATTGATCCTTATGGTTGCATTGCCCACAGGGAGCTGTGCGCTGTCCGCCACCTGGATTGTCAGGGTATAGTTTTGGGCCTGGCTTACCCGGCCTGCTATACCGAATAAAAACAACAACAGATAACGGATAAAATGGCTGTGTTTGGTCAATGATCTCATGCCATACCTAAGTTACTCCAAATTAAGGATGAGGAAGCCAGAAAGGGGGTAATTTAATCTATCAGCCAGCAGGTTATTGTAACAAAAAATGGGCCATTCCGTCTGAGACCGGATTGACCCATTCTATTTCATGGATAAACTTTGTCTTTTCTTATTTCCATCCACCGCCCAGGGAGCGGTACAGTTCAACCACGGCACCCAGCTGGCTGCGCTGGATAGCTGCCAGGTTGAGTTCTGCCTGGAGGGCATTGGTTTGGGCAGTAATCACTTCAAGGTAGTTGGCCATGTCGCTTTTGAATAAAAGCTGGGCATTGCCCACGGCTTCTTTCAAGGTATCGACCTGGCTAACTGCCAGTACGCGCTGTTCTTTCAGTTTTTCCACCTGCACCAGTGCGTTGCTTACTTCGCCGGTGGCCAGTAATACGGATTGTTTGAATTCTATCACCGCCTGTTCTCTTTCGATCTTGGATACTTCAAACCTGGTTTTCAGTTCTTTTTTTCTGAAAACAGGCTGCAGGATGGTACCAGCTCCCAGTGCAAAGAGTGATCCGGGTATTTTGTACCAATTCAGGAATTCGTAAGCTTCAAGGCCACCGCCTGCTGTGATATTGAGGGCGGGATACATATTGGCCTGTGCGATACCCACCTGGGCATTGGCCATTACCAGGGCCAACTCGGTGGAGCGTACATCGGGCCTTCTGCTCACCATGGCTATGGGTAAACCTGCAGACAGGGTGGTGGGAACAGACAGATCATTGAGGGTAGTGGTGCGGGCCAAAGTGCCGGGAAGTTGCCCGGTTAAGACCTGCAGGTTATTTTCCTGAAGGGCTATATCCTGCTCCAACTGGGGAATCAATAAAGCGGTGGTTTGCTTTTGGGCTTCGGCCTGGCGAACGGCGAGGGAAGTCACCACGCCTCCATCTTTCAGGATGCGGGTAACATTGACAAAGCTGTCGTTGAGCACCAGGTTGTTGCGGGCAATGATGAGTTGTCTGTCGAGCATCAGGAGGTTATAATATCCCTGGGCAATATCGGACACCAATTGTGTTTGCACTGCTTTGGCAGCTTCCTGGGTTTGCAGGTATTGCGCAATAGTAGTTTCCTTTTGCCGGCGGATCTTACCCCATATATCAGCTTCCCAGGAAATATTCGCCACCAACTGGTAATTCTCCACATAGGATTTACCAATAAAGGCGCCAACACTCTTTCCATTCAAACTGTTTTCAGACGGCCGGTTGATAGACCCCGTCGCTTGCAGGTCGACTGTAGGTAATTGCAACAGCTTAGCCTGTTTGGCATTTGCGTTTGCAATGTCGATGCGCTTAATGGCTACCTGAAGGTCATTGTTGTAGGAGATACCGCGGGTAATCAATTCCTGTAAGGTAGGATCTGTAAAGAACTCCTTCCAGGCGATATCTGCTATGCTGCTGGTATCGGCAAAACTCTGTGTTGGCGTGCCAAATTGTTGTGGCAGTTGTACCTGTGGACGCTGGTAATCTTTGCCCACTTTACAGCCTGCCAGTATGAGGACGGCCAAAACTGTTGTATAAAAAAGATTATGCTTGTGTTGCATTGCTCTATCCGTTTAAGTGCTTCAATTTTTATTCTTTCGATCAAGCAGGAAGCCAGAGGCTTCGGAATAACAGTCATCCCGCCAAGCGGGACGACTGTTATCTGATTTATTCGCTCAGGCTGATCTCTCTTGGTCCTGTTCTGCCGGTTACTTTTTCCTGCAGGTACTGGAATATTACATAGAGTACGGGTATGATGAATACACCGAGAATTACCCCTGTAAGCATACCACCTACAGCACTGGTACCAATGGATTCATTACCCTTGGCAGAAGCGCCGTGTGTAAATACGAGTGGTAACAGACCCACGATGAAGGCAAAGGAGGTCATCAGGATCGGACGTAGCCGGAGCCTGGATGCTTCGATGGCTGATTCAACGAGGCCCATCCCTGCCCTGCGGCGCTGTACAGCATACTCCACGATCAGGATGGCGTTTTTGGCCAGCAAACCTACGAGCATGATCAAACCGATCTGTACATAGATATTGTTTTCAACACCTGCCCATCCGATGAAAGCGAATACACCCAATACACCTGTAGGAATGGTGAGGATAATAGCGAATGGCAGGATATAGCTCTCATATTGAGCTGCCAGGAGGAAGTAAACGAAGATGATACTCAACAGGAAGATGAAACCTGTTTGTCCACCTGTTTTGATCTCCTCACGGGTAACACCTGTCCACTCGTAGGAATATCCTCTTGGCAATGCCTGTTTGGCGGTTTCTTCCACGGCTTTGATGGCATCACCGGTACTGAAACCAGGCTTGGGAACACCATTGATGGTTACGGCATTGAACAGGTTGTTGCGGGTTACTGTTTCCGGACCGTATACACGCTTAAGGTTGACGACGGTTTTTGCAGGCACCATTTCACCGACATTGTTCTTTACGTATATACCATCGAGTGATTCAGCATTGGTACGATATTTTATATCGGCCTGTGCCATTACGCGGTAGTATTTACCAAAGCGGTTGAAGTCGGACACATAGCTACTACCGAAATAGATCTGCATGGTTTGCATCAGCTCTGTGATAGAGATACCCAGTTGCTTTGCTTTTATATTGTCTACTTCGATCATGTATTGGGGGTTGCCGGTAGCAAAGGTGGTGAAGGCATAAGCAATTTCAGGCCTTTGCATCAGTGCGCCGATGAAGCCCCAGGCGGTATTGCCCAGTTTATCAAGCGGTCCATTGGTTCTGTCCTGTAGCATGAATTCAAAACCACTCACGTTACCAAAACCCTGCACGGTGGGGAAGTTGAAGAAGAAGGCGCTGGCACCTTTTACCTGGGATACCTGTGCAGCAATGCCATTGGCAATCTGGTCGGGATCTTTGACAGCACCTCTGTCTTTATAATCTTTCAACCGCATAAAGCCTGCTGCATATGGAGAGGCACTAGCGTTGCTGATGAAGTTAAGACCATCAATTACATACAGGTGATTAGCTGCAGGATCTTTCCGGATAATGCTATCCATCTTTAAAGTAGCCTCACGTGTTCTTTCGAGTGAACTACCGGGAGGGGTATTCACAGCATACAGAACGAAGCCCTGATCTTCTGTAGGGATAAAACCAGTTGGGGTGGTCTTTACCAGCCAGAAACTGATGGCTGCTATTACTACCAGGCCGGTAATTGATATCCATTTATGTTTTATCAGGAAACCGAGGCTTTTTATATACTTATTGGTAACGGTATTAAAGCCTGCGTTGAAAGCTCCAAAGAAACGAGCTCCGAAACCTTTCTTTTTACCATGTCCTTCTTCCTCATGCCCGCCTTTCAGGAATAAAGCACAAAGTGCGGGACTCAATGTCAAGGCATTTACGGCTGAAATTAAGATGGCGATGGCCAGGGTGAAGGCAAACTGTCTGTAGAATACACCGGCAGGACCTTGCATGAAGCCCACGGGAATAAACACAGCAGCCATTACCAGGGTGATTGAGATGATGGCGCCTGATATCTCGTTCATAGATTGCAGGGTGGCCACTCTTGCCGGCAACTTGGTCCTTTCCATTTTGGAGTGCACGGCTTCCACCACCACGATAGCATCATCCACCACGATACCGATGGCCAGTACCAGGGCGAAGAGGGTAAGGAGGTTGAGTGTGAAACCAAACAGCTGCATGAAGAAGAAGGTACCAATGATGGCCACGGGAACGGCAATGGCCGGGATAAGGGTGGAACGGAAATCCTGCAGGAACAAGAATACCACTGCAAACACGAGTACGAAGGCGATTACCAATGTTTCTGTTACCTGATCAATAGAAGCATCCAGGAACTCCTTGGAGTTGTACATGATGGTCGTTTTCACGCCCTTGGGAAGGGTACGTTCAAAGTCTTTCAGCTTCCTTTCTACTTCGGTAAGGATGTCATTGGCGTTGGAGCCGGCTGTCTGAAGTACGGCAAAACCAGCTACGGGATTACCATCCAGACGGCTCTGGGAAGAGTAAGTATAGGAACCAAACTCTACACGGGCCAGGTCTTTCAGGCGCAGCATGGAACCATCGCTATTGGCTTTGATCACGAAGTTCTCATAGTCTTCGCCCTGGTTCAGCTTACCCTTGTATTTAAGTACATATTCAAATGTTTCTGCACTGTTTTGTCCCAAACGACCGGGAGCGGCTTCCAGGTTCTGATCTTTGATGGCATTGAGTACATCCTGGGGAGAAAGGTTGTTGGCAATGAGGCGGTCGGGCTTGAGCCAGATACGCATGGAGTAATCTTTAGCGCCAAAAACCTGTGCCTGGGCTACTCCGGGCACGCGCTGGATCTCGGGGATCAGGTTGATCTTGATATAGTTTTCCAGGAAGAGTTCATCGTAGCCAGCACCTTTATCACCGGAGAGGGCCACAAACATGATGAAGCTGTTCTGTACTTTCTGGGTGGAGATACCGGCCTGTACTACTTCTGTGGGCACCTGGTTCACGGCTTTGGATACACGGTTCTGTACGTTTACAGAAGCGATATCGGGATCGGTACCTTGTTTGAAGAAGACGGTGAGGGTCATACTACCATCATTACTGGAATTGGAAGTCATGTAGGTCATGTTTTCCACACCATTGATGGCTTCCTCCAGGGGGGTGGCTACGGAACGAGCCACTACTTCGGCATTGGCACCGGGGTACAGGGCTGTAACCTGTACACTGGGTGGTGCGATGTCCGGGAAAAGCGTAACGGGCAGTGTATACAACGACAGTCCGCCCAATAAGAGCAATATGATGGAGATGACCGTCGATAATACGGGCCTTTCAATGAATTTTTTAAGCATGGGAGAAGAATTAGAATACAGAATACAGAAGCCAGAATACAGAATTTGAAATCAGTATTCAGACCCAGTTACTATATCTGAAAGAGAATGTTGTTTTTATAATGGCTTTACTTTAAGTAAACTGTCGACAGAAATGGGTTGTGGTACGATTACCATTCCATCCTGCAGGTTACCTGCGCCAGCGAAAACAATTTTTTCACCGGGTTTGAGGCCGCTTTGCACGAAGTACCAACCTACAGACTTACCTGATACGGTGATGGGCCTGCTGGCTACTTTGTTGCTATCGCCCACTGCAAATACGAAGACCTTGTCCTGTATTTCGAAGGTAGCTTCCTGTGGTACTACCACAGCTTCTGTGAAGTTTTGTGGTATCCGTATTTTACCGGTGTTACCAGAACGAAGCATACCGCCTGCATTGGGGAAGGTAGCGCGGAAACTGATGGTACCTGTGGACTTATCAAACTGTCCATCAATGCTACTGATCTTTCCTTTTTGAGCGTAGGTGCTGTTATCGGCCAGGAGCAGTTCAACACCGGGCACTTTCTTTACTTTTTCTTCGATGGTGTTGCCCGCGAATTGTTGTTTGAAAGTAATGAAATCAGCCTCACTCATGGAGAAGTAAGCATATACTTCGCTGATGTCGGACAGTAAAGTAAGTGGCATGGTTTCGCTTTTTCCTACCAGGCTACCGGTCTTATAAGGGATGCGGCCAATATAACCACTTACGGGTGCAGTAATATAGGTGTATCCAATATTGATCTTAGCGCTACCTACCTGTGCTTCGGCCTGCTTTGCAGCTGCGTTGGCAGCATCATAAGCGGCACGGGCGGTTTTCAGTTGCACTTCGGAGATCACTTTATTGTCTACGAGTGGTATCAGGCGATCGATCTCCACCTGTGCTTTTTGCACATTGGCTTGTGCCGCCAACAAATTTGACTGGGCGCTGCTGGCTTGCTCATTGTACACGCGGGCATCGATCTTAAATAATGGCTGACCAGCCTTTACATAAGCGCCTTCGTCTACATAGATCTTTTCGAGGAAACCTTCTACCTGTGGGCGTATTTCAACGTTGACTTTACCTTCCAGTGTAGCAGAATACTCTTTAAAAGTAGTACCAGGAGCAACAGCTACTGTTACAACAGGTAGTTGTGGCGGAGGTGGTGCGCCAAAGCCTGCCCCGGGGGCAGCAGAAGAACCGCAGCTATATAATAAAATAGTAACAACGGCACCAAGGAAAACGTGACCCAGCGAAGCAGCGATGCGTTGCATGGCCGGGTTAGCAGAAGCAGCAAAGGATTGTTTTGTTCTTTTATTCATCTTCGATATGTATTGCATAACAGGTTGTTTACAGAAAGCAGGGCATGCTTCCGGTTTATAATAAAACAGATCAGTATTTCAACAATATGCTTATGGCAAAAGCATGGCAATCGACATGAGTTTCTATCAGTCGGGTAGGATAATCAATGCTGACCGTAGCTAAGACGAACGGATGTGACGAATACAGACAAATCCCGGTTTTTATTTTTCCGATCCTTTGCCTGCGAGTAAGAGCAGGAGGATTTGTTGTTTCATGGCTTCTTTCCCTTTCGTTACTGTTTATCCCGGTAAATGAATGTTGCGCCATTCTTTCCCACACAGTATCCAAGAGCGGCAAAGCTAATTAAATTAGTTATCGGCCACTAAATAAATTAGTCTCTTTTTTTACACACAGGATAAGTTTGTTTCCGGGTTTTAGGCGAGGTTTTTAATAAATCCCTCTATAGCATCATCCATTACCATTTTATTCAGATCGTCTGATACATCGGATGTTCTCATCATTTTTATAGAGATGAGGCCGTGTATAACAGACCAGAACGTGTGACTTTTAAGACATACGCTAACATCTGTCCGTTTGTTTTTTACGAGTATTTCGGAAACGGAATCCGAAACAAGGGTCCTGAAACTGATCTTTTCGGGCAGGCAGCTACAGTCATCAGCTTCAGTGCAAGGGATACCCAGGTTGAACATTACCTGATAGAATTCCTTGTTTTTAAAAGCGAAGTGCCAATAGGCGTCTGCCATCGCTTTCAATTGCTGGGCAGGGTCGGTATGCTTGCTTTTGGCCAGATGCACCTTTTTAGTCAGCAGGCAGAATCCTTCCCTGGCGAACTCGATGAGGATACATTCCTTATTCACAAAATGGTCATACACCACTGGCACACTGTATTCTATAGCATCGGCAATCTTGCGAATGGAGAGTGCCTGCCACCCTTCCTCTTTTACAATTTGCCAGGCCGTAGCCAGTATATTAGTACGTACTTCCTCTTTTTGCCGTATCCTTCTTTCTGATATTCCCATCGTTACTTTTTCTAACAGTGTTAGCAAAAGTAACGATGTTTATTATGCTGGCAAGTTTTTTTAGAAGAAAATTTGCCGGTCGCTGGTTTTCAGTACCGCGGGGTACTGGTTTTCCGTGTATTGATCTCTTCTTACTGGGAAACGTTGCGGTAAACGGCAGTTAATAACAGAGTTGGAAGCAACAATGTTCGCAAGGTAAAAGTAGATTGATCAAAATTTATTTGCGGGGGGTAATTGCGGCAATATAAAGGGTTGAATACGACTGTATCATCATTATAATAACAAGCGTTCGTACGAGGACTGCCATAGATAAACTCTCGCGGAATATTAATGTTGCAACGTTACATTATCCTTATGTCAAGGTTATTTTTTTTCCTGTTTTGACAGCCGCATAGATGGCATCAATAATTTTCAGGTCACGCACACCTTCTTCACCATCTACTGGTATAATGGGTTGTTTGCCTTCCAGGATGATGCCGGCCATTTCATCCATTTGAACGGTCTGGTGGGTAGTATGAGGCTGGGTAAGCTCGCCTTTATTGGTGCGGCCCTTAATGGGGCCATACCCTGTGGAGGGTTGTAATTCCGCATATCCGTTGGCGCCATTGAGGAAAAAACGATCGAGGTTATTCATACTATAGGTAGACAGGCAAGAGGCTACAGCTCCTGAAGGAAATCCCAGTTGAAATTGTATGGTCTCATCCACGCCTTCTTTGAATTTTACAGGATCTGTCTTCGTTTCTTGTGCGGTGACCCAGATGGGTTCCTCCCCTACCATGTAACGGGCACCATTGATGGAATAGATACCGATGTCCATCATGGAACCTCCTCCTGCCAGTTGTTTATTAAGGCGCCATTGTGTGGGATCGCCAATTCTGAAACCAGAGAGCCCCTGGAAGAAAAGGATCTTTCCCAATTCACCGTCTTTGCGCATGCGCACGACCTCCAGTGTTTTGGGTTCAAAGTGCATTCGGTATCCTACCAGCAGTTTTACTTTGGCTTTTTTACAGGCATCTACCATTTCCTGTCCTTCCCTGGCATTGAGGGCCATGGGCTTTTCACAGATAGCGTGCTTACCAGCTTTGGCGACGCGTATTACCTGATCGTGGTGGAGGGCATTGGGAGTGATGACGTATATAGCATCAATGTCGGGGTTGTTTTTGATATTGTCAAAATTCTCGTAGTTGTAGCAATTCTTTTCGGGGATATTGTATTTGGTCTGCCAGGCTTTGACCTTGGCGGGTGTGCCGCTGATAACGCCTACCAGTTTGGCCTTTGCAGAAGCCTGCATGGCATCTGCTACGCGTGTGCCATAACTACCGAGCCCCATAATGGCTACTCTCAATACAGGTCCATCCCAGGCTTGTTCCTTACGCTGATCATCAGGCTCTTTGAATTCATCAAATGATAACAAAGGGAATGCAATGGATGCTGCGGTTATTTTTTGGAGGAAAGAGCGACGTGAGTTCATAGCAAAGCATTTGGTTGTGTGGTAACACAATTTAAGGAAAGAATAGAGAATATAGCATACAGTCTTCAGAAGGCGAAATGCGGCGCCCTGACCAGGAGTGTATATGAACACGGGATAGGCGCGGATTATGGCAATTCCAGCTTAATACTGACGGGGTCCCAGTTGCCGCGGTCGGCTATGGCGGAAGAGGCTTTTGCGCCAGAAGGGGTAAAATACAGGCTGGCGGAACCCACGGCTTCGGCAGGTTTCAATCCAAACAAGGGCTGTTTGTTGTACCCGCTCACTTTCATTTTCAATGGCTTGCCATTTTTGAGTTTTGCGGCAATGGTGTATTTGCCTACGGGTATATTGTTGATGTTGAAGTTGAGGTTGCCTACTTTTTTACGGATGATGAAGGTTTTGGCAGGACCAGCATCCAGCATCTCCCCTTCCGGTGTGAGGGTGATCTCAAATTCCGCATCTTCGGGCAGGCTCCCCCTGGTAGCCCACATATCGCCCGGTTTACCCAGTTCGTAACTAATACGTATGGAGGCACCCAAATAAGCATTGGGATACCATGGCTCCTCGCTCATGCGGTCTCTGTCTGCTATTCCAAATGACCACAGTACAAAATTCTTTACGGCACCGTCTGTTGAGGGGAAACTTCCCTTTTTACCATCAGCTGCCAATAGTCCCAGAGCAGCACGACCTTCTCCATAATCGATGGTATAGCCTGCCGCATAAAAATGAGCAGCGCCCCAGGGAATGGCAATCTCATAATATCCTTTGGCATCGGTTTCACCAAAGGCAGCAGAATAATATCCACCCACGGCGGAAGAACGCAAGCCCAGGTAAGCGCCTTCCACGGGCTGTCCTTTTGCGTCCTTCACGTAACCACATATTTTACCCGGCTTTTTGGTAAGGGCGGGAAAAGCAGGCATGGCGGGTTTTGCATTGCCCATTACATTGATATATTCATCATTGGGGCCAAGGGTAAAGCTTAGCTCACCACTGGTTGTTTGCGCCAGGGCTGATAATGAAGTGAAGCATGAAAACAACCATGTTAATACTTTCATACAATGTTTTTTTAACACTGGTCTCTCTTGCGAGGACCGGGCGGAATCAAAAATACCCGGGACACCACTGAGATGTTGCTATAACCCGACGAACTGCCTGTATGAGCGACCGGAGTGCCGGCTTATCGACCTATAGCGTAATTGGTAGAAAGGACGGGCAGGGCAGGACTGGCTACGTCGTTATTTTGCCAGATTATTCATTGATAGTTGTAGCACTATGCAAAAAAATATTCGTGTGTTTCTTTTACTGGTATGCAGTGTGATGACCGTTTTTGGGGCCATTGCTCAAACAATTACAGACATTGATCCGGAAGATGCGGTATGGACGGGCACTGCTACGTATGTATCGCGCAGTATCAGTAAGGGTTCGGACAAAGGGCCATATGTGCAAAGTGAATGGAGTACTTTTCATGAATACCAGCTCACCGTCAACATTACCAAGGGCATTGGCAACAGCAGCAGCAGCCTGATCATTAAGGATTCGCATAAAAGAACGGAAACGATGGCGGGACAATCGAATACGACTGCCTATACGGAAGCGGGTACAGCCAACGGTGATATGGCTACTTCTATCAGTGTTGTTTTTTCGGAAGACAAGAAGACGTATGATATCATGATCGCGGTGCCGGCCTGCACGGGCATATTAACCAGGTCGAGCCCAGTGGGAGAGACAGGCACAGCCATCCATTCCAGTAAGGAGTTTGGCCAGGATGAGGGCTCCTGGGCAGTAACGGAACAACCTGTAAAGTTTAGCACGGATTTTCTGAACGGAGAAATTTATGAGCGCATCGAAAACTCATCCGGCGATGGGTATAGTGAAACGATATTCAAATGGTCATTTGCCAGAAAACCAATTGATGCAGACCTGATCATTACACCTGCCGATTACGCGAACTGGTTGCCCAAGGCTGGTATGAACGAATCTGCTCCGGGCAATACACTGGCTATTGGCCTCAAGGTGCAAGGCAAGGATGGCAAACCCATTCCGGTGGCTGTAAAAAGCTTCGAGGTAAGGTTGAACAATACTTCGAAAATACCGGGGGTGGCGATCAACTTTCCTACCACACCGCAGTCGCCTGCCTTGCCCGATATCCGGATCCAGGGAGAGGAAGAAGAACCGGGCATTGGCAGTGATGGCCAAAGCGTGATCATCCCTTCAAGTGATGGTAAAACAGGGGATGTAACGCTTGCTTCCTACGATGGCGGCGGTTATACAATTTTGACAGCAAAAGCGCTGCTGGACAATGGTACGGTGCTGCAAGGAAAACTACTTACACCTACGGGCGCTGCCCAAGTGGAGATACCCAAGCGGCCTAAAGGCAGGCTCATTGGCCAGGCCTGGCTTACACAAAATGGCAACCCGGGCGATGAAGATGATAGAGAAACATCAAAGGGCAATACGAATAATGGCGATGGGCTGACAGCGTATGAAGAATACCGGGGTATGATCTCGGAAGGAAAACACAAGCGGTTAAGTCCAAAAAAGAAAGAAGTAGGTGTGGGAATAAACGAGCGGGAATATGGAGAGTTGAAAGGTGGGTTTCAGTTGTTTACCAGCAGCACGGACCTGCAGGTAATTCCTTTATGGCAGGGAGAACTGAGAGAGGACCGTATTATCAATAAGAACAGGGGCGGCGCTACGGGCGGTGATCAATATGGCATGCGCATTTTCAAAATGGCTTTAGATTCAAATGTGGTGGGCCTCAACCTGCCGGGAGAAGACCGGGGAAAAAGTCTGAAAGAATCAGATAGCATAAAAATTGACATGGACCAGATCAGAATGCTTTATGTGGCTCAGGCGGGCGCGATGGGATCAGGCAATGGCGCCATGCCCTACACGGTACAGGATGATATCAATAACACGGTTGCACACGAGATGGCGCACAGTGTGCAAGTCAGGCATCATGGTTACCAGGATAACCCCATTGTCGGAAGAGAAGCAAGGGCTGCTGGCGGAGGTCCGGATGGCCGAATTAATTTTCATATCCTCCAGCCCAATGGGCAACCACATATTTACACTGTATTGCATTTAAACAATGGTAATTGTGGCAGGGTTGGCACAGAATCCAGTGGCGACATCGGTTGTATCATGGCTTATACGAGTATGTATAACTGGGCTTACCGGGAAGGTAGCACCCGCGGCAACCTGTATTATTATAAAATGCCTTTGTTGCCTGTAGGTAAGCGCCTATGTACATCCCCACAGGGTACAGGAATCAATGCCAATGGGCAATATTTTGGCAATGCCACGAACGGCAATTGCCTGGGACAGATCAAAGTGAAAACAAATTAAATAACAGCTATCTATTTCTTTTTCTTCACAGGTTTAGCTGCTTCATTTTCTTTGTTCTCTTTCATCCTGAACTGGATCATCTTCTTAATTAAAGCGGTGGGCAGTGGCTGATCGTTGGGAAACTGGATAGCGGATTTGCTAACGCTGTATTTCGCCAGGTCGGTCTTAAAAGCAGCCAGGAAAGCGGCACTGAAGGGAGATGATAATGATATGTGGGATTTATAAGCAGAATAGTAGATCAGGTAACCATGGTATTTGTAGGCCGGTATCTGGTAACTGATCACTTCTTCGGCGTCGGGGGCTGTTTTTGTAATGATGCCCCTGATGGTTTCCAATCTTTCCACCACCTCAGGAGGAAATATACTGTGGTATTGATCTACGGTCTTAAAGTCTGTTTTTGCCATAATAGTTGATTTAAGCAGGAACAAATTTACTTGTCGGGATCAATAGATATCAGGGGGTAAAAGGACAAAACGGTGGGGGAATTGCGACTTGAAACAGATGTTAGCTATAAGGCGTTAGCTTTTAGCACATTTGCTTCGCAAATTCCCAATAACCAAAGGCTAATACATTTTGACCGCTAGAATTCCAGGGGTAGTACGATTGTTTTTACGAAGGCATCGAGGTTGAGCATTGACTGTTGCAGGGTTTGTTCCATTTTCTTTTTCTCTGTGAATGCAAACAAGGCCTGGCTGACCCAGTTCTTAGTCATGTAAAAATCAATGGTGAGCCTGGCCTGGTGGTCGCCTGTTTTTTCTATAGTGTAATAAAAAGCACGGTTCTTCTTTTCTTCTGTTTCGCTGAACATCACCTTTGTTTCGGGATCATACATAAAGCTACTGGTGTACATGATCAGGCTCTTTCCATTGTCGAATACATGACGATGGCTACTACCAATGCCCGGCAGGAAATGCTCTACTTCATCCACGGCCTTTATACCTTTCTGCCAATGATGCCGAAGATCGAAGTGTACCACGGTGTAGCAAAGGGTCTTGATGTCTACATCATACTCCTCGGTAACGGAGAGCATTTTTACTTTTTGCGCTAGTTCCAGATAAGGAGCCGGCAACGGTGGCAATTCATTTTTTAATTCGCTTAGCTGGGTATAATGAAAAGGTATATCACCGTTTTCTGTTTGTTTGGTACTGGTGTTCCATTGCATCCAGCCGGCGAAATCAACGGGCGGGTGATCCTGCAAAAGGTTTTCGGTTACCAGCCAGTATTCATGTTGGTCAATATCATTTTTCAGGAGCTGATGGGCAACGATCACATCTTTACCAATGAGCTTGCTGAAGTTCTTTACGTTGTAAGTAGTGAATTCGCCATAGTGGGTGATCACTTTTAAAGTAAGGTTGATGGCTGATATACATGCCTTGCATTGGCAAATACGCCGTTGGTTATAAGCAGTAATGTGCTGGTGGAAAGCGGTGAACATGCGTTGTACCTGTCCGTACAATGTTTCCAGTTCAACAGGGTCGCCAAATTTATAAAAGAGAATAGCATCGCCCTCCACTTCTGATACTTCAAGCCCCACCTGGTTGGAATTGATAAGTATTTCGAGCAATTGCTGGATGATATGCCGACTGTGCTCTATTTCAATTTCATTTACAAAACGGGTAAATCCACTGATATCGGGAATAAAGAGCAGGCCTTTATGGGGCATTTTTTTGTTTAAAGTTACGGTTTATATTGGGAAAGCTTCGAGCCATGAGCTGCGAGCTACGAGCCGTTCGCTTAGATATCTCTTTCTTCGCAGGCAAGTTCGTGGGACCAAAGGCCTTGTTTCAATAAGCGGCAGCAATAGGATCAGGCGTACCGTCGGGATCGTTCAGGGCGGTACCTTTGGTGATGATGTGAGCGCCATTGAGTACGAGGATACCGGCTACATGTGGTGCAGCCATGGAAGTACCGCTAAGCCTGGCATACCTGCCCTGGCTGTAGGTAGATACGATATTTACACCGGGCGCAGCAAAGTCAACAACATCATTGCCGAAGTTGGAGAAGCTGGCAAAGCGTCCCAGGCTATCAATTGCTGACACAGTAAATACATTAGGTGCATTGACCCTGGCGGGTGAGCTCAAACTGGCCTTGACACGATCATTGCCTGCGGCTATGGCAAAGAGGATTCCCCTATCGGCCAGTGTACGCACTGCATTGTCCAATGCCAGTGAGATGGTATCGGTTCCCAGGCTCATGTTCACGACCTCACCAGCTTGTGCATTTTGTCCGATATAATTGAGGGCGCGGATCAAGCCGGTAGTATTACCAGAACCTTCTCCATTAAGTGCCTTTAAAGCAATGATGCTTACACCGGATGCTACGCCCAGGGTGCCTATATTATTATTCAACGCTCCTATGATCCCCGCCACATGGGTACCGTGGCCATTGTTGTCTACGATGGATGTTTCATCGGTGATGAAGGACTTGCTCAATGTCTTGTCTACATTCAGGTCCGGATGATTGGGATCGACACCGGTATCGATGATCCACACTCTTTTGCCGGTACCATCGCCTGCTCCCACACGGCGCACGCCCCATTGTGCGGTAGAAGCCTTTACAACGGTAAAGCATCCAACGCCGAGTGTGATGATTCTGTCGTGCTCTACAAATTGTACATCACTATCGGCCTTCAACTCATCGGCCTGCTGTGGGGTGAGCCTGGCAATAAAACCTGTATGGATACTATTGAGTACTTCATCGAGCTGCGCATCTGTAATTCGGTGTTTGCGGCAAAGCGCGCTGGTAGCTACCCTGGCCTGATTGGCAGACTGCATCACGCGGCCGGTGGCGTTGGCATCATTGAGCATAACGATGTACCTGCCATCAATGGCAGTACTGGTGAACTGCACAGGTTCGCATTCCGGCTCCTGCATGGTACTGCTGGCAGCAGGAGCATCGTTCTTTTTGCAACTGATGATGGTTCCCACACAAAGTGTGATGGAAAAGAGGAAGATGAACGGGCGCCTTATCGGGTTGGTGGAGAACCGGGGCGTGGCAGGTATGGATTTAATCTTGCTCATGTAACAGGATACGTGCAATTACCGGGCAAACGATTGCCGGGGTTGATTAAAGGTTTGTTAATGTGAGGAGACAAGCTGCGAGCTTTGAGCTGCGAGCTACGAGCGAACAGCGGGAGGCAGGGGTTAGGTGTTAGGTGTTGAATTACGAGCCAGTCTTTTGCGCTGCTATAAAAGGTTTTATGCTTTGCCATACGGCGGGGAAATTGCAGTCGATAACAACGTGTCCACAGCCTTCAATGACGGATAGTTTGCTGCCGGGGATCAATTTCGACACGGATGTAACGGACGCCACGGTGTGGTATTGATCCTTTTCACCGGTCATGACCAATACGGGGCATTTGATCTTTGTAAAAGTCTCCTGGCTGAGTATTTCGTTGTTGTACAATTGGTTGAGCCAGGATAGGCATTGGCCCCACCGTTCCGGCTGGGGCATTAAACTTTTGCGGCTTTCAAAGAGGCCCGGGGCCTGGCCCATCAGCAGTTCGGGTGTGTAGTTGAAAGTTGCCCTGGTGCTGTCTTTGGATTTGTTGCCAAAACCAATGGCTACCAGCCTGGAAACCAATTCAGGGTGAAGGGCTGCCAGTTTATAGGCTGCTGCAGCACCATCGCTAAAGCCAATTACGGCGACTTTCTCTTTGGTTATGTTGCGCACCACCTTATAAGCATCTTCGGCCCTTTGCTGCCAGGTGAACGGAGTATTGCCAATTCCGGATCTTCCATGGCCACGGGTGGCCAAACAGATCACCTGGTTGGTTTTGGACAGTTCCTCAATCAGTGGTTCAAATTCATCAATGTAGCCATATACTCCGCCATGGAGTAATACCACAGGTTTTCCTTTGCCATATACTTCATAATAAAGGGAGGCATCGCCCACGTTCAGGTAATGGCCTGCGGCAGGATTGTTGCCATAAGCTACTTTCTTTGCTGGTTGCGCCGGTGTGATGACGACGTTGGCAAAACTTCCATGGGATTTGCCCTGTACCCAAAATCCTATTTTCCCCTTGGTAAGTGTCGAAAGGCTGTTGACTACCAGTGAGGGGGTGGGATTGTTGTTGACGAATACTTTTATCTCCGGATGATTGATGGTAATTTTTACGTGGAACCATTTGTCGGGATCAGGGGTCTTCAATACGCGGTTCTCGTATTTACCGGGATGCTCTTCTCTTAACCTGGGCCAGGGGTAGTCGGGCAGGTACATATATTGTACGGACCTAGGCCGGCGAACGGTATCGGGATTGAAAAAGTTGAATGGCCTGAAATAGATGGTCTCGAAGGTGCGCAGGTCCTGCATGTTGAAAGCAAATCCTACAAAATTGTTGTTCATGCTGTTTTCGCCTTTCACATCAAATTCGACAGCACTGATGCTCAGTTCTTCATTTTTGAATACCCACTGGCCTATACTATCTGAAGGGGCAAACCCCATGGTATCTTTGGCTGTGAATTGCAGGTCCCTGTCATATATTTGCCACCGGTTACGGTCACCAACATCTATTTTCCGTTGCTGACCTTGTGCCTGTAGTGCCAGGAAACTGGTGATGATCAAAAGAGTGAACGCTGTACAATAGATCGTTTTTTTCATGGTCATATTTTTCTGATGAATGCTGTATAACCCAAATATGGAGCAAGGCGAAATGATGTGACGTTTCAAGGGTGTTCAAGTTCTGTTCATTTTTATTCACGCGTTAAATCGCTCATTATCATATGACAACAAATGATGAGCAAGTGCATATCAAAGCTTGCCTGTATGAAATAGAGACGCGGCTCAACTGGGGGCCAGCTGCTAATTGGGGCAATGCGGACTTTGAAAAGCTGGCGGATCTGATAGCCGCGAAGAAGGGTGTGCAGCTGAGTGTATCGACGCTTAAAAGGATATGGGGTAAAGTGTCTTACAATAGTGCTCCCTCACTCACCACGCTCGACACGCTGGCAGTTTTCCTGGATCATGGCAACTGGCGCGCTTACCAACAACAATTCCGGCCTCCGGTGAACCCTGCTCCTACCTTTTTGCATTCACCTGCCGAAGAAACAACAGCATTGCCGGAAGCAAACCCGGTATCTGTAAATAGCCAGGTATCTACAACCATCAACCGCAAGCGGCTTCTATATATACTGGCATTCGTACTTGTGCTGCTGGTGGTAATTGGATTTATGACGGCGCAAAGAAATACAAAGCCCGATCCTTCGAAGTTTAGTTATACGGTCAATAAAGTGATGTCGGAAGGGGTGCCTAACTCGGTGGTGTTTACTTATGATGCCACGGCTGCTACAACGGATTCGGTCTTTATCCAACAAACCTGGGATATCAGGCGCAAAACGCTGGTGCCAAAAGACAAGCATGAACATTCGGCCATTTATTATTATCCGGGCTATTTCAGGACGAGGCTGATGGTGGATGGCGAAGAGGTAAAGTTCCATAACCTGATGATCACTTCGGATGGCTGGCTGGGTCTGATAGAAAACAATCCTGTGCCGCTTTATTTTAAGAAGGAGGAATTCATAAAGGCCGACCGGGTAGAAGTGGATTCAAGTACATTAAAAGCTTATCAATTATCGCTGCACCCGCAAGCGCCCAGGATACGCTTCTTCAACCAACGTGACCTGGGTACCTTGCAGGACGACAATTTCACCTTTGAGACGAAGCTGAAAAATGATTTCAACGCGGGCACAGGGGCCTGTCAATCTGTACAGGTGCTGATACAATGTAAAAATGATATCATTATTATTCCGTTGGCAGCAAAAACCTGCATTGGCGATCTGAACCTGGTGGCCTGTGGTACAGGGGTGAGCAGCAAGGAAGCAGACCTCTCGAAGTTTGGGGCGGACCTTAGTCAATGGACTACTTTACGGGTAGAGAGCCGCAACAAACAAATGACCTTTTTCGTGAATGGGGTGCAGGCCTACTCTCTTACTTTCCCCAATGATGCTACAGGCATTGTTGGATTACAGTATCGTTTCAATGGTGTTGGTGCAGTGAAGGATACCTGGTTCAGGGATGGGAAAAAGGTGTATGATTTTGCTCCCGGAGGAGTGAAGATGTATACGGATAGCAGCTCCACTTCTGCGGATTAGCAGGATTATTAATTACTGATTATTAATTATTGGTTTACTGGTTGCAGCTGGCGTAATGTGCGCAGGATGCGGTGAAAGCTATTTGCTTTTTTGTTTCTTTTGTGCTGCTTCTCTTTCTCTTTCTTCTTCCTCCTCGTCATCTTCGCCTTTCACTGTTTTTACAAAGGAACTACGGCGAGGGGCGGGCATTACGCTCTCCTCCCCTTTTACTGCTTTCCAGATGATCTGGCTAAAGAGCAGGTCGGGAATCCTGTCTTCCTTGGTGAAATCAAGTGTATTGCTCAGGCGGGCAGTGGCATTGTTGGCCGTATTCTTATCATTGAGGTTTACATTGGCTGGCACGGATTGATAAGCTGTATAATCAGGTGTAGCGGTAAAGCTGCGCCACATGGGTGTAGCGGCCGCATCGTACTGGCTCATGGGCGGCAGGCCAAGGATGAGCTCCATGGTACGCAACATGGAAGATGTGGAGTACATGGTATGATCTACATAATTCCTTTTAACATAAGGGCTGGCTACGAAAGCAATGGTACGGTGTGCATCCACGTGATCGGGTCCATTTTGTGCATCATCTTCCACGATGAAAACGGCTGATTCTTTCCATACAGGGCTTTTGGAAAGGTGCTCTAAAAACAAACCTACTGCCCAGTCATTGTCGGCCACATGGGCAAATGGTGTGGGCCGGCCAGTCCTTAATCCTTCGGTGTGGTTGTTGCCAAAGCGCATGCTGTTGAACTGAGGCAAGGCTCCTGCAGCTACGAGGGAATCAAACTCGCGGCGCCACTGGTAAAAACGGGTGGTATCTCTTACAGCCAGGTTGTAATCGGTATAATAAGGACAGAGATGGCCTTCCAGCACGGGTATATTGGCTTTGCCATCATCGGCAAACTCACCATAGGTGCGGAAGGTAACACCTGCCCGCTGGCAATAATCCCAGATAAATCCTTTTTTGGGGTTGGCAACATCCCGTTTCCCTTCACCGGGATAAGATCCGCCACGGCCGCCATAAGAGGTAGGCCAATCTTTTTCCAGGAAATCGGTAGCATGGGCTGAAGTGCTCCAGTTGTGACCATCGGCACTTACTTCACCATCGGCATAAAAATTATCGAGCAATACAAATTCATCGGCCAGTTTGTGCTGGTTGGGGGTCACATATTTTCCAAACAGGAGTAAACTGGTATCACCATTGCCCTTTGGCATATCACTCAATACCTGGTCGTAGGTCCTGTTTTCCTTGATGATGTAGAATACATGTTTAATGGGTGAAGGATCGCCCACTTTCATGGGGATGGGGTTGCCCTTTTCACCTTGCGCAGCCAGTTCCCCTTCTTTTGAGTAAGGGGTATTTTTATAAACCGCGCCTGAATAGATAGGCAGTGTAGCATCGTTGGGCTCCCGGATGATGGAGAGTGTTCCTTTCATCAATCCACCGATGTATTCCACTTCTTTGGTTTCGGTGCTATCTCCTTTGTGCCTGACAACGGAACCTCGTGGGCGCAATGGACTGGGACCATTGGGATTGGCAAAAGAGGAAAATCCTTTGCCATTTGTGACCCATAACTTCTTTCCTATTACTTTGATATTGGTAGGATACCAACCCACAGGGATGAACCCTTTGGAGCGGGTGGAACCGGGTTCGCTTACATCAAATACGGCCAGGCAATTGTTATCGGCATTGGCTACATACAAAGTCTTTTCGTTGGTGGACAAAGCCAGGCCATTGGAGGTAGTACCCTCCGGAGCAGCCGGATACAGGGCTGCATTCAACACTTCCAGCACTTTGCGTTGTTGAATGTCTATGACAGATACGCTGTTGTCGTTGGCGTTGGCTACATAGAGATAAGTGCCTTTTTTAGTAAGCAAAAGTTCATTGGGATTATCACCTACGGGTATTTCGGCAGTGATCTTTCTCTCTTTGGTATCGAGCACCAACACTTTATCGCCGCCCCACAAAGAAATGTACAACTCTTTCTTATCGGGTGAAAGCAAGCAGGCATAGGCTTCCTTGCCCAATGCCAGCTTTTGAATAATGGCTTTGCTGGCGAGGTTAACGATGTAGAGGGAATTATTTTCTTTCGTTACCACATATAATAATCCGGCTGCATCATCTATTTCAATACCAGCCGGAGATATTTTCACGGGCCAGGGTTTACCAAGTTGGATGCTATCCTGCAATACAAGTTTACCCTTGATGATGGCATATTTCATGATGCGGTTATCATTGCCACCGGACGCATACAGGAATTTTTCATCGGCGCTGAACTTGAGTCCATACCAGGATTTGGGGATCACTATATTGTCTGCAATGATCTGTTTGCGGGCATTGATGAGTTGAATGCTTTGTACGCTTTGGCCGTTATTAGTGACTGCCAGCCATTTTTGAGAACGGGACATGGCGAGGTTGAGGGGCAGATCGCCCAGTGGCAGGGATTCGCCGGCGGGCGACAGGTGCCAGCCATTGGGGAGGCGTACTCTTTTGGTGTTGAGTTCGCTTTCGAGCTGGTTGTTTTTCTGGGCACCGGCCACGAAGGCAAGGAGGATGCAGCAACTAAAATGTACAAAGAATTTCATATCGTTTTGGTATGCTTGTTTTGAAGAGATAAGCTTTTAGGTATTGGCTGTTAGCTTTTAGCGGCCAAAAATAGGTCTAACCTTCCTTGTAAGATACGAGTTTACAATTGCTTAACAGTGGGATGCCCCTTTTACGCAGCATTAGCTCTTGCAGAAAATAGAAAACCTTCGGATCATTTGATCCGAAGGCTTGATAATTTTTGACGGCATGCCCACTAATAATTAAGCAGCAAGGGGTGGTCTTTTACCATTAACTACTTTACGCAACTCATCTTGTAAGAACCCTTTGAGGCTTAGGTCTTCATCCAAGAGCGGCCAATGAACGCCAGTCCCACCTCCAATTAATTCATATTGCAACAGCTGAGATTTATCAGCTCCACTTAAAAGTTTATAAGAAGAAATATTTTGGCTAAATACAGCTTTGGTATTTAGATAAATAGTCATTAAATCCAACTCGGGGTGAATGTCCAATGCCTGGATACGTAATCCTTCTGTGAAGATTATGTGATCAATAGCATCGAATTGTTTATTTGTTGAAGTACTCATTCCACTTCTTTTTAAAGTTGTCAGATCTTCTCCTCATCGATACAAATATATAGAAAACAACAATTTACACGTCTATCGTTGATGCAACCCAATGGTCAATGGACAAAGCCCCACTTCCTTTAATGATGATAACGAACAGGATGGCCAGCAGCAGGATAAAGTATTCAATGCCCTCGCCTTTCTTCTTGGAGAACCAATTCATAGTCCAGCCGTCCTTTGCATGGGTAATGAGAGCGCCCGTAAAGATGATGAAATTTCCCGCAGCTGCTATTCTTCCCAGGCAACCGGTGATCAGAGCGATACTGCCGAATGACTGTCCGATGATGACCAACCAGCCAATAAAAACAGGCAGGTGACGCTCACGGGTTTGTTGGATGGTTGCTTTGGCGCCAGGGCCAAGTCCCTCAAATCGTCCCAATAGCTTTTGCATCCCATACGGCAGAATGATCACGCCTGCCACCAGCCGGAGGAAAGTGATGATATAGTCGGGCTCTGTTTGAAGGAGATAAAACATGAATGGTAAAGGTAAGCACAAGGTTGATATGCCGGTTCGTAGGACACGAACCGCGGCGAGGGAACCGGGGCGGGGCGAAAAGGTAACAGGTTAATATTCTTTCATAAAAAGCAAATCCAGGGGATAACAGGATGGGATATTTAATCGTACTTGTGTGCTTTAACACCCACGAGATTTTTGAAAAACCATATAATGAAACAAATGATGCATCGCCGGGGCAGAGGTATTACAATGACCGCTGTGTTATCGCTCTTTTTATTGCTGACAAGCACAGGAACGGTTTCGGCCAAAGACATCCTGGTAAAATCGCTGGCAGCGCTGCAAACGGCGGTTAACAATGCCGCACCAGGGGATGTGATCACGGTAGCCAATGGGATATATGTGACCACGGCCGATATTGCAATCCACAACAGCGGCACGGCATTGCAGCCGATCACGATCACGGCACAAAAGATTGGCGGCACGGAAATACAAGGAACAGGTGGCTTTAAAATCGAAAGCCCTTCTTCTTATATTATCATCAAGGGGTTTGTATTTACGCATGCTTCGGAAAAGGCTGTGATGCAGGCCGGCACGCGCTTCTGCCGGTGGACAAGAAATGTATTCGAAACCACGGGAGAAGGAAACTATTTAACGATTCACGGTAGTGATCACCAGGTAGATTACAATATGTTCCAGCATAAGAAAGCGCTGGGCAAATTTATTGGGGTGCGTGGAGATGGCAACCAAATAGCAGAACGACTGTGGATACACCACAATTATTTCCTGGACTTCTTACCACAAACAGGTAATGGTGCAGAAGCGCTGCAATTTGGCCTAAGTGGTTATAGTCTTTCTTCCAGTCATAGCCTGCTGGAGTACAATCTCTTTGAGCAATGTGCCGGGGAGAATGAACTGATCTCTGTAAAAGCTTCTTACGTAACGGTACGTTACAATACGATCCGGGATTGTAAAGCGCAATTCACGCTACGGCATGGCAATCATTGTGAAGTGTATGGCAATTATTTTTTCCGCACACCGGGACTTCGCATTTTTGGGGATGATCATATTATACACAGCAATTATTTTGAAAACTGCAAGCCAGCTATCAATATTGGTAATGGAGGTGCAGAAGTAGCGGATGGAGCGGACCTTCGCTCCCATGACCGGCCCGACCGGGTACTGGTGGTATTTAATACGCTGGTGAATAATGAAGAAAACATTACACGTACGGAACGCCCGAATGGATTGGGTTCGACCTTCATCACGATTGCCTATAATATTATTCAAGGTGGTGGGGAAGCGGTGAGTATTAAAGGACCTTATACGAACCCGGTGTGGAAAGGCAATATTATTTTCAATACAAAGGGACCAGGCCAACTAGCAGATACAGCCTACACAAAAGCCGATCCGCTGTTGATCAAAGATGCTGCCGGCATTTATCACCTGCAAAAAGGAAGTCCTGCCACCGGGGCGGCTAAAAGCGATTTCCGCGGTATCACGATGGACATGGATGGGCAATTACGCAAAGCGCCTTTGGATGCCGGCGCCGATCAGTTCTCTGCCGGGGCTGTTAAAGCGACGGTGCTTTTTCCCAAGGATGTAGGTTGTGAGGCGAAATAGAGCGTGCTCAACGTACCAACCATTCTTTCAATACTACAGCGTCGTTGTGCTCCTGGTCTCTGGCGCCATAGACCAAGGTAACGGGTCCGTTAGAGAGATAACCTTTGAGAATGGCTACCTGTTCTTTATTGCCGATCAATTCCTTCCGGTATCGCTTTTTAAACTCATTCCATTTAGCGAGATCGTGGTCAAACCATTTTCTGAGTGTTGTGCTGGGCGCAATCTCTTTCATCCACAGGTCAACGGCTGCTTTTTCTTTGGTAAGTCCGCGGGGCCAAAGTCTGTCTACCAGGATACGCATGCCATCTTCCTTAGCTGGTGGTTCATAAACTCTCTTTAATTGTAAAGTCATATACACCTCCTTTTAATTGTACAATGCGGGCCAAAGGCCCGTAAATAGCCTCACTCTGCCATTTGGCAGGAAAGCGAACAAGTTGAAAGAGACGATCTTAAGTTGGTTCGCAAAGGCACGAACCATAGTTTAAAGAGACGATCCTATTACTGGTTTGCAGGGACACGATCCAAGGCGGGAATACGAACCAAGGCGACCAGTCGCCTTGGGGTAATGTCCCACCCTATAGAAATTAATCATGGGTTGGTTGCACGCAGGGTATAAGTTTTGCCTTTTACTGTATTAAAGGTAATAATGTATCCGTTAGTATCCTTAACGGATTTTACCTGATTGCCAATTATTGTTACGGGAACAGGAGTACGGACTGTACAGGGGCTGCCAGCCAGGGATAGGATGGCGGCGCTGGTGAGCCGGTGGTCCTTCCAGCTGATTGCTACTTCAAAATTTCCCCTTGCTTTTAATCCTTTTACGGTGCCGGTAGCCCATTCGTTGGGCAAAGCTGCCAGCAGGTGTAACTGGCCCAGGTGGCTTTGCAAGAGCATTTCGGTCATGCCGGCCACGCCTCCAAAATTACCATCGATCTGGAAGGGCGGATGGGCATCAAAAAGATTGGCATAGGAACCGCCACCTTTGGCATAATTGGTTCCTTCCTGGCCGGTAATACGCAGCAGATCACGCATCATTTTATAGGCATGGTCGCCGTCCAACAGGCGCGCCCAGAAGTTGATCTTCCAGGCCAGGCTCCAGCCGGTGCCTTCATCACCGCGCAGTTCCAGTGTTTTTTTGGAAGCCGCTGCCAGTTCGGGTGTAGTAATGGGGGATATCTGACGGCCGGGGTGCAATCCAAACAAATGGGATACATGGCGGTGGTGGGGTTCGGGATCTTCCCAATCCTTGTACCACTCCTGCAGGTTGCCCTTTTTACCAATGTGCAGGGGAAACAGCATGCTCCTTTTGGCGATGATCATTTCCCGGTATTCTTTGTCGCTATTCAATTCTCCGGCAGCCTCTATGATATTGGTAAAGAGGTCCCAGATAATAGACATATCCATGGTGGTGGCAATGGACACGCTACCGGTTTTGCCATTGTCATCATAAAAATTATTCTCGGGTGATAAGGAAGGGGCTGTAACGAGAAAGCCATTTTTGTCTTCCACCAGGAAGTCCAGACAGAACTGTGCTGCTCCTTTCATTAGGGGATACGCGGTTTGCTGCAGGAAGGTTTTGTCTTTGGTGAACTGGTAGTGCATCCACAAGTGCTGGGCCAGCCAGGGTGACCCCATGGTCCAGTTAGCCCACTTGGGATCGCCTTTGCCGATATCTCCTACGGGATTGGACAAAGCCCATATATCGCTGTTGTGGTGAACAGCCCAACCACGGGCATGGTAAAACTCTTTGGCGGTGACGGCACCTGTAACGGCAGCATTTTTGATAAACTCCAGCATAGGCCGGTGCATTTCAGAAAGGTTCATCACTTCTGCCGGCCAGTAGTTCATTTGCACGTTGATGTTGGTGGTATAGTTGGCGCTCCACGGTGGCCGCATTTCCTTGTTCCAGATACCCTGCAGGTTGGCTGGCACACCGGGTGTGCGGGAAGAAGCGATCAACAGGTACCTGCCATATTGGAAATACAACATTTCGAGGGCGGGATCTTTGGCGCCTTCTGTATAACCCAGTAAGCGCTGATCGGTAGGCAGGGCTGCATTTTTATTATCGGCCGGTGCAGGGAGTGAGAAACTTACGCGGTTAAAATATTTGTGGTAATCGGCCTTGTGAGTGGTTAATAAAGTGTTCCAGTTCTTTTTAAGGGCGGCCTGCAGGTACTGGGTGGCAATCTTTGTTTCATCCTTGCCCTGTGAGTCTGGACATTTATCAAATCCATTGAAGCTGGTGGCTGCAGATACATAGATCAATATCTCGGATGCATCAACGATGCCAATGCCACTGGAGTCGGCTTTTATAATACCATCCTTGCTGGTAGCTTTGATGCGCCAGTTGAACCGCATGCCCCTGCAACCTGCAGGATCATCTTGGGTGATGGGATTCTCTGACCTTACATAATTGGGATCAATATGGGAGGCGGCTTTGCCGCTGATAGCTATTTCGCTGTTGCTGATGACGGCTGAACGGTGCTTCACGGGAGAGGAAGCTCCCACCATGATGTTGAGGCTACGTGGCTTATCGGTGGTTAAGCGAATAAGGATCACCTGGTCGGGTGCAGAACTGATCACCTGGCGGGTGAAGGTGGTGCCTTCTATTTTGAACCTGGTAGTGGCAATGGCATTGGCTATGTCGAGATCACGGTAATAGGTGGTGGGTACGGCATCTTTCAATAGCTGGCGGATATACAGATCGCCCAGGGGCAGGTAGGATTCGGAATAATAGCCCTGCATTTTTTTGGAAAGCTCCCAGGCTTTGGTGTAATTCTCTTCTTTGAAGAGGGCCTCGCGTACCAGTTGTAACTGATCGTAGGCACCGGGATTTACGTTGGTCCTCACGGGCCCGCCATTCCAGAGGGTAGCTTCATTGAGCTGAATAAGGTCCTCTCCTACTCCACCAAATACCATGGCGCCGAGCCGGCCATTACCTACGGGCAGGGCTTCTGTCCATACTTTTGCGGGTTTGGTATACCAAAGTTTTTGAGACTGTTGCGCCCACAGGGAAGTAATGGTGAGGCTGCAGGCAAGGATCGTAAGCAGGAATCTCTGTATCATGATAGCAAGATATTAATTCCTGGTTATGGGATCAAATTAGAAAGCCCTCCGCAGGACGGAGGGCCTTTTTGTAATCATGGCTATGGCGTGACTTAAGCTATGGCTTAAAGATCAGAGGTGATACCTTTCGTTTGCGACGTAAACGAAAGTGTCACCTCTGATGTTGGCTTTAGTCAATAACAGTTTTTAGTGTAACGTATTTATTAAGGCTTTTGAGGTTATGTCCCTTTTGTTTCATGGAAGCAATGAATGCCGGTGTGGTGCCTGTAGCTACTGCACCCATGATATCATTTGCGGACAGGTTGTCAAAACCCAGGTCTTTATATTGTTTTACCACGGCAGGGGTAATGTTCTGCGCTTTAAAAGAGATCACATCATTGAGGGAAAGATCTTTATATCCCATGTCATGGAAGGACTTAATGTATTCAGGGGTCACATGCATGGACTTTAAAGCCATGGCAGTGTTGGTAGAAATATTATTATATCCCAGGGATTCAAAAGGCTTCAGGTATTCCTTCGTAATATTTTGGGATTTGAAGGCTATGACATCATTGGCAGACAAATTCTTAAATCCCGAGTTCTGTAATCCCTTGATGTATTCGGCGGTAACACCCTGGGACTTCATAGACACTAACTGGTTGGGGGACACATTCTCAAAACCTGCTTCTTTTATAGAACGGATGTATCCGGCTTCTATATTCAGGGCTTTGATGGAAATGATGTCGTTGGCTGAGAAGTTTTTGAAACCAGATGCCTGCAAGCCCTTGATATAATCAGCGGTGATGTTCTGGGACTTCATGGCAATCAATTGGTGATTGGCCAGGTTATCAAAGCCTACTTCTTTCAGGGAGCGGATGTAGGCAGGATCGATATTCAATGATTTGATAGCTACGAGGTCATTGGCAGAAACTTCTGCCCGCTCTGGCTTTTCGTCTGCCTCAGCTGTTTCTTTTGATTCGGGTCTTTCCTTTCTTTCTTTGGTCTCGGGTTTTTCTCCTGCTTCCGATTTTATTTTTGAAGGCATAGCGGTAGCACTGCGTACATCAGCAATGTATTTGGCATCGATGCCCTGTGATTTGAAAGTGATCAGCTGGTTGGCTGTTACATTGGGATAACCCGCCTTACGTATCTCAGCGATATAATCGCCCGTTACGTTGAGGGCTTTTAAGGGGATGAGGTTTTGTGCGGTCAATTCTCCAATACCGCTCTTTTTAATGGACTGTATCCAGGGTTCATCTACTTTCAAAGCAGCCAGGGGAATAACATCATTCCTGCTGAGGTTGGTGTATCCATTGTTCTTCAGCATTTTCACATAAGAGCCGGAAATGTTGACGAGGAAGAAAACCATTACATCCTTATCGTCGCGGAGCTCAATGCCTTCTTTGCGTATGGCTTCGGCATAAGTGGCATTGGCGGTAAACTTATAGCGTCCCATGCCCTGGTCCCCTTCAAAACGGCCAGAGAACACAACGGAGCCAGCTTCGCGGGTTACGGTGAAAGTACCAGCTTTATCGCGGGGAAGCTGCCCAAGGTCGCTGAGCAAAAAGTTGGTGCTGTTGGTAGAATGATCATCTCCATCATTTTTGAACTGGATAGATACGTCATTGTTTTTGATGGTGGCAAACCATAGCCCTTCGGTCTCGATGTTCTCATTGTGTATCGGACTACTGTTGTTCTCTTTCTTATCAGCAACAGGCGCATGGGCATAGGCTACGGGCTCATTGAGCAGGCATACGAGAAATACGAGCAGGGGCAGCAGGAAGCAGTACTTCCAGGCGGTGTGCAGGTTTGACTTTTTAACGTTCATCATGGCGATCCTTTTTTTAAGGAGTGATTGATTATAATTAGTGGTCAGGTTTAAAGGGAAATGCGGGGCTGATACTTTGAGCAAGCTCATCTGATAGGAAGTCTTTTCTACCTGAATATGGTTTACCAACTGATCGTCGGTCAAATACTCCAGGTTATTTTCCAGGGCTTTGCGGTATTGCCAGGCAAAGGGATTGAACCATTGAAAGATGATGACCAGTTCGGCCAGCAGCAGATCAAGGCTATGGCGTTGCTCTATATGTATCTTTTCGTGCTGCAGGATCTGGTTATAGGTTTCCCAGTCATACTTTTCAGGGTTGATGAAGATATTGTTCCAGAAAGAGCAGGGAGCTTTATCGCCTGACAGTTCCACGATCCGGAAACGGCCGTCGCGTATAACGGGCCTTGTATAAGCGCGATACAGGAGGGTGAAGAGCTGTACCAGGAAGTTGATGCCAAATACGGCCACGCCAAACCAGTAGAGCCATGCTGCCCAGGTGAGGGCCTGCTGCCAGGTAATGGCAGGCGACTTTTCTTCCCTGATATTATTGGTAGTCGTACCGGTTGTAGCGGGCGTTGTAGCGGTGGTGACGGGAGTTGGCTGCTGTGGTGTAATGGTGGTGCTGTTGACAGCAGGTTGTTCTGTAGGCGGTTCTGTGGCTATGACGGCGGCTTTGCGAAACGACCATTGCTGGGGCACCTGTATCAGGGGCAGCCAGAAGGATGTTATCAGGCAAGTGAGAAGGATCCACCGGTTGGCCCGGAAGAAGGTTTCTTTTTGCAGGAGGAGCTTATAAAATATGAAGCATCCTGCGAGGATGAGACCTACGTTGGTAATATAATGCATCATTTCTTTTTGGTTTTAATGATGTTCACTATTTCACTGAGTTCTTCTTCTGAAAGGTTTTGTTCTTTGGCAAAAAAGGCGAGCATGCGTGGATAGGAGTTATCAAAGTACTGGCTCACGATGTCTTTGATGGCATGCTTCTGATAGTCTTCCCTGTCTACCAGGGGAAAATACTGGTACATATTGCCTACGGCTTCATGGGCTAAGAAACCTTTGTCTTCAAGGATCTTCACCATCGTGGCTACACTATTGTAATGGGGTTTGGGATCGGGCAGGTGTGGGATGATGTCGCGTATGAACGCTTTTTTCAGGTCCCAGAAAACGATCATGATCTGCTCTTCCCTTTTAGCGAGTTTTACCATTGTTGCTACTTTATAGAACAATACTACTAATCAATTCGGAGATAACCTAATTAATTAGGAATACTCCCAAAGATTTAGGACCTGGGGGTGGCAAAGCAGCATTGCTTTCGATTATTTTACGTTGATAATTAATTAGTTGCTGTCTGATGGCTGTAGATTGTTATTTGCCAGTTATCGGGGCAAACCATCAAAATAGGGTTGCTGACCTGGATATTGATTGCGAGAAAATGGCTACATTTCCATAGCGAACATCTTATCAAGGGTAAATCCTACATGCCCATTACCATCAACCAAAGCATATGTCCAGCCAGTCAGCCAAAAAACCAGGTCATCTCTCCCGTCGCAATTTTATTGTCACTACGACCAGCGCAGTTATGGCATTGACCATTCCTGCTTCGGTCATGAGCACCATGAAGGGTATGAAAAAAACAGTTAAGGTGGGTGTGATCACGGACCTGCATCAGGACATTATGCACGACGGGGTAACCAGGATGAGGGCATTCGTACAACAAATGCAACAGGTAAGACCAGACGCGATCCTACAAATGGGCGATTTTGCTGTTCCCGACGATAAGAATAAAGAAGTAATTAACCTGTTTAACCAGGCGCATCGCAACAGGCTGCATGTGATCGGCAACCATGATACGGATGCCGGCTTTACCAAGTCGCAATGCATCAGCACCTGGGGCATGTCGAACCGGTATTATACGCAAAAGGTAGACGACATCACGTTTGTTGTATTGGATGGAAATGATACAGGTTCGCCTGCTTATACGAGTGGATATCCGGCTTATATTAATGAGGAACAACAGGTATGGCTGAAGGAAAGATTACAGGAGATCAAAGGGCCTATTGTGATTGTATCGCACCAGCCGCTGGCAGGCCCGCTGGCTGTTGACAATGCGGAAGCCATCCAGGACATACTCAGCACTGCTTCTGACAAAATATTGGTAGCACTTAACGGACATACGCATATTGATGCGCAATACGAAGTAAAAGGTATCAATTATGTACACCTCAATTCGGCTTCTTATTTCTGGATAGGAGGCAAATTCTCACATGATAGTTATTCCAAAGAAATCATACAGGCGCATCCGCTGATCGCCAGCACTTGTCCTTACCAGGATGCCTTGTTTACGACCATGACGATCGATCCGTTACGGTCGTTGATCACTTTCGAAGGCAGGAAAAGTACCTGGGTGGGGAAATCACCGGCAGACCTTGGTTATGACGGACCGTATGCATTAGCAACGGTAACGCCCTCGATCAGTGGACGAAAGATATTGTTGCGGGGCAAGGAGGCATAAAAGGCATCGAGGCAACAAGGCATAAAGGCAACGAGGCAACAAGGAGAAAGATATCGAGGTTTAATGTGTTTTGAGGAGATTTTTGTATCTTACATTTATATGAATTACAGGGGCTTATATCTACTTTTTAACTCTTTGCGGGCTACAACCGTTCAGCTCCTTTGAACGTATATCCGCGTCCCGCCTGCATTTGAGCCTCTTCGTCTTACTATTGGCTTACTATTAGCTTATCATTGGTTAGCTATTGGCTTATCACTTCCGTTCTTGTAGGGGGAGGCAGCCGACTGTCAACTCCCTCCCGGCCTACCATCCAGCAGGTCCCGCCTTTTAGAAGTCACTTACGAGGAAAGCGCAAACGCAACCATTTCTTAAAGACCTGGCCTTTCCATAACCAGAATCCGGAGAGTACAATAACGGGAAAGCAAACAATTTGGGTGAAGAGTGCAGCGGAATGTATTGAGGCCACGGGACCGTAGATGTAGCCGATAACGGGGATACTGAGTAAAATATGTAGCCACCGGATAATTTTTCTTTCTGTAGAAGCTTTCATACTGATGAAGTTTTGATGAGCTTCCTTAAAACTAATTACCTGGTGGCTACGGCTGATTGGTGAGTAGACCAGCGTGGGAAATGAGTAGACAAGAACAGCTGCATTCAGCTGAATGCAACGTCTATGACATTAGTTCCCGGCATTGATCCTTTTGGCAACACGCATAAAATACTGGGTGCTCTCCTGTACTGCAGGCAGGTTATTCTCCCACTGGTACTCATATTCTACAGAGAAATATCCTTTAAAGCCTTGTTGTTTCAGTTCGTTCAATACGCCTGCAATATTGCTGACGCCGGTACCCCAGGGTACATCATGGGCAGCTTTTGATCCAAATGTATGGAGGTCCTTCACATGGAAAGCCCATATCCTGCCCTGCAAAGCCTTGATACAGGTAATGGGATCAAGTCCTGAACGTACCCAGTGGCCGATATCGCCACAAACACCGATCATATTGCTGCGGTTCTTCAGTTGGTCCAGGAGGATGGACGGATGCCAATACACGGCAGGTACGGGGTGGTTGTGCAAAGCAGCCCGGATATTGTATTCCTTACAGAATTTATCGAGGGTTTCCAACTGGTTCATCGGAGGCTCGGTAGTAATGTGTTCGAGGCCGAGTTCTTTGGCAAATTCAAAAATGGCCCTCCACTCTTCTTCATTCTTTCCACTCACCACACCATAACAGATGGCTTTGATGCCATTGTCCTTTAATAGTTTTTTAATCAGGGCCTTGTCTTCTGCGGTAGCGGTAAAGGCGGTAGTAGCTGTACCGTTTTTAGTGATCTTCTGGCCGGGGAAGAGTTCTACATATTTCAGTCCGATGCTCTTCATTTTGACCAGGGCTTCCTCCAGGCTGAACAGGCGGAAGGTATAAGCCTGGCTACCGAGCTTCCACCCCAGCGAATCGGGCAGCAATAACTCTGTATTAGATGACTGTGCAAAGGAGCAGATGCTTACAAAAAGCAGGGCGATCATTAAGAGACGTTTCATTCGATGGAGGATTAATTACTAATTTATGGGCGAATATACTTTAATAAACGTAGTCCTTCAGTTTAGCACCTCAAATTCAAACTTTTCTCCGATAACATAGCTGTCACCAATAAATAAAATGCTTAAGTTTTGGGCTTTACTGTCTGGTAATATTTCGCTGATTATTGATGTAGGAATGCCATTTTGATGTAAAATATGAGCACAGGCAGTCAATAATTTCTCTGGTCCCTTTTTTAACAACCCATGTCCATTTTTCAGGACGGGTAGAAAGTTTAGATCAAATGGCAGATAGAGTTTGAATAGTGAATGGTGACTTTGTAACAAATCATATACAACTTTTTCAATGTGCCGGGTTTGTCCCGCGATATACAATTCACACTGTGTGTCGTTAAACCTCCAAAGCAACGGACTTTCTCTTTCCCAGTGAATGTATGCTGAATTACCCTCCTTGTCTATAAAAAAATCTTTGTAGCCTAATGCGGTCATTACTATTGATACACTTCTAGCTGATCCTTCTGTATCGCTTATCAAAAATTGCATTTTCAACCGACCTTTCGACAAATCGACCTTCAAAACATCAATCTCGTAATCTGCATAATCAGCAGCATCCAATATTCTCTGCAAGTCCTCAGGAAGCATGGGGTATTCAATTAAATTGCGTGTATTCTTCAAATATATTCGCTTTTGGCCTGGCAAAAAAGCCTATGGCGATTTTACCAAAAGAAGTTATTATTGTATACTAATGGCCGGGGAATTACATTTCATCAGAACGAGGATCGCACCAACGCCCAGTGGTTACTTACACCTGGGTAATGTGTTGTCGTTTGTGATCACGGTGGCCTGGGCACGCAAAACAGGCGCGAGCATCCTGTTGCGGATCGATGACCTCGACCGGGAACGATACCAGCCCCGGTACGTGCAGGACATCTTTGATACGCTCCATTTCCTGGAGCTGCCCTGGGATGAGGGTCCGCGTAACCTGGCTGATCTAGAAGGGCAATATAGCCAGGTACACCGTCTGCCACTCTATCACGAAGCATTACAGGCACTAGGCAACAATGGGCCGGTGTATACCTGCACCTGTTCCCGCTCCACTATACACGGTGTTACTACCAACAGCGCTTATCCCGGCACCTGCCGAAATAAATACTATCCCCTTGATGCAGAACATGCCAACTGGCGAATGTATACGGGTGATAGCAAGCACCTTGAGATCCGGACATTGCCGCAGGGAACAGTGACCACTACCCTTCCCTCTTCAATGGAAGATTTTGTCGTGCGGAAAAAAGATGGCTTACCTGCCTATCAACTCACTTCAATAGTAGATGACCTGCACTTTGGTGTGGACCTCATTGTACGAGGCGCTGACTTATGGCCCTGCACTATCGCACAACATTACCTGGCCGCCCAACTTCCTGCCAATAATTTTCACCAAACAGCATTCTTCCACCATGCACTGGTAACGAATACAGATGGGGTAAAGCTGTCTAAATCGGCTGGAGATACTTCTATTCAATCCTTAAGAAAGGAACATAATAAACCTGCCGCCATTTATGGGTTATTGAGTAAATCGCTCGGGCTGCCGGAAGCAGCTCATAACTGGGAAACGCTGGCAGCACAATTGCCAGGTTTGTTGCACCAACCTCATAGTATTGATGGAGTGTAGTATACCGCCCAGAGCCAGGTAAGGCGTAGCCATATTGCCACTCTATCCGGCTTTCGTCACCCTCACATAATCAATCATAGCCTGATTAATGATCTCATTCATGTTCTCATTAGCGGGTTCGTAACGCAAAGTAATAGTATGCTTCCCTGCCGGAAGGTGTAGCCTGATAGTGTTGGTGAAACCCCAGTTGGACCACTCTTCTTTACCACGCTGAGGGAACACCCACACTCCAATGGGTTTGCCATCGATGAGTATAGTGCGGATGGCGCATTTGTTTTCGGTATTGGTAGGTCCATTGCCATTGGCATACCGGCTGTCAAGTAAATACTGGCCAGCCTCACTGATGGTGACAGGTATCTCCAGGCTGGTGTTTTTATCGGTAGCAATTTCGATGAACCCATTGCCGGTAAATCCTTTGTACGGGTAAGCGGCAGCAGGGGCAAACATCTCTGCCTGGTATGTTTTGATAAAACGGTCCTTCACTACCTGCACAGGCTCACTGGAAAAAGAGGTAATACCCTGCTTATCTACTGCAATCACCTGGTACTCCACCGCTTCTTTTGGAACAACAGTAAGCTGCACGGCTGTGGCAGCCTTCCATTGTTTGCCGTTGCGCAATATCTTGTACTCCACTGCACCCGGTACCTTTTGCCAACTTAGGATATTGTTCTTCATGGTCACAAGTGGCGCAGCCGGGGAAGTATAGCTGGCCACTTTGTTAATGGATTGCGCCGGCATGCGAGCACTTGTCAATACAATGGAAATATGATGTACGCCTTTCATGCTGGCGGGAATTTCGGGCTTGTCGGTCGGCTTGCCATCGAGCAGGAAGCTTTTTACCTCGTTGCCATAGCCTTCGAGGTCAATGTTGAGGACGGCATCACGATATTTAAAATTGTTGAGGCTGCGCTTACCCTTCCATTGCTCAGGCACAAAGGGTTTAAACAACAAGCTGTTCTCTTCAAAAGAAATACCAAACAATACTTTGTGTACAATGCTGATGCTGCCGGAAAGGCTCCACAACATATTGCTGGAGTTGATCTGGGTACCGGTGTAATCGCCATTCTCTGCTACAAAGTTTTCTTTGTTGGTAAGAAAGAGCGCCGCCGGGCGATAAATAGCGCTGATGCTTTCGGTAACGGCTTTTTCATTGCCCGCCTGTACAGCAGCCCACAACCAAAAGCTTTGCACAAAGGGCCATACGGCATTGTTGTGATAAGGAGGAATGCCGGGAATATCGGGCCAGATACAAGGCACACCGTAAGTAGTTACCGGTGCGCGGGAAATGATCCGTTTCTGCTGCGCTTCATCAGCTACGCCAAACAGGATACACAAAGCCTCGCCCAATGCTTCTGAACGGGGCGATAAAATTTTGTGGGCTCTGCCATAGAGGTATTGGCCATAGTATTGTTGGGTAGGTTGCCAGAGGTATTTGTTGATGGCAGCTTTAATAGTATTGGCAATATCCCGGTGCCGTGCCGCCAGTTCGGGCTGGTTCAGTATTACGGCCATATCGGCCAGCACTTTATTGGCCTGGTAATGAACTGCATTGGTACCCAGGTTCCCGGATTCAAAGATATCTGCCGGCTGCATCCAGCGAGGATAGGTCTGCTCACGCCAATCGAGGAAAGAGGATTCACCTTTTACCAATCCGGTTTCCGGATCATAGATATTTTGCACATCGTCGTTGATAGAATTCTTAATGATAGTAAAAGCTTCCTTCAACCAATCTTTATCACCGGTAGCTTTATAAATTTCCCAGGCAGCCACAGCCCAGATCATCCTGTCGGAGGAAACTGGCCAGGCGCCACCGGTACCGGTATCCTGTATGATCTTCTTTTTCTTATTGACCTTTCGCAGCAAGCTATAACGCGCTACCTGTGGCTGCAGGTAAGCCATGGATAATATAATGCTATAACTAACATCGCGCGTCCACACGCCCGCCCATTCTTTGCCCGTGCGGAAAGTACTGTCGGCTTCTACAGCGCGCATCATCTCTTCGAGAGCCAGGTTGTAAAGAGCATCAGTCAGGGGATAGGCAGACCTGTACTGCGGAAAAGCGCTGATGTCCTTCGATAGTTTCCATTGAGCAGCAGTCTGGTTTTGCTGTTCCTGTGCATTCATGGTGAAGGTGGTCTCATAGATCCCATCGCCATCTGTATCATGCAATTGCAATTCCTGGTGGTGAACGAGGTTGTCAAAATCCCAGGTAAGTGGCGCAGCACTTCCCGCTACGAATACTCCTTTGAAATCCTCTTTGTATATTTTATCACCATTGAAGGTGAGGTAATAACCCTTGCTTTTAAAAGAAGCCAATACTTCCCGCATGTCGAGCCTGATGGTTAGTTTGGTATCAGGCGGCAGGAAGGTTTCTTTGTCGGTGGCTGCCGGTTTTATTTGGGTGCCAAAGCGGATAAGGGGTGTTACACAAGTACCTGCCTGGGGTGTGATGTTGAACAGGTGGTCAATGCCGGATTTCATCTCATTGTCCTTGCCATTGATGCTGAACTTGAAGGAGAGCAGGGAGCTTTTAAAGAGATTGGCAGGGCTCTGGTAATCGGATGTCATTTCGGTAGCGGATAAAGCACGGGCAGTGTATTTACCCTGCGTGATGCGATCGGCATACACGGAATAAGCCGGAGAAGACCATATGGGTGATGGAGACTGCTGTGCCATGGTAGCAATTCCCAGGAAAGACAACAATATACTTGAACAACGTTTTTTCATTGGGTGAAAAGTTGATAGGCTTAATGATTTACTAGCGGATCACTTCTAAATTTTGTTGTTGATCATTACTAAGTAATTTAATGGTACAGGTTGCTTTGGCAGCATCCCAGGTAAATGGTACTACTGCTTTATTGACTATTACCTTTGCCGGCTTTTTGTCGAGGTGCAGGATCACTAACTGGTTCCTGCGGTCAGCTGGAGCATACCCTTTGTTCTGGGCAGCAGCCATGGTCAATGAATATCCTTTACTGGTAGTGGCACAGGAAAAAGCTGTTGTACGGCATTTGTTTTGCTGGTAATCCAGTGATTCTCCATCATCTTCATACAGCTCAAAGGAAGCGGTTTGATTCTCCACAGCCGGAAACACGTGCAGATACAGCGTGGCGTTCTTTTGCTCACCGATGTATTGCATCACGGGCATCATGGGAACGATGGATCCTTTTTTTACAAACAGGGGTATTACGGATAAGGGCGCTTTGTAGGTGATAGTCTGCTCTCCTTCGTAAACGGTGCGGCCATCGTTGAAGTCGACCCACTCGCCTTCGGGCAGGTATACCTTGCGGCTAACGGCTCCTTTCTTTACCACAGGGGCTACCAACAGTTCTTTACCAAACATGAACTCATCATCTACGGCATGGGTATTCAGGTCTTCCGGATATTCCAGCAATAAGGCCCGCATGAGCGGTGTGCCCTTATCATGGGCCTCGCGTGCATAGGTATAGATGTAAGGGAATAACTGGTATTTCAATTCGATAGCAGTGCGACAATTCTTCTCCGCCTCTGCGCCAAACAACCAGGGTTCGGCAGCATTGTCGCCTTCATGGTGGGCCCTGCTTAAGGGATTGAATACGCCAAACTGCATCCAACGAGTATAGAGTTCGGCCATGGCCGGATAATCTTTGATGTCGCCACAATAGCCGGATATATCGCAGGACCAGAAAGGAATGAGTCCCATGCCGGCTGATAGACCTACGGGGATCTGGTTGGCCAGGCGGCTCCATCCGTCCAATACATTATCGCCATTGCCAGCATCGCCCGACCAGCCAAAGGTGTAGCGTTGTAAACCTGCGTAGGCAGAACGTGTCATCTGAAAGATGCGCTTGCCGGGATTGTGTTTTTCAAATTGCTCTTTTACCACCTTATCCCAGGTAAAGCCATACACATTGTGAATTTCATTGTGCATACCGGCATGGTGTTTCATGAACAGGCGATCGGTAGCATCTTCATTGCTCCAGGCAGGCTCGCCCATATCGGTCCAGAAACCGCGCACGCCATCATTGAGTGGCTTTTGCTGGTAATTGCCCCACCAATCGGCCACTTCGGGTTTGGTAAAATCTACGACACCGCAGTTGCCGCCCCAGGGCCAGGGCATATCGTAAGACTTACCGGTACGTATATCGGTGGTGAAATAATGCAGGGAGTCGGCCTCCCTCCATTGTTTCGTTGTTTGTTGTGAAATAACAGGGTCTTGTGATACGATCATTTTAAAACCTAGGGAGTCGAGGTATTTCAACATACCCCGCGGATTGGTGTAGTTGCCCTTGCGCCAGTCAAAATTCTGTAAGCCATCGGTCCAACCAATATCCTGGTAAATGATATCGCAGGGTATTTTGAGCTTACGGAAGGTAGCAGCTATTTCCCTGGCTTGTTTTTCATTGGTATACAAACCACGGCACTGGGAAAAACCAAAGGCCCAGCTGGGCGGCATAATGGGCTGACCGGTGAGTTGGGTGTATTGCTCGATAATCTGTTTGTAATCGCTTCCCTGTATGAAGTAATAGACCAGCTCGCCGCCGTTGGCTTCAAAGGAATAATAGTCGGGAGAAGCAGCACCAAAGTTGAAAGTGGATTTATAGGTATTGTCGAAAAAGACACCATACCGGTAGGAGCTGAAAAAGAAAGGAATGCTTTTATATATCGGATCTTCAAAAGGACCATAGCAAGGTTTGTCGCTGTTCCACATGCTGTATACACGCCCGCGCCTGTTGAGGGGTCCTGTTTTTTCGCCCAGGCCAAAGATCTGTTCATCAGGACGCAATTGCTTGTAAGCGCTTACGGTGGTAGAATCTTTGAGCAAACCTTTGTCGTTGTAATCGCTCAGCAGCAGCTTCTGGTATTTATCAAAGACCTGCAGCCGGAAAGGTGCTTTGTTGACGCGGATTCGCAGCCTGCTGGTAAATATTTCATAAGCCTGTGGCTCATCATTGACGTTCACGGGCGCCACAGCTTCGAGGTCTTCCCGCACTACGGCAAAAGAAGGATTGTTCCTTTTGAATTGACCATCTGGCGAAAACCAGATCTTTAATACGGAAGGGCTGCAGATCTTGATGGAGACCTGGGATTGATTATCGCCTTTGAAGACCACGGTATTGCCCTGGATGGAATAAGCGGTGCAGTTGCCAGGTTTTTGTACCTGGGCACGGGCACTGATCATGGTGATACAGGCAATCAGGCAGGCGATCATGTATTGTTTCATATCCTATGCTATTAGGGTCTAATATTCCAGTACCACCATATCCCAGTATTGCAGGGAAGGAAGGGTTGCTGATACGGAGTTTCCGGATTGGGTGAATGATAAAGAAACAGCTACACCGCTATTGCTATCCGGTGATGCCAGCCAGGCCTTCTTAACTGTCTTACCAGTAGTGATGGCCAGGGCCAGGTTCTCAATGGTAACAGGCTTTACCTGGGTAGCATTGGCATCGCGCCACTGGAGGGAATTAGCATTGCTGAAATTGACCAGGTGCAATACCTGCCGGTTGGCAAACTCTTTTCCTACTACGGCTACCTTACCCTGTACAGCAGGCCAGTTGTTGAGAATAGCTTTTCCATTGGTGCAGCTGACAGCAGGGCTGTTGAAAGCCCCGCCATCACGCAGCAAGTTCTCATAGGCTACCATGAAATCATAGTAACGGGTGATGGATAATTTCAGCTCATCGGGCATGAGGAGGTTGTTGTTGGGAAAAAACTCTTTGCCCAACATGTGTTCACCCAATTCCAGGTGAGCGCCGCCAAAAGCAAAGATCACAGCATCGGTGAGCAATACGGCGGGGGTATTGAAATAACCAGGTTGATCGGCGCGGTCATAATTCATGTAGGCGGCCAGTACGGTGGGTTTAGTATTATTGGCATAGGCATCATTGTTGCGAATGATATTGGCCAGGTCGCTGAAGCTTTCGTTGGGCGCCCATACTTCGGTATAGAGAAAATCTACGGGCGCATCTGCAATACCGCCCTGCTGTCCATATTGGTTCACGGCATTCATCAGCAGTTTTTTAGTGGGCGCGGCAGTTTTTGCAGACTGGATAAATGGTTTGAAAGTAGCGGCCTGATTAATGGCATTGCCAGTATAGTTATAAAGACTGCCACGATCGCCCAGCTGATCGATATGAAATCCATCGAAGTCAAGGGCTTTGTATACATCATTGTGTTTGGCAGCCAGGTATTGCTGCCAGGCGGTATTACCTGCATCGGTAAGATAAATATCGCTTTTAAAGAAGGGAGCGGGCAAGGGGTGTTTGTCTTTGGTGGTGTGCTTGTTGTCTTTAAAAACATACCACTCCTCCGCTACCCCATCGGCAGCCGCATCGCTCAATGCGCCGAAAGCCAGGTTATAAAACATGGCCTGCATACCCTGCTGGTGAGCTGCCTCAATGTATCTCTTTAAGGTGCTGAAGTAAACATCCTGGTTAGAAATATTCTTCCAGGTGCTTTGGGGTGCGGCCGGGGAACCCGCCAATGGCATATGGTGCTTGAACTGCCAGTCATAAAACTGCAGGCCATTGATATGATGACGGCCCAGATCCTTCATCACCTTCTGTATATCATCTGCCGATAATTGTCCAAATTCTGTGAGAAATCCATAACGAGGGAATTTTGCCCAGGAAGAAGAAATATCCACACCGGTACTTGCCTGAATCTTTTCTTTTCCCTCCACTACTTCATACAGGTCGATCATGTAACCGGTAAAGTCAGCAGCAGGGGCTGTCCAGGTCCAGGAGGTACTGGTAAACGCCGTTTCGCTGATGGTTTCCTGTAAATGACGGTAACGGATCTTCAGGTTACCGGTCATTGGTTTGTTCAGGGTAAATGTTACGGTTTCACCGGGCTTGTATACGGCCTTATCGGTGTTGATGCTGAGTACAAAAGAAGCGCCATAGGTAACGGGGTCATTAGCTGGATGATTCTTTTTGCAACTGCCCATCAGTATCAGGGCCAATGCATAACTCACATATGTCTTACTGCTTCTCAATACTGATGGTCTCATACAACTGGTTGATGGTAATTTTGTAATTGCCTGCTTCTGTTATTTTCCATTTATTATCGGGGCTGCCGCTGGCAATGAATTTCATTTGTGTACTTCCGGGTGCGGAACCATTGATAACGGGCATAAAGTAATCGCAGGCCCAGTTGCCGGTGGCCAGGGGGAATTTGAACTCGCCGGCATTTAACGGGCCTGTAAATGTGAATATATTGGGATTACCAGGATCAGCTACCAGAGCTGTGGGATTGTCAATATTCCAGCCGGCAGGTGTGGCATCACCCACCATCCATATTTTCGTATAGGGAGTGAAAGGTTTTATTTGCATCGTCATAGCCTGCAGGTCCAGTTTGATCTTGTAGGGACCGGGATTGGTGACCTGCCATTTCAGATCGGGCGAGCCACCGGCCACCCATTGTACACCGGTTTCGGTAAGGGCCTGGTGATTTACCAGGGGCATGTAATAATCGGTGCCAAAGTTTCCGGTAGCTACGGGTATTTTAAATTCACCGGCTGATAGTATCTCGTTGTAGGTAAATACAAAAAGGTTGGAAGAGTCTACGCGCATTTCGGCAGGGTTGTCAATATTCCATCCGGTGGGTACTGCATCACCCAACATAAACAGACGGGTATAAGGAGGTTCATCTGCCTCTGTTATGCTGATGGTGAGATCGAGCAGGCTGACGGTTACATTGTACACACCGGTAGCGGAGATATGGAATTTTTCATCCGGATCGCTATCCAGGGTGCGATACAGCAAATGGCTGTTGCTGGCTCCTTTGTTGTAAGAAGGCAGGAACTGACCCAGTGTGGTGATCAATTTAAAATCGCCTGCCGTGAGAGGCCCCTGCCAGGTAAAGCCACCTGGCTGTGCAGTAATAGCGCTCATTTTAGTGGCCTGATCGGCATTCCATCCTTTCGGAGTAGCATCACCTAACAGGTATAAAGTTTCAGTGACAGGCTTGTATGGTGTAATGCTGATGTTGATGATGGCGGAAGAATCGGCAGGGGCTGCATCGCCTGCCACCGTAGCAATCACCCTGGCCTGCATATTGGCAGCTACCCCGGGTGCTACATTCCATTTTGTCAACAAAAGATCGTTCAACTCTTTTACGGTGTATTTTTTGGTAAGGTTGGCCTTGCCCAGGTCTGCTGTGAGTGCATTGGCAAAGTTGCTGCCCTGTTTATCAATTTTTAAGGTGTAGGAAATAGAGGCATTGGTGCCCTGGTTGGAACCAGCCGTCCAGTTGAAAACAACGCCATCTGCATTGTCGTTCTTTTGCTCCAGTACAATGCTGGTAGCAATGGTAGTCAATTGCAGGGGCGTATTGCCTTTGTTCTCTTCCTGATAATCTTTCTTGCAGGAGGCTGTCATGAACAGCAGCAGGAAGAGGGGCCAGCACCAGGTGCGGGTGGTATTTTTAAGTCCTGATATGGGTGAAGCAATCATATTAAATTCGTTTAGTTTTTAGCAAAGAAGCTTTTAGTAACCGGTATTTTGTGAGAGGTTGGGGTTGGCGTCTTTTTCCTTTTGGGGAATGGGCAGCAGCAGGTGTTTGGCTGCCGCATTTACTTTCCCGATGCTGTGCAGAAAATCGAGGCCGTACTGTCCATTGTTCACACGGATAAGATCGAACCAACGATGTCCTTCAAAAGCCAGCTCCATTCTTCTTTCCTTCTGTATCTTTTCGCGCAGTGCGGCCTGGTTCAGTCCCTGTACATCGGGCAGTCCTGCCCTGTTGCGTACCCGATTCAAAGGCCCGCCGGTATTGATACCGGTAGAAGCAGCCTGGGCTTCGGTTGTTTTACCCAATTCATTCAAAGCTTCTGCATACATGAGCAGCACATCGGCATAGCGCAGTACCGGGAAGTCAGAAGGATTGGTATCATAATCGGGCGAGATGGATTTGGGCACCAGGAATTTGCGGAGGTTGTAGCCGGTTACGGAGTAAGTACTCTTGTACACTTTACCATCGAAGTTGGGACCACCGGCATACAATACGGTTTGGTCTTTGCGCTTGTCACCATCTTCATAGGCATTTACAAACTCCTGGGTAGGCTGGTTCCAGCCATAGCCACCACCTACAAAATCAGCATTGCGGGGTCCGGTAAAAGTGCTTACCCAGGAACCCTGGTTTTCATTGTCCCAAAAACTATAACTGGTTTTGCCAGCATATTGGACCTCAAAGAGGGATTCGATAGAGTTCTTTGTTTGCGGGTTAAAATTATCGGCATAGTTGGCATTGAGTGCATAACCCAGGCTGTTCAGCTGGACACAGAGATCGGCTGTTTTCTGGTATTGCCCCAGGGTGAGGTATACCTTGGCCAGCATGCCGATGGCTGCTCCTTTGGAAGCACGGCCGATATCTTCTGCTGCATAAGCAGATTTAGCAGGCAGATTATTGATGGCCTCTGTGAGGTCATTGATGATGAGTTCGTATACTTTGTCTTTTCCGGCACGTACAGGGCGCAGGTCATCGCCTGGTGTTTGCGGTGTGGTGATGAGGGGTACATCGCCAAATAAACGTACAAGGATAAAATAATAATGTGCCCTCAGAAATTGTGCTTCTCCCAGTATTCTTTTCTTCAGTGCATCATTGATGGCCATCCCTGGTACTTTTTGTAATACGAGGTTACAACGCAGAATGCCGGGAGCAGGCCCCCGCCAGATATCGAGGGCGGCCGCATTATCGGTAGCGGTAACGAAGGTGGCAATGTCTTGTGTTTCGATACCATCGGTACCGCCACCAGCGCCTACGATGCTGTTGCCTGCCCATATATCTGTGGTCCATATGCGCAGGTTGTATAATTTGGGCCATTGCAATGGCTGGTAAGCCCCATTGATGCCAGAGATCGCATCGGACTCTGTAACCCAGAAGTTAGACGTGTTCACCGAATCGAGCGGTGTTTTATCGAGGAACTTTGAACAGCCTGTAGTGAGCAGGGCTGTAGCTATGAAAGTATAAAGGAATGATTTCATACGGAACAATGTTTGGAATTAGAAACTAAGGTTGATACCGGCGCTGATGGTCCTGGTCACAGGATACACATTGAGGTCAATACCATTGGAAGGCACTTCGGGATCAAAACCTGTATATTTTGTAAAGGTCAACAGGTTTTGACAAGAGAGATAGATCCTCGCACTGGTCATTTTAGCCTTTTGGGCAATAGACGGTGGAAGTGTGTAGCCCAATGTTACGTTCTTGATGCGCAGGTAAGAACCATCTTCGATGAACCTGTCGGATACGCGGGTGTTCTTATTGGGATCATTGAATACTGCCCGGGGCATGGTATTGCTGGTGCCCTCTCCTCTCCACCTGTCGAGTACAGCGGTGGTTTGGTTTTGGGCTACGGCCATTCCTTCCTGGTAAATGCGGTTGGCATTGTAGATATCGTTGCCGGAAATACCCTGCAGGAAAATGCTCAGGTCAATCCCTTTGTAAGCAAAACTGTTGTTCATCGCAAAGATGAAAGAGGGGTTGGGATTACCTATGAATGTTCTGTCATTATCGTCGATCTTACCATCGTTGTTGAGGTCTCTGAATTTAATATCACCCGGAGAAGTCCTGTTGTAAGGATCAGCACCGGGCACCTGTACGGCATAGCCGTCTACTTCTTTCTGGTTTTGAAAGATGCCATTGGTGACAAAGCCATAAAACTCATTGATGGGGTAACCACCGGGGTGCTGGATGGCCAGGTTTTGGTTCAATCCAATGCCACCAGTGTATAAGGGAACGCTGTCGTTGAGGCTTACTATTTTATTCTGGTTGTAAGAAATGTTGAAGCTGGTGTTCCATTCAAAGGCGCCGGTGAGGTTCCGGGAATTCACGGATAGTTCAATGCCTTTGTTCTGCACTTTGCCGAGGTTGATGCTGGGCACTACGATATCGGAATAACCGGTGGAGATGGGCACGGCCATGGGCACCAGCATATCGCGGGTATTTTTCAGGTAAGCATCGATGGTAATGTTGATGCGGCTATTGAGCAGAGAGGCGTCGATACCGAGGTTGGCCTGTTCTACTTTTTCCCACTTCACACCAGGATTGGGAATGGCCAGGGGTACGATGGCGGTAACGGGCTGTCCGTTGAAATTGTATTGAACGGTTTGTAATACGGAAGCAAAGGAATAGTTGCCAATGTTCTGATTACCGGTGATGCCATAACCAGCCCGCAGCTTCAGGTCATTGATAACAGGAATGTCTTTGAAGAAGTCTTCTTCGGAAATTCTCCAGGCTGCTGAAGCAGAGGGGAAGGTGCCGTATTTGTTCTTTTCACCAAACCGGGAAGAACCATCACGCCGCACGGTAGCGGTAAGCAGGTATTTACTCTTATAGGCATAGTTCACGCGGCCGATCAGGGAGAGCAGCGCCCATTCGTTGCCACTACCACCCACAGTGGGTAATAAGGTGCCATTGTTGAGTTGCTGGGTGGCATCGCTGGCAAATTTCTGCACGGAGCCATTCATGTAATCATAGCGATTGGTCTGCGCACTGGTACCGGCCAGCAAGGTGAGGCGATGGTCGCCGAAATTCTTATCGTAGGTGAAATAATTGTCCCAAAGCCAGGTGAGGCTTTTGTTGTATTGCTGGAATAAAGATGAGTTGGGCTGCGGAATGGGCTGCCAGTTGTATTTGGGCGCCCAGCTGCGGTTGTCATAAAAAAGAGCCTGTACACCACCTGTGGTTTTGAACTTCAGGTCGCGGAAGAGGGTCAACTCGGCAAAAATATTGCCCAGTATATTATAGCCTTGCGTTGTGTTGTTATTGATGGTAGCCTTACCAATAGGATTGGCCACATCGCCCACCCAGGAAGGTTGACCTGTGGGACCAGCCCAGGTACCATCGGCATTGTATATGGCCTGGGTGGGCAGGGCGGACATGGTATTGCGAATATCGTAGGAGCCGCTCTTCTTTACATCATGGCTGAGGGTAAGGTTGTTGCCAAAACGCAGCCAGTCGAACACTTTTGAATCGCTGTTGAACTGAATGGTGTACCGTTTGTACCCGGTATTGATAACAATACCTTCCTGGTCGAGCACGGTGCCGCCCACATAGTAGGTCGATTTGGGACCGCCACCCGAGTAAGACAGGGAATAAGATTGCAATGGCGCGGTACGGAATAAGCCGCCCAGCCAATCTGTTCCTTTGCCCAATGATGGTGGATCGGCAAAAGCAGGGTTCTGGGCCTGGCCATTGTTGGTCATCATTTCATTGTGCAGGGAAGCGAACTGTGATGCATTGAGCATATCGACCAGGGAAGTAGCTTTCTGTGATCCATAAAAGGCTTTAAACTGCAGTGAATTCTTACCAGAGACACCTCGTTTGGTAGAAATGAGTACTACGCCATTGGCGCCACGGGAGCCATAGATGGCAGCCGCAGAAGCATCTTTCAATATTTCGATGGAGGCAATATCATCGGGACTGATGGTGTTGAGAGGCACATCGGTGGGCACGCCGTCGATCACCAGCAGGGGATCGCTGTTGTTGATGGTGCCGGTACCGCGTATCCTGATGGCGACGTTGCTGCCGGGTGCGCCGGAGGAAATGATCTGTACACCGGAAGCGCGTCCCTGGATGGCATCGCCCGCATTGGTAACAGGCAGGGACTTGATGTCCTTGCTGCTGACGGAGCTGACAGATCCGGTGAGGTCGCCTTTTTTCTGTGTACCATAACCCACCACGACCACATCCTGCAGGGAATTGTTGACGGAAACCAGCACAATGTCCAGGTGTTGCTGTGATTTTACGGGGATGGTGGCGGAAATGAATCCTACATAAGTGGCTACCAGGGTGTCGGTATCCAATACATTGATGGAGAAAAGACCATTTTCATCGGTAGAAACACCGGCAGCTTTTCCTTTGAGCTGGATGGAAACGCCCGAAAGTGGATTGTTATCGTCTTTGGCTATTACTTTCCCGGTGAGTACCCTGCCCTGGGAAAAGGCAGCAAAGGGAAACACCAATAAGAAAAGAACCGGGGCAAGATGCTTTGTTCTGCAGTTACTTTTTCCTGGCATAGTTGCAATCGTTTAGGAATATAATGAATGGTGAAACAAGGGGGTATTGTAAACCGGATACGAAAAAAGGATTTATTTTCTGTACGGCGCTATCCTGGCATTCCAATTTGTTTTCAAACAGTACCATTTTTTCGGAATTATACCTTGTAAGTCAATAAATATCTATAATTCAGGCTGTTAAGGCATTACGGGGTTTAGCCTGTATTAGCAGAACTTCTCTTACATTTGATAAGATGGTTGCTTTGCTACATAAAGTTTTCTGCACGATAGTGGCGTGTGTGCTGATGGGTGTTTGCCTGCAGGGGCAGTCTTATTATTTCAGGAACTACCAGGTCAACAACGGTGTTTCGAGCAATACGATTACCAGCATACTGCAAGATAAAAATGGATTTATGTGGTTTGGCACGCGTAATGGACTGAACCGGTTTGACGGCAATAGTTTCAGGATATTCAAGAATGATCCCAAAGATACCCGCAGCATTGGCAGCAACTCGGTGCTGAGCTTGTATGAAGATAATAACGAGATTTTGTGGGTGGGTACTTATAAAGGGATCTACCTCTACAATCCGCAACAGGACAGGTTCCGGCTTTTTGATCAATTACCGGCCGGGGAAGTAAGGTACATTAAAGGAGATCAGCAACGCAATATCTGGATCATTTGTGATTTTGCGCTGTACCGCTACAATACGACAGATTCATCGCTGACCTCCTATAGTAAAAAAGATACGCAAACGATCGTACTGGGGCAGTGGGATAAAGGGGCTTTGTGGACTGCCAACAGCTGGGGAGTTGTACAAGAGTATGATCCCCTTTCCCGGAAGTTCCGTTCCTATGATATCGCTGCGCTGCATAAGGATGGCCCGCTCACGCGCATCCAGGATATCTATCCGGTACAGGACAGCCTGTTGCTGATTGGCACGATGGACCAGGTGCTGTTGTTCAATACACATACTTCCCGGCTGGATAATGTATTTAAAGGTTCGCCCTGGAAAGGGGCAGTGCAGATGCATAAGATGATCCGGCAATCGGATTCGGAATACTGGCTGGGTACTGAGACAGGCATTTATGTTTTTAATCCGCAAAAAGGTATCACAGGCTTCATTCAAAAACAATACAGCAACCCCTACTCGATTACGGACAATGTGATCAATTCTTTTTGTCGTGATTCGGAAGGCGGTACCTGGATCGGCACTTTTTTCGGAGGCATCAATTATTACTCGCAACAGTTCAACCGGTTCCAAAAATACTTTCCACATAGCGGCGCAGGCAGCCTGGGCGGCAACCTGGTGCATGAAATATGTCGTGATGACAACAACAATATGTGGATTGGTACGGAAGATGGCGGACTGCATAAGCTGGATACACGTACAGGAGCCATCCGTCAATTTATGCCGGGCAATGGGCCGGGCAGTATCAGCTATCAGAACATACATGGGCTGGTGGCAGATGGTAATGAGCTGTGGATAGGCACTTATGAACATGGGCTGGATGTGATGGACCTGCGCACAGAAAAAGTAATACGGCATTATCAAAGCGGCCAGGGGCCCGGCGCACTCAATGGCAATTTCATTGTTACACTTTATAGGACACGCGCACGAAAAATACTGGTGGGCACCTGGAATGGCCTCTTCCAATATAACCGGGAGACAAACAATTTTAGCCCCATCCCTTTTTTCAATACACAGATACAGGCTATCCATGAAGACAGCACGGGCACGATCTGGGCCAGTACGTATGGCAACGGGGTTTATTTTTATAATCCGCATACAGGCGCGAGCGGCAACCTGCGGCATGTAGCCAACAACGCCAACAGCATTCCCAATAATTACGTGAACAACCTCTTCCAGGACAGCAAGGGCAATATGTGGTTCTGCACGGAAGATGGCGTATGTAGTTATAACCCCGTTACGAAACAGATCAAACGGTACAGCAGTCTGGCGGACCAGACCTTTAAAATACTGGAAGACGCAGCAGGCACCTTATGGATATCCACTTCGCGTGGGCTGGTACATTTTAATCCCACTACGGAGACCATGAAATTATACAACGCAGCACATGGCCTGCTCAGTGAACAATTCAATTACAATTCGGGCTATAAAAGTGCCGATGGCACTTTGTATTTTGGTACGGTGAAAGGGATGATCAGTTTTAACCCGGGCAACTTTGTACAGCCGGCATTTGTGCCACCGGTATTTATTACCAGCCTGCAGGTGAATAATAAAGAAGCGCTGGTGAGCCAGGAAGAGGCTCCACTGAAAGAGTCGGTATTGTATACCAAATCGATCACACTACCCTATGACCGATCGACGATAAGCCTGGATGTAGCGGCCTTGAGTTATACCACACCAGGTATGAATGAATATGCGTATAAAATGGAAGGGCTGGACAAAGAATGGAATTACCTGGCTAATAACCGGCGCATTTATTATACGAAGCTACCACCGGGGCATTATGTATTTAAAGTGAAGGGGGCTGCAGGGGGCGATGTATGGAATGAGAAAGAAACTACCTTAAACATCCGGATATTACCACCGGCCTGGGGCAGTTGGTGGGCCTGGGGCTTGTACATCATTACGGGTCTGGCCATTCTCTTCCTGATACTGCGCTATTATCATATAGCGGTGACGGAAAAAAACAAGCGCAGCATCAATATGCTGGAAATGGAAAAAGAGCGGGAGATCTACAATGCCAAAATAGAATTCTTTACAAATATTGCGCACGAGATAAGAACGCCGCTCACGCTGATCAAGTTGCCGCTTGATAAACTGATGAAAACAATAACGGGCAATTCCACCCTCACCGAAAGTTTACAGATGATGAAAAAGAATACCAATCGCCTGATCGACCTGACGGATCAGTTGCTGGATTTCCGCAAGGCAGAAGCGAATAAGTTCAGCCTGAATTTTATCAGAACAGATATTACGGATGTGTTAAAGGAGTTGTTTCATGCCTTTAAGCCAGTGGCAGAGGAGAAGCAGGTAGCACTGAAGCTGGAATTGCCCCGCATCGCTTTGCAGGCTTCTGTTGATACAGAAGCTTTCCGGAAGATACTGAGCAACCTGTTTAACAATGCAATCAAATATGCGGAAAGTTCTGTGATCGTACGCTTGCGGCCCTTCAACAGCAATGACCAGGTATTTACAATCGAGATCCGCAATGACGGGTATGTGGTTCCTTATGAATTGAAGGAAAAGATCTTTGAACCTTTTTATCGCTTAAAAGAAACGGAGAAACAACCGGGCACAGGCATCGGCCTGCCGCTGTCGCGCTCACTGGCTGAACTGCACAAAGGAGTGCTGGACCTGCAACAGCCGGATGGCAGGTACAATGTATTCCAGCTTTCGATTCCAATACACCAGGAAAATGAGATTGACCTGCAGGACTATGAAACGATCGAAACGGAGTTACCAACGGCAGTTGCTGCATCACCTGAAACCATTACTGATCCCAGCAAACTGCATATCCTGCTGGTGGAAGATAACCGGGAAATCAGGCAGTTTTTACAAAAGGAGTTGCAGGCAGCTTATACGATCTCTCAAGCCTATCATGGAGAGGAAGCGCTGGAGGTGCTGAAGCAGGAAAATATCCAACTGGTGATCAGTGATATTATGATGCCGGTGATGGATGGCATCGAGCTTTGCCGCCAAATGAAGACGGACTTACAGTTTAGCCATATTCCCATCATCCTGTTAACGGCCAAGAATACTTTGCATTCGCGCATCGAAGGGCTGGAAGTTGGGGCAGATGCTTATATCGAAAAACCCTTTGCTTTTGAACATTTGCAGGCGCAGATCAGCAACCTGCTCAACAACCGGAATATTATCAAAAAATATTTTGCCCGTTCACCACTCACTCATATTAAAGGAATAGCCTGCTCCAAGGCGGATAAGGATTTCCTGGAAAAACTCTATGCGATCATTAATGAGCATATTACTGATCCGGAACTGGATGTAGATAAGTTGTCGAGGCTACTGAATATGAGCCGTACCAGTTTTTACCGCAAGATCAAGGCGCTATCTGATCTGTCGCCCAATGAGCTGATTAATCTCTCCCGTTTGAAAAGGGCGGCGGAACTGCTGGCAGAAGGCTCCTACAAAATTAATGAGGTGGCCGGCATGGTAGGTTACAGCCTCAACAGTAATTTTTCCCGCGATTTTCATAAGCAGTTTGGCGTATCCCCATCTGCGTATGTAGCAGACCTGCAGAAGTAGGCTACCCTATCCGATACCCAGGGCCAGGCAGTAGCCGCATTTATTTCCGGAATAAGTATTATATTGTCATTCCAACCGGGTGATAAACGTTAACCTTCTGCCTTGACCGCATTGTTATAATCTTAGGGTAACCACTTTAAAAACACTGTTATGATCCTCACTATCCTCCTCTCGCTAATGGCTATTAGCTTTATTGCTCACGTATTGATGTTATTCACCAGCTTTGGTGCTGGCGGCGTTAAGAAAAAACGCTACTTTTTATCGCACCTCACGCTTTGGATCACGGGTGTTTTCGGCTACGTGATCGCCTGGCTTTATGCCGGCAAGGACGTTTCTCCTGTTATCGATGTATTTGACACACCCTTTAAACAATTGTTGATCCTCGTGCTCGCTTTCGCCTTATCATTGATTGCCCACAGTATTGTAAGGATGTTCGTATTACCTCAATACAAACGTGCATAATCCCGCTTCGATAGCTTAATGCTTCCAAAGTGTGTACATTTGTCGTACACATGAAAAAGCCAATCAAGGGCCTACTTAAAAAGGGCGACTACAAGGTGAGCGGCAGCCTTTGGATAGAAGGCAATGGCACCCGTTTTTGGGGGCCAGGGCCGGTAGAATTATTGGAACATATTGAAGCCACGGGTTCGATCAACCAGGCAGCCAAAGAAATGGGCATGTCGTACAAAAAAGCCTGGGAAATTGTAAACCGGCTCAACGCTATGACCACCAGCCCGCTGGTAATCACCGCCACGGGCGGCGAGAAAGGCGGCGGCTCTTCTATTTCCCCCGAAGCCAAACAAATGATCGCTTATCACCATCATTTACGCGAACGTTTCCAGGCCTTTCTGGAGGAGGAAACCAGGAGGCTGGAGTTGTGACTTGTCAATCGTGAGTTGTGAGTGCGCTTGCTTCGATAGGGTCGGGTAAATAGTCAATAGTGAATAGTGAATCGCTTGCTTCGAATGGCTTAAATGGTTTGGAAGGCGCGAGAATCTGGCCTACGCGTTATATCTTTGAGAATATAACGCTTAACTATCTAACCATTTATGACCAAAAGACTGTTATTAGGCCTTTGTATGCTGGGCAAACTAACGCAGGCGCAGACTGACGCCGGGCCTTCCGCTTCCCTCATCAAAGACACCACCCCGGTGCATCTGTTCACGCTGGGAGAAGTAGTGGTGACAGGTGAAAAAAAGAAAGACATCAATACCTTTATAAGCGCCCGCCGCTTACAGGAATTTGCTAAAAACGATGTGTCAAAAGCAATGAACCTGCTGCCGGGGGTACATCTTTCCTCAGTAGGGCCACGCAATGAAGCGATGGTCTATGTAAGGGGCTTCGACCTCAGGCAGGTGCCTTTACTCATTGATGGTATCCCGGTTTATATTCCTTATGATGGTTATGTGGACCTTGCCCGATTCACCACGTTTGACCTGGCGGCTATCAATGTATCCAAAGGATATACTTCTGTGCTGTATGGTCCTAATGCACTGGGCGGCGCCATTAACCTGGTGACGAGCAGACCGGTCAAAAAGTTTGAACTCAACGGCGCCAGTGGCTGGCTTTCCGGCGGCTACCGGATGAATATTAATGTAGGCAGCAACCTCGGCAAATTTTATATACAGGCGGGTGCTTCCAAAATGAACCGCGACTCCTTCCCCTTGTCCTCAAAGTTCAATGCCACCAAAACAGAAGACGGAGAATGGCGCAACAACTCGTATAGTACGGATGAAAAATACAGTGTTAAAGTAGGCTATACACCCGGCAAAAGATCGGAATACGCATTGAGTTATGCTTACCAGCATGGTAAAAAAGGATCGCCGGTGTACACGGGTATGGATACACTGAATAGTCAATTTAAGGCCCCGCGCTACTGGCAATGGCCTTACTGGGATAAACAAAGCCTGTATTTCATCTCCCATACAGCCATCGACAGTTTGCAATACATCAAGACAAGGTTGTATTACGACAAATTCAAGAACCAGCTGAACTCCTATGACGATGCCACTTATACCAACGTGTCCCGCCCCTATGCATTTAAAAGCCATTACAATGATTACACGATTGGTGGCATCGTAGAATATGGCAGGAGTTTCTGGCAGCAAAGGGATATCATCAAGGCTACTTTACAATACAAACAGGATGTGCACCGGGAATACAATGAAGGAGAGCCGGAAAGGACCATGTCGGACAAAACATTCACAGCAGGTATTGAGAATGAACTTAAACTTACTTCAAGATTGCTATTGCTGGCAGGGTTAAGCTACAACAACCGCAGCAGCCTTAAAACACAGGATTATAATGCCACCACGAAGCAAATATCGGACTACCCTTCCAATAACAACGATGCGGTCAATATACAGGGAGGACTGGAATACAGGCTGGATGTCAACAATAGTTTTTCGGCAAGTGTAGCACGCAAAACCCGCTTTGCCACTACCAAGGACCGGTACTCGTATCGCATGGGAACGGCTATTCCTAATCCAGACCTGACGGCTGAGTATGCGCTCAACTATGAACTGGGTTATAAGGGCAATTTTGCCGGTAATTTCATGGTGCAGGCAGCGCTGTTCTACAGCAAGATCAATAATACGATCCTTTCTGTGAGTAATGTAAAGTATGACTCGGTGAGGAAAGTATGGCAAAGTCAGTTGCAAAACGTAGGGCAGTCAGAATATGTGGGAGGGGAAGCAGGGCTGGATTACCTTATTATAGATCCGTTGAGAGCCGGTGTTAATTATACGTATGTAAAGCGCAATAACCTGACCAATCCGGGCATCCGCTTCATCGATGTGCCGGAGCATAAACTGTTTGGTTACCTTCAATACCAGTTGCCCGGCAAATTTTCATTGCAGGTAAATACTGAATACAATTCAAAAAGATACAGCACTACTTATGGCACCACTACGGGGTCATTTGTATTGCTCAATACCAGGGCACAGGTACATGTATGGAAATATTTTTCTGTAGAATCGGGTATTAATAATATCGCGGATGTAAACTATTCGCTGGCCGAAGGATACCCAGAGGCGGGAAGGAATTATTTTGCCAACCTGGTGTACCGGTTATAAACGCAAACACACTAATGAAGCGCTCAATTGTATATACGGGATGCCTGATCTTTATGGTGGTTTGCCTGTCGGCCATGAGTGGCAACAGGCAAACGGCCAGGCCATTGAAACCAGACTATCCCTCCTATTTCGGCAACAGGATCAATATCCCTGCTGATAACCCGCTGACGGAAGAAGGGGTGCAACTGGGCAGACTTTTATTTTATGAAACAAAGCTATCGGCCAACAATGGTATATCCTGTGCACATTGTCACCAGCAGAAGCGGGCATTTACGGACGGGCTGGCATTCAGTACGGGTGTAGATGGTACTCTAACAGCACGCAACAGTATGTCGCTGGCCAACCTGCTATGGGTGCGTAATTTCTTTTGGGATGGAAGGGCGCAGGGCCTGGAAGCACAGGCACAGACACCGCTCACAGACGCTCATGAAATGGGACAATCATTGGCAGCCTCTGCTCAAAAACTACAAAAGACAAAATCCTATCCCCCGCTGTTCAACAAAGCATTTGGTACTACTGTGATCACAGGGGATCATATCCTCAAAGCACTGGCACAGTTTGAACGAACACTTATCTCGGCCAATTCAAAATACGACCAGTACCTGCGGGGAGCCTACCAGCCTACAGCTGCTGAGCTGAATGGCATCAACCTGTTCTTTACCAATCCCAACCCCGCGGCCAATGTACGGGGAGCTGCCTGCGGGCACTGTCATGGTGGTCCTAAAACATTCAGTGAACTGTTTCACAACAATGGGCTGGACAGTGTGCCGAAGGATGAGGGCCGTGCAGCCATCACGGGGCAATCTATTGACAAGGGAAGGTTCAGGGTAGCCACGCTTCGGAATATTGCGCTTACGGCGCCTTATATGCACGATGGCCGGTTTACCACGCTCGAAGCGGTGGTGGATCATTACAACGAACACGTACAACAAAGCCCTACGCTGAGTGTATTCCTGCAAAAAAATCAGGGAGGCATGAGTGGCAGTCAACTGGGCCTCACTGCTTCGGAGAAGAAAGACCTCATCGCCTTTCTTCATTTGCTCACGGATACTTCTTTCATCACGGATAAACGTTTTTCCAATCCTTTTATAAATAACTGAGTATGAAAACAGGTCGTCTATATGTATTTCTCCTGCTTGCCTCCTTCTCTTTCCACCCCGCCCTGGCACAGGTAAAAGAAGCGCCCGCTTTTATAAAAGTAAGCGGAGAAGTAAAAACACCGTTACAGCTTACGCTGGCGGACCTCACAAAAATGAAAGCGGCCACAGCCACGCTGAAAGACCGGGATGGCGTCAACCATCAATACACAGGTGTAGCGGTACAGGATATTCTTGACAAAGCCGGCGTAACCACAGGCAAAGAATTGCGCGGGGAAAACCTCGCCAAATACCTCCTGGTGCGTTGTGCAGACGGATATGAAGTAGCGTTCTCACTGGCGGAACTGGACTCGGCTTTTACGGACAGAACGGTGATCCTCGCACATGAAATAGAAGGTAAGCCGCTGGCAGCCGGCAAAGGCCCCTTCCGCCTGGTAGTACCAGGTGAAAAAAAGCCCGCCCGTAGCTGCATGCAGGTTGTTGAATTTGTGGTAAGATTTGGTAAGGAATAGGGGACGTGAATACCCTGAAAAAAGTGTAGATTTATTCTACCATGAAAAAGCACTTTACTTTATCCTTAACGATCTTATTATTCGCCATCACTTCGCTTGCACAAAATCAACCGCCCAGGTTAATTGTTCGGGGAGATGATATGGGATTTGCCCACAGTGGCAACCTGGCGCTTATCAAAACCTATAAAGAAGGCATTGAGCAATCGATTGAAGTGATTGTTCCTTCTCCCTGGTTTCCTGAAGCTGTTGCCCTATTGGCAGCCAATCCTGGTGTGGATGTGGGCATTCACCTGGCCATTACCAGTGAATGGGACAATGTTAAATGGCGCCCGGTCTCCAGCTGCCCGAGCCTTACGAATGCAGATGGCTACTTTTACCCCATGATCCGGGCCAATAAAAATTACCCCGAAGGTGCGTTGTCGCAACACAAATGGCAGTTACAGGACATTGAAAAAGAGTTTCGGGCACAGATAGAACTGGCATTGAAGAAAATTCCCCGTATCAGTCATATATCTGCCCATATGGGATGTACGGATATGAGCAATGAAGTGAGTGCACTCACAAAAAAACTGGCACGGGAATATCATATTGATATTGATCTGGCCGATTATGGGGTTAAATATATTGGGTACGATGGGCCTCATGGTACGCTGGAAGAAAAGAAAAGCAGCTTTACGCGTATGCTGCGTTCATTGCAACCCGGCCAAACCTATTTGTTTCTGGATCACCCGGCACTGAATAATGAAGAAATGAAAGCGATTCACCATATCGGCTATGAAAATGTGGCGGAAGACAGGCAGGGTGTTACGGATCTCTGGACAGACAAAGACATTAAAGCATTGATCCGGGAATTAAAGATCCAATTGATCAGTTACAAGGACCTGAAAAAATAGCCATCGCTTATGAAAATAGCCACCTACAATGTGAATGGAGTGAACGGAAGATTACCGGTATTGCTTCGCTGGCTGGAAGAATCAGCACCGGATGTCGTATGCCTGCAGGAACTCAAAGCACCACAAGAGAAATTTCCGGAGCAGGCCATCAAGGATGCAGGATACCATGCGATCTGGCATGGGCAAAAGAGTTGGAATGGTGTAGCTATCCTTTCCCGCCATGAACAACCCAAAGAAATAACGCGGGTACTGCCCGGTGATGCGGAAGACAGTCATAGCCGGTATATTGAGGCCACCGTTAATGGTATTATAGTAGGCTGCCTCTATCTCCCCAATGGCAACCCGGCACCGGGCCCCAAATTCGATTATAAGCTTAGCTGGTTTGAACGATTGAATGTTCATGCAAAAGCATTGCTGGCTAAGAAGAAACCGGTGGTACTGGCCGGCGATTATAATGTAATGCCTACGGAACTGGATGTCTATAAACCCGAACGCTGGGTGGATGATGCACTGTTCAGACCGGAAACCAGGGCTGCATTTGCCAAACTGGCAAAACAAGGGTGGACAGATGCCTTGCGTACGCTTTATCCCAATGAGAAGATCTACACGTTTTGGGATTACTTCCGGAATGCTTATGGGCGTGATGCCGGTTTGCGCATTGACCATTTCTTACTAAGCCCACAAATAGCAGGCAAACTGAAAGCCGCGGGTGTAGACCGTCATGTACGGGGATGGGAAAAAACAAGTGATCACGCGCCTGTATGGATTGAACTTTCATGAATTCAAAACTGGAAGCATATTACCTGAGTAAGCCAGAGCCTTACCAGGGTTGCCTGCTGGCGCTGTGTCAACTTATATTAAGCACCAACCCGGCTATTGTGCATGAACGCAAATTCCAGATACCCTTCTTTACGTATAAAGGCAAAAAACTCGGCTACTTATGGCTCAACCGGAAAAAACTGATGTTGGGATTATGCCTCGATAAAAGTTTAGTAGAATTTGCCCCGGGCATCAAACCCAAAGACCAGTATGAATCGTTTCAAATCGATCCTGAGGAAGATCTGCCGATAGCGTACATCAGGGAAAGATTACATTACTACCTGAAACGGATAGACCAGGCAAAATAGATCAGCGCTGTGTGATCTTCTTTTTATGTTTAACTCCCCATTCCTGAAGGGACCTGATTACGTGGTGTAAGGTATCGGCATATTCCGTGCGTTCATACTCCACCGATACAGTAGTAGCAGATGGATCAACCAACCGCTTAACAAAGCCATTCAATTCCAGGTCTTTTAATTCACTGGACAAAACCCGGGCTGATATACCCTTCAAAACCCTTTGTAATTCATTGAATCTTTTCTTTCCATCGGCCAATGCGATGATGATCCTTAATTTCCATTTGCCACCAATGACATACATCGCATCATCTACTGCATCGAGCGCTTCAAGACATTTGCCGCTATTGAGATGAGCCTGAACAGTTTCCATAATGTGTGATTGAGGTAGTATACTCCATGTTACCGCTAACCTTGGGGTAACCTTGTATTTTCCACCAGCAAATGTACATAGCTTGCACCATCAAACCTGCGCAGGAATGAGAATGTCGTTATAGCATTTCATAACTTCTTTACTTACAATACAATGAAGAATATCTTGCATGTTACCTCCAGCCCAAGAGGTGAACTTTCTCATAGCATCCGGTTAGCCAACCGTATCATCGACAGGCTTACCGCCCGTTTTCCCGGCAGCAATGTACACATCAACGATACTGTTGCAAAAAATTATATTCACCTCAATGCCATCCATCCGGTTGCGTACAAAACGCCGGAGTCGGAACATTCACAGGAACAAAGAGATACTTTATACAGTTCGGACCTTGCGGTTAATGAATTAATGCATGCCGATATTATTGTCATCAGCATTGCCCTGTACAATTTTAACATTCCATCCGCACTCAAGGCCTGGATAGACCACGTGGTGCGGGCAGGTAAAACATTCAGTTATCAAAGCGGACAGGCAGAAGGCCTGCTCAAAGGAAAGAAAGTATACCTCGCCATTGCCTCCAATGGTGTTTATTCCGACGGACCCATGAAACCTTATGATTTTGGAGAACCCTATCTCCGTTTTATTCTTTCCTTTATGGGCCTTACAGATATAACTACTTACAGGGTAGAAGGAGCTGGCATTCCGGGCATCATGGAAACAGCCCTGGAGAAAGGACTGGAAAGTGTGGCGGTATAACAGGCAGGCATTGTTGTATCTTTTAATGGTTATCTTGCAGGGAGCCTTCTGCTCTGGTGGAAGGCCCCTTTAATAAGCAGGATATGTATTTTACCAGCCTTCCCGATCATACGAGGCCGGGATTTGATGAAGCATTGCATTTCAGCAAATTCAGGAAACACAATATCATCTTCAATGCTTTCAGCAGCAATAGTCGTTGTGATGATCATGTGGGCTGTCTTTCTTTTAAGACGATCCTCACGGGCGAGGAATGGTATGGCATCAATAATTACCGGCTTGCGGTAAGGCCAGGCCAATTCCTGATCCTGAATGATGAGCAAAATTATTCCTGCCGTATTGATAATGGTGAAAAAGCAAAGGTGCTTTCGGTCTTCTTCAAAAAGGAATTCGCCAGGGCTGTGTTCCAGGATACGTTGCACAGCGAAGAAACATTGTTAGACAATCCTTTCAACAAGGACGGTAAGATGCCTGAATTCTTTCAGACGCTCAACGATATCACACCTGCGTTGCAACAGCAACTGGTGACGCTGATCACTGCACTGGACAAGCAGGGATTTTCAGATACCATGGTGGATGAACACCTGGTCTTTCTATTGCGTCATTTGATCCATACGCAGCAGGCAGCATCAAAACATACAAATAATGTTAATGCCCTTAAGGCCAATTCAAGGACGGAGATATACAAGCGGATATGTATTGCCAGGGATATCCTGCACTCTTCCTACATGGACAATCCCGACCTGCCTGCGCTTAGCGCCTTAGCCTGCCTGTCGGTACCCCAACTGGTAAGGCAGTTCAAGGCGGTTTTCCATACTACGCCCCATCAATACCTCACGCGCATCAAACTCGAAAGGGCAGCGGAATTGTTAAAGCATACTGATAAACCTGTACATGAAATTACCTGGCTATGCGGGTTTGAGAATGTGAGCGCATTTTGCCGGGCATTCAAATCAGCTTTTGGGGTGCAGCCCATTAACTTTAGAAAGACGGCCACCACCTGAATACAGCAACCATAAAGCCCCGGACATCGAAGCTTTATGATCCCATTTTTTTCTTATTTGAATAATCCTGTCATCTGTTCGAGGTATTCCTCGATGGGCAGGGTACGACGCATGTGCATGAGGTGATTACCCATCTCTCCGATCACTGTTCTGAATTGCTTGCTTTTACCCGTTGCCAGGTCGGCGATAACTTGCACAATATCAGCAGTATCCTCCTTTAAACTATCCACGGAGGAAGTCATCAGTTGTTTCAGCTTTTGCATTGATTCATCATACACGGTTATGCCACTATCTTCGTTCCAGTGTATATTGTCCAGGAAATTATTGCCCTTGGAACCTCCCTGCTCTATCAGCCGCAGTTCAATATTCAATGGCTTCAGTTCATAATACAATCCTTCTGTCAATCCTTCCAATGCAAATTTTGACATGTTGTACAGTGAGCCAAGCGGTACAGCAGTAGTGATACCCATAAAAGAACTCACATTGATAAACATGCCGCCGCCCTTTTCCCTGAAATGCGGCAGAAAAGCCCTGATCACATTGATCGGCCCCCGGGCATTTACGGCAAACTGCCAATCGATCGCTTCTTCCTTCGCCAGTTCCAGCGGGCCATAAACGCCCATCCCCGCATTGTTCAGCACCACATCAATACGCCCAAAGGCTGCAATAGCTGCACTGGTAGCCTCTTTTACCTGTTGCAGGTTGGTAACATCCAGCTTGAATATCCTGATATTATCGTATTGTGTCAGCTCTGTTTCCCGTTCCGGGTTGCGCATGGTAGCGGCCACCTGCCATCCCTGTTGCGCAAAATACTTTGCACTGGCTTTTCCCAGGCCCGAGCTGGTGCCTGTAATAAAGATCGTCTTGTTCATACCTTGTCTGTTTTATCTTTTATTGTAATTGAGCATACAAAATTATAGGCCAATTGGTATAACTTTGTAACCAGTATAACGCATGATACCAAAATGAAGAAAGCAACATCCGTTCTATCCAGTCCACGGTTACAGAGTGAAGAGGTACAGGCATTACAGGATACCATTTATGTAATTGGCGGTAAGTGGAAGCTGCCCATCATCAATTCTATTTGCAACGGCTATACCCGTTTCAGGGATATAGAGCGCAGCATTCCCGGCCTTACCAGCAGGATGCTTTCCCGTGAATTGAAAGAGATGGAGCTCAACGGACTGATCAAAAGATGGGAAGATCCCAATTCACCCATGAAGGTGGAGTACAAGTCGACGGAATATTGTAAATCCTTCGGCAACATCATCCTCGAAATGATCAGTTGGGGCAAGGCCCACCGGAAAAAGATAAAAGGTAAATAATTGCTTATTATGTCCGCCTGAACAATCCCCGGGAATGCTGCCGGAGCATTCCCGGGGACTATTTGTTTTTACCAACCTCCTGGTGTCTGCCTCGACCCCCAAATTGTCCACCTCAAGGTTTTTCACTTAGCCAGGTCCCTGAGATCAAACATCTTTGTCCTGTCAACTAATGCCGCTATTTCGCCAACTGATAACCGGCAACCATTTTCGGAAAGCATCCTAATTTTAAACAATAAAAAAGATGAAACATATTAGCAACACAGGTCGCAGTCGTTTTTTGACCGCTGCTGCCTTCATCCTCGCCACCACAGTTATGAGCAGTATTCAATCCGCCAATGCACAGACATCATTTGACCAGATCAAACAGGTCAAAACAAAGGTGCTCGACATTGGTTATGCAGAGGCCGGGCCCGCAGATGGTGAGCCTGTTATTCTATTGCATGGCTGGCCTTATGATATATATAGCTACAAGGAGGTATCAACTTTGCTGGCAGCCAAAGGATACCACGTGCTGGTCCCCTACCTGCGGGGCTATGGCACCACCCGCTTCCTCCATGCAGCTACACCCCGCAATGGGCAGCAAGCCGCCCTGGCGGTGGATGTCATCGACTTCATGGATGCCTTAAACATAAAGAAGGCCGTTATTGGTGGCTTTGATTGGGGTGCCCGCACGGCGGATATCGTGGCAGCTTTGTGGCCCGAACGTACCAAAGCCCTCGTGTCTGTAAGTGGTTACCTGATCGGCAGCCAGGCCGCTAATAAAGCGCCATTGTCTCCCAAAGCAGAATTGTCGTGGTGGTACCAGTTTTATTTTGCCACGGAGCGGGGTCAACAAGGCTATGAAGCCAACCGCAAGGATTTCGCCAAACTGATCTGGCAAACAGCCTCACCGGAATGGCATTTCAATGACGCTGAATTTGGACAGTCTGCTGCAGCTTTTGACAATCCCGATCATGTGGCCATCGTGATCCATAATTACCGCTGGCGACTGGGTCTGGTAAAAGGGGAGGCTAAATACGATGCGCTGGAAAAGAAGCTCGCTAAAGCGCCTGTTATTACGGTGCCTTCAGTTACGCTGGAAGGTGATGCCAATGGTGCTCCGCACCCGGCACCTGCTGCTTATGCTGCTAAGTTTACAGGTAAGTACGCGCACCACACTTTAACAGGAGGAATCGGCCACAACCTTCCCCAGGAAGCACCGCAGGCTTTTGCTGATGCCATTGTGGAAGCGGCCGGATATGCGAAGTAGTGGTCAACAATTCCAACAAATAACATCTTTTCATAACCATGATTATTCCTGGCAGTACGATCTTAGCTATTGGGATGCTGCTTGCACGCAAGTATTTTATTGGAGATAAGTAATTTGTCGGCCGTAGAGTTGGCCAGTTCCAATGCGTCTTGTAAATGAGAGATAGCTTTTGCGTTGTCAATATCCGTATAAAGGTCTCCCAGCAGGGAATGGTACAGATGATTCTCGGTAAGTGCTATTTTTTCTGCTTCAATGATCGCTTCCTTTTTGCCGTTTGCTTTGGCAAGTGCATACGTTCTGTTCAATGCCGCAATGGGGGAATATTCAATAAGCAGTAGTTGATTATAAAGTTGTAAAATATTCTCCCATTTTTCTTTGGTATCAGACTTGATGGTGTGCCAGTAAGCGATACCTGCTTCCAAATGATACTTGGAAATCCTGGTGCCTTGAGAAGCCTGGTTTAAAAAGTATTCTCCCTTGGCTATCAATTCCTTGTTCCACAGATCCGTATCCTGGTCCTGGTATAAGATGATTTCTCCCTGCTGATTGTGTCTTGCATCGAACCGCGACGCATGAAAGCACATCAAAGAAAGCAGTGCATTGACAAAAGGGGTATTGGTTTGTTCATTTTCAACCAGCAAAAATGTTAACCGCATTGCTTCCAGGCATATATCTTCCCGCAAGGTAATATCCTGGCTGGAAGAATAATATCCTTCATTAAAGAGCAAATACAACACCATCAAAACGGTAGATAGCCGTTCGTCTATTTCAGACAAGGTAGGCTGTTCTACCTTTATTTTTTCCGCCCGCAGTTTTTCCTTGGCACGTTGCAGCCTTTTGTAAATAGCATGCTTGTTTGTCAAAAAGGCATTGGCAATTTCATCGATCCCAAAACCGCAAAGCAGGTTCAACGCCAGCCCTATTCTCGCTTCTGCAGGATTACAGGGATGACATACGACAAACATCATGGCCAGTTGGCTGTCATGGATGTTTTTGACCGACAGATCAATTTCTATTTCTTCGGAAGCTGTTGTGGTATAACTTATTTCTTTTGATACATGTTGCGCAAAAAGGGAATCGCGCCTCAGGTAGTCCCTGGTCTTGTTTTTAGCTACGTGATAGAGCCAGGCTGTTGGGTTGTCGGGCAATCCCTTCAGGCCCCATAATTCGGAAGCAACCAGAAAGGTGTCGCTTACAATGTCTTCGGCAATTTCAATATGTTCAATGCCAAATAATTTACAAAGTACAGAAACGATCTTTCTGTACTCTGTTCTGAATAAATGCGGAATAAGTGTCGTTTGTTCCATAGCATAAATGCCTTCGTAAAAGTACAAAGACATTTACTGTCTACTACATTATGCTTCGATGATGCTGATCTCCCTGACCTCTACATTGCCGCCAATGGTCAGAATGGGACATCCTTTGGCCAGTTCGGTAGCAATTTCAATAGAGTCGGCTTTTACAATACTATAGCCCACAATACATTCTTTAATTTCCGTATAAGGGCCATCGGCTATTACATTGTCGGCCTTCACTACTTTGCCTGTAGGTACCAGCCTGTTGCCCCGGTCGGTCAATTTGTTTTGTGCAGCGATCCCGCCTATCCAGTCCATCCAGCGTTTGGTATTGGCCTGCATTTGTTCAGGTGAAGCAGGCTTGGGCATTGTATTATAGTCTGTTCTGAATACCAATAAGAAGTCTTTCATTTTGTTCGACATTTTGATGGTTAAAAACTAATGACGATCAAAGTTTCAGGATTGGACAATTTTTGGAAATATTTTTTCGCCTGGCGGGAAGCATCCTATCAGGGAACATATGCCCCATACACTGCATCCCTGAAACTTTTATGCAGCTTCACCCTGTCGAAGGGCACCAGTTGCGTGAACAATACCGCCGTAAGCTCGTTGATAGGATCGATCCAAAACATGGTACTGGCAGCCCCATCCCAGAAGAACTCACCCACAATGCCATTGTTTTCGGCTGCATTGGCTGGCGGCTGTGTACGAACCGCGAAGTCAATACCAAAGCCCACACGCCCTTTACTGGGCAGCCACATCCGCTTTGATACAGTATCCGACAATTGGTTCGTGGCCATTAATTCCACCGTGGCGGGTTTTAAGATACGCGTTTTGCCCAGGCTGCCTTTATGCACCAGCATTTGTGCAAACTTCATATAATCATCGAGGGTAGTAGCAAGGCCCCATCCACCGGGCTTTAGCGCCTGTGGTTTTGTATTGAAGAAACTGGCTTGCTCATCAGGTACCCGGTTCAGCACGCCCGCATCAGTCCGGTTATACAGGGCAGCAAACCGTTTCCTGTCTTGCTCCGGTACCAGATAATGCGTATTCACCATTTTCAAAGGATCAAAAATGGTCTCCTGCAGGTATTGATCAAAGGGTTTGCCCGAGATCCGTTCTACCACATAGGCCTGCACATCTACGGAGGGGCCATAAGACCATTGGTCACCGGGATGGAATTCCAAAGGCAGGCTGGCGAGCCTGGCTGCCATTTCAGTGAGTGTATTGGCAGGATTCATGGCATCGGCCTTTTTTGCAAGGGCCGCTAAAGCAGGAATATCGTTACCCGCAAACCCTGCGGTATGGCGTGTAAGATCACGAATAGTAATGGGACGTTTGGCCGGTTCCAGTATCAGGTTCCCATCGGCATCCACTCCTTTGTACACTTTCATGTTGGCAAATTCGGGCGCATATTTGGACAGGGGATCATCCAGTTTAAAAGCACCTTTATCATACAAGCTCATGAGGGCTACACCAGTAACCGGTTTGGTCATGGAAAAGATGCGCACGATGGTATTGCGGTCCATCGGCAGTTTTGCTTCCCGGTCGGCATAGCCAAAAGCATTGTAGTACACTTCTTTGCCTTTCTCAAAGATCAATGCGGATACACCCGCCACTTTTCCCGAATCAGGAAAGCTTTTCAGGGTAGCGTCAATACGATTTTTTACAGCTTCATTAATAATCGGAGCAGGAAGGTCTTTATTGCTATGGGTAGGAAACCATGTAAAGGCACTGGCTATCAACAGCACAGGCAGTATGGCAAGGATCGGTTTACGCATCGTTGTTTGTTTAATATTTTCTTACGGGCGATAGCGCCCCTCTGAAGTTAAACATTTCAACCGATTATTTCGGAAACCTCCTGTAGCCAAGGGCTTAATATGACCCGGGCGCTAATGATTCCTGGGGAAAAACAGCCTTAGAGATAACAACAGTATATAGGGCCCAACGGCCACGAAAAAGGAGAATAACTGACTGTTGCGCTTATTGGGATCATTGTTCCAGGACTTTTCATACTTCTCCTGGATCTTCTCATCATAGCTGTTGATAATGAAAATATAGTAGAAAAGCATGGCAGTGATCACATACACTGAAACAGCAAATGACATGGCCAGGGAGGGAGAAGAAAACCAGGCACGCCGCACCAGGCGTAAAAAAACGGCCTGCATCAACAGTATCCATCCGCCGGCGGAAAAAGATACGATATACATGGCCTGCAATCGTGCCGGAAGGCCGCTCATGCTATAACTACGTTGCTGACAGTAGCTATATATATTAAAATAAACGTACGCTAATCTTTTCACGGGTAGGGTTTGTAGGGTTATCGGATCCTCGGCTTTCTAAAACGTTTTTAAGTGCAAAATAGATATGCAACAAGGCAAAAAGGACCCTCTTTATAGCATTCCCAATGGTGGACAATTTCCCAGTTATTTCACCCCAAATGCGGCCTTTAAAACAAAGCAAAATCGGCCCTTTAAACAAAGTCAACAGCTGCAACACGATCTACTTTTGTTTCAACAAAAACAAATCAAAATGAAACAGAACAATTATCAGGGAGCTTTACAAAATTCATTACACAGCGGGTTTAATGCTACCTCAACTACAAGTGATGTGATCAAAGGCATCGACCTTACGGGAAAGATTGCTATTGTTACTGGTGGTAATACAGGTATTGGTTTAGAAACCACCAAAACACTTGCAGCTGCAGGCGCCACGGTTATAGTACCGGCAAGAGATATTGAGAAAGCAAAGATGAACCTGCAAGGTATCGCCAATGTACAGTTGGAAAAATTGGACCTGATGGACCCTGCCTCTATTGATGCCTTTGCACAAAAGTTCCTGGCATCTGGCAGACCGCTTCATATGCTCATCAACAATGCGGGCATCATGTGGGTACCCTTGCGCAGGGATAGCCGGGGTATTGAATCACAATTGGCCACGAACTACTTAGCCCAATTCCAACTGACTGCCCGGTTATGGCCTGCCTTAAAACTAGCTCATGGCGCCAGGGTCATTAACGTATCTTCCTTTGGACATCAGTTTGCTCCATTCAATTTCGATGACCCCAATTTTCATAATCGGGAATATGAGACCTTACAAGCTTATGGTCAATCAAAAACTGCCAGTAATTTGATGGCTGTTGAATTAGACAGCCTGGGCAAGCCCTTCCAGGTGAGCGCTTATTCACTGCATCCCGGCGCTATCCATGGAACTGAATTGGGGAGGGAAGCGCCATTGGAATTATTTCAGCAACTGGGTTACTGTGATGAAGCAGGCAATATTTTCCCTGAAGTAATAGCAAAACTTAAAACGATACCGCAGGGTGCTGCCACCACTGTTTGGTGCGCCACCAGCCCAATGCTCAACAATATCGGAGGCGTGTATTGCGAAGATGTAGATATTGCAGCCTTGTCTCCTGAACCTACCGGTCATATTGATGATGCGCAGACATCAAGCGGGGTACAACTTTATTCATTAGATCAAACAAATGCCAAAAGGCTCTGGGCCTTAGGTGAGCAATTGACAGGCATCACATTCCAGGTCAATTAAACAAACTAAATTCGTATGTTACTATCTATTTTTGTACTGATAAGCTCCTTCTTAAAGAACAGGCGAAAAACAGGCAACCCTTAATATAGCGATATGGAATACCAGGCTAAATACATAACGGATGATATTAAGCTCTCCTGCTATGAGGACAAACTCTTTAAGTCGGAGATCATGTTTGAACAGCACATGCTTGTTTGGTTCATTTCCGGGGAAACAAAGATTGTACAGGCTGAAGCCACTTACCTGTTTAAAAAAGGAGATATCTTTTTAATTCCCAGGAACCAGCTGGCCACCATCATTAATTATCCCAAAGACGGACAGCCTCACAAAACGGTAGTCATGCACTTGTCTACCCAAAGGTTGAGGGATTTTTATGCCAACCTGAACGTAGTGCCCAAAAACCCGGAAGCACAAAAGATCCGCTCCTTCAGCAACCATCCTTTGCTGGAAAGCTGCCTCGCTTCGCTGATCCCTTATTTTGAGATGAAAGACCTGCCGGCCAATATTGCTTCCCTGAAAATTACAGAAGCCATCAGCATTCTCAGGGCCATTGACAAAGACATAGACAATGTGCTGGCCAATTTCGATGAGCCCGGAAAGATCGACCTGGCTACGTACATGGAAAAGAATTTCATGTTCAATATGCCGATGGAAAAATTCGGTTACCTCACCGGAAGAAGCCTCACTACTTTCAAGCGTGATTTCAAAAAAGCATTCAATACCACCCCGCAAAAATGGCTCACGCAGAAGCGGCTTGAACTGGCCCACTACCAGTTTGTAGAGAAGCACAAAAAGCCACTGGATGTTTGCTATGAAGTGGGCTTTGAAAACCTGTCGCACTTCTCCTATGCCTTTAAAAAGCAGTTTGGCTATGCGCCAACGGCATTGTTAGAAGGCAGGGCAAGAAGCTGACCTGGGCCACTATTCCTGTTTCCAGTTGTTGGAGATATTTTGTAGATTTAGGGTAATCATTAGTGTATGCGCAAAATAACCTTTATAGCAGCCATGCTGGCAAGCTGCTTATTTGCCTTGTCCTGCAAGAAAGATGGAACAACACGGGAAACTGACATCCTCAACCTCGAAGATTCGGTAGTCCTGTTGCAGGCGAAATGGAAAGTCATTAAAGACTCCTCTACCAACATCGGCAATTATTATTTTATGGAGAATGGAACTGCTTACTATCCTACTCCTGGTGTTTATATGGGTACGGCTGCCGATTTTTGGGAGTTTTTAGCCAATGATACTTTGTCGCTTCATGAGAACCAGCAAAGCTACAAGTCGAAATACCAGCTATCCTCCAATAACATACTGGTTGTGAAGGACATGCTTGTACATGGCAATGGGACGGTCATTACATTGACCACTATTGAAGCCACTTTCGATTGGAGCAATACCAGTCCTAATGGAGGCCGGTATTTCAGACGGGTATATTTGAAAAAATAATGTACTACAGCTTCACCTGTTTACCACTGCCAGCCGATTTGTAGATTGCTTCCACAATGCGGATATCACGAAGGCCTTCTTCACCGGGCGCTATCAGGGGTTTTCCCTGCATGATGGCCATCGCATCATCATCCATTTGTGTGGCTTGCTGAAAGGGTACCTGGTAAGGATGGTTGATCTCACCCAGTGGACTAGTGCCTTTTTGCCCGTTATACGCAGAATAAGGATTCACTTTGATGATTCCCTTTTCGCAGCTGATATCAATGAAGTTGATGTTTTCACCAAAACTTGTTTTGATATCGGCTATTACACCGCCGGGAAACTCCAGCTTAGCCACGGTCGTTTCATCGAGACCGTTCTTGTAGATTTCAGGGCGCGTAGTAGAGGTAGTCGCCGATAAAATGGCCACCGGTTCCATGCCTGTCCCCAGGCGTGCTCCCTGGATGGCATAAACACCCATATCATACAATACGCCGCCGCCCATTTCCTTTTTCTGTTTCCAGTGGTCTGTGCGGCCATCGCGGTAGCCAGCCGCACAGTTTACGGCTTTCACTTTGCCCAGCGATTGCTGTTTAATAATACGGCGCCACTCTCCTGTATTGGGTTCATGTTGTAAACGGTAACCAATAGCGAGGGAACGTTTATTTTTACGGCAGGCATCGATCATTTCCTGGCATTCTTTTTCGGTGATGGCCATGGGCTTTTCGCACCATACATGTTTGCCTGCATTAGCTGCCCTGATCACATATTCCCTGTGCATGGAAGGTGGCAATACTACATACACCACATCAATATCAGGATTGTTGGCAATGCTATCGAAGTTCTGGTAGTTGTAGATATTCTTATCGGGGATATTGTATTTCTTCTTCCAGGCTTCTGCCTTGGCGGGTGTTCCTGTAACAATACCGGCGAGGTAACAATTTTTGGTTTGCTGTAAGGCGGGCGCCAGCAGGTCGGTACTATAATAGCCCAGGCCAACGAGGGCTATGCCGAGGCGGTCTTTTTTCCTGGGATTGGAAAATAAAGTATTGGGTGATAACAGGATGATGCCGCTGCCGGTCACTATTTTTTTGAGCGCGTTTCTGCGTGATGGTGAATACATGGCAAATGGTTTTGTAAGTGATGAGCAATCTACAGAAGGGTAGCCCCTTTCAGTAAATTTAACACATTTGCCTGGCAAGGCCAGCAAAAATTGGCCTTAACCACTGGCCGGTTGGTCAAGGCGTCTCAATTATACCGGGAAGCCATGCCCTAGGATAGGTGACGGGCTATCACAGCCGGATCAATAGCATGATGCGAGGTCGTATAAACCACCTGCTTATCTTTCAACAGGATGATCTGTGGCGACTGATGGGTAACCTGTAATTCCTGGGAAATAAGGTTGGACACAGGGCGAAAAGCCAGTAGGTCCAGGTAATGAAAATCGGCCTTCCCTTCCATCAACCCAAAACCACTTTGCAATTTATGCTTTGCATGCGCACTAATGCCGCAGGTGAGGCTGTCTTTGAAGATGATCTGAGGTCTTTCTGTCGAATTTTCCAACAGAGTGTAAAAGTCTTCCTTTTCTGTAACGCTATTCCAATTATTCATAATGCAAAAGTACACAATTGCACCCAATAGCTAAAGGGTCTTAAATGACGTATAAAGCGTAACCACTTATAATTCAATTGTGTACGGGCTTATGCCTACCGTTAACGCAATGCTAAAGATTAAGCAGCATTATAAGGTAACATGCGCCAGGTAAACAATGCAGTAACTGGCTATACAGCAAACAGTCTTCGTATTAAAAGATTGAAAAAGAGGCTCTTTCCCCGGGTTAGCGCTTGTCAGGAATAAAGCCAGTAGCCAAAAGCCAACGGAAAAGGCGATATCCATCCAATCAAACCGGCCATTGGTGATATGCAGGAGCTGGAATACTTCCAGGAGCAAAGCCATCAGTATGGGCACAAATACCAAACTCCATTTACGATTGCGCACTTGCAGGTAAAAAAAGCTGGAGGTGATGGTAATACAAAACACCCATAAGCCTTCGGGCAGGGAATAGACCAGGTAGTCCTTTAAGTAAAATGCAGTGGTCACAGCGCATTTCATAGCGTAGTAATGCTCCCTGGAGACCAGAAAAATAAAAAACTGGTTTATCAGGGTCTTTTCTGTCCTGTAAAAAACATAAATAAAGAGCGACAACAATAAGGATACAGACAATAAGGGAATATGCTTTTTCAAGGCTTGCAAAAGATAAGAAGTTTATAATAAGAGCAGGTTCCCAGCTCCGTTTGCTTAAGTAAAGTGAACTGTTGCAATCCTTTGACCTGGTGCAGATGAAAAGAGGATTTAAAATGAAAGAGTGAAGACAGTGGCTGAAAAGCCCAATCCACCCACCTGAGCCAGTTACCCGGTGTGAAATGGTTAAGAATAAACAATTGTCCACCCGGCTTCAATACTTTGTGTACCTGCCCTAATAATTGATCCGGATCTTTTGTGACGGCCAGCACATGCGATAGTACCACATAATCAAAACTTGCTTCAGCAAACGATAAATGTTCACCATCCATGAGCTGTAATTCGATACGGTTATCCTCAAAACGTTTTGCTTTATTAAGCATCCTTTCAGAAATATCGATGCCCATGATCTGGTGCCTGGTATACAAGGGTATATGTGATCCATTGCCAATGCCTATTTCCAGCAGTTTGCCGGGCAGCACACTATTCACTTCCCCGATCAGAGCTTTTCTTTGCCCCTTTAAAAAGTAGTTGATGACAGGGTAAAGAAAAGATAGCTGGTTATAAAACGCCCTGGTAGAATAATGCACTTCGTTGGATTTGTAATGGTTAATTGTCTTTCGTAAAGATCCGTTCTCCACCACCCCTACGTTTTAACGTCATCTGCTTTTTTGCGGCGTCAAACTCAATGATGACTGCACCTTCGATCTGAAATTTATCGGATGCTATTGCTTCAAGCGGAGCAGCACTTTCCGCACCCGGCTTCACGTAAAGGATTGAACCTTCTCTGCTGATCGTAAATTTCACGGGCGCATCGGCGCTCGAATAAACGCCAACGTATTTGTCCAGCAATTCCGTGCTTACCTCGATGGTTTTGAAGGGAGGTATCTGGAACGGTTTGTGGTAGTAGATATCGACAATACCGCTAACAATGTTGCCTACCGGGTATACTTTTGCGTTTGTCGTGTAGGCAACTGCCAGCTTTTCTTCCGGCAGATAGGCCAGCCAGGCTCCGTAGTTGTCAGCCCCGCCCGTGTGCCCATAGAAGGTCTTGCCGGCAAAGGCGAAGGAGTCCATTCCCAATCCTTCACCATCCCTTAGCGTTGTCATCTGGGTGAGACTCTGCTGAGAGATCAATTTCCCGTCAAACAGGGCCTGGATGAATTGAGCCATGTCGTTCGGGGTTGAGACGATTGCACCTGCGCTGAAAAGGAGGCTTGGATGGGTTTCCCCGCCCTGTTTCCATTCCTCGCCAAGCCTGAAATAAGTAAGGCTTTCATTTTTGTTCACATCGATGTTCCCCGTTGCTACATAGGTATCCCTGAGCCCGGTCTTTGAACTGATCCTTTCCCCGAGCGCTTCCGCATAGGATTTGCCGGTCACCTTTTCGATGATAAGCCCCAACAGGAAATAGCCGGAATTACTATACAAATGTTTTGTGTCCGGTTCGAAATCAGGCGTTCCCTGGGTAATAAGGGCCAGCATTTCATCTTTCGTAATCGGAGTACTTGAGCTCCTTTGCGGATCGCGCTTTAGGTTAGGGATACCGCTGCGGTGCGAAAGTATTTGCAGGATCGTGATTTTGGAAGCGTTCGGTATCTGCGGGAAGAAAGTGGAGAGAGGATCAGTCAACTTCAATTTTCCTTCCTCCACCAGTTGCAGGATCATGGTAGCGGTGAACATTTTTGTGATCGAACCGATCCGGAACCTGCTCGCGCCAGTCAAAGCTTTCTTTTCCGTTCCGTTGATCTGGCTGTAGCCGATAGCACGCGTGTACAGCACCTTTCCGTCTTTGGCAATGGTGAGGCTCCCCATTGCTTTATTCTTTTCGGCAAGGCGGTCAAGAAAAGAATCGAGTTTTACTTTATCGATTGCCTGCGTGTAGCCTGTGGTGAACAGTACCAATGTCAGGAATACCGTAAATAGTGTTTTGTTTTTCATGTCTCTACTTTATTTAAACCCAAACAGGAATGGAAATAAAAAGGTTACGATCATTGCCCACAGGCAATAAACGGGCAGAAAAGAAGCTATGGCCTTTCCCACACCAATAATGGCAGCTTTCTTTGAAAGCACTTTGAAAAGTTGCACAGTTACCAGCAACAGGTTTATCAGGATCAGTACATCGCCACCAAGCACGGCTGCTCTGTTGGGCGTAATACCTCCTGCTGAAATACGAAACAAAATGGCCGACAACGCAATGCCATTCACAACCACAGTTACCACAGATAGCAGTACAAGCACCCACACCTCCGTCTGACTCCTGGTAGTCTTGGTCGATCCCGCCACAGAAAAGAAAATAATGGCCATCACACCTACCAGTAATGCATTAAAGATCAATAGGAATTCCCGGTCATTGTAAGGGTTCTTACCCGAATAAATAATGGCAACGAGGTATATGATCAGCATCACCAACACCAGCGGGCTGAATATTTTTGCGATCACCGGCGACACTTTACCTACCAATTGCGGATTGGTTTGGATAAGGTAAGTGCCAAAAATGGGAGCAGCCGGAAGCCCGAACAATACAATGTTCTCAAAATAGAACTTTTCAATATGAAAGCCGATCAATGAGAAAAGGCCCATGGTAATAGCACTCAGGATGCCGCCTGCTATCAGGATAAGTGTTGTCATTACCACCAGGTCGCCATTGTAACGTAAATAGCTAAGCCGCTTTTCAACATCATTGGGTTGATCACCTACAAAGGCAAACCCTACAGTCGACCACAAAAAGAAAGGTAAATGAATGCAGGATAAGATCAGGGTATCACTCTTCGGTACATTAGGAAGCGTACCAATAAAAATTAATCCACCGAGTATGGCCGCAGCTATAAAAGCCACTTTCCCGGCCGATAACTTATTCTTCCAGGCAAAATAAGCCGCCAACAAGGGAAAGACGATAAACCCGGCATTCCTGGTATAGAAAAATTCTTCATCAATGTGAAACAGGGCTGGTATTTTGGCCACCACGCCTGCCACCAGGCAGGCAATTACCACAGCTATCAGTTCACCCCTTGTACCCCAGCTGATCTCATCAGTTTGGTAATTCAACCTCTCATGCCAGGCATCGGCCAGTGCAAACCCTTTAAAGTCCGGATACAGCACACTGAACTCCCGCTTGAACTGTCCTTTATTCGTTCTGTACAGGTGTTCAAGTTCCCTGGGGTCGTTGATATACCTGATGATTTTATCTTTCATGTTGTGTCGCGTTGGTTATCTGGTGAAATGCTTACGTCATTATGGATTAACAAGATCAATTCCAGTACGTACCATTCAGGCCTAAAATAGTCCCAAGCCATAATCCAATGACAAATACAAGCACACTCAGGATAATAGCGAAGGTTTTGTTCAACCTGATCAGGTAATGAAAATGAACAAGGAAATAGTTACATAAACCACCCATTGCGCCAGCCAGCGTAACGATGATCAATGGCTGTATGCGCCAAAGCCTTGGCCAGGCTGGGTTAGGGTCTCCGGCTGTAAACAGGAACAGGGAGATCAGTAATAAGCCAATCCCCGCTCCTACCGCCATGCGTTTAAATAAGGAAGGTGGATCCAACTGTAAACGTGCATTGTCATTCTGTGTCATGATTGTTGTTTTAAAAGTTATTTTATTCTATTTGAAAGAACTTTGCATTTCAAAGTGGTTAGGCAAAAAAATATAGCTGGTACGCTTATCTTCAAAACGAAAAGCAACAGGTGCCCCTGTAAGCTGTTCATTGTCTTGTTGTGCTGTATATTGCTTCATATCTATTTCTGTGATTGAATGAGTTTCTCCATGGCTTTCAGGTGATCATTGAACGCCTTCCTGCCCGGCTTTGTCATGAAATATTTTGTGTTTGGCTTTTTGCCTATAAATGACTTTTTCACGCCAATAAAATTCTCATTTTCCAGTGCTTTAAGGTTACTGGCCAGGTTGCCATCCGTTACATCAAAATAGTCCTTCAGTGCATTAAAATCAAGCGTATCGTTCACAGCCAGTATCGACATAATGCCAAGCCTGATCCTGCGTTCAAACGCCTTATGTAAACCATCAGTTAACATGCTCATCTTTCGTACCTGTAATGCATATAAATGCCATAAATAATATGGACCAGCCCAAAGCCTGCAGCCCAGCACAATAACCCATACTCCACGTACCAGCAGCCGATCAACCCCAATCCTATCTCGATAAGGCCTAAACTTCTCACTTCTTCATAGGTGTACTTGCTGGCGCTGTACAATGCCAGTCCATAAAATAACAAGGTGAAAGGCGCAATGAAGCCAATCAATCCTTTGGACACCAGGATCAGGATCAACAGCCCGCCTGTCAACAGTGGCACCCCCATATTGATCACCAGCCGCCTGGCGGTAGAATTCCAAAACTTCTCCCCTCTTTTATGAGCATTCCGGTTAGAAAGAAATACTGCCGTGCCGATGGCCAGCACCAATACTATAACGGATAAAAAGATCACCATCAGCAGGTTAGCCGGCAAATCACCTGGATTCGCAGAGTTGCGATCTATTTGCTCGGGATTAAAATCAAAGAACTTCCAGGCAATCCAGGCCCCTGCCAGGGCATAAATACCTGCCATAACGCCCGCCAGGCCCGAAAGGGACATAAACCTTGACGAACGCTCCATCATAGCGCGCATCTCCGCTATATCCTCGATATAATGCTGTTCTTCTTCTTGCATTGAAAGTACTTTGTATTTCAAAGCTAATATAAAAACCGGATTCCCGCAAGGGCCGGGAGATTTTTATTCCACTTTTTACCGAAGAGGTGACACCTTTCGTCTTCGGCGCGAAAGACAAGGTGTCACCTCCTGGCAATGGTTGGATGCAGGGCTTTCTCAGTCAGCCTGTGTAACCGATCAGTTGAATGACTGTCTGAAGTCCAGTGGCGAAGTATTCGTTTTTGCCTTGAATAACTTGCTGAATGACTGCGGATGTTCAAAGCCCAATTCATAAGCGATTTCACTTACCGACAAGTCAGTAGTGGATAGCTTCTCCTTGGCTTTTTCGATGATCTTATCGTGGATATGCTGTTGCGTACTTTGACCCGTCAATGCTTTCAATAACCCACTTAAATAATTGGGAGAGACATTCAATGTGTCGGCAACATATTGAACAGTTGGCAGCCCTTTCTGTGCCAATCCATCCTCCCTGAACCAGGCTGTAAGCACTTCTTCCAAACGCTCAAGGGTTCTGTGATTGGCTATTTTGCGGGTAATGAACTGGCGCTGGTAAAACCTTTCGGAATAGGTCAGCAACAATTCAAGCTGGGCAATGATCACCTTCTGGCTGAACTTATCAATGTTCGAATGATATTCCTGCTGAATGTTCTGCATAATACCCCCAATGATCAACTCTTCTTTCTCTGAAAGGAACAGCGCTTCGTTTACCGAGTAGTCGAAATACTCATACTGCTTGATGCCTTTGGCCAACGGGGTATTCCATAAAAAGTCGGGATGCACCAGCAGCATCCACCCCGATTGCTTCAAGGTGGTATCCATTTCGCCTTCAATTCTCAATACCTGGCCGGGCGCCATAAAGAACATCACCCCTTCATTGAAATCAAAGTCCTGCTGGCCGTATTTCATTTTTCCATGAAAACCTCTTTTCATGGCAATGGAATAAAAATCTTTCACATACCCAGGTTCATTGGCCTTTAATCGTGTCATCACAGATGCATCGATCACACTGATCAGTGGATGTTCCGGCTTAGGCAATTCCCTGAACTTATGAAACTCACTGATCGTTTTAAACCTGATAGGTTGCTTCTCTGCCATAGCACAATTTAATTAATGTCCTGCAAAAGCAGCTGCAAATTCCACAGCGAAGTCCTTTAGCTTTACTTTACCGAACTGTTCTGGTTTATGGCGGTTAAAATCTTCTGCCAATAATCCGCTGTGCAGGCTGGCATACATTTCTACCAGGCCCGCAGCAATTTGCTTATTCATCCCAATCGATACCAATCTGCCAAGCGTCTCTTCATTACTGATCAATATCCATTTAAGATCCGGCTTCCCAATAGCAGCGCCCAGGATACCAGCCACTTCATTGCCAGTCAACTCTTCGCTAACTACATACCGTATTTTTCTGCCGGTGATTTGTGTCGCCAGCTCTTCCGCTGCCGCGTCAGCAATGTCAAGGGGAGACACCCATGGTATTACATGATCTGCACCGTAGTTAGCTGCGATAACGCCTGCTGCTTTTATCACCTCCACATAAGCAAACAGGTTGTAGTAGAAAGAAGTAGGCCGCAGATGCGTAATGGAGATATCCGACGGAAGTTTATTCAGGATATTCTGTACATGATGCGCACCAAGCAGGATGCCATTGTCCTTATCCAAATGCGCGCCAATGGTACTGAGGTTTACCACCCGCTTTACGCCCGACTGTTCAATAGCCTGTGCATAATTATGGCCAAGTTTCCGGTAATACCCGATCAGATCAAGACTGGGGTCAAAATAGTTATTGGGTGGTACCATGCAGTACACCGCATCCGCCCCTTTGAAAGTGCTGGTAAGAAAGTCTACGTCTTCCAATGAACCGATAGCTGCCCTGGCGCCCAAAGCTTCAATCTCTTTTTGTTTGGCCGGCTGACTGCTGATAACCGTCACCGCATGTCCCTGCTCCACCAATGTGGTAGTGAGCGGTTTGCTGATATGCCCTAACGAACCTGTTACAATGATTTTCATTTTTGCTGTTTTTATTACTGCAAAGCTCCGCAGCAATAAAATAGCCCGTGTAGCCAAATCTATTGTTCTTGTAGCTAAATGTCCACTGCACCATATCGAAGCAAGCGCCGAAGCAAACGATTGCCCATTGCCTATTGCCTTTCACACCCTATCGGTTCGTCTCACTCACCCAATGAAAGGGCCGCTCCGACAACGGAAAAGGTGCCGTTCTCCTGCGTAGCAACAGGTACATCGAATCCCTATTCGGATAACTGGTTAGTTCCACCCATACACTGTCTTTGATATGATAGTTGAATTGTGCAAGGAAAGCAGAATCTGAGGAGGTCCGCCTTAAAGCTATTACTTGTGTAGCGCTGTCAAACCTGGCATTAAAGTAGCCACGACCGTATCGCTGGCGGAAACGCCTGTCGCTTGTTTTGATACTGCCATCGTTGCTCTTTTCAAATACGATATTCTGCCAGTATATAGAATCGGGTTGGCTGATATCGATCGTATCGCCCTGCGAGGTTTGCCGCACCACATCATAAATCCCCGTTGGGATGGGTATCGTTCTTTTAACAGTGGAGCGGGCTTTTGATGCGGGAATAGCATAACTGAACTGCGTGTAGAGCACCAGCGCCACAAAGATCCATTTTGAAACGATGCCAATGATACGGCCTCTTTTTGATTCGAATGGCCACACGAATACCGGACTTGGTGTGGCCTGCAACTGCACAAAGAAACGGTACAACCGGGGCGCCTCCTGTGCCAGCAGGTACAGACATAGCACCACCATCGAAATGGCATTGATCTTCACCGGTATATCGTAACTCAGGTTCAGCATCATCACGTTGAAGAAAACACCCGTAGCGATCAGTACTCCCAGCGTCGCCGTTTTGCGGAAGAGCAACAGGATGGCGGCCACTACCTCCATAGCGCCCGAGAAGAACTGATAAGGAGTGGAGTAGCCTATAAACATCCACGAGAAGCGCATGGGCAGGTAATCTCCCAGTGGCGTGGCGAATTGACTAATGCTGGGAAATGGCATCTGCAGGCAAAACAACTTGATAATGCCATAGCTAAAACCCATCAGGATGAGAAAGTACCGGATGCCGAGACAGAACCAATAATTGAGTACCGTATAATTTTTTCTTTTGCGGTCCAGGATCGACCAGATAAGCGTACCAGCAATCGCCAGCGTAAGGCTCAACGAAACCTCCATCCACTGCTCCGGGTAATCACCATTCCCGTTGGGCGTTTGCGTATTGGGTGCAATATGGAAAAGATGCTCATTGAAAAACACCACCACCGCCCTGAGTGCGATATAATAGTATCGGACGATAAAATCCGTGCCGGGTATCACGCCCAGCAGACTCCATGGACCCAGGAAGATACAATAGAACAGAAAGAAGAAGCGGAATATTATTCTTTGCCACCAGGCCCAGGGGCCAGTAAGGGTTGCAGAAAACTTCATACAGTTGAGTTGGTTTGACCTTAAGATACATAAAATTCTTAACCCATTGGCGCAGCAGGATCTATCAGATGGAAGAATGGACCGGCTAAGATTGTATTGTAAATACTATATCTCTATATTGTTTACAAGTCCCACTTGTGGCAAAGGCAAACCTGTTGCCCATTTAAAGCCCTGCATATATGGCAGAGCTCTTCATTTTATCTAGTTGTTAAGAAATCCCACTCTTTAAAAACATATTGATACATTTCGATGTTTCTATTTATCTTTGCAGTCCATATCCGCAACTGCGGCCCCTGCAAAACTGCTAACTGATGGATGTACAAGTGCTTTTGCTTTACATCCTTCCCAAACGATTTTATTGCCTGTTGTACAGATGCAACACGATGATCCCTGCTGCCTAAAGCATATTGTCGCAGCTCTTTATTGTTTTAACGAACCATTCAGTTATTCCTATTTATGAAAAGGTCTATTTACATCATGGCGCTGGGCGCCTTCGGCATCATTACTACAGAATTTGGTGTTATCGGTATTCTACCGGCGATCGCCCGGGAATTCAATATTTCCATTGATACAGCGGGATGGCTGTTAAGTGGCTTTGCGCTTACCATTGCGTTGACAGGCCCCTTCACTACCCTGCTTACCGCAAAGATCAATCGTAAGGTGATCATGTGCCTGGTGCTGGCCATCTTTGTATTATCGAATGTACTTTCCGCTTTCTCTACAAGTTTTACCATGCTGATGATCGCCCGCATTTTGCCGGCCTTCCTGCATCCCGTATTCTGGGCCGTGGCCACCGTGGCAGCTTCCAAACAAGTGGAGCCCAAAGATGCACCCAAAGCCGTATCCGTGGTGCTGGGCGGCTTAAGCATCGCCACCGTGCTGGGCGTACCCATCACTACCTATATAGCCGATCTGTTCAACTGGCAGGCATCCTTCCTCCTGGCCGGCCTCATTAACCTGGTAGCCTTTGCAGCCCTGGTGTTCATGGTACCTTCCATGCCTGTTACAGAAAAAACTTCCGTTCAAAACCAGCTCGTCATCTTGCGTAAAGGTCAACTATGGGTCAACCTGGTGGCCACCCTCATCATGATCGCGGGTATGTTTGCAACCTATGGTTACCTGGCCGAATATTTAGGAAAGATCTCCCACATGAGTGGTGGCCAGATCAGCCTGATGCTGTTGCTATTTGGTGGAACAGGTATTGTGGGCAACTGGCTCACAGGTATTGCCCTGAGTAAAAATGTGCTGCTTACTACCCGCGTATTTCTCCTTTCATTGATATTGATCCACTTTGCCGCCTATACCTTTGGAGGTCTGTTTATTCCGATGGCCATCATCATCTCTATCTGGGGATTTATCCATACAGGAGGTTTCCTCATCGGACAAACACGTTCTACCTCCGTAGCGCCGGAAGCACCTGAACTGGCCGCCAGCCTGATGGTCTCTTTCGGTAATGCCGGCGTCACCCTCGGTACCCTCCTGGGAGGTGTTATTATTACGGCTTATGGTGTACAGGAAGTCATCTGGATCAGCTCACTTCTGCTGTTGATCACTTTCGGACTAACCTTCGTGGTGGTTGGAAAGAAAAAGATAGTTGCTGAAGAAGCCAGGGAAGAAGCAGTAGAAGCAAGCACAACAGAAGTTAATATAGAGGAACCTGAACAGGTAGTGGTGGCAGGATAATACAGAATGCCTGCCCGGAGAGAACCTTGTGTAAGGGCTTTCCCGGGGGCAGGCATTCACTAGCTGGTATGCGTAGGTGATAAAGTCAGTGTTTAGAACGGATCACTCAACTCGCTGATACGGATCAGTTTTTTATTAACGAACTCGTCAATACCCAGTTCAGATAATTCACGCCCATAACCCGAACGTTTTGTCCCGCCAAAAGGCAGGTCTTCTTTTGTCCAGGTTGGGTGGTTGATGAATACCATTCCCGTATCGATCTGGTCGGCTACCCTTTTCCCTCTTTCAATGTCCCTGGTAAATACAGATCCACCGAGTCCAAAGGTAGAGTCATTGGCCAGCACAATTGCTTCCTGTTCGTTCTTCACCCGGTAAAAAGAGGCTACAGGTCCGAATAGCTCTTCATGATAGGCAGGAATACCTGGTTTGAGGTCCGTCAGGATCGTTGGTTCCATAAAGGCGCCGGCACGGTCTACCCGTTTGCCGCCTAACAGCACTTTCGCTCCCGCATCCACGGATCGTTGTACCTGGTCGGCCAATTGTACCGCTGCTTCTTCGCTGCTCAATGGTCCCAGCTCAGTAGCCCTGTCCATCGGGTCCCCTACTTTCAGGTGAGCCATTTTTTCTTTGAACTTCTTTAGAAACTCATCCGCCACCGCTTCTACAGCAATGATCCGCTTGGCAGCAACACAGCATTCGCCATTATTGTTGATCCTGCCTACAATGGCCCATTCCACAGCTTTGTCAATGTCGGCGTCCTCGAGTACGATAAAGGCATCATTGCCCCCCAGTTCCAGCACAGATTTCTTGAGGCTCTTTCCGGCTTCCGCAGCTACACTGGCGCCAGCGGCTTCACTGCCAGTAAGCGAAACACCTTTGATCCGCTCATCTGATACCAGGGCCGAAGCACGCTTACCTGATATCAGCAGATTCGTATATATACCTGCAGGGGCTCCCGCTTCTTTGAACAGGTCGTCAATAGCAATGGCGCATTGCGGTACAATAGACGCGTGCTTCACCAGCACCGTGTTGCCCACCATAATATTAGGCGCCGCAAAACGGGCCACCTGGTAAAAAGGAAAATTCCAGGGCTCTACCCCCAGCAACACTCCTATAGGACTATATCGGATAAACGCCTTTCCGAATTCGGGTTGGAGGGTTTTGTCTGCGAGAAACTTGGCTCCGTTGCTGGCATAATAATCAACAATGTTGGCGCTCAGGTCGATCTCCGCTTCTGCCTGTGAAATGAGCTTGCCCATTTCGAGCGTTATGGTTTTTGCAAGCGCCTCTTTTTTCTGCCGCATCAGGGCGGCCACTTTCCGCAACAGATCGGCACGCTGTTGATAGCTGGTTTTTCTCCAGGAATCAAATGCTTTTGTAGCCTGTGCTACCGCTGCTTCCAGCGCCTGATCTGTCATTTCGTCGAATGACTTTACAGTCTTATTCGTAGCGGGATTAACTGTTTGAATTGACATGATGTTATAATTTCGATGAAAAAAATTAATCAATCAGGATGACCAAAGCGATCAGGGTTGAGCAATATCCAGCACAATACGGCCATCAATCTCTCCCTTCTTCATTTCGCCGAACACCGCATTGATATTCTCCATCTTAGCGGCATGAACAGTTGCTTTTACTTTGCCTTCCACTGCAAAAGCCACCGCTTCCTGCATATCCTTCCTTGTACCAACAATCGACCCTCTGACGGTGAAGCCATTAAGTACCGTATCAAAAATGGGCAGGTCAAAACTTCCGGCAGGCAGCCCATTGAGTGAAATAGTGCCCTTACGCCTAAGTGCAGATAACCCCTGCTTAAAAGCGATCGTAGAAGCAGCCGTAACCAGTACACCATGCATACCACCAACCGCTTTTTGCAAATAAGCGCCGGGGTCCTGTTCCCTGGCATTAACCACCAGTTCGGCCCCGAGGCTTTTGGCCAGTTTCAATTTATCATCTGCTACATCGATGGCCGCCACGTGCAAGCCCATCGCTTTGGCATATTGAACCGCGAGGTGGCCCAAACCGCCAATGCCTGAAATGGCAACCCATTCGCCGGGCCTGGCTTCCGTTTGCTTCAGCCCTTTATACACAGTAACCCCTGCACAAATGATGGGGGCCATTTGCAGGAAATTAATGCCTGCAGGAAAATGGGCCACATAACGGGCGTCAGCCACCACATATTCTGCATAACCTCCGTCTACACTGTAGCCACCATTCTCCTGGGTTTTACACAAGGTTTCCCAGCCGGTAATACAGTATTCGCAGCAGCCGCAGGCGCTGAATAACCAGGGAACGCCAACGATATCTCCTTCTTTTACATTTTGCACACCCCGGCCGAGGGCAACCACGTAACCGATGGCCTCATGCCCGGGAATTAATGGCGTTTTCGGCTTTACTGGCCAATCACCCATGCAGGCATGGAGATCCGTATGACACACTCCGCAGGAGACAACCTTTACCAGTATCTGGTTTTCGCCTGGTGCTTTTACAGGCATTTCTTCAATTTTGAGCGCTCCCCCGAATTCGTGGAGAACAGCTGCTTTCATTGTTTTAGGCAACATACTGAGTATTTAAAAGATTTAAATGGCGCTTTAAAACTCAAATGTATTTGCCTCACAGCTGGAAAAGGGTAATGGTGATCAGCACTTATCATGATTCTTATCATCTGCACACCCATATGTGCATACCACCAGGCACCGGGCTGTCCGGACTTTTCATCATAGCCCATGCGAAGCGTTTGCAAAATGAAGAAGCCCATACTACTACTTTATAGATGGATGATACATCATAAAAGTAGCAGTACAGGCAACTGGATAGTAAAAGCAGGACCCACCTGCGGCATGCTATTGCTATACCTTTATCAGGGGTTCTTTTTGGTGAACCGGTATATAGCCGTGTAGGCAACATCGATCGTCTCGCTGCCGCTCACAGGCAATTTCACCGGGGCCTTTCCACCTTTGGTGGCGATACGTTGGATATAATTTACATTGGCAAAAATACCTGTCGGCACTTTACCCGTTTTAGGCATCAACAGCAACCAATCGATACTGCCCGGATCAGGGCTCGCCGCCACCTTAGCAGGCGTGAACGCCTGCCCGTATATCGAATCCGTTCCGCCCGTCAACTGCCAGGTAGGGCCGGCACTGTGCGTTCCCACTTTTGCATTCGTCACATCATAGAGCTTTGCCTCAGGGGCAACAAACACCCACTCGTATGTGGCAGGATCACTGCCGGCCTTTTGTTGCGCCTTATACTTTTGAACTCCTTCCGCATAATAAGTAGCTACCCTTGTATTACCCTTAGGCAGGTTGTCAGGCAGATCGATCGCGGCAGGGATCACCAGTTTTTCGCTTTTAGCAATATGGTAAGCAGGTGAATGCTCATCCGTTTCCTTGTCTTTTTTGCAGGCCACAACTGCCGTCACTAACAGGGCAGCCATCGAAATGGATCTGATATACCTATACATGTTTTATTATTTTTTATTTCGGAGATCGAAAGTATAGCTAATCTAAAAATGGAAATATCCCCGATTGCGGGGATGAAAAGCAACTGCCTGTCCAGATCAACCCGCTTCAAAGTCCATATGCCACCCTGTGCAGCAATAATATAGACAGTAGTTTTACAGCATAATATAACAGTTATGAAAAAACAAGACTTTACCACTACATTAATAGTAGAGCAAACACCCACGCAGGTATTTCATGCTATCATTGATCCGAAGCATTGGTGGCCGGGAGAGGTTAAAGGCAAGTCAGCCAAATTGAATGATGAATTCACTTATCAGTATGAGGACCTTCATCTGTCAAAGCAAAAAGTTGTTGAAATGATCCCCGGTCAAAAACTAGTATGGCTGGTCACCGAAAGCGTCATCAATTATGCGGAAGACAAAAAAGAATGGACCGGTACAAAAATTATATTTGAGATCACCCAAAAGGATAATAAAACACAACTCCGTTTTACACACCTGGGATTAGATCCCGCTATTGAGTGTTTTGAAAGCTGCTCACTTTCCTGGAGCCAGATCATTCACCAAAGTTTATTCAGCCTCATTACTACCGGCAAAGGCATAAAGCTGGTTTTAGCGTGAGGTATCTTCACCCACTCACCGTTGAACAAAAATACGGCCTCGATATCACTGCCATCAAATGACCTTGTCCTACAGGAGTGGTCGCAAACTGCTTCATGGGTGCAGGGTCGTTTGTTGACCGTTGTTGATCCCCCGCCAGGGTCTCGTCCTTGCCTGCTGGGTCCTGGCTTTTTACTTCCTCATCCATTGTCACCAATGGCTCTTTATCCTCCACATATTGCTTTGTCATGATCAGTATCACTTCTTCCAGGCTCCTCTCGAGCCTGATCAGGCTAAAGGCCTTGCCGCAAAGCTTGCCATGCACCCCATGTTGCTGTTGATCTTTCGGCAGTTTACGATAGATCAGCGCCATCGCTTTTGATGCCTGCCCAAACAGGCCCGCATAATACATCGTTCGCCAGCGGCGCGGGTCTTTCTTGAAAGCTTTGCCTTCTTTGGAACCGTTCTCACGTTCCCGGTATTCACCATTTGCCTTGTACCCAATGGTAGCGCCCAGTTTGCCCGTAAAAAGATGTTCCCCTTTTTGCTTTGCCATAAAATTGTTTTTAAAGATGATTGGATCAGTGATTCATTTTTCATCACAAACTTACGGTGGCAACTATCCTATTTCCTAACGTGCATTTCCGAAATCGACAAAGATTTCCGATTTTTCCAATTCTTCCGAAATCGACACTTTTTTTCCGAAATCGATAAAAACCGCTAAAAGCTAACGGCTAAAAGCTAACACCTAATACCTAACCGCTAATACCTTACAGCTAACACCTTCCCCATATCTCTCTCCTATATGCCCCCTATCTATCCAGGGGTCAAGGAAGGGATTGAGCGTACCATAAGCGTATCAGAAGCGCACCCTGAGCGTACCTTAAGCGTAGGAGAAAGTAGTAAAACAAGCTCGCCCGGCCAGAGAGGAGTATGCCGGATCACAAAGAGGAAGCGATATGGAGCTAAAAAATTTCATAAAGAAAAAACTGATCCATGATCAGCAAAAATGTTACCTAAATATAGTATAAGCTGGCTTCATTTCCAATAAGAAACCCCTTCATTTCCCGGCCATCATTCACAACCCCCCCCCTTGTCTGGCTCAACCCCTGATTCGTCCATCTCAAGGGATTCCACTTCCCCCGCACTTCCTTTCAAAACATCTTTGCCCACATAAATAACTCAAAACAAAATGTCATGAACTCAACAACAACAAAGGCAATTTATTGGACAGGTATTGTATTAACAGCCGCATGGTTTGGAACAAGCGGCATATGCGAACTTATCAGGAACGCGCTCGTATGGGGTATCACCCTGCAATTAGGATATCCGGCACACTTCATTTACATCCTTGGTGTTGCAAAATTGCTGGGCGTAGCCGTGCTCTTAATACCCAACAGGTTACTCCGGTTAAAAGAATGGGTTTTTGCCGGCGTATTTTTCGACATCACTTTTGCCTTTTTCTCCAAATTAAGCGTACTGGGCTTCGCGGCTACCACCGACGCCATCATCGCCTTTGCCATTGTCACAGTTACCTATACCATGTTCCGGAAATTATACCAGCCCACCTATACCCCGGTAGCTGTAAGCCCCAAATGAGGAAAAGCGACCTTTTATGAATAAGCATGATTATACTGACCGCATTGCCTGGCAACGCGGTCAGGTTTTTCAAGATCCTTCTTTACTACAACTTATCAATCATTTGATACAGGCTACTGAATAAATAATACCAACTGCGCATAACCAATAGGTCAGGCCTGGTGCAAGCACTACTTTCGCAGGAAATAATAAGCATGTTGTCTGCTCCTTTTAACAACCGGTTTTTGTGGTATTGCACCTGCCTGTCCTTTTGCCTTTTAATAGGAGGTTGTATATCCACCCCTCCCGAAAGATATTTCGATCTGGCCGTTCTAAATGCCAACATGATCAACGGTATATCCAATGACGGGTCGATGTCTGAACTCACCTATCCTTCCGCAAAAATGGTTGATGGCAATAAAGATCATGTTGTAGTGATGAAGCGCAAAGAAATGATGGACCAGAAGATTCAATTCCTGGAAGAAAACTTTGAAAAGCTGCAGGAGCTCAAAGAAACGCCGCAAACAAAAGAGATGTTGCAAACTGCTGTAGCATTGAATAAGTATGTGATCGCCATTTACAAAAATGAGTACCAACAACTGGCAAAGCTATATGATGACGGCGCCCCGGCCACGCAGATTAAAGCAATGGCCCAGTCCATCCACGACAAATATTACACTACCTACGAAGCGCTTTTCAATAAGCTTATCAGTACAGGAAAAGTATATGCCGCCCAAAATAATATCGAGGTAAATTGGGGAGTACAAACCAGCCCATCGTTGTAATATTTAATGGCCCGGATTTGACAGGGATATGGAGTTAACAAAATGGGTATAGTAAGGATTAGGTTTTTGCAGTACATTTGGCAACGACCCTTCTTTATGACAACTACTACCTTACTGTATTTCGGAAAAGCAATCTGTACTATTGTAGGCTGGGCAGGATCAATTGCTTATCTATTGGGTTATCTCCTGCTAACCATGAAGAAACTGAAGCCTGATAGCAAAGCTTATCATGTATTGAATGTGGCAGGCGCAGTAGGGCTTACCATCAATGCCATCCTCTTACAGGACTTTCCCAATATAGCCGTCAACGTCGCCTGGGGCGTCATCGCCGTAGTGGCTATCTGGTCTATTATGCGACGGAAACAAAGTTAAGCAGCGCCAGTGCCTGGTTTTTATATTGCACTAGTTTCATCTGGTATTCCTTCTTATCTGTCACCAGGCTTAGGTAATAATAAGCCCCATCCACCATTACAAATATAAGATCTGCTGTCACCGCGGGATCTTCTATCTCCAGCAAGCCTTGTCTTTTACATTCTCCAATTAAGATCGCCAGGTTATGCCTGAGTGTATCCAGCAGCTTTTTATACTTCTCTTTGATCGTCTTATTGCGAAAAGCAAGCGCATAACAACTGTAGGAAACACTGTCATCAAACAACGTATTCCATTTCTGCGAGAAGATATTATCGATTACTTTCAGCAAGGCTGTTTCAGCGCTGCCATCAGCGTCCTTTGGCAATTGATAAATGAGCAGGTATTTATCCAGGATGTACTCGATCAGCCCATACACCAGCGCTTCCTTGGTTTCAAAATAATGCATCACCAGGCTGGGATTGATATTGATAACAGCAGCCGTTTTAGCGACCGATGCATTCTCAAGACCCTCCTTTTTAGCCAGTTTATAAAAGGCTTTTATAATCTCCCGCTGGCGCACTTCCTTCAGGCTTTTCCTTCCCATAAAAGTTTTGTAGTTGGTTTTGTCGCTGGCAAATATAGGAACGCAAACGATTGTTAACGTATGGATAACATCAAAATAAAGAAATAATTCCACGAACGCTGCCAGGATTAAGGAATTGTAAAGTTTTTGTTAGTAAATTAATAAATTAATTGAATGATCATTCAATTAATTTATGCCGGGATTTAATAGTCGCATATTTGCGGAGTCAAATCCCAAATGAGATCAAAGACGTTATTTTTTATTCCAAAACATTTGTCAACCATGAAAAGAACTGCTTTCATTGCCAGTCTTTTTTTCCTGCTTTATGCTACTGGCGTAGCCCAAAACATTACCGTAAGAGGCCATGTAAGGTCGGGTGCAGATAGCACTGCACTAAGTGGAGTATCGGTCATTGTTAAAGGTGCATCAAAAGGCACTTCCACAGATTATCAAGGTACTTTCACCCTCTCCGTTCCATCCAATGCAGTACTGATCTTTTCCTTCCTGGGATTTACCCAACAGGAGATCGCCCTTGCTGGCCGGTCAACGGTCGACCTCTACCTGCAGCAGGCAGACGGCTCGCAGTTGAGTGAGGTAGTCGTCACTACCGCCCTCGGTATTAAAAAACGGCAGCAGGCATTAGGCTATGCCGTACAGGAAGTAAACGGAGAAACCATGGCCAAGGTGAAGTCCGCCACCGCAATAGGCGCCCTCACCGGAAAAGTGGCAGGTCTGAATGTATTGAACACCACCGACCTGTTTCAAAATCCTGGCATCTCCCTCCGTGGCAGAACACCCTTGATCGTTATTGATGGTATTCCCGATCCCAATGCAGACCCCTATAAGCTCAACGCAGATGATATTGAAAGCATCAGCGTATTGAAGGGTACCGCCGCCGGCGCTTTGTATGGTGCCCTCGGTGTTAATGGCGCCATTCTCTATACCACCAAAAAAGGTAAAAAAGGAAAGCTCAATGTAGAAGCCAATTCTTCTACCATGTTCCAAACCGGTTATACCAAAGTACCCAAGGTGCAAACCACCTATGGAAATGGAGATGCCGGTAAGTATGCCTATGTAGACGGCTCAGGCAACGGTACCGAAGGTGGTGGCTGGATATGGGGGCCCAAACTTGATCAGCGCGATCCCACCACACCCAGCGGTTTTTATGAGACCACCCAATACAATAGCCCGAAAGATCCTGTCACCGGTAAGCTGATCCCCCTTCCCTGGGTATCCAAAGGCCGGGATAATATCAAAAATTATTTCCGCACCGGTATTCTTTCTACCAATAGCGTCTCCGCCTCGATAGGAACAGACAAAGGTTCTTTCCGCGTATCCGCTTCCCATATTGCTCAAAAAGGAGTAGTGCCCAATACAGGCGTTAATAACTCCTCCTTCTCTATAGGTGGCAATTATATGCTCACGAAAAAACTAAGCGTTGATGCCAAGCTCACCTTTAATAAGGAATACAGCGACAACTACCCCACCGTTGGTTATGGTCCTCCCAATATCCTGTACAATTTGTTGTTGTGGATCGGGCCCGATATCGACATCCGTGACCTGAAGAACCAGTGGGTACCCGGTAAGGAAGGTTTACAACAGCGTAATTACAATTTGTCCTGGTACAACAACCCCTACTTTGTAGCCAATGAATTGCTCAATGGATACAAACGCGATAACAATTTCGGACAGGTATCTTTCGACTACCAGTTTAGCAAGGACTTTACGGCCAAACTGCGTACCGGTTTCAACCAGTTTGCCACCTTCAAGGATCTGAAAGAACCTTATAGCTATATAGCCTATGACTATATTTCAAAAGGCAATTATGCAACTACCCAAGGCAATTATTTTGACCTGACCACCGATCTGATCCTGAATTATAAACACGAGTTCAGCAGCAATTTCAACCTTTCCATTACAGCAGGTGGCGCCAATTCTTACAGGAATGAAAAGTCCGTTTCTGCTTCTACCGATGGGCTTACCATTCCGGGATTCTACAACCTGAATAATTCCATCAATCCCGCTGTAACTTCCAACTTTCTCCGGGAACGCAGAACAGCCAGCGCTTATGGTATGGTCGACATCGAGACCCTGGGTTTCCTTTACCTGAACTTTACCGGCCGGTATGACAAGACCTCTACCCTGCCCCTAAAGAACAACGCTTACTTTTATCCCTCCGCAGGTGTATCGGCCGTATTATCCGATGTACTGAAAATGCCGGCCGCCATATCATTCCTGAAAGTCAGGGCCTCCTGGGCAAAAGTGAATAACGGTTTCGTTGGTGATGGAAACGATCCTTATGCCCATATTACCACCTACACCGTGGGCAATAAGTGGAACGGTGTACCGTCCCTCAACTGGCCTGTTTCCGCCATCGATCCCAACCTTATCCCCGCCACCGTACAATCCGGCGAATATGGTATCGTAGCTTCTTTCCTGAAGAACCGCATTTCGATAGACGCTACCTATTTCCGTACCCGCGATTACAACAATATCTTACAGGTACCACAATCCCAAAGCAGCGGCCTCACTTCCGTGTTGAAGAATGCCAACGAATACAGCCGCAGGGGATGGGAATTCATGATCAGCGGTACCCCTGTAAAGAACAAACGTTTCAGGTGGGAAACAGGCATCAACTTCAGCAGCGTACACCGCTGGCTGAAAGATGCTACCGACGATCCAGATGGTTATATTGGCAATATCAAAGAAGGCGACCGTATGGACAGGATATTCATGTCTGCTGCCCGTACACCCGATGGACAAGCTATTTATAATGCCAATGGCATGCAGGCCACTTCGCCTTATGCACAGTATTACGGCAATGATGATGCCGACTGGATCTATGGATGGCAAAATACCTTCAGCTATAAGAACCTTTCCCTTAGCTTTTCTGTGGATGGCCGTTTAGGTGGACTCATCTATTCCACCACCAACCAAAAAATGTGGTGGGGCGGCACAGCCCCCGGTACAGTAAACCAATACCGTGATGATGCCAATGCCGGTAAAGCTACTTATATAGGACCAGGCGTGGTGGTTGAATCAGGCACAGTGCAATACGATAGCCATGGCAATATCACTTCCGATACCAGGAAGTATAAGCCCAATACGACCCCCGTCAACTATATCGGCTTTATGCAAACAACGAGCGGACAGATGCTGAACAATTATTTCTATTACAGCGGCACTTATTTAAAGATGCGCGAGGTGGTGTTGACCTACAACCTGCCAACCAAATTGACCCGCGGTGTTTTCAGCGCAGCTTCTGTGTCCTTCATCGGCAACAACCTGTTCTTATTGGCTAAACTGCCCAATGTAGACCCCGATGCGGAAAGCGACAATTTGCAAACCCCGTCCATGCGCAGCATGGGAGTAAACATTAATCTTAAATTTTAATGCATCCCATTACAGGACAAACAAAACGAACTAAGATGAAATACATATATATTATCGCATCCCTTGCAGTGACACTGTCACTTCCCTCCTGCAAAAAGTTTGAGGACTTCCAGGAGAACCCCAACAATCCCACCATGGCCGATCCTGCCCTGCTGCTGCCGCGGATAGAACAACTGGCATTTAATAATATTTCCGCAGATGCCGCCCTCGCCAGCCGCTACCTGGTATATACACAAGGCGCCAGCAACGCCCAGTATTATGGTTGGCAGCGAGGCAGCATGACCTATGGCAATATCACCCAGGTTGTGAAAATGGAACAGGAAGCTGCACGCATCGGTAAACCCAACTATCGCTACATCGGTAAATTCCTGAAGGCACATTTTATCCTTGAAATGACTCAACGCCTGGGCGATATCCCCTATTCAAAAATGATGCAGTCAATGATGAATGCCACTTTTGACTCCGCCTCTACACGTCCCGTATACGACAACCAGGAAGCTATTTACAAAGGCGTACTGGATGAATTAAAATTGGCCAGCGACTCTTTAACAGTCGACCAGTTGGCTATCAACGGCGATCTGATATATAGTGGCAATGTGGAAAAATGGAAGAAACTGATCAATGCTTATACCCTGCGCGTATTGATGAGCCTGTCGAAGAAGGAAAGCAGTACCGTGCTGAATATTAAGCAGCGGTTCAACGACATCGTTTCCAATCCTGCTAAATATCCCTTACTGGCTTCCAATGCCGACAATGGACAACTGAAGTATTATAATATTACCGGTAACCAGTACCCGTATTATAATAACAACTCCATGAAGACCGATTACTACCTCGACAGTTCATTTATAAAGATACTGAAGGACTTGAAGGACCCCCGCTTATTCGTATATGGCCTGCCTGCCACCGCTACAGGCCTGCCCGAAGGAAATTTCGATGCGTATGATGGATTGGTGGGCAGCCAGGCCCTGGCCTATAACACCGCCAAAAGAGGACAAGGCAAGGCTTCACAGATCAATAAACGTTTTGCTTACGAAGCAATCAACGAGCCCAGCGTATTGATGAGCTATGCAGAGCAGCAGTTCCTGCTCGCCGAAGCTGCCACCAGGGGTTGGATCACCGGTAATGCTGATACCTGGTACAAGCAAGGCATCGAAGCAGCCTTGGTATTTTCAAACTTCAACAATACCTATTCAAGCGGTACGATCGTGAATTACCTGGCGCAGCCCGGATTGACCCTGCAGCCGGCCACTGCCATTCAACAGATCATTACACAGAAATACATCAGCCAGTTCATGAACACGGGCTGGCAGGCCTTCTTTGAACAACGCCGTACCGGTTTCCCTGTTTTTGAAACTGCCGGACCCGGTATACTAAATGGCGGTAAGATCCCTAAAAGATGGATGTACCCAACCGATGAGTTCAACAACAACAGGGTGAATGTAGAGAATGCTGTGAAAGGACAGTTTCCCGGTGGCGATAACATCAATGAGGTGATGTGGCTGATCAAATAAAATATTACTTTCAATTATGAACAGTTTAATTATGAAGAAATACCAGCTTGCACTGTTGTTAATGGCCATTGGATCAGGGGTATTTGCCCAGGGTAAAAAAGCACTCTTTGTGATCGTTGATGGCATTGCAGCCGATGTGATCGAAAGCCAGCCTACCCCCTTCCTGAAGACAATTGCCAAAGCGGGCGGATATACCCGGGCACATGTAGGCGGAGAAAAAGGAGGTTATTCACAAACGCCTACCATCTCTGCCGTGGGTTATAACTCCTTGCTCACCGGCACCTGGGTCAACAAGCACAATGTGTGGGACAATGATATCAAAGCCCCCAACTATAATTACTGGACCATTTTCCGGTTCTTTAACCAACGATTTCCACAAAAGAAAACAGCCGTTTTCTCCAGCTGGCTCGACAACAGGACCAAACTGGTGGGCGAGCAATTGCCCGTCACTGGTAACCTCACACTTACCCATCATTTCGACGGACTTGAATTGGATACCGCACAATATCCCCATGATAAGAAGCGCGATTTCATGCACCAGATAGATGAGGCCGTGGTGAATAATGCAGTAGATTATATTAAAAAAGAAGCGCCCGATCTTTCCTGGGTATACCTTGAATACACCGACGACATGGGGCACGGTTATGGCGATGGTCCTGAATATTTCAGGGCCGTAGACCTGATGGATAAACAAATGGGCCGCCTGTGGGAAGCCATTCAATACAGGCAAAAGCAGTTTAAGGAAGAGTGGGTGATCTATATCACTACCGATCATGGCAGGGATGCCAAAACAGGCAAAGGCCACGGCGGCCAATCCGATCGTGAGCGCAGCACCTGGATCGTTACCAATGCCAAAGGATTGAATGAATATTTCAAAACCGGCAACCCTGGCATTGTAGATATCATGCCTTCCATGGCTCGTTTCCTGGGCTTGCAAATACCACGCACCCAACTGCTCGAAGTGGATGGTATTCCCTTAACCGGCACCATCTCCGCCACCGATGCAAATGCTGTATTCGACAATGGGAAATTGGAAGTCACCTGGAAAGCCGCTGGTCCTAAAGGCAACGCAAAGATATGGGTGACTACCACCAATGCCTTTAAAGAAGGGAAGGAAGACAAGTACCAGTTACTGGCCACCGTTCCCGTAGCTGCTCAAAAAGCAACCATCGATGTAAGCGCTTTACCATCCGATTTTTACAAGATCGTCATCGAGGCCAATCACAACACCCTCAACAGATGGGTAGTGGTGAAACCAAAGAAATAACCTGAATTAGCTGGTACCCCGAGCGAAAGGCCTTTCTCGTTGCCTCGTTGCCATGTCGCCTCGTTGCCTCTACAAAATAGGCTAATAAAAAACGCTTCCCTTGCACATCTGCAGGGGAAGCGTTTTTTTATTTACCATTTACTTCTTCTGATACACCCTTACATAATCCACTTCAAATTGCTGCGGAAAAGCTGTCTTCGAAGGATCTCCCCCATTCTGCCCACCGATCGCCATATTGAGCAACATATAATGCGGCTGACGGAAGCCATTGAATCCACTCCCATCTTTATTATTCAGTTTGTCAAGCGTTACTTTATTCAGCAACACATCATCCAGGTACAGCGCAATATGATCTTCCGTCCAGTCCATCCGCCACACATGAAATTGGCTGGCCCACTTTTCACCGCCTAAAGAGTCGATAGCAAAAGTGTTGCTGAACCATTCTGCTTTCCGGTCAGGTCCCAGGCAGGCAATATTGGCCAACAGCTTGCTGCGGTAATATTCCATGATGTCAATCTCTCCATTGCCAGGCCAGGGCTTTTCATTCCCCAGCGTCCACCAGGCAGGCCAGATGCCTGATTGGATACTGATCCGGCCCCGCATTTCAAAGCGGCCATACAACCACGATTGCTTGCCCCTCGTGAGCAGACAGGCAGCCGTATAATCAATAGTGGGCCGGTTGCGTCGCCAGTCCTTGCTGCCTTCCGTATAGCGCGGATTGGGCTTTTGCTCACGCCTGGCCTCGATCACCAGCTGCCCGTTCTTACATACCGCATTTTCCAGCTGGTACCATTGCCACTCTTCATTGCGCACAAAGCCTTTTTCATAACCCCAGTTCGTGCTGTCCGGCAAACCATTTTGATTGAATTCATCCGCCCACACCAGTTGGTATCCATCACCGGCATATTTGCCGGCTGCCTTTTGGGTATTGCCGCAACCTGCCATCAAAGCAGCCAGCCCTGCAATCGCCATTATCTGAAATAGTTGTTTCAAGATCGAATGAGTTTAAGTGTAATGTCATTGAATTAAGAAACGGATGTCAGCCTGAGCCTGTCGAAGGCTTAATCCAACGACATTGAGTTTAGAGTATTAACCTGATAATATAACTGTACGAATATTTTTTATCCAGCAGGCGGTATTCCGCATGCGGCAAAGCGCCCCAGCTATCATCACCACCCACGCCCCGTTGGTTCAGATCGATCTGCAAAAACACACCCCGCGTTGGCGGCAGGTCAGTAGGATGTTGCTGTTTCTTCGTAAGGCCCGGATCGAGGTCTTCCACAGAATGATTGAGCGCACTAAAGCAAATGGGTTGCAGGCCTTCAATAAACAATCCTTTCCCCTGCGCATTCGTAAGCGCCAGCCAGCGCACATCCGTTTTATAACCGCTTTCCTGTGGACGGATATAACCGGTATAATACTGATTACGCACATTATCCTGGTACACACCTAAGAAAGCAGATTCCTTCCGGTCACTATAATTTTCCCAGGGGCCGCGGCCATAATACTGCAAACTGTCCAGTTGCCCGCTGAGCCTTACACGCATACCAAACCTGGGCAGTTCAGGCAGTTCCCGCCCCGTCATATCCATCGAAGCCGTCACCCGGATGCTGCCATCATTCTGTATAAAATAGTCAATCGTATAAGGTACGCCAATCGATGTTAGTTCATATTCCACTTTCACAGAGATCCCATCACTCGTTTGCTCACCTGCTGTAACACGCTGCACTTTCATACCCTGGTGCGCCGCTCGCCAGATGCCCAGCCGCGCAGGCATACTATTACCAAAATCATTATCCGTAGGCGCTCTCCAGAAATAAGGTTCCGGAAAACGGTCCAGTTGCGAACCCGTCTTTGTACGATAGTTCTTCACAATACCCTGCTTCAGGTCTATTTCTCCCGATACATCGCCCGATACAAATTCAAGTTTGCCATCAGACTTCTTTATCTGAAGGTTACCACCTGCTTTGGGAATGCTGGCAAAAAAGTTGCCGCCAATTAAAAACTGTTCAGATGCGAACGTATAGCCCGCTGGCAATAAGCTCGCAGCGTCTTTCGTTGAGGCTGATACCACCAGCGATAATTCACCGTCCGCTTTCCAAAACTGCACAGGAAGCGTGATCTCCCTTTCCTGGCCAGGTGCCAGCGCAACCATGAAAGCCGCTTCTTTTATCTTCCTGCCGTCCGAAAGCAATTCCCATTTGAATGCGTATTGATCAAGGTTCGTAAAGGAAAAGCGATTCCGGATGATCAGTTTGCCAGTGGCAAGGTCCTTCGCAATAAAATCAATCGGCTGGTATACCTTCTTCACCTCATAAGCACCGGGGTCGGGTGTACGGTCCGAACTAAGGATACCATCCGCCACACCGTTCTCATCATTCTGCCAATAGAAACTGCCCAGATCCCCGCCATATGCCCAATAGGTTTTTCCATTGGCATCTTTTGTCTTGAGTCCCTGGTCTACCCAATCCCAGATAAAACCTCCCTGCATACGCGGAGACGTAGCGATGATATTCCAGTACTCCCGGAAATTACCATTGCTATTGCCCATCGCGTGCGCATATTCACACATGATATAAGGTCGCTTCTTCGAACTATCAGCAGCATAACGTTTCATGTTATTGATCGAAGGATACATCGGGCACACGATATCCGTGTTCCAGTCTTCCCCGGCCTGCTCAAACTGAATCGGCCGCGAAGGGTCCCGCTGCTTGATCCAATTATAAGCATCATGAAATACCGGGCCATTGCCACATTCATTACCCAGCGACCAGAGAATGATCGAAGGATGGTTTTTATCACGCTCCACCATACGCACCTCACGGTCCATATGCGCAGGCGCCCATTCAGGCAGGTAAGCAGGATGTTTTTTCTTATCAAACCACGACTGCCACTCTGCTCCCATACCATGCGTCTCGATATTCGCCTCATCCACCAGGTAAATGCCATACAGATCGCAGAGCTTATACCACAACGGATCATTGGGATAATGCGAGCACCGCACCGCATTAATATTCAATTCCTTCATCAGCCGTATATCTTGTAGCATCACTTCTTTTAAGGGTACGTGTCCGTTCACATCATCATGCTCATGGCGGTTCACACCCCTTACGATCAATGGGGCGCCATTTACCATCAGTTGCGCATTTTTGATCTCTACCTTACGGAAACCAATCTTCGCTCCTGTGTATAAATTAGTAGCTGCTTCATTTTTCAGGTTGATCACACACTGGTATAGATTAGGAAATTCTCCGCTCCATTTCAGTACGTTCCCGATCTTCCCCTGCAGCTGAATAGTTTGAAAGCTATCCGTTGCAGCCACATATTTTTGCTCCTGCTTCCATACTTGTTTGCCCGCAGCATCCAGCAGGCTCACCGTAAGCGTTCCTTTGCTACCTGCCGCAGCCTGAAAATTCCTCAGCGTTACAGCCGCTTTAAAAAGTCCGTTCTTATAAGTCCCATCCAGATCAGGTTGTAAAAAGAAATCCCAAATCGATTGTTTCGGCAGCGCATATAAATACACATCCCTTTCAATGCCGCTCAGGCGCCAGAAATCCTGGTCTTCCAGGTAGCTGCCATCATGCCAGCGGAAGATCTGCACCGCCAGCAGGTTCTTGCCTTTACGCAAATATTTGGTGATATTGAATTCTGCCGGTGTTTTGGCAGCTTTCGTCATACCCACTTTCTGTCCATTCACATACACGAATGCACAACCAGTGATAGAACCAAAATGCAACAACACTTCCTGTCCATCCCAGTGCGTAGGTATATCAAACTCCTTCCGGTACGTACCCACCGGGTTATCCGCTCCAATAAAAGGAGGATTTTTGGGATGCGGATACGTGATATTCGTGTAGATAGGAACACCGAATCCCTTCAGTTCCCAGTTCGAGGGCACAGCGATGTCCGCCCACTGCCGCGTATCAAGCCCTTCCTTATAAAAGTCCTGAATACGATTAGCATACTGGTCTACATAAGTAAACTTCCAGCTGCCGTTCAGCGATTGATACCAACGCGAACGAGCATAATCATCTGTCTGTACATCACCCGCGTTATCAAATACCATGAAGCTGGCATGCGGCCCTTCTTTGTTTACATCCAATAGTCCGGGGTTTTCCCAATCATTGTTTACCTGCCGGGAAAAAGCGCTTGCTGAAAACAGGCAAATGCCTGCCAGCATAAGAGTGCTCACCAAATTAATTTTCATACACTTATTGATTCCTGTCTTGATTTATTTTTTAGGATTACTCGTACCAGCTGACCGCGCCTGCTCTTTGCTGGCCTTGCCATTAAGCCTTACCCCTTTGTGCGTGGGTACTACCGGCCTGATACTTCCATCCTTATTGAATTCCATTTTATCTATACAAACTTCCCGGTTGTAGCCGGCTGCCTTACCCAGGTTAATCCCATTGGGATAAGAGAAACGATGATACACAATATACCACTCGTCTTTGCCCCGTACCTGGATCGTAGAATTGTGCCCCGTAGCATAAATACCCTGCGCAGTATCTTTGGCGATCACCAGGTTATTTGCAGGCACCGTGATCTTTCCAAGCGGATCATCCGAAGTACCGTAGCGCACCCGGTAATCAGCATCCCGCGTATCATTCTCCGACCACAGGAAATAATAGACGCCCTTTCGGTAAAGAACATGTGTTCCTTCCCGGAATGTACCATCCGGTGTAAGTATTTTAGTAGTGCCTGGTTTAATTGAAACCATATCCTCATTCAGCTCTGCTCCCGCCATATAGCCATTGCCCCAATACAGGTACGACTTTCCCGTTTTCGGATCTGTAAACACATCCGGGTCTATCTGCTGACCACCCTTCACCCCATCAGGACGTTGGTCAATAAGCGGTTTGCCCGCATCAATAAAAGGTCCCGTCGGACGATCACTTACAGCCACACCAATCTTTTGTGCCGCCGTGAAATAATAGAAGTATTTATATTGACCGTTGATCTTTTTTTCCGTAATAGTGGGAGCCCAGGCATTCTTCTTGCCCCAGGATACATCCTTCGGCAGGTCAAGGATTACCCCTTCGTCTTTCCAGTCAACAAGATTGGAAGAAGAAAAGGTTTTGAAATAAGTACCCGACCAGCCCGTAAATCCATCACTGGTGGGATAGATATAATATTTTTTCGTTTGCTCCGAATAGAGAATATCCGGGTCCGCATACTTGCCATCCAGTACCGGGTTATGCGCTCCCTGAGCGCGCACACTTCCCCATTTTGCATTCAGCCGGTCTTCCTCTGCCCTGGTGATCGGTATCACCGTACCATGCCGGGGATGAAAGTTCATCGACACATCTTCATCGATCACCTTGAAATGCGCCAGGTCACTCGTCCTGGTAAATTGGTATTTTCCTTTCGTGTACACATCATACATCAAAATATAATCATCACTGTTGTTCAGCTTGAAGGTTCCCGCCCCTTCCACCGGGTCCGTAGTTTGCTGCACATAGTCATCACCCGGCACATAACCTTCCGTGAGTTTGTTCGATACAGCCACTTTAATACCGGCCGTACGTGCTCCCTCCGTTTTAAAGAAGAGATAATACTTGCCGTCTTTGTGCACAATGTCTCCATCGATGCAAGCGCCGTTATTGGGAGAAAAGAATAATTGTTTCGGTTCCGATTCCAGATCCGTAAAGGCTGCGTTGGCATAAGCATAATAGATCTTATCCGGATCACGCCCATGCTTCATCGAGAAATAGATCATGTACTTATTAGTCGCCTCGTCGTAGATCGTTTGCGGGGCCCACACCCGCAGCAGACTGTCGTTGCCGGGAAATCTTTGTTGAATATTCACCACCGCCGAGGTCCAGTAGATGAGGTCAGTCGATTTGAGCAATACCATGGCCCTGTTGCTACTCCAGCCATTGGCCGACACCATATCCGTAGCCACCATGTAAAATGTTTTGCCATCTGCTCCACGCAGGATATGAGGGTCACGAACACCTCCCGTTGAACTGATCGTAGCCGAAGGAATAATGGGTTGATCACCGTTTAATGCCTGGTAGCGATAGCCGTCTTTACTGATCGCAAAGCGGATCTGTTCTTCGCTTTTGCTATTACCCGTAAAATAAGCAAACAGGTAAGCCTGGTAGGGAATTGCTTTTGCAGCCTTTTTGGGGAGGCCTTTGCTGTTGGACTGAGCTCCTACTGCTGTCCCCAACAATAGAGCCGTACAAACACATACGATACTTCTCAGGAACATTATTTAAAGGGCAGATTTTATTGAACACTATCCTAAAAAATACCAGCCTGCCAAATGACAGGCTGGTACATATTGACTACTTCTTTGTCATCTCGAACGGAGCGAAGCGGAGTGACAGATCTGCTATCGAAGCAAACGACTCCCCACTCCCCACTCCCCACTCACCACTCACCACTCACCACTCACCACTCACCACTAGCCACTAGCCACTCACTACGGCTTCCCTTCATCAGCCACCGCTTCTTCCCAGGTCTTCCACATTTCTACAGAAGCATCATAACCATTGTACCCGGGGTTCTGATGTAGTTTGGCGCCATTATTCGCATTGATCGCATTCTGTTGCGGAATAGGCCAGTTGATATTGTGCGGCGCAAGCGTATAAGAGCGGCCCTTTACAACCACCTTACCCTTATTATAATAGTTGTTATAAGCCTGTATGCGATTGTACCAGTAGCTGCTTTTATCCAGGTTGGCTACCGTATAAGTGTTGCCAAACTCGTCCGGTTTGCCGCTCTGCGCCAGGCAATAAGATACCCTGCTCAGCTCCGTAAAGCGCCATTCTTCCAGGTTCAGTTCGCGGGCACGCTCGTCCATGATATCGCCAATCGTTACCGTTGCATATTTTTGCGTACAATTAGCCCGCGTTCTTACCGCATTTACATCATCCGCAGCCCCCGTCACATTGCCAAGATAGAATTTCGCTTCAGCGCGCAGCAGGTAAGTTTCTGCCAGGCGGAAGCAATACAGATCACCTGAACCACCACGATGGTTTGTTTCAGTCACAGATCCTGTTTCCCGGGGATCTTCAATATAATATTTGTAGTGTGGCCAGTCAAACCAGTTACGTACCGTATCACCACACAAGATCTTCGCTCCATCATATAACCTGAGGTTCTTGCCAAACCAGGCTGGTGCTTTAGGATCATTATAATGCAGTGAATCCATTCTGGCCCAGTTGCCCACCGTGCTGTTGTGACGCAGGTCACCCGCATCATCAACACCGTTCACAAACCATACAGAATTGGTAGCATAATAAGTAGGACGAATATGGGCAATACCCCTGCCTATCGCACGCATATAATCCCCCGTTTCGCGATAGTCTGCATTGTTTTTGGCCACATACCTGATCGCCTGTCCGCCGGCAGGCGTAGTCGTTTGTATATTATCCAGGAAGGGCAGCAGGTTACGCATCGAGTTCATTTTCACCTCCGATTGTGCACTATTCCGGTTGGGCATCACCAATATCACTTCCTTATTGGCCGCAATCGCCTTGTTTTCGGGGCGATGCAGGTCCCAGATCACATTACGCGTGATCGGATAGGTTAATGGATAAGGATTGATGAAAGCACCGAAATTATTTGTCATCAGCGAATAACCTGAACTGTTGATCAGGATATCTGCCTGATCGATGGCTTTCTGATACTGGCCCGTTGCCAGGTAACACTTGATCAGCAACTGGCGGCAGGCGCCTTTATTGATCAGGCCGATCAGCACCGCACTAGTCTGTGCAGGCACATACTCTACTGCCTTTTCCATATCCAGCGTAATCATTTTCAGGATCTCCTCACGCGGCGTGCTCTTATAGTTCAGCTTGGGTGAAGGAAGGATCTTCGTTACCAACGGCACATCTTTGAACTCAAAGGCGAGCGCCAGGTAACGGTAAGCGCGATGGAAAAGCGCACGTCCTATATAGGCATTTTTAGTAGCCTCATCCAATCCCGGCACCTTGTCGATATACGTCAGGATCGTATTGGCATATTTAATACCATTGTACGTTTCATTCCAGAAATAATAGTTGCGCTCCGGGTAATCGTTGGGCGTAAGCCGCGTAGCGATATCTGCATAAATATTGCCGTCGTCCGTCTTGGCCGCCACTGCCACATCCGAAAACATATACTCCGTACTGATCGGCAGACCCAGATCCTGGTAGTTAAAATAAGTCCAGTAAGAACGCAGGTGACGATCACAGGTAGCGATGGCCGCATCCAGACCGCCTTTTGTATTGAATGTTTCATCCGGAATATAGAATGATAACGGATCCGGTTGCAGGTAAGATTTGCTACAGGAAGGCAGCACAGCCGCCATACCTGAGAACAGTAGTATTTTAAATAAGTTCTTTTTCATTGCTCAAATCGTTTAGAATGTTGCATTTAATCCAAAAGTGAATATCCTGGGGGCCATACCAGCTCTGAAGATCTGTGCAGCATCCCCGCTGGTATTGAAGGTTTCCATATCACCATAGTGCCAATCTTTCTCCTTCGTCCAAAGCGCTACGTTACGCACACTGGCAAATACCTTTATTTTCTCAACGCCCACCTTTGACAGCAGACTCTTATTCAGCGTGTATCCCACCGTTACATTCTCCAGGCGGATGAAAGAGCGGTCATACAATTTGCCGGGTGCATTTGAACTCGTGCCTACAGGACCTTTTGCATCCAAACGGGCGTAGTCATTCGTAGGATTGTCCAAAGTCCAGTATTCTTTCTTCCAGGTGTTCGCCAGGTTCGTCACCAGCGAAGTACCATTATCCTGGTTCAGGTAAATTCCTACAAGACTCTTGTGGCCCCAATAAGAATACATGTTGAAAGAGAAATTGAAATTCTTATACGTGAAATCATTCCTCATCGACCACATGATCGGAGGCGCAGTTTGTCCCAGGAACTCCTTGTCGTTGTCATTATAGTAAGGAGTGAAATTACCGTTTGCATCCTTTGGATCACCAAGCGTAGAGTTATTGGCTACTTTAGGATCACCCGGGCGCTGGCCATATTTAGCCGCTTCTGCTGCTTCTTCTTTCTGCCAGATACCAGTTACCCGGTAGTTCCAGATCGTGCTGATCGGTTGACCAATAAACCAGTTGTTAGGCAATACATCCCTTTCTCTTGTTGAGATTACATTACCCTGGCCATCCAATACATCCTGGTACTCATAGTACAGGTGCTTGATCGTGTTTTTGTATTTAGAGAAACCGAAAGTGGTATTCCAGGAGAAGTCGCGGTTCTTAATGTTTACCGTATTGATGCTAAGCTCAAAACCTCTGTTGTCCACCTTACCAAGGTTCGTAGTGATGCTCGCAAAACCAGTGAAATCAGGCAGCGTGCGGTTCATGATCATCGCCACAGTAGGCGTAATATAATAATCGATACTACCAGTGATCCGGTCGTTCAGGAATCCGAAATCAAGACCCACGTTGAATGACTCCGTTTTTTCCCAGGTCAGATTGTTGTTGGCCAGGCGGTTCATAAACAGGTACAGGAATTCCTTCAGGTTGCCCGCATTATCGAGGTATCCCATCGTACCACCTCCACCAACCGTCAGGTTGGCCACCGCAGTATAAGGATCAGCCAGCGAACGGTTACCGTTCTGTCCCCACGATGCACGCAGTTTACCCGTGCTCATAGGTTCCCACTGGAAGAACTTTTCATTGGAGAATGTCCACGCACCCGCAATAGAAAAGAAGTTGGCGCGGGGATTCGAGTTACCAAAAGCCGAATATCCATCCCGGCGGAAAGAAGCCGTCAGCATATAGCGGTCATCGAATGAATAGAACAGCCGGGCCAGCATACCATCGGCAGTTTCCTTCGTATCTTCCGAATCAAAAGTACTTCTGGCCTTGTCCCCATTCTGCGTTTCATGCAATCCAAGCGCATCACTCGGAAGAATGTTACGTGCTTCTATCCTGTCTTTCCACGACTGGCGGTTCTCAGCTTCCTGTACCAGCGTCACCGCTACACGGTGCTTTTTGGCAAAAGTGTGCTCCCAGTTGATCGTATTGTTCAGCGACCAGTCGAAACGTGTAGTCTGCTCCCGGTTCACTAAACCATTGTTCGCCGTCCAGTCCGGATGCCTGGCCGATTCGAAATAACGGTCCCGGAATGCCTGGTAGCGCGGAGAAGCGTTGAATGAATAAGTAATATTGAAAGGCAGTTTCACCTTGGCGTTCAGGATAGCATTGAACACCGTAAACCCTTTATCGAGGTCCAGGTACTGACGGTCAAAGTCATAGTTATAGCCATAGTTGTTTACACTGTTATCACCCTGTGGATGCCAGGCAAGCCTGCCATCTGGAAGATAATAGTTGGCAAAGGGCGAGTTGCGGAGCGATTGCTTTTGCCAGTCTACCGCAAGGTTACCATCCGTACGGTTCTGGAAGTTAATGTTACCACCTACTTCCAGCCATTTGGCGATCTTGCCTTCCACTTTCATGTTGGCGCGGATCGATTTATAATCATCCCCCTTGATAGGTCCCTGGTTGCTCAGGTAACCGAGCGACATATAATAGTTCATATTGTCACTGGCGCCGGAAGCACTCAGGTTATAATCCTGGTTGATGCCCGTGCGGAACGAATGATCCTGCCAGTCGTATGTCTTACCCGCCACAAAATTGTTCAACGTCACATCCTGCATGAACAGGCGCTTGCCGTAGATCAGGTCATCGTTATCAGTGGCCTGATTGGTCGTATAACCTCTCCACTGATCGATCGTAATACCATATTTTGCGAGGTTCTCAGGTGTTGGCCTTTCAAAATAACCAGGCCTTTTGTTCGTACCCCAGCCTGATTGTGGCACCTGGTAATCTTCATATTGACCAGTAGCCGCATTTACCCCAAATGTGCCCGCCTTGTACCAGTCTTCACGGTATTGTATATAACCTTCAGGGCTAAACACATCACGATTACCCGCCCTGGTAGAAAGACCCAGGTTAGTAGTGAAGTTGATCCTTGGTTTGCCTTTCTGCCCTCTTTTTGTTGTAATGATCAGTACACCATTGGCCGATTTGGCGCCATATACTGCAGCTGCCGAAGCGTCTTTCAACACGTCGATCTGCGCAATATCATCAGGGTTGATCTCCGACAGTTCCCCGTAAAAGATCATACCATCCAATACCAGCAACGGGTCATTATGCCCCGCGTCCGTATATACCGAACGTTGACCACGGATCTGGATCGAGCCACCGCCCTTACCGTTGGGATCGAGGCCCACACTCAGACCGGGCGTTCCCCGCACAATGTCCTGCACCGTATTAGGGTTTTGGTCCGCAATTTTATCCGGACGTATCTGCGTGATCGCACCAGTCAGGTCCTTCTTGCGGGCCTGGCCGTATCCGATCACCACTACTTCGTTCAGCGATTGGTTCGTTACCTCCAGCCGCAGCGATATGTCCCCCGTAGCAGGAACAGTAACAGTTTGCGTAACATAACCTGTGAAGGAGAAAGTAAGCTTGCTGTTCACAGCAGCTTCCAGCGTAAATTGTCCCTTGTCATTTGTAGAAGTTCCGGTTGTTTTACCGGCCAATGTCACAGAAACACCCGGCAATGGCAGGTTGGTCGAAGCGTCTGTGATGGTGCCAGATATCTGGCGATTCGTTTGGGCCAGCATCGTTAGCGGCACTAAAAACAAAGCTGCCAGGACCAGGGCAATGATACCGGGTCTTGGTTTAACATGCGTTTGCATAAAGCATTTAGTTTTTTTCAAAATGGTAATTCAGTTTTCGTTTTGTCGACCGGAGCGTCGCTATCATACGCAGGTCCGGCAGTGAGAAATTCTACTTATATACTATAAAAAATATATGACCGATTGGTCAAGGTGGAAGAAAAGGTGAGTAAAATGCGGGTTGCTGACTAGAGAGCCGGGGTCGGTTCAGGATGTCTGTTCTTTTCATATACGCAAGCGGTTTGAGGTGTCCTTATTGGGGGAATAAGTGATGCACGCAATCTGTCGTTAAATCTTTCACAATTTACTGGGAAGTAAACGCGAATATAGGGGGTCTATTTTGATAATAAGGGGGCATTCTTGCACACGGCCATACTACAAAACTACGTCATTAGAATTCAAGTATCTGGTAATCAGCAAGGTACTAATTTTAGCGCGGAGATTCATCCCGTTTCACCACCTTCTCATTAAGATTGTATTGCTTGCCCAGGTATTTGCGGTATTTCTCAATATAGGCCGATGGCTTCATGCCAAAAAGCCCCGTAAAATGTTTACGGAAATGCTTGATATCACTGATCCCCACCATAAAAGCCGTTTCAGATATATTGTAATTCGTATTAATAAATAGTTCCGCGGCTTTTCGCAAGCGGATAAATCGTACAAATGCATTGGCCGGCTGTCCCGATACCGCCTTGATCTTTTTGTTCATTTTAGAATAACTCATACCCAGTTCCCGGGCCAGCGTCACTATCGAAAACTGGTCGTCATCCAGGTGCGCTTCCACGATCGCAATGCAATTGTCCAGGAATTCCTTGTAGTCCGCCGAGATCTTGAAAGGATTATCCTGGAGCGTGATCTCATTATAAAAGTACTTCTGCAGGTTGCTTCGGCTCTTCAACAACGCCGCCACCCGGGCAATCAGCAGGTCCTTTTCAAAAGGTTTTGAAATATAATCGTCCGCGCCCCCCTCTACTCCCCGCAACCGGGCTTCCGTCGAAGCATTACCCGTCACCAATATCACCGGAATATGCCCCAGCGCGCTATCTCCTTTGATCCGTTGACAAAGTTCAATACCCGTCATCTGCTGCATCACCACATCACTGATAATAATATCCGGCTGGTACTGATGCGCCATCTTGAGCGCTTCCTCCCCGCTTTGTGCCTCATACACAGTAAATTGTCCCTTAAACAGTTGCCGGATGTACTGCCGTATCTCTGCATTGTCATCCACCACCAAAATGTTCCGGCTTTCTGTCGTCAGTGGCGTGTGCACCTGTTGCAGCACCTCATCATCATCTTCCTCACCAGCCGTTGCCGGCGGCAGCTCCTCCATGAGCCCGTTGGTGCTTACCGGCTCTTCCAGGATCTCCTGGCCCGCAAAGTGCTCCATGCCCAGCGGCAGCTGTACGAAAAATGCTGTTCCCACCCCCGCTTCCGTGGTATAATCGATCACTCCTTTATGTGCATTCACGAAATGTTTAACCAAAAACAAGCCAATGCCAAATCCCGCCTTGGCCGTACTGGCCTGATAAAACCGTTCAAAGAGTTTTTCCCGCGCATGACGGGGAATGCCCGGCCCACTATCCCTGATCTCCATCCGTGCATGGCCCTCCTCATGTGTCACCCTGAACCATACCTTCCCTTCATCAGGCGTATATTTAAAAGCATTCGACAACAGGTTATAGAGAATCACTTCCAGTTTCTCCCGGTCCGCATAAATGATCAGTTCCTCCTCATCATTCAGGTACAATTGGTAGTCAATTTTTTTTGCCTTCGCCACCTGCGTGAAAGAACTATACACTTCCTTTATAAGTACCGTGAGATCGATCTTTGAGATTTTGAGACTATCAAGTTCACTATCAGCCTTTTGAAACAACAGCAGCTGGTCCACCAGCCGCAGCATCCGGCCCGCATTCTGGTATATCAACCGAAGGTCCGTGGTATTCGGCCCCAGCTCCTTGTTCTTGATCAGGTCTTTGATCGGGTTCAACACCAGCGTCAGCGGCGTCCTGAACTCATGCGAGATATTCGTAAAGAAAGCCTCCTTTTTATGATTCAGGTCCCGCTCCTTTTCATTGATCACCCGCTGCGCCTCCAGTTCCGCCTCCCCTTTTGCTTTCTCCGCTTTTGCCAGCTCCAGTTCCGTTTCACTCCGTTGCCGCTCTGCCTTTTCCAATCCCAGCAAAGCCTCACTTTTGGCTCTTTCCGCCCGTTCATTCTCCCCGTTCAGCCTGGCGATCTGTACCTGGTATTCCAGCCGCGTCTGCCGCGCTTTGTATTTCAAATAGAGGTACAAAACACCCACCACCATACATATATATAATAGGTAGGCCCACCAGGTGCGGTACCAGGGCGGCAACACCGTAATATGAATAATCGTTTGCCGTTCATTCCATACACCCGCTGCATTCGTCGATTTGATGTAAAGCGTATAGTTGCCCTCCCGCAGATTCGTATAGTTGGCCGTCCTGATCTTACTCGTATAGTTCCAGCCCTTATCCCATCCATCCAGGAAATAGCCGTACCGGATCTTTGCAGGAGAAGAATATTCCAGCGCCGCAAAGTCCACCGACAACACCGCTTGATTATAAGGTATGCGAAGGTCCCCCACTTTTACCAGGTTATTGTTCACCCTTAGCCCCGTAATGAGTACCGGTGGCATGAATTGGCGGGGCGAAATATTACCGGGATCAAACAGTACAAACCCATTGATACTGCCAAAGACCAATTCACCCGAGCGCAACCGAAGCGCTGCACTGTATATAAATTGGTTACTCGGCAAACCATCACTCTGGTAATAATTCGTAAACGTCTTTTTGGCCGGGTTGAAACACGAAAGACCGTTGAAAGTGCTTAGCCAAAGATCCCCTTGCCGGTTTTCTGAAATGTTCAATACCGAATTGTTGCACAGCCCGTCCGCATCCCCATACCGCGAGATGATCTTTCCCGCCCGGCGATCAAACAATACAATCCCCCCGCCTTCAGTACCCAGCCAGCAATTTCCTTTCTTATCCTCATAAATGGCCCGCACAGGTTTCCCTATTTCAAAATACTGGTGTTGTTTATGTTGCCGGTCAATCCTGATCAACTGGTGCGAGTTGCCAGCCCACAGCTTGCCCGTTCCATCTTCCAGGATAGCGATCAGATCATACAACACCTGGTCAAATACTTCAAACCGGTTTGCCTTTTCATTGTACCAGTATAATTTTCCGCTTCCGAAGCTCGTGGCCCACAGCGTATTTTCATGGTCCAGGTACAACTTCCACACATTCCTGTTCTCGATCCCCGTCGCATCATTCACACACCGGTAATGTTCAAAACGACCCGTTGTTTTATTGAATTTATTGATCCCTCCACCAAAGGTCGCCACCCAGATCTGCTGACGATGATCTTCCAGGATGCTCGTCACCATATTGCTGCTCAGCGAACCCGGATTGCCGGCATCATGCCGGAAGTTTTGAAAACGATTGCCCTTCCGGTTCCAGATGCTCATGCCTCCCCCATCCGTACCGATGTACAGATTACCCAATGCATCTTCAAAAAAACAGGCTGCAAAGTTGTTAACGAGACTGTTGGCGTTGAGCGGATCATGTGCGATCGTTTGGAACTGACCGATCTGCGGGTCGATGATATTCAATCCTCCTTTCAGCGTTCCCATCCAGTGCCTGGATTCATTGTCGTGGAAGATCACCATCACCGATTCACTCGACAGCGAACGGCTGTTATCCCCCGGCAAAATATAGTCGATCTCTCCTGTGGCCGGATGGAGTATATTGACTCCCGCGCCCTCCGTACCAATCCAGAGATTCCTTTCTGTATCGAAAGAAAGCGAGGCGATATTGTTGGAGCTAAGTTGCCCCTGCTCTGCGCTATATGTTTTTACATACGTTTTTCCTGTAATCGAATATTGATGCAGCCCATTGGCGCTGCCCACCCACAGGTTGTCCTCGTTGTCCGATACAAAAGTGCTGGCAAATTTCATCGTGTTGTTCACCAGCACAACTTCCTGCGTGGCGTAATCGTACTTGCACAGTCCCACGCCCGATACAAACAGCCACACCCTTTGTTTATTATCGATCTCTACATCCACCCCGTATTCAACACCTTGCAGCGTTCCCCCTTTCACCGGAATTTGAATCGCCGTGTTCGTGCCCGCCAGTTGTACCATCAGCCCTCTTCCGTTCGTGGCAATGAACACATTGCCTTTATCATCCGAAGCCACTTCATCTACATTGGCCGTGATCTTTTGTCGTTGTTTGGAACCATAAGGAAAGAAGTAAGCAGGAGAAAAATTCGAGGTCAGGTCATTGTAAATGCTCAACCCCTGGCCCGTACCCACCCATAGCTTTTTTTGCTGGTCCTGGTGGATCGAATAAATATAATTGTGCGGAAGCGAAAGCGAGTCATTCTGTTTGTTGCGGAATACCTTAAACTCATAACCATCATAGCGGTTGAGCCCATCAAAAGTGCCAAACCAGATAAAGCCGTCCCGGTCCTGGTAAATGCAGCGTATCGAATTGTTTGACAGCCCTTTCTCTACCCCCAACCGTATAATTCTTGGATGATCAGCTGCTATAACCAACTGAACGACAAGGGCAGCAAAAATGGAAGCAACGAATTTCCGCATGTTCATTTAAAATATCATTCTACAGCCAGGGACCCGTACACCGTCAAATGTACAGTTAATTTTCTTTTACATCCCTGAACAACTTAACCAGCCAGGAGCTTCCCACCATGGGATGACCGAAGGATAAGCGAAGGACAATCGAAGGATAAGGCCAGGATTATCCATTTATGGGAAAACTGTTGAAAAATAAATCATTACCAGCTTGGTAAAAATATCCGGCAAAAAGTCGTATAGCGTTATAGAATTGTAGAATTCTTAATGAAGAGCTCTGCTATCCAACTTAAACAAATGTGAATAACTAAATCTTTACCAGGTTGGTATGAACCTGGTAAATCATCTGCTTTTTCTTTTCCAATTTTGATCTATGCTTTTGCAGGTAGTGCAGTGCAAAGAAGTCGGAAGCTAGCGCCGACATTTTGCCGCCCTCTCTGCTCCCGGCCGGGAAGGCACTGAATCTATTTACTTTAAAAATCTAAAATTTTATTTTATGGCTGAGTCTAAGAATAATTATGTCATGTATGGCATGTCGGGAAAATTGGGCAAGCTGCTTGTTTTTCGCCAAAGAGGAGGCAAAACTTTTGCCATGGGAATTCCCAATCGCTCTAGTTCTTTTTCCGAATCACAATTGGAGATCCAAAGCAAATTCAAGGAAGCCAGTTCTTGGGCACGTAGTGCTTTGCTTAATCCGGATAATCGTAAATTTTACCGCTCCATCGCTACGGGTGGACAATCGGCCTTTAACATGGCCATTGCCGATTGGTTTACCGATCCCGAAGTAAAGGAGATTGACATCACTGGTTATACCCGCGGGTCGGGTAGCTTGATCAGGGTGCTGGTAACTGATATCGGCAAGGTCAACTCCCTGAGAGTAGCTATCCTTAGTGCTGATGGTGCCCAGTTGGAGGCAGGTAATGCTGTTTTTGACGCAGATAGCCAGCAATGGTTATATACTGCCATTCAAAACAACACAGATCCTATTGGTTACGCGATCATGGCAACAGCTACAGATAAACCGGGCAAAACCCATTCACTCCAAAAAGTAGTCATGCTTTAAGGAGTGGATATTTAACAACAAAAACCGCCCCGTGCATCGGGGCGGTTTTATAAGCTTATATGCATTCGTGAAACTGTGTACATACTATTATTTTATCTTCCAAATGTTACCTATCGCTTTTTCGACAAGAATCTTCACTTTACTCGGAGATATATTTATTGGATCTGTTTCAAAGTACATTTCGTTGCTACTTAAACCAATAACATTGGGCGAGTGATTCTTTTTATGATTATAGGTAAAAATAAAAGTGACAGTCAGGTCGGACTCCTCAAAAAGAATAATGTTGGAATGGAACGTATCTCGTGGAATTACATACTTATTATTTTTTTCAATGATCTTCTCCTCTATTTTGTTTACGGTATGATAAGCATTGGTACGGGCTAATGTTCGGACATTCTTATCAGTTAAGTAGGAAGACGTAAACATTGTGTATTTACTAATTTTGTCTGTAGCTTCGACGGAATAAGTATAGTCTAAAATTTTTCCGCAAAGCACCCAGCTACACAAATCGTAGAAATGGTCGTGAATAAACAAGTCTTTTTTTACAGGATAATTAGGCTCCCAAATATGAAGACGAATTTGGTGGTCGTCGTCGGCGAATAATCGGCAGTAGTAGAATCCTAATGGATGAAGAAAAAACTGGTCCTGCCAAAGACCTGTTTCCAGAATCAATGCAAATATATCTTTCGCTACCAACATTATTTCGTCCACCGTCTTGTGTTGATCAACTTCTGCCAGTATAGAATGTCGTTTCATTGAAATGGGCTTTTAGGAAAACAGTATTTTGAATACACGGATTCAAGAAGTTGCTCGGATACTATTTCCCCTGGAAATAAGGTTTGAATGCATTGTTGAGCGTCTTCTTTTGTTGGATAATTCAAGCTGGGAAATAGATAATCAAGTCTTTTGCTTTGCCTTTCCACTTGCTGAAACTCTTCTGCATAATGCTTGTACATATAAGAATCCTTTTCCGCTATAATGGAAGGGATGGTAGGGTCTTCACGGGTAATTACAGCAAGCGAGCTGGAAATATCCATTCGAGACAAGGTAAAAAAATCCTTAACCTTCACGGAAATAGTTAAGAATTGGTTTATCCTTTTATAATAAAAGGCAGTGAGGATCGTGGCTAGTATTTCAGACTGTACTTCTAACTCTGTCCACCTGTCTCTATTCGAAGGTTTATCTACACTAACGCGAAAATTGATGTACTTCTGGAGCAGTGTGGGATTAAAAGGATTGATAACAATAATGTAGATGAAAATTGTTCGACTTTCTTCTAATGCCAATTCAGATAATTTAGGGATAGTATCTGACTTAGAGTAGCGTCCCAATCCCCCATTAAAATACCAGTTGTCAGTTTTCTGCCGGGCTTTAACCAGGTGCTTTTCAATTTCATAACTGGATTCAGTAAACTCAATATGTTTTTTCTTTTCATCTCCTTGTATCCAGTATAAAAAAAGCCCAACCACTACGGCTGTAAAAACCGAAGTAATAAATTTTTCAAGAAATGAGCTGATGTTTTCATTAACCTTGACAGAGAAAGAGTCAACTGGGAACACTAAAAAACGAATTAGAAGCAATAAGGCTAACAACGAAAAGATGGTCCATAAAAATCTTATCCGACCTGGCTTAGAAGCAAATATTTTATCCATATCAAAACTTTTAAACCCAGTAAAGAAACTTCTTTTTGAAGGAGGAATTAATTCGCATCGCTAACTCGTGACAGTAAAAAAATGGCCACCCAGCCTTAGAGTACAGCTTATATAAATCTTAAATTAAAACAAGATTACATCGAATTGATATAAAAAAATAGGTGTTTTTCACGTTTTTTATACCAACCAAACATATAATAACGGATTTCTAAATTGAATATCTGGAAGACCTGAATTGTCAGCTAATCTATTGGCTTCTTTCGGGAATGTAGGTATAAAATTACGTACGCTGTTGGGAGGCATTATTATTACTGCGTCAGGCGTACTCGAAGTGACTTGAATATGCCTGCTCATGTCCTTGAAAACTTTCGAACTCAGCTTTGTTGGAGTTGGCAAAAGCGGCTGCAGAAGATCAACAGAAAGTGGCTAAAACAAATACAAAGTACCCTGAATAGGTAGTGGTGACATGATGATAGAAGGTCGCTGATTTTAAGCATTGCTTGGCCTTCTTTTAACTCAATACCCGTGCGTTTCTATACAATAGCATCCAGTACCAACACACCCGCAAGACCTATAATCGAGATCACCGTCTCCATTACCGTCCACGATTTCAGCGTTTGTGGCAAAGACAATTTGAAGAATTCTTTAAACATCCAAAATCCCGAATCATTAATATGCGAGCCAAATACACTGCCCGCGCCCACAGCCAGCACCATCAGTTCAGGAGATACATGACCCCCTGCTATTAATGGAGCCACCACACCTGCCGCCGTAATGCCCGCCACCGTGGCCGAGCCGATCATCACTCTTAAAAAAGCAGTCACCACCCAGGCAAACAACAAAGGCGGCATAGCCCACTTGCTGCTGAAACTGGCAATATAAGTACCCGTCCCACTGTCCACCAGCACCTGCTTAAATACACCACCCGAGGTAATGATCAGCAGGATCATGGCAATGCCGGCGATCGAATCACTCAGCAGCTGCATCATTTGCGTTACCGATTTACCAGCCGTCTTTCCCAACTGGTAGCTGGCCAGTAATACCGTGATCAACAAGGCGATCACAGAGTCTCCGGTAAACAGCAATATCGTTTGTAAGATATTTCCCTTCGGCAGAAAATGCCCTGCCAGCACTGCCAACGCGATCAGGCATACCGGCATCAACGCAAATAACAAACTGGAGCCGATCGAAGGAAGCGTTTTATTTTGCTCAGCAATAGCTGTTAAAGCCTCGTCCTGTGCCTTCGTTGTCAGGTGCTTTAGCAACCTGCCCAGCAAAGGCCCCGCTACGATCACCGCCGGGATCGCCAGTATAATGCCATACATCAGCACCAGACCCATATTGGCATTAAAGGCTTTTACCAACACCACAGGCCCAGGATGAGGAGGAAGAAAACAATGCGTAGTACTCAACGAAGCAGCCATGGGAATTACGATATACAACAAGGGCAGGCCCGTCTTCCGCGTCAGTGCCACTACCAGCGGCACCAGGATCACAAACCCAGCATTATAATACAACGGAATGCCCATTAAAAAACCAGTCAGCATCACCGCCCATTGAATATGCTTCGGCCCAAAAGCCCTGATGAGTGTAGAAGTGATCTGTTCTGTGGCCCCCGTTACTTCCAGTATCTTGCCCAGGAAGGCCCCCAGGCAAATGATCAACGCCAGTCCCCCCAGCGTACTGCCTACTCCTTTTTCGATCGATACCAATAATTGATCCGGCTTCATACCCAGGAACAGACCAGCCAGTATAGCCACCACCAGTAACGAAATAAACGGACTCACTTTCCGGGCAGAAAGAAAGATCTGCAACGCGATGGCAAGTAAAATGACCAGTATTGTCATGCGTTATTGTACCGTGTTTACGAGCGTTCCTATACCATCAATAGTAATGGCAATTTCATCACCACTTAGCAAAGTAAAATTAGTGCCCGGCACAATCCCCGTTCCCGTCATGATCAGGCAGCCATATGGAAAACTGCATTCCTTAAATACAAAAGACACCAGCTCCTCCACCGTTCTCTTCAATTGACTGATCGATACATCTCCCTCAAAGGCCTTAGCGCCTTTACGGCTAATGACCAGGTTAATATTTGTATCCTGACTTAAAGGTTCATTCGTTACATAAATACAAGGCCCCACAGCCGCACAACCATCATACGTCTTTGCCTGCGGCAGGTACAGCGGGTTTTCTCCTTCAATACTCCGGCTGCTCATATCATTGCCAATCGTATAACCCACTATCTTACCCGAAGCAGTAACCACCAGCGTCAATTCAGGCTCCGGCACATCCCAGCTGCTGTCCTTGCGGATGCGCACCTGTCCGCCATGCCCAACGATACGATGATACGTTGATTTAAAAAATACTTCCGGCCTGGTGGCTTCATATACTTTAGCATAGAAATCAGCACCGCCGCCTGCCTTACTTTCTTCCTGCCGGCCAATCTTACTTCGCAGGTATGTAACCCCACAGGCCCAGAGTTCCTGCAGACTGCTCATCGGCGGCAGGAGTTCCTTCACCAGACTGCCATCCCCAGCCACTAAAGTCTGCGTGAGCTTGTCCAGCTTATCAAACAGTCCATCATCATTCACCAGCTTTTCCCACCCCTCATTCACTGCATAATAATGCCCATTCTTTTCAATAACTGCTCCTTCTTTGGTTCTATATAATTTCATATGACGTTAAATCTTTTATGTATCAAAGGGTATTCATGCCCCCATCGGGGTTACAGCTTTGTAGAAAAATATTGCGTCGTTGAATGCGGCGCCGTAGAGCTTGTCCCGCAGCAGCGGGATGACACTCCTCCAGGCGCCAACCCACGTTGCCTCGATGCCTTGTTGCCTTGTTGCCTCGTTGCCTCCTAATGCGAATCCCTCGTCACAGTCGATCCTGAATTACCCTGCAGAAAATCCAGATCCGCCCCCTTATCCGCCCCCAATACATGCTTGATGTAAAGACTCACATACCCCCGGCTCGCAGCTGGCTTGGGTGCTACCCAGGCCGCCCTTCTTGCAGCCAATTCTTCCTCACCAACATCCAGGTGCAACCTGCGCTGCTCCACATCCAGTTCAATCATATCCCCATTCTGCACCAGCGCCAGCGCACCGCCGATCGCGCTTTCCGGCGACACATGCAGCACCACCGTACCATAGGCCGTGCCACTCATCCTGCCATCCGAAATGCGCACCATATCCGTGATCCCTTGTTGCAATAGCTTTTTAGGAAGCGCCATATTGCCCACTTCCGGCATACCCGGATAACCAACCGGCCCCACATATTTCAATACCATCACACAGCTCCCATCAATATCCAGCTCCGGTGTATCGATCCTGGCATGATAATCTTCTATGCTTTCAAACACCACCGCCCTGCCCCGGTGCTTCATCAGCGAAGGCGATGCAGCCGATGGCTTCATCACCGCCCCGTTCAAAGCCAGGTTGCCTTTTAGCACCACACAGCCCGCTTCCCGTTGTACCGGGTTGGCTAAGGGAGCAATGACGTTTTCATTGTAGCACACAATATCTCCCTTGATATTTTCATGGTGATTCCTGCCTGTAACCGTCACCACCTTTTTATGCAACAGCCCCTTCAGCTCATGTAGTATTACCGGCAGCCCACCCGCATAATAAAAGTCTTCCATCAAATATTTCCCCGAGGGCATGAGGTTCAACAACAGCGGGATCTTACTTCCCAGCGTATCAAAATCTTCCAGGTCCAGTGACACCCCAATCCTTCCCGCAATGGCCAATAAATGGATGATGAAATTACTGGACCCGCCTACCGCTGCGTTCACCATGATCGCATTCTCAAATGCCTCCCGCGTAAGTATCTTATCAATTGTTAAGTTCTCCCTTACCATCTCCACGATCCTGCGGCCACTCAATTGCGCCATTTGCTTTTTCCGGCTATCCGCAGCCGGTATCGCCGCAGCGCCAGGTAAAGTAAGCCCAAGCGATTCCACCATGCAGGCCATCGTACTGGCCGTGCCCATCGTCATGCAATGACCGATGCTCCGGCTCATACAACTCTCCGCAAACTCACATTCCTCCGGTGTCATCTTCCCCGTTTTCATATCCTCATCAAACTTCCACACATGCGTACCCGAACCAATTTCCTGTCCCTTGTATTTTCCATTCAACATCGGGCCGCCAGGTACTACGATCGTAGGCAACCCTACACTCGCAGCCCCCATCACCGTGGAAGGCGTGGTTTTATCACAACCCGTCAACAATACCACCCCATCCATCGGGTTGCCCCGGATGCTTTCTTCCGCATCCATACTCGCCAGGTTGCGAAACAACATCGCAGTGGGTTTCAGCAGCGTTTCACCCAGGCTCATCACCGGAAACTCTACCGGGAAACCACCCGCTTCCAGCACCCCCCGTTTTACCATTTCTGCATGTTCCCGGAAATGCGCATTGCACGGCGTCAGTTCACTGAACGTGTTGCAAATACCGATCACCGGCCTGCCATCAAACATATCGTTTGGCATTCCCTGGTTCTTCATCCAGCTCCTGTAAATAATACCGTCTTTGTCTTTCCTGCCAAACCAATCCTGGCTTCTCATTTTTTGCTGCTCACTCATATTCGTGCATTTATACTATTCACTTTCGAATCCCCCACTCACCACTCACCACTCACTACTCACCACTCACGGCTTATCCCACCACACCCTTGTACTCAGTTTATCCGGCCCCTGGTTCGTGATTGCCTTATTCAGGTTCGCCGTATTCACACTCAGCTCCGAAGTAGGATACGTCAGCCGCCTGATAAAAGTTCCATTGGGTACATCCGGATTATTGGGCTGTCCGTAGGGATTGGGCGTCAGCGCAGGGAAGCCGCTCCTTCTAAAATTAGCGAAAGCTTCCGGGCTATTCAAAAACGAAGCGATCCAGTATTGCGTATTGATCTGTTGCAGCTCAGTGCCCGCCACCAGCGGGTTGGCTGCTACATACGTATCGCGTGCCCCGGCCGTCACAGCCGAATTAGGATCGAATACCACCATCTGGTCCATATGTGCCCGGATCCCATCCGCAAAATATTGCTCAGCCGTGCTGCTCGTGATCCATCCCCTGAAGCGGGCTTCCGCCAGCAGCAGGTTTGTTTGTGCTGCAGTGACCAGGAATACCGGCGAAGTGATCTTCACCATCCGGCGACGGTCCACCTGGCTATAATCATAAAAGCTGGCCAGTCCATCCGCCGTAGCCGAAGCGCCAATTGTACCATTGTCTTTTCCGATCGGCATACCAATCTGTTTGGTAGGGTCAGTAGATCCCACCGCCACCGTTTGACCCGCGCCGCTGGTTGCCCCTACATACCGGATCGCAATAGCTGACAAACGGGGATCATTCGTGCTTTTCAGTTGATCTACAAATGGTTTCGTCAGATAGAAATTAGCCGCCTCAGATCCGTTGAGCGTACCCCCGACAGGTTGCGTAAAATTCGGATCGTGACGGATATAAGCATTGTCAGCATTGGAAGTAATAACACCACCGGCCACAGCTGCCTGTACCGTGCTTTGCGCTTTCCCAGCATCAACTTTAATAAGCCGCATACCGGCACGCAGCAACAACGAATAGGCAAACTTCTTCCATTTCGCCACATCCCCTGCATACAACACATCACCCGTTTCAATCACACCGGCAGGGTTCAGCGCCGCAGCAGCTTCCGTCAGTTCCTGGATGATCTTGGGATAAATATCCTGCTGCCGGTCGTAGGTCGGAAACAGTATCTGGCTCGAAATACCTGCTCCCCCTTCCGTGTAGGGTATATCTCCATATGCATCCGTAAGGATCATAAAAACATACGACTGATAAATGCGCACCATATTGTACATATTGCTCCTCGTCGCAATATCCTTTGAACGCATCAGCGCATCATGCGTATTCTTGATCACACTTTGATAATAGGCCGTCCACAAAGGTTGCGTCGTTACATCCCGGCTGTCCTGGTTGAAATTGGCCCCGGCCAGTACTCCCCCATTGGGCGTTACCAGGTGCTGCACAACCCCCGCATCAAATACAATTGATTTCACAGGAAACGAACTATTGATGATCGCCTGGTTCAGCAACAATGCCGGGTCCAGCCCTGTGGGGTTTGTTTTATTCACATTCAGGTCCGACAGCCCCTTTTCACAGGACACCGCGCCAAACAGTAATAAAACAGGTAAACTATATTGAAATATCTTTTTCATGATCGAAAATGTTAGAATGAATGTTTTTGAATGGATCTGCCATCATTTCCAAAGCCAAAGCTGTATTCCGCTCGCAGCTCGTAGCTCGTAGCTCGCAGCTTGCCTTTAAAACTTAATATTCAAATTCAATCCAAGACTCCTCGTAGTAGGCAACCCAGGTGATTCCAGGCCTACCTGGTTATCAGAGCCAAAGCCAAATGTTTCCGGATCAATATTGTCCACCCATTTCTTCAACACCAGTACATTGTTGGCCACAAAATCAAGCTTCAAACCTTTGATCGGCCATTTGGCAGGCACATGTTTCGTAAAGTCATAGCCGATCGACAACTGCCTTAGCTTCCAGTAACCACCATTGTACACCACCGGTTCCACAATCTGCTGCGTACGCAGGTGCTCCCAATAAGTTTGTACAGCAGCTACCGCGTTGTTAGGATTGCCGTTTGCATCCACGCCATTTCCTTTAACACCGCCTTCACGGCCTTGCAGCGTCATTTGGTGCAGGCCCTCCCGTACAGCATTGAAATTCGTACCCGACAAGATTTTACTACCCAGCTTGTAATCGATGAACACCGCCAGGTGAATACCCTTGTAATTAAAAGTGTTCAGAAAACCGCCTACCCATTTGGGCAGCGCGCTGCCAAACAATACCAGGTCTGGCGTACGCAGCGGCACCCCGTTCGATTGAAATATCTGTTGCCCCTTGTCATTCCTTGCATAACCAAAACCGGCAATCTGACCGATCTCTTCACCCACTACTTGCCGCGTTTCTCCATTGAATACGTGCGTACCCGTGGTGATCCGCTCACCCGGTTTATCCGTAATGATGCTCAGCACCTTCGTAATATTGTAAGAAGTATTGGCCGTAAACTCCCAGGTGAAATACCTGTTCTTGACCGGCACCAGGTTCAACATCCCTTCAAATCCATAGTTGCGGCTTTTGCCACTGTTGATCGGCGTGTTGAAATAACCCGATGCATCCGATATCTGTACCGATACGATCTGGTCACTCGTGATCTTCCGGTAAGCGGCCACATCGATATTTACTCGGTTATTGAACATCCGCAATTCAAGCCCTATTTCCGTTTCCGCCACCCGCGCCGGTCTCAGGTTCGGGTTGGGCAACGTAGTACCCGTGACGCCATTCGCAATATTGCTGGTACCCACCGGTACTGGTATCCCGCTGGGGTTATTGATGAAATTCGCATTCACACTATAGAACAATTGGTCCGAATAAGGCGCCACATCCCCGTCACTGCCCACTTCCGCATAGCCCAACCGCACCTTACCAAAATTCAGCCAGGTAGCATTCGGCAGGTGTTCCGAAAATACATAGCTGCCCGAAACAGACGGATACAAAATGCTCCTGTTCTCCGGTGAAAGCGTGGAGAACCAATCATTGCGCACCGTACCCGTCAGGTAAAAGGTTTTTTGCCAGTTCACCTCGGCCGATCCATACAAAGAATTGACCCCTTGCTCTATGAGTGTATACACCGGGTCTTTGCCACGTCCATTCTGCACCGTATACAAACCCCGGATGATAAAATCAGTAACCACTACATTATTAATATCCGACCGCTTGCGCATCTGGTTGCCCCCGGCATTCACATTGATGCCCAGTTCACCAAACTCCTTATTCGCATTCACCAGGAAATCGAGGTTCGTTTCCCTAAAGCGGCGCGACTCCTGCGTAAACACCCCATTCACAAAGCCCGGAGGTGCAGCCGCCCGCGAAGCCTGTCCCGTAGGAAAATTATTCACATCCTCATCGCGCGACCAGTAATCCTGTCCAAACCGGCCTTGCACACTCAGCCATTTCAGCAGCTCATAACGCAGCGTCACATTGCCAAAAATGCGGTCACGTTTAATATTATGGAACTGTTCTGCCAGCACCCAGTAAGGGTTTGTGCGGTTCGTGAACCGGCTCCAGGGATATTCATTGCCTGCCGCATTGTATTTGTTTTCGTTGAGCACACTCAGCGGCATCGAGGTCGATATGCCCATCAAAGTAGTAGTGATCGAATTATCCTGGTTCGAAATATTCGGCGGGTTCTTATTGAACTCCCGCGAATAGTTCACATTACCCGCCACCGTGAATTGCTCTGTCAGGTCATAACTGAAGCCCAGGTTCATCGTCTTTCTGTTGAAAGAATTATTGGGCATGATACCCTTATTGTCCGTATTGTTCAGCGACAGCCGCAGCCCACCTTTTTCATTGCTGGCTTCGAACGCCACCGTATTCGATAAGTTCTGACCATGCCGGTAAAATTCCTTGATGCGGCTTCCCTGGTTTTGATAAGGAACCGTCAGGTTATTAAACAGCACTTGCGTGGCGCCCGGTGTAAACTTCTCACCAAACGACCATTGTCCCGAAGTAGGATTGGCTGAGGTGGGTCGGACTCCGTTCTCTCCTTGGCCGTACTCACTTTGGTACTCCGTAAAATCCAGTGGCGTTTCATTCGTATAGTTCACATTATACGTAACCCCAATGCCTTTTACCTTGCCCTTTGTTTTCGTGGTGATCATGATCACACCGTCTTTGGCGCGCGAGCCATAGAGCGCCGATGCTGGTGCCCCTTTCAATATCGTCATGCTTTCAATATCATCCGGGTTGATGCTCGATAAGCCGTCACCGCCGTCGGCAAATACACCACCCCCTTTTACCGAGATCGTGTTGTCATTAAAATTCGTATTGTCAACCGGCACACCATTGATAACGATCAGTGGATTGTTCTGTCCCGACAGCGACGATTGACCGCGGATGCGGATCTTAGAAGTACCGCCGGGTCCTGTGCCCAGCGAAGAAATATTTACACCCGCTACCTTGCCCTGCAACGAGTTCATCACATTGCTGGTGCGGTTCACACTCAATTCTTCGGGTTTCACACTCGTGGCCGAATAACCCAGGCTGCGCGCCTGCCTTTTAATACCCAGCGCTGTGACCACCACTTCCCCCATGTCCTCCGTGGAGGATGCCAGCGATACATTGACTACGCTGCGGCCTCCGATAGCTACTTCCTTGCTATTATACCCTATCGAACTGAATACAAGCGCAGCACCGTTGCCAGCATTGGCCGGTACAGAAATACTGTATTTCCCTTCAGCGTTGGTGACAGTTCCCTGTGAAGTGCCTTTTACTAGTACAGATATACCCGAAAGATTCGTACCTTTTTCATCTGATACCGTACCTGTAACTATTTGTGCGTGGGTCGCAGATATAAACAAGAGAAGAAAGCAAAGCAGCCATATGCCCGCAAATCGGGAACGACTGCCGCTGGAATACTTTTTCATACCGGCAAGTTGTTTTGGTGAGTAATCGTTAAGCTGCTAAATTATTTCCTGTTATCCTCAAAAACTTCCAAAATAGAACTGTGTTGAATTTTGTACATCTGACACGAATAAATTTCCTTTCTTTATAGAGGCTGCTGAAAAAGGAGCCGGTTGCACAAAGCCATAAGCTAACGCCATATGAATCAATTCCTGCTCCAACAAGGCAAGTCTGCAGAACTGCGGTTATTCCCGCACTTGCTGGAAGTGGGCGTAAGAAAGAATGGCGCTATCCAACTCAATGCATTTCCCAACACCATCACCGAAGGCATCCGCATATATTATATTACAGAAGGCAAGTTCGAATGGCGCATCAACCACCAGCCCTATGTTTTTTATCCCGGCGATGTTGCCGTTATATTACCCGGCATCCCCTTTGGCAGCGACAACGGCATACTCGAAATAGGCTCCTATACCTGGATTCACCTGGCCATGCAAAAACTGGAGAATGGTCACCTCCTGCCCGGCAAATGGAGCGCCCTCTCCGAAAGCGAAGGCGCCGCCATTGGCAAAATGTTGTCATTAAACAGTTCACCCGTATTATCAAGATTCAGCGAAGCTGGCAAAATACTCAAATGCATACACGCAGAACTATTCAACCATGAAATCGGTTACCAGGCATGCATCAATCACCAGGTCGATGAACTATTGATCCAGGTCACCCGCCACATGACCCGGCAAAGCCATCCCGGCAGAGACTTCCCCAAAACATTCATGCACCTCGAAGAAGTGTTGCGGAAAGACCTCTCCCATCAATGGACAGTGGAAGAAATGGCCGCCCTGGTAGGGCTCGGCACTACCCTGTTCACAGAGCGCGTAAAAAGCTATTCCGGCTTTTCACCGATCAATTACCTGATCAACATCCGTATTTCAGAAGCCATTAAATTATTGAAGCGGCCCGATATCAGCGTCACCGATATAGCCCTCGATACCGGGTTCTATTCATCACAACATTTTTCCACCACCTTTAAAAAGCTGACCGGCTACAGGCCTAGTGAGTTCAGAAAAAACCATTTGAAGAACAAATAATTACTATACACATGAAATGCATCATCACCATTGAGCTGGGAACAAACGGGATAAGGGTGTTTGCCTTTGACCTCAATGGCCGTGTCATCGGTTCCATGAAGGGGTACTACCCCACTTTTCATACCGAACCCGACCACAGTGAGCAGGATCCCGAGCAGATCTTCATTACCACCCTCTATGTGTTAAAGAACCTGCTGAACGAACACGTACACCCGAAAAAATACAAAGTGGCCTGCATTTGCTTCAGCGCCGCCATGCACAGCGTATTGGCTGTAGACAACAACGGCAATCCCCTGGGCAATGCCATCACCTGGTCCGATAACCGGGCCAAGAAAGAAGCCCTCGAATTACGCAGTTCCCCGCTCGGTAAAAGTTTGTACAACGCTACCGGCACTCCCATCCATCCCATGAGCCCCCTGCTCAAAATAGCATGGATCAGGGAACATGATCCTGAGCGCTTCCGGCAAACCAATAAATTCCTCTCCATCAAGAGTTACATCATCCACCAGTTGACCGGTGAGTACCTCATCGATTATAGCATTGCCTCGGCTACCGGTTTGCTGAATATCCATACCATTGCCTGGGAAGCCGATGCCTTGCAATATGCCGGCATTACCCCCGATAAATTGCCCACCCTCGCGCCCATCTTTACCACAGCCGGCAAATTGAGGAAAGCCTACCAGCAATCCCTCGGCCTGCCAGCCGATACCAAAATATTGATTGGCTCCAGCGATGGTTGCCTGGCCACCCTGGGCGACGGCGTGAAAGGCGAAGGCGATGCCACCATCACCATTGAGGACAGCGGCGCCGTGCGCATCATGGGGCCCACCGTATTGCAAGACGATCAGATGCGTTTCTTCAATTACCTGCTTACCGACGGTTGTTATGTATCCGGCGGGCCTACCAATAATGGCGGCAATATCTTCGAATGGTTCACCCGCCAGTTTGGCGATTTCACCAATCCCTTCGACATAGAACACAGCATGCAGCAACTGATCGAAGAAGCTGCCCAGGTACCCGCAGGTTCAGAGGGATTACTGTTCCTGCCTTATTTATTAGGTGAGCGTGCCCCCATCTGGAACGCCAATGCACGGGGCGCTTACTTCGGGCTCAACATCAAACACGAACGCAAACATTTTGTGCGCGCTACCATCGAGGGCATCTTGTATGAGATATACAGCATTGGCAAAAGCCTGGGCGAACAGCGCACCATCAAAAGCCTGTCCGTGAATGGCAGCTTTGGCACCCTGCCTTTCTGTACCCAGTTGATTGCCGATATGTACAACAAGCCCGTGCGCCTGCGACAACAGTTTCACAGCGTGAGTTTCGGCGCCTGGTTATTGAGCGCCACCGAAATGGGTATTTACAAATCTCTCGACGAAGCCGCCCAAACTGTGGCACTGCCCGATGTGTACAAGCCCAATAAACAACACCATGAAGTGTATGCAGATTACTTCGGCATCTTCGAAAAGCTCAGCACAAAGTTGTTCGATGAATTCGAAGCCATTGGCAACCTGCAGCAAAAGCACGCCGCCATCGACGAACACCTCAACCATAAAATCAAATTGTAACAATGAAAAATATATCACACAGAACCACATGACAGTCGGCCTGTCGAAAGATTGTAAAGAAGTTTTTCTTCCGGACTTTCGGACTTTCCGACTTCCGGACTTCCTTCCAAAAACAAAGCCTGCTTATATGAAAAAGCACTTACTTACCATGATCCTCTTACTGCTGGTTGCCCTACTACACGCCCAGCAGGTAACCCTCACCCCCGATCAGATCAAAGCCATCACACCCGAGTGGAAAGGCGAACGATCGGCCGATGGACGTCCCCATGTACCCGATCGGTTATTGGAACGCCTCAAAGCAGTACACCTCGAAGAAGCCTGGGGCATCTTACGCAACAAAGGCTACCAAAACCAATTCGAAGGCGACTGGATCGTCTTGCACCCCGATTCCGCCATGACAGGTCGCGCCGTCACAGCCCAATACCTGCCCCTCCGACCAGATGCCGACAAACTCATCAAAGACAAAGGCAAAGCCGAAGGCCGTATCGGTGCTCCCAACTCCTGGCCCATTGATGTATTGAAAAATGGCGACATCTACATTGCCGATAGTTATGGCAAAGTGGTAGATGGTACCCTTATTGGTGATAACCTGGGCAATGCCATTTATGCGAAGTCTGCCCGCGGCGTTATTTTTTTTGGTTCCGTGCGCGATGTAGAAGGCCTCGAAGAGATCAAAGGATTCAATGCCTGGATCAAAGGGTATGATCCTTCTTATATACAACAGATGATGTTGGGGAGTATCAATGCGCCCATTCGCATGGGCCGGGCCACCGTATTGCCGGGCGATGCCGTGCTGGCCAAGAAAGGCGGTGTGGTCTTTATTCCGGCTCACTTGCTCGAAGAGGTCGTATTGAATGCCGAGTTTATTTCCCTGCGCGATGCCTTTGGCCACCAGCGCCTGCGCGAAGGCAAGTATACGCCCGGCCAGATCGACACCCAATGGACCGACGAGATCAAAAAAGACTTTCTGCAATGGCTCGATGCCAATCCCGGCAAGCTGCCCATGAGCAGGAAAGAACTCGACCAGTTCATGAAAGACCGTACCTGGTAATGGTATAGGTATTAGCTTTTAGGTATTAGCAGTTAGCTATTCCGTTATCGAAGCAAACGCCCTAAAAGCTAACACCTAAAAGCTAACAGCTCAAAACAACACATGATCATGTAAACCAATCAAACTTATCATAATGACACCATCACAACAGCTCCTTTCTAAATTAGGTTTGAAAGAGCCCGAGCCAATCCACGACAACAACCTTCCTGCAGGCGACTCCCACAACAGCCGCCGCTCTTTTTTCAAAAACGCTTCCCTCGGCGGTATCGCTCTCGGCGGTGCCTTTATGTTCAGCCCTGTTGAAGAACTGGTAGCCCAGTCCACCCAACGCGTCAATCGATCCTCCGCACCCTCCGAGTTGAAGATCACCGATATGCGCTACTGTGTGACAACCGTATTGGGAAGGACCGCCATGATACGCATCGATACCAACCAGGGCATCTACGGATTGGGCGAAGTAAGAGATGGCGCCGACGAACGCTATGCCTTATTCCTCAAGAGCCGCCTCCTCGGTGAAAATCCCTGCAATGTAGAAATGCTCTTCAAAAAAATAAGACAGTTCGGCGGACCAGCCCGCCAGGCCGGCGGAGTATGTGCCGTGGAAATGGCCTTGTGGGACCTCTGCGGCAAAGCCTACAATGTACCCGCCTGGCAGCTACTGGGTGGCCGATACCGTGATAAGGTAAGATTGTATGCCGATACACCCGAAGCCAATTCTCCCGAAGAACAAAAGAAACTCATTAACTACCGGCTGAAGGAACAGGGCTATACCTGGTTGAAGATGGATATTTCCATCAATGAATTAAAGGACAAACCTGGCACCCTCATCAATGCCGATGCCTGGCGCAATGCCCAGGGCAACCTCGCCCAATGGGGCGACCTCAACAATCCCATGTCCTACGCCAACACCCAGCACCCCTTCACACAGATACAGATAACCGACAAAGGATTGGCAGAGCTGGCCGGCATCGTAGAAAATGTACGCAGTATGGTGGGTTATGAAACACCTATCTCTTCTGACCATTACGGCCATTTCGATTTGAACAATGGCATACGCCTCGGCAGGGCTTTGGAAAAATACCGCCTGGCCTGGCTCGAAGATGTCGTATCCTGGGAGCTTACCGATCAATGGAAAACATTGAGCGACGCATTGGAAACTCCCTGCCTTACAGGAGAAGATATTTTCCTGCTGAAAGGTTTCAAAGCTTTGATTGATAAAAGGGCCGTTGATATTGTACACCCCGATCTCGCATCTTCCGGCGGCTTGCTCGAGACCAAACGCATCGGCGATTATGCCGAAGAGAATGGCATTGCCATGGCCATGCACCAGGCCGGCACTCCCATCTCTTTCATGGCCAGCGTGCATTGTGCAGCCGCCACACAGAACTTCCTGGCCCTCGAGCACCATTCCATCGACCTGCCCTGGTGGGAAGACCTCGTAAAAACAACCGACGGCAGAAAGCTCATCACCAAAGGATTCGCCAACCTGCCATTGACCGCTCCCGGCCTCGGCATTGAGTTGAATGAAGAAGTTATAAAACAACATTTGCACGCCTCAGATAAAAGCTATTTCGCACCAACACCCGAATGGAACGCCATTCGTTCACACGACAGGATCTATAGCTAAGGCGGATGTCAGAATTTACCCCGCCTTAGCGGGACTGAGCCTGTCGAAGCCTTAACGAATGTCAGAGTTTATCCCGCCTTGCGGGACTGAGCTTGTCGAAACCGTCTAAAGGAGCTTGTCGAAACGATGCAAAAGGTTTTTCTTCCGGACTTCCGGACTTTCCGACTTTCGGACACTTAAAACATATCGCCACATGAACCGTTCCGTTATTTATTACCTTATCTCACTTGTTGTCCTGATCATCTACATTGTACTCTCCCTCCAGCAACAACACCAATGGGGCGGCTGGTTGTTACTGGCATTCTTCTTCAGCCTGGCCCTGGCCTTCCGGCAACACCGTTTGTTGAAGGGTCTTTCCTATACCTTAATGGTGATGGCCGTAGTAAGCCTGGCCATGTATTACCCCCAGTATTTCAAAACCATTGGCAGCTTTAAGTTATCAGCCCTCATCATTCCCTTGTTGCAGATCATCATGTTTGGCATGGGCACCGAACTCAGCCTGAAAGATTTTGCCAATGTGGTGCGCATGCCCAAGGGCATTATCGTTGGCGTGGTTTGCCATTACATCATCATGCCCCTGATCGGGTTTTCCCTGGCCAACCTGTTCAACTTCCCACCCGAGATTGCTGCCGGTATCATATTGGTGGGTTGTTGTCCCAGCGGACTTGCTTCCAACGTCATGTGTTACCTCGCCAAGGGCAACCTGGCATTGTCCGTATCCGTCACTACCATTTCTACCATCGTGGCGCCTTTCTTAACCCCCCTGCTCATGCGTTTGCTGGGTGGCAATTTTGTGGCCATCGATTTCTGGGGCATGGTATGGGACATTACCAAGATCGTCATCCTGCCCGTGGCTGCTGGTTTGGCTTTTCATTACCTCATACATGGCAAATTCAAATGGCTCGATAAAGCCATGCCCCTGGTATCCATGGCCGGCATTGGCATTATCCTCACCATCATTACCGCTGCGGGAAGAGACAATCTCTTGAAGGTAGGCGCCCTCTTGCTGATCGCCACCATCCTGCACAATGTGTTGGGTTATATCATGGGTTACTGGTCTGCGAGAGTACTACGTTTTCACGAACGCGATTGCCGCACCATTGCTCTGGAAGTAGGTATGCAGAATGCCGGATTGGCCTCTGGCCTGGCCCTGGCCATGGGCAAACTATCGACTGCCGGACTGGCCCCCGCCATCTTTGGCCCTGTGATGAACATCAGCGGATCTTCCCTGGCCAGTTGGTGGCACAACCATCCGCCGAAGGACGATAAACAAGATAATGATCCAATGTCACCCTGAGTTTGTCGAAGGGTTAACGAATGTCACCCTACGAAGGCAGTTGTCAGAGTTTATCCCGCTCTGCGGGACTGAGCCTGTCGAAGCCGTCTAAAGGGCTTGTCCCGCTTCGTGGGAAGCTTGTCCAAGGGTTTTTCTTCCGGACTTTCCGACTTCCGGACTTTCCGACTCTAAAATACTCACTCAAAACGCCTGCATATGCATCTATTAAAGATCCTGCTGACCGTATTCACCACAGCCCTCTTGTGCGAATACACCACTGCACAGGAAGTGCAGATCAGCAAAGAAGAGCTGATCGCCTTAACCTCCGAATGGAAAGGCGAACGCTTTCCCGATGGAAGACCCAAAGTGCCCGATAGAATACTCGAACGGATGAAACAGGTAAGCGTGGAAGAAGCCTGGGCCGTGATGAAGAATGCCGGCTATGGTTACCAGGTGGCCGAGCAATGGCAGGTGATCAATCCCGATAGCGTATTGGTGGGTCGCGCCGTCACCGCCATGTTCATGCCTGCCAGGCCCGACGTGTGGAAAGCCATCGATACCGTGGGTAAGAAAAAAGGGAAGCGCGGACAAAACACCTGGCCCGTGGATATACTCGTAAAGGGCGATGTATATGTGGCCGATCAGTTTGGTGCCCACCGGAATGGTCCTACCATTGGCGACAATGTGGGCAATGCCATTTATGCACGCACCGGCAATGGCATCGTGTATGATGGTGCCCTGCGCGATGTGGAAGGTCTCAAAGAGATTGGTGGCTTCACTTCTTATTACACCAGTTATGATCCTTCTTACCACAATCCGCCCGGCGATCTCAATACCATGATCGTGGGCATCAACCGGCCTACCCGCATTCGCACCGTCACCGTTATGGCCGGTGATGTGGTGTTGGGTAAACTGGGCGTAGTGGTATTTGTGCCGCCCCACCTGGCCGAGAAGGTTTGCACCACGTCCGAGATTGTGCGCCTCCGCGATATGTTTGGTCACCAGCGTTTGCGCGAAGGCAAATACACCGCCGGACAGATCGATACC